>JGI24741J21665_1000060_pt1 | contig 26403 bp, 35 predicted proteins | sample KBSCornC7_FD_21665 | JGI IMG/M metagenome (IMG submission 21665) | reverse complement strand
GGGCCCGCCACGAAAAATGCACCACCTTGTGTGGTGCATTTTTCGTGCCTGAGCCTGGCTGGATTAGTGCCGGTGAGTGAGCAAGGCGAGCGGGCCGGTTGGCGTAGCGAGGACATGCGCAGGTGCTTGCACCGAGCATGTCACAGCGGACAAGGGCAAAGCCCGCCACACCGGTCGGGCCCGCTAAATTGACTATATGACAATTTTATGGTAATATTTCTTTATGTTAGAAAAACAAACACAAGATAATAAATTAGGTGAACGTAGCAGTTATACTCCGGACTTTGCTGTTCAGGTAGGCTCACTTGTGGGCCGTGCACTCTCAGCCGAGGATGCCAGAAAAAGGGCCGAGGCTGAGGCAGTCAAAACTCCACAAGTAACACTGGATAAGTATCCGGACGGCTCAGTCATTAGAACATATCAGGGTCCACAGAAGTTAAAGGCGGTAGAGCTTGCGAGAGAAATTGCTGACGACACAGATGCGGTGGACGTTGGGCCGGTACTTATTCGGGCAGTAGGTCAGCGCGAAGATGGGAGCTTAGAGCGTAGAGTACTCTTTTTCAATGGTCGGGTAATGATGGGCGGCGCTATTGATTCCGAGGGCAAACTACATCTTACAAAGCAGGATGTGGTTGATGAAGCTGCACTAGCAAAATTGCCCGATATTGAGATCCGCAAGCCTTGGGAATCGCCGTTTGGAAACCTTGGTCAGGTTAGGTCAGTGTCGCTACCGCAGGTAGAGGCCTTTGCGGCCGAAGATCTATCCTATCCAGGTCCCGCCGGCCCTCAGCCGCTGGCTCAGGCTCGTGACCTACTTGAGCAATTCGAACAAACTCAATGATAGTGCGGCCTGTCGTTGCCTTTAAAATAGTTCCAGCCTTGCAGACTAACAGCAGCCAAGAAAAATGCACCACACCATGTGGTGCATTTTTCTTGGCTGAGCTAGAACGGATTGGAGCGAGCGGGCCGGTTCGTAGAACGATGACCCGCACAGATGCTTGCACCGATAGCGGCTGCGATCAGCAGAGATATATGCCGAACCAGATCGAACCTGCCTTAAAAAATAAAAGTGAGCCCTGCGTGAAGCTATAGCATGCCGCAGCGGAGAAGGGCAAAGCCCACTATCCGGTCAGGCCGCCACATTGACGATATGCCACTTTTATGGTATTTTTTGTTTTATGTATGCTGCCGATGTTGATCCTGTTATTCGACAAAGAGCCGCCGAAGTTCTGGCAAGTACCATTCGCGACATTGGGAAAATGTCTACCAGGTACGCTTTTCTGGAAACTCATCTGAGCAGAGAATAAGAGTAGATGGCATCGCACTGAGACGAATCATACCCTTCGTATCTTTTAAGTGTCATCCTGATTGCTCTCTAGCAAGGGATCAGGCTATTAGGGGCTCAGATATTGATCGTGCAGTTGTTATTACCGATCAGATGCCAAGCCCTGAAAAGAGAGAGGATTTTGTTGATGAGCTTCGTAGTCAAGGATTCAGGGCCTACACGCAAGAAGAAGTAGATGCGATAGGGGCGGCCGAAGGCGACAGCGCTCGATGGAAAGCAAAAGGCGCAGTTATAAACTTCAGAGCTATTACAGAGGTTGAAGAAAGTCTGCGCACTCATCCGCTATACGAACAGAATCTTTCTGTGATTGCGGGCTGGGAAATAAGTACTGTCTGAGCGAAATAGTTCCAAAACCTCCAAAGTAACGGCCCGCCTCAATTCCAGAGGTAATTTTGCTACAATAAGCCTATGAAGCTATATCTATCCTCCATATCCATTCCTAACGACCAGTTATTTATTGATTTATTCGACATGTCACGGCGCAATAAAATCGCCGTTATCCCCAATGCCTGGACGTCCTATCCACAAGAGAAGAGCCTACCGTATGTAGAGACGCTTACAAACAAGCTGCAGACTCTCGGTTTCGATGTCGTAACCATCGACCTATTGCAATACGTCAATCGAACCGATGAACTAAAGCAGTTTTTGGAGGGCCTGCAGGGCGTATGGATAACAGGCGGTAATACATTTTACTTAAACTGGGCCATCCGCCAATCAGGATTTGACACTATCATCCTCGATCTTATGCGTAATGGTTTGGTGTATGGCGGAGAAAGCGCCGGAGCAGTCGTAGCCGGAAAGACCCTGCACGGAATAGAAAATTTGGATAATCCGCAAGACGCCCCCGAAATCATTTGGGATGGTCTTGGGCTGGTCGACTTTGGTCTGGTCCCGCATTGGAACAATCCAAAATATGCCGGGTCACTAGAGAAGTGCAAGAAAGTAATGGCTGGCTACGGCGAAGTTAAAATACTTGACGACTCCGAGTACTTTATAACAAAATAGCCTTATATGGATTGCCCAGTTTGTCACAAACCAATGAAGAAGATCGCCTGGCGTATCACCAGTAATGGTAAAGACGGTAAGGCCCACAATGACGGTGAAGAGTACAAGGAATACGACCACACCAATTATAAGTGTGAAGCTGACGATGTCTGGCTCGATGTGGAAATTCCAATCGCAGGCGCATGATTAATTCAAGCATTTATCCAAAAGTTGGCGTTGGCGTAATCGTCATTAAAGAAGTAGCTGGTAAAGAATATGTTATGCTGCACCAGCGCAAGGGCGAACATGCCGAAGGCTACTGGGGGAGCGGCGGCGGCCATCTTGAGATTGGCGAGTCTCTAAAAGAAGGAGCTTTGCGCGAACTCAGTGAGGAAGCCGGGCCAGACCTTAAAGTCGATGATGTGCGTTTTTTGGGTGTAATGAACTTCACTGAAATGCAACCGAAACATTATGTCGATGTAAGCTTCGTTGCAAAATATGTATCTGGAAAACCGACAAATTACGCACCCGAAGAAACAACCGACTGGCAATGGTTTCCGCTTGATAGTTTGCCAGAGCCGCTGTTTCCTCCTGTTAAAACATATCTCGGAGCACTAAAATCAGGAATTAACTTCTTCGATTCCTCGTTTACATCAAATAGCATGTCAAACTCTTAAGCCTTGAACAGGTTGCATCTAATTTGTCGCAGCGCAAAACGTTAGATAAAAGCTGGCTTGCGACTATGCTATAGTTGGTCTTGATGCGATGACCGAGAATAGGTGCTGGCTTGCAAAGCCTTCCACGGCAGGTTCATGTCTGCCTCGCATCTCCATTTATTATGAAAGCGCAAGAATATATTCTAGCCGAACTCAGCCAGCTCAAAACGCCGGTTGAGCCTGCACCTGCGCCCAAAAGCCAGAACGAACTGGCTGATACTATCTTGAAGCTTTTAACTAGTAAGAAGTTTCGTAAATACGCGCTAAGTGAAGCATACGCCAAGCACGTCAAAGATTCGGTGTATGCGAGTGTTGCAGTAAATGAACCGATTAAAATTGTTTTCTTCGGTGGCTGCTACAAATTATGGCGGTTAGACGAAGCTCCCGAAGCTGATTGGGCCGAATTGTTTGCCTACATGCACTTTACGCGCTGGCTAAAACCCATCTGCGCTATCTACAAACCCGGCGTGTGGTTTGATTTTTTGCTTGATGACTATATTATCCAGCGCCTGAACAATATATCTGAGGCCGATGTTGAGGCCTACCGGGCCAGCCGTGATATGGTGTTGGAATCTATCAAACCATATCAGCCGGACAATCTAACAATGACGCATACAAGCGAGGGCAGTTTGTTTGCCACCCGGCAAGACTATGAGGATTCCCTGGAGCGCGCTCTCAAGCAAACAGCCGAATCGCTGCCCGGCGGTTTACCGGTCCTCAGCGAGGCAGGGGCCGCGTCGGTGGAGTTGAATACTCGCGCTACACCCCAGCAGCTTGCCGACCCTACATGGCGCGAGAAAGTGGAATTACTGCATCGTTCATATTATGCGGCCCGAAACGGGACAGGTTATTATGCACCGGAAACCCACAAAATTATTGCCTTTACGCAGCCGTTTGCGCCAGGTATGCCCTTAGCCGTAGGTTCAACCAAGGACACCATAGCTAAATACTGGGTGGGCATAGGTGCATTAAAGCCAAAAGATGATAGTTTTCGTCAGATGGTGCTTTCGCCAAGACAGCTTACTAATGCTACCTTTGACTGGCAGGAAGTATCCATCCAAGGCTTGCACGGCAAGAATTTCTCCAAGATCAGAGTTATGAAGTAACCAGCGTACAGCCATATGGTAGAGTATATTTATGCCACACTTTACCCCTCATAATACCTTCCCGACAAATCACGAAACTGACCTCCCCGCCGCTCATTTCCTGGATACAGACTTGCAGCCATGGCATGATCGCATGACAGATGTAATATCGCAGCGGGCGGCAATTATCGCCCTGCGTGGCGCCGGCGGTGCAACTGGTATCGAGCCGGCTAAAGCCGAAAAGATGGTTACCATTATGGAAGAGCACATTGCCGAGCTGGCTGTAGATGGCTGTCCGGTGGTACTCATTAGCGATGGCGACAATGACGATCGTCAGTATCCGGATGTGGGGGGTGTATTTGGTGCCTTAGCAGATACGTTTGCTTACAATCCGTTAGTTCTGCCTATGGCGGTGCAAACCTACAACTGGTACAAGCCCAAGGCTCCCGGTGCTGCGCTGTCCAGCGTTCGGCGTAATCCGTACGAAACATATATTTTCAATAAAGATATGGCTGATATCGGGGAGCATCTAAGCGGTCGGGCCCAAGCTCATTCGGCCTTGTCGCAATCAGACCAACTGGTGAACTACCCACGGTACCAGCAGGTCATTTTGGGTGCCGCCGGATCGGCTACATTCAATCAGCTACGGGATTTATCCAATAGGGCAGCACGCCGTAGCGAGGGCGCCGAACCCGTGCCGGTTTCAGTGCTGGCGGCGCATAATGATCCGGCAGTGAAAGATAAGCTAGAGAAGAAGCTTGGCCACCCGGACCCGGCAAAAAACGAAATAACGCTCAAAAAACTAGCTTGGCACGCCAGAGCACCCTATGGGGCGCTGTGTACTGCGGACGGAGAGTTCGCCCTGGACCCGGCTGACTATCCGGGGCTGTCTTTTAGCTTTCGTAAAGTGTGATATACCGCGCACCATGCTTTCTAAAAGGCTGATTTGTATCTATGTAAGCAGTAGCTTGGCATAGCTCTCGTTGCCGTCTAAGCAGTGCTGCGCCTGTTCGGAGTAGTTGCAGGCATAGCTATTATATGGTAAAGTTTTTGGATTATGCCCGCATTTGAGGAACAGCCCGTCGTAGGCTTATTTGGTACCTGCGGTAATTCGACCTTCCGCCAGGATCTATTTATTCCGGAGTACGAACGTTTGGGCATCGATTACTTCAACCCCCAAGTTGCCAACTGGAAGCCGGAATTAGCTGATGTCGAATCAGACCACCTGGCGCACGACGTCGTTCAGTGCTGGCCAGTGCTTGGCTCTACCTATGGTGCGGGCAGCCTGGCCGAACAGGGGTACTCGATTGCCAGCAGCCTTAGGGCGCCCACCCCTCTGCCAAAATTTGTCATCCCCCTTATCGAAATGACTTTAAGCGAGACCCTTACTGATAAAGTTGCCGCTGAGGAATCTTTACGTGCCCGCGAGCTTGCTGCTACGCACCTTGCAAACAACGCATCACCTAATGTTTTTGTTGTTTCTTCTCTGGAAGAGATGCTTGAGACCAGTGTTACCCTTTTTCATGTTGCTAAGAGTTTAGTCGAGCTAGGCCGTACCCGCAACCCTGCCTACCAGCGTTTTATTGAAGGCCGCAGTCAACAGGAGGCTTTTGCCCGAGCGATGCAAAGCGGGCAGCTTGGGGAGGCGGCAGCTAAACTGGCTGGCCGCCAGGAATAAATAGGTTATTGTATGCGCGGCTATAGTCCTGATGATTTAGAACAAATACCCCTGGCATCCCAGGAGCCATACTCGTTTGATCCGGATGCTGCCGACAACGTTGTGATTGATGCTCTTGGTATCGATCGGCAGTCATATAGGTACGTTGGGCAAGGAAAGATATACACCGCCGAAGCACATATTACCACCATGCGTAGCGAGGGTTTTGTGAACTGCAGCGCCTTTATAATGCGTGCAGCTACCGGAGATACGTTTGCTCACTTCTGGCCAACTGTGTCCGATCTTAAGATGGAAGAATTTTTAGAACGCCAACGCCAAGACACTGCACCAAAACAAGCCGTCTGGGTATATGGCACTAACTCGGAGTCCCCAGGTTTCGAGCCGCTCATGGCCAAGGGATATTACGGCGATATTACCACTCGCGCTATTAATATTGACAGCGGCTCTACCTGGTGGGGTGCTGTCTTTGATAGTGTAACGGGAGACCTCAGCTTATTTACCCGAAAACCCACGCAGTCCAAACTTACTTACCACTTATTTGATAACTAGCTACGATAGTATATGCACTATGCTTATTGCTAATGCTGCCTGGAACCTACAATCACGCAATCCAGGTTACGATATCGCTATTGATGGTGCGCTATCAGTTGACGCCGGTCATCAACCCATTAGACCGGAGTTCGGCGGCATCCCCTGGGCCTCGCTGGAAGCCGAGTTCCAAGCCTAACTGCAAACATTACTTTGAAAAACCATATCTTTATCGTATTGTTTACTATGTATGTTTCCTAATAACCAACCGCCGAACAGTAAAGTATGCCTGTAAATACTCCAAAAGAAAAACTTCCCCCGGAGGCAGTCCGATCACTGGAGGCATCCAGCATTTTTGTGCCCAGCAAAGTCGAGATACTCCTTGCGGCCTTAGAAGAAAAGCCGGCGGCACTTTTGGAAGTGCCGGCCAAACCCGGCTATGACCCGGAAGAATATCTGCAGCTAGTGGGCGCCCTTGGCTTGTGGTCCAGCCGCATACCCATGGGATCCGTGGGCACGATTCTTACCATTTCCAGGAGTGAAGAGTCACTCGTTGCCTTAAATGATGCTTTTCAAGATTACGACGAGCAGGGCATGGGCGCTGCCTTTGGCTATCCGCCTACGGCAACAGAGGCATTTATACAGGGAAGGGGCATAAGTGCCAGGTCTTTAGAGGACGCTGACCCGGAAGCCGTAGCCTTTATAAGTTATAAAGTTTCACCAGAGAATGCCGCCACCGAAATAGCCGTAGCCAAGCGTTGGGCAAGGGCTGTAGAGTCAGTTTGCCCTACCATCCATAGTGACATGCTGCATCTGTCTAGGGTCTACCACGGCAGTGAGTAGCCCTTCGCCTATCCGCTTCCGAAATACTCCCCAGCCTCAGTATTTGAAAATATCTTCAAAATATTGTAGAATTTACGTATGTCTACCCCCGTAAAGGGTGTTTCAATGCTCAAGGCCTTTGCCACGACAGATTGCATTGGCGCCCCGGAGCTAACCTATCCAAACCTCGACAGCGTTGCCGGCGATGCCCGCCAGCGGGAATATGCGCTGCTCCGCGAAGCCTGGTCTGCACCAGACGATTCGTTGGAAGAAGAGAAATTTGCCCGCTACGCCGCGATCGGCTACCTGGTATTAACCAGCCAACGGCTTGGCAATGTCGACCAGGGCAACCAGCAGTTATTATCCGACCGTTTCACCCAAAACTCTATTGGGATATATGGCGCGCCCGAACCTAAAGAGGTCAAAAAACTTTTGGTAGAGCAGCATGCTGGCTTTAGTCGTTATGCCGACCGACCGGCCATCGACCAGGCCCGTTTACACGCTGTTACCGATGTTTTCCAGGGGTCGCTCGGCGCTTCTATGGAAAGTGTAGAAGCCCAGCATGACGCAGAACTCCAAAACCTGGCCCAGCAGGTTGCTGTTATTCTTGACGCCCGTTATGGGGAAGCGCTGCATATATTTGATCCCATTGAACAAAGCGGAGTTAAGCCGACTATATCGGAAGTCAAAAACGTGTTTGAGGCGGGCCTTGTGGCCCTGCAGCCAACCAATAACGCTTGGAAAAACTGGGGTGTTGAGATAACCGATGGCCAGGGCATGTCAACGAGTACCAGTAGCCAAAAGATCAAAATTGGCAAACGGGGCGACTACCAAGCCAGTCGACTGAAGGCATTATTTGCCCATGAGGCACTAACCCACGCCTTGCGTTACATCCACGGCCAGGAAACTGGTGATCGGCTTATGGGCGTTGGACTGCCAGGCAATCTTGATGCCGAAGAAGGCATAGGCATCTTTATGGAATACGCTGTAAGCGGTTTGCTTCCGAATAGGGTCGTCGATCGCTATATTGACGTAGCGTTAGCCTTGGGCCAAACCCAGCTTCCGGCTATGAATCGCGCCCAGTTACACGATCTTCACACCAATCGCCTTATCGTGCGCTCTCAGGCTGCGGATAAGCCGACGGACCCGGTAGCGATCGGCAGCTTTGCCTGGAATCACATCGACCGGATATATCGCGGCTCACTTGGTAACAGTGTTATCGGTGTTAACACCAAAGATATCGCCTACCACCAGGGGTTCTTAAAGATAGGTCGTTATTTAAAGCAAGAGATACTCCAGAACGGGCATAGCGCCGAAAGTATCTTTGAGTACATTATGAGTGGCTGTTTTGATCCCTCGGACAGCCGGCATCGTGCTCACGTTGCCTCTGTTTCTGGCAAGTAGTATCTCTTTGGGGCGGTTAACGTCCGGGTGCAGCGGTCAATTTGTGACATATTTTTGTTGCCAAGACACCTTTTTAGCATAATCACTTTGTGCCACAATGGTGGCACTATTTTGAATAGAGGAGAAACATATGCCAGAATTACAAAGTACCCCGGACCAACCAACCGTACCCCAACTACCGGTCGAGAAGCCCCAATCGCCAGTGGTCGAACTTATACCTGAACCGTTTCGTTACCTGCCTGATGACGCCAAGCGGCTGGGCGGCCTGGCGGTCATTGGCATGAATTAGAAGTCATTCTTGCAATTGGGTGACCGGGCAGACGCCACAGCTCTGCAGAGTTTGACAGCCGGCCAAGCCTATATTAGTGTTTTAGCATGCCAGCATCACCGTTAATCAAAACGATTAGGGAATTTCCGCTGCGAAACTCCCGGAAGCGTCATGCCTTCTTGTTGTGCGGCTTTGGCGGAAGCATCTGGCAATTACGTCGTTTGATTAAGCTCCTTCATCGGCAGGGCTATGATGTTACGGCGATGGATTTCTCTGAAATAGTACTAAGCAGGGGTGATCCGGCGTTGCTGCCACAACTTGTTGCCGAGGTTACCGGCATAATAGAACAGCGTGCCAAGCATATGGATCACGCCCCTCTACTAGTCGGCGTCAGCTTGGGTGCACTGCTAAGTCTTAACGTCCTGCGCCGCTCCAGCTATGTACACCGCGGTGTCTTTATCACCGGCGGGGATATCGTCAAGGTTGCCCAGCGGCTTTATGGTCCGCAGGTTTGGCCGCAATCATACCACCAGCTGGCGGCACTGTGGCAAGATATCAATATGTATAGCCAGCCGGCAGCCTTATCCGGTAAACGCGCCATTATGATCTTGCCCACCAAGGATAAACTCATTGATCCTGATGATGTGCGCAGCGAAATCGCCGCGCAGCAAAAAGCGGGTAACAATATCCATCTTGTCGAGCGCCAATCGTTTGGCCACGTTGGAACAATCATCGAAGAGGCGATCCTTTTTCCTCACCGCACAGCACGGTATATTAGGCATGTTTCACAAAGTGATAAAAAAGTCGCAAGTTCTCTTACTCAGTAACTATGTTTGGCAGGAAGCCGGGTTGCGCCTCCAGCTGTGGCTGTGGGCTGGGTTTGGGCTGTCCGTAGTTCCTTAAGCCCACTAAGGTATTTCCCTTGGGTGTTACCTGGTCGACAAGCGTATCCGCTAAACCCCTGGAATGGATATCCTCGGCGTATCGCTCGTATAGACCTACCGCCTTGTAGGCGTCGCTATACGATTTTTCTTCTACAAGCTCAATATCCCTAAGATCCTGCATCGTGTAGCGCGCAAGCAGGTGCATGGCGTGCTCTGCCCGGTATAGGTGCACCAAACCTATTGGCGTTTTTTCGTCCTTGGCGTTTCCCACAATTTCGTCGATATGCAGGCCAAATAATGAGCCACTTTGCAATGCTCTTTTTGGGTTATCCTTTGGAAACTCTTTGGAACGGTTGAAATCATACCCTGTCCAGGCGCCAGCTTTTGGCTGGTCGTAGGTAAGCCGCCCGGTAGCTTGGTCAGGGTATAGCAACTTGCCGCTGATCATTGATCCTTCAAGGAGAGTAGGCAGGTTAGCCGGGTCTTTCATGTATCGTCCAGCCCGCCAGCCGGCGTGTTTGACACTATGCATAAAAATAACCGCTCGCGCTAAGCCACCACCCACAAGCCTTACCAGCCGATTATTTCGAATGTCATCAATACCTATCTGCGGGTCTCTCGAGTCTTTTTGCCGTGGATCTTTTTCTTTAGCCATTCGACTACTATACTACACCTTTGTAACCTCAGCAGCGTAGCGCCGTAGCTTTTCGCGGTAGTCACGCTGATTAAAGCGTCCTGGATAGTCGAGCAGCTCGGTGTTCAAGACCGTAAAGCCGGCAGCACGAAGCGGTTTAGCGGCTACATCAAATACATTAGATTTTATAAGGATTATTTTAGTGTCAGGACCGGTCAGGCTTTGCACACGTTCAATAAGCCGGGGCAGGGCGGCTTTAATCCGTTCTTGGCGCTGCTGTTTTGTAACTTCATGCTCCTGTGATGTCTCCAAGGCTTCAATCATATACCAGCCATCGGCCTGGAAGCGCCGCAACCACTGTTCTTTTTCGGGCTCAATTTTGGTCTCGGTAAGCTCAGCTGCTTCAGGGTAAAGGGCTTTAATAGTATTTACAAACAATCGATCGTCTTTACGGATCGGCGTGCTGCGATAAAACTGTCGGCTACTTTGGATGTTGGCGGCAGGTGGTGGTGACTCCGCGATAAGTAAGACCTTAATGTGGTGTGGCTTGTACTGCTGTCTGGTTTTATCATAATCATCCATAAAGTTATCATACGTTGCCGGCCACAGGTGAGCAATGGGGTTTGTGAACACATCAATTTTCAGCTGATTTCAACGAGCCAAAAAACTGACCATTTATGTACTCGATTAATGGATTTCTGGCATCTCAACAGGGAAGAACAAAAGCTTTCACGTGAATACTAATTGTGTTCAAAGTCTGTATATTGAATTGCATGCCCGGTTAGATGTACGCAACATAGTTAGTATCAGATGCTGATCTGGTATAATACATCTTGTTTTTGCCACCTTAGCTCAGTTGGCTAGAGCATCGCTTTCGTAAAGCGGGGGTCTGGGGTTCGAATCCCCAAGGTGGCTCCAAAATGTTAGTGCGCAGGCACTCACGCGGGTATCGTATAGTGGCTAATATGCAACCTTCCCAAGGTTGAGAGGAGAGTTCGATTCTCTCTACCCGCACCATCTGCTAGGCCTAGGCGAAATCCGCAAGACAGCTTACAATAAAGTCAATATATGCATATACCTAAAAAATATCTTCATGACAAGTTTGTTCTGCTGCTGGCAAGTGCAAACGTCTTCCTGGCGTTTCTCTCCATTATTCTTATCCTGCTGCGCGGCGGAGTTATTGGCCAGGGGCCGGATGGCTACATTGTCCAATTCCGAGAAAATCTTGGCCTTAGCGCCTACGAAAAGGGCGGTGTTTTCCCCATCATCAGCTTCATGCTTTTTGTGCTGATCGTAGCCGGGATTAATATCCTCTTAAGCGTTAAGGTCTATCCGCTTCGCCGGGCGCTGTCCGTTTCCTTACTGGCGCTGGGTGCTCTGGTCATTCTGCTGGCTGTCATCGTAAGTAACGCCCTGCTAACGCTGTATTAATATGACAGATATTGAAATTCCTTATGCAAAAGACCGCGGTCGCCGCTACCGGTTCTTTGAAATTCTGCCGGGTGCGCTTAGTTGGACGGCCTTATTTCTGCCGCTTATTTTAAGCCTTATTAATGTCTCAGTAGCGGCTATTTTTATTCTTATATATCTGCTGATTAACTTTACTCGTGCTGTCTCGGCCGCTATTCGTGCTTTACATGGCTATAGCGTACTGCGTAAGCACCAAAAACTTGATTGGCAACAACTGGACGCCGAATTGCAAGCCGGCGAAATCTCCAGTGCTGAAGCCATCCGTCCACGCTGGCACTACGATAACTTACTACGTCTAAGCGTCCAGCCTATGATCGTGAAACCCGATGAAGTGCTTCATGCTATTATCGTTGCCACCTATAATGAAGCCCGCGAAGTCCTGGAGCCTACCATAAAGTCTATCCTATCTTCCGAATACGACATGAAGAGGGTGATTTTTATTCTGGCCTTCGAAGAGCGTGGCGGGGAGCGTGTTGAGCAGCAGTCCAAAGAACTGGTAGCAGCTTACAAAAATCAATTTTTCCACGCAATGGCCGTAAAGCACCCCAAAGACATTCCCGGAGAGCTTATTGGGAAAGGTGGCAATGTTACTTATGCCGGCCGTGAACTTCAGAAGTACCTAAAGCAGCAGCACATTGATCCGCTGCGTGTAGTAGTAACTACTCTTGACTCGGACAACCGGCCCGACAAAAAATACCTCGCCACCTTAACGTACGCTTATTGCTCTTGTCCCGATCCGGTGCGAGCCTCGTTCCAGCCCGTCTCGGTATATAACAACAATATTTGGGATGCACCCGCTCCAATGCGTGTTTTGGCTACCGGTAACTCGTTCTTTCATATTGTCCAATCATTGCGTCCTCATACCTTGCGTAACTTTTCTTCGCATGCCCAGGGCATGGCCTCACTTATTGAGACTGACTTTTGGAGTGTGCGTACCATCGTAGAGGACGGGCACCAGTACTGGCGCTCTTATTTTCGATTTGAAGGGAAGTATCAAGTCTATCCGCTGCATATACCCATTTATCAGGATGCCGTATTAAGCGACACCTACCGCCGCACGATAAAGGCACAATTTGTGCAGCTACGTCGCTGGACCTATGGAGCATCGGACATTGCCTATATCGTCGACAAAGGCTTTTTCCACAAAAATAAAATCCCACGGTTTAGTATCTGGACCCGAACGTTGCGTTCGTTGGAAGGCCATGTCACATGGGCAGCAGGCCCTATTCTGGTACTGGTTGGTGGTTTTATCCCGTCAGTTGTCCATCCCCAGAGCCTGGCCGCTAACGAGCTACCCTTAATCGTTAGCCACGTGCAGACAATTGCGCTGGGCTTTATGGTGGCCACCATCTTTATTTGTTTAAAAACCTTGCCACCGAAGCCCGCCCGCTACAAACGCCACCGTACTCTGTTTATGGTGCTGCAGTGGGCGTATCTGCCGCTAACCACTATCTTTTATAACTCGTTTGCTGCCTTTTACTCACAGACACGCCTGATGCTTGGCAAGTACATGGACAAATTTGATGTTACCGAGAAGGCCGTGGTCACCGCCAAAGGTGAGGTCAAGAAATAGCTGGCGCTGCATGGTAGGCGCTATAGATTGTGCCCGCTGTTTTGTCAAAGCGTTCCAGGACGGCGCAGGTAAGCGTGATAATCTCTTCACGGCTTATCGTGCCATTTATTTGCTGACCTAACGCCAGACCTATTACCGTGCGCACCAGACCATCAGCGTCTGCCAGGGCCGTAGGCCGATGTTTACAGCTGGCAAAGATGCTCATATAAAGCTTGTCACGGCTAAACGGCTGGAGCGTCCTGGCGGAATGCTGTACTGCCAGGACGCTGCTCAGATCTATCGACTCATGGGTAGTAAAAACACTTCCACAATCGGTATTTGTGCAGCGGTGACGCCGCCAGACACTATTAGTTCGCTTCTGATGGCGAGAATTTACAATGTTAGTCGGTGAGCTACAATACGTACATACCATGACAACATATTGACATACAGCTATAAAAAAAGCTAGTGGAAAACCATGCCGATTATTGTGGATAGTGGTACGTTTATACATTTTTTGTAGATGATGGCGCTCATTAAAAAGAGCCCAATTTCGTTTCCGAAAAGTGGGCTCTTTATCCTACTGCAATTTATTTTACAGAGGTGGCGACGCGTAAGCGACGAATTCTACTTGGTTTAGAAGAGAATGTTAACTCTTCATAGAACAGCTTGAATCCTTCAAGCGTGCTTGGTTTGTTAATACTCACCAAATGACCTCTTAACCCGGATATGTTAGCAAAAGGCAGCAGGTATGTCAACACTCTGCCTCTGTTTGGCGGTAGTATAACAGGGGCAGGGACTCTTGCTAAAATGGTCAAAGTAGATTACTATTATAAGCGTTCGAATAGTGTGACAGGCGGGCTCTTAGCTCAGTTGGCTAGAGCGCATCCTTGACGTGGATGAGGTCAGAGGTTCGAGTCCTCTAGGGCCCACCAACATTATTACGACAATGCCAGGGTAGCTACCCTGGCATTTTTTATATCGTTTAAGATATACCTACCTAACGCGATATATCAGGTATGGTATGAAAAATGTTGCTAGCACCAAAAGGCTAGTGGTTATTTTTTCCACAAGTACCATCACAAAATTGACAACACATTAGTACTAGCCGGATCGTACCATCATTGTTATAGTAGTGATTGTGAGATGAGGTTCAGGGATGTGTTACAATGTTTATGAACTGGGAGGTTCGTAAAACAAAACATCAGAGCCGCGACGCAGCTTCACCACCTGCCGAGCTCCGTGGGCAACCAAACGTGCGTTAACGTGATGGCATAAGTGCCTGAGGTCTTCAGCGGAAGACACAGGAAGTCCGGTGGAACCACCTGCGGCAACTGCACTACGTGCAATGCGCGCCAAGGGTCCGAGACACGATTACGAGATTGAATACAATGCGAGAGTATTTAATCAGGTAATCGTGTCTTTTTGTATAGAAACAGCCAGCAGTAAAAGCACTACATATATAAGGAGTCATTATGGCCGACCAACAACCCCTCGATTTACACGCAATGCGCCACAGCCTGGCGCATATCATGGCCACAGCCATAACCCGACTGCATCCCGAGGTAAAGTTGGGCGTCGGCCCTGTTGTCGAGAACGGCTTCTATTATGATGTTGACCTCGGCCAGCAACAGCTCTCCGAAGATGATTTCGCCAAAATAGAAGCCGAGATGAAGAAAGTCATTGCCGAGAACCAGGTTTTCGAGCGCTTTACCATGCCTATCGACGAGGCCATCACCTGGGCAAAAGCACATGGCCAACCCTATAAGGAAGAACTACTAAACGACTTGAAGCGGGCCGGCACCACAGTAGCTAAGGATCTAAATAAGGAAGAGATGGGTACTATTGCCGAAGGCGACAGTCAAACCGAGGAGGTCTCTTTTTATAAGAACGGTGACTTTACTGATCTTTGCCGGGGGCCGCACGTCGCCAGTACGGGTACGGTGGGCGCCTTTAAGCTGATGCGCGTTTCCGGTGCCTACTGGCGCGGCAAAGAAAGCAACCCGCAGATGCAGCGTATCTACGGCGTAGGCTTTGCCACGGAGAAAGAGCTGCGCCAATATCTAGCACTCCTGGAAGAAGCTAAGAAGCGTGACCACCGTAAGCTCGGTCAGGAGCTGGACCTGTTCTTCTTTCATGAGACTGCGCCGGGTATGCCCTACTGGTTGCCCAACGGTGTAATCATGTACAACGAACTAGTGAGCTTCTGGCGACAGGAACATGCCAAACGTGATTACCATGAGATAGTTTCGCCATTACTCAATAAGAGTGACCTATACGTAACCTCTGGGCACTTTGATCACTATTGGGACGATATGTTTACCGCCAAGACTGAAGAAGACGAAGAGTACGGTATGAAAGCCATGAATTGCCCCAATGCCATGATAGTTTTCAAGCATAAGCAGCGCTCATATCGTGAGTTGCCGCTGCGCTTGAGCGATACTGACACATTGCATCGCTTTGAGAAGTCAGGCACCCTCAATGGACTATTGCGTGTGCGGGAATTCCGCCAGGACGATGCCCACATATTTGTCAGTGAGGACCAGATTAAAGACGAATATCAGAGAGTATTTGAAATTACGGAGCTCTTTTACTCTATCTTTGGTATGGAATATTCTTTCCGTCTAGGTACCCGTCCAGATAAGTTTATGGGCGATCCTAAACTATGGGATCGGGCAGAGTCTACGCTCAAGGCAATACTTGAAGAGAGTGGCAAGGACTACTTCATTGAAGAAGGCGACGGTGCATTTTATGGACCAAAGATCGATATTGTTATGAAGGATGCCTTAGGCCGGCCGTGGCAGATGGGGACTATTCAGCTGGACTTCCAGCAGCCTCTACGCTTTGACCTGACATTTACCGACAAGGACGGGGCCGAAAAGACACCGATAGCTATCCATCGCGTCATTTATGGGTCACTGGAGCGTTTTATCGGTATTCTTATAGAACATGTCGCCGGTAAATTCCCGGTATGGCTTGCCCCGGAACAGATACGCTTGATAACCGTTAACCAAGAGGACAGCACCACTGCTTTCGCCGAAAAGCTTGCCGAGCAGGCGAGGGAGCTTGGTTTGCGTTTGCACGTTGACAACGACAACGAGTCTGTCGGTAAAAAAATTCGCAACGCCGAGATGATGAAGGTGCCATACTCGGTAGTAATCGGCGATAAAGAAATCGAGACTGGCGAATTGACCCCCCGTATCCGAAAGGATCTGGTGGTCTCTGACAGTACGGCCGGCTATACCGTAGATGAATTCCTGAAAACCGTTGCTCACGAAGCAAAAAGCCGCGTAAACAAAACCTCTCTATAAATATAGGAGTATTTAATGCCAAGGGTTGATGCAGATTTTAATAAGCGGGTATACGAGCTTGTGGCTCAAATACCTCGGGGGAAAGTAATGACCTATGGTCAGATCGCGGCTATCTGTGGTGCTGCGTGGGCGGCATGGGAAGTAGGGCAGATCGCGCATACTGGGCCCGTGGATCTGCCATGGCAAAGAGTAGTCAACAAACAGGGCGGTCTGGCAGCCGGCTGGCCAGGCGGTGGCCGGGCAACGCACAAGGCTCTTCTGGAGGCCGATGGCGTCGAAGTCTCAGACGATTACACTGTAGATGTAAAGGGGCTACTATGGGATCCCAACCAGATCAGCCTCCTCTAATCGTTATCGTCGGTGAAACAGGATCCGGCAAGTCTGCTTTAGCCCTAGACCTGGCCAAACACTTTGACGGTCAAATTATCGCCGCTGATTCACGGACGGTTTATAGTGGTATGGATATCGGTACGGCCAAGCCCTCTCCGGCCGAGCGCGACCGGGTGGCTCACTACCTCGTGGACATTATTAGTCCCGACGTTGTGTTTACCGCGGCAGACTTCAAGCGCCTGGCTGTGCTGTCCATTGAGACTATTGCCAAGCAGGGCAAGCTGGCTTTTTTGGTCGGGGGCAGCGGCTTATATATAGATGCCGTTCTATATGATTTTAGTTTTGCCGATAAGCCTAATGCGAAAGAGCGTCAACGTCTCCAGGAACTAAGCATAGAAGAGCTTCAGGCGGAACTTGAGGCCCGCGGTATACCTTTGCCGACAAATGTAAAAAACCCACGGCATCTGATAAGGCAGCTTGAAACTGGCGGTATGCCGGCTGCCGAACGAATATTACGACCCAATACGCTTGTCTTAGGGCTACAGCTAAGCAGCGATGAATTAAAAGTACGCATTCACCAGCGGGTACAGGCTATGTTCGCGGCCGGTTTGGAGCAAGAGGTACATGCACTTGTCGGCCAGTACGGATGGGATTGTGCTGTACTACAGACTATCGGATACCAGGAATTCCAGGCCTACTTTAGTGGTGAGATGTCTCTGACTGAAGTTCAGGTGCGCATTGAAAAGAATACAATTCAGTATGCCAAGCGGCAGCGCACCTGGTTCAAAAGAAATAAAAGTATTCATTGGCTGGATAAAAGGGAAGAAGCTGTAGACTTAATAACAGCATTCTTGAACAAATGATCTATAGTAACTCTTAAAAGTTTGTTACAATGGGTTCATGATTGAGCAATTGTTTGGATCAAAGACGAGGGTAAAGCTGTTGCAGCTTTTTTACAGTAATCCCAACCGCTCCTTTTACGTCCGTGAGATCACCCGCAAAATAGATGAACAGATTAATTCTGTACGCCGCGAACTCGCTAATCTCTTGAGCGTCGGTATTATTGTTTCAGATAACACCAACAATCGCCTTTACTACGAAGTAAATCAAAAATATGAATATTACGACCCGCTGCTGGCTATCTTCGGAGAAGCTGGTACCGGCGGTAAGGCCAAAGCCAAGAAGGCTGCATCCACTGGCAGTGCTACCGAGGAAGACGTCTTTAAGACTCTGGGCCACCTGGAGGTCGTTGTCTATACCGGTCAATTTACGCGTGATGAGACCAGCGGTATCGATATGCTGATAGTCGGCGAGGTTAACCAAAATGCACTGCAAAAATTTGTAGCTGATCTGGAAAAACAAGAAAACAAAGAGATACGCTACACGGTTATGTCGCCTACGGAGTTTAACTATCGACGGCAAATTAAAGACCGTTTTATTACAACTGTGTTAGACTCCAAGAAGCAAGTTTTAGTAGATACTACCGGCACGTTATAAGCTTGGAGTTAAGGAGAAGATATGGATATACAAAGTTATGGCGCTAATTGCATTTTGCTAACCACCAAGAATGCCCGTGTAATCATTGATGATAACCTGACAGACCTGGGCGCCAAGTCTATTTCCAAGGCTGGAGACATAGCCCTTTTTACCAGCGCACATGGTTTACCAGCGCAAGAACCTAAGATTGTCATCGATCAGCCTGGAGAGTATGAAGTGTCTGGGGTCTCTATATATGGTATCCCCGCTCGCGCTCATATGGACGAAGCCGATAAAAAAAATACGACGATGTACAAGATCGTTTTAGATGATCTTCGCATTTTGGTTACTGGCCACATTTATCCCGAGCTGAGCGATGCCCAACTGGAAGCAATCGGCATGATCGATGTTATGCTCGTGCCCGTAGGTGGTAACGGCTATACACTCGATGGCGTGGGTGCTTTGAAGGTAGTTAAGCAAGTAGAGCCAAAATTGGTTATACCAACACATTACGAGGATAAGGGCCTGACCTATCATGTGCCGCAGCAGCCTCTTGATGAAGCAGTAAAAGCCTTGGCCATGGAGCCTAAGGAAAAGGTTTCCAAGCTCAAGGTTAAGGCTAGTGAGCTGGCTGACACTATGCAGCTGGCAATCCTGGAAAAATCTTAGGGCTGCTTAGCCGGTGCCGGGCATTATCTGCCTGGCACCTCAATAACGAGTACATGCGCCACATATAAAATGACCCTCGTATACCGGAGGGTCATTTTATATAAGAGTCATAATGCTATTTGCTGGCAGGTGCTGCAGCGCTAGCGTAACTGTTGGTTAGCAGGCCCTTTTTCTTAAGAGTACGGATAGCTTGAGTGCTAATACGAACCTTAACTTTTTTGCCATCAATAATAAGGGTCTTCTTTTGAAGATTTGGCTCCCAGACTTTCTTGGTGTGGCGCTGAGAGAAGCTGACATTGTTGCCGAACTGCTTGCCTTTACCGGTGAGTGCACATACACGCATTTATAATTACCTCGTAACTTGTATATTCAATTGCTAATTTTAGCTGTTTTTACCTCTTAAGTCAATACGCTTTACCTCTGAAAATGTTGTATACTGGGGACATGTTTTCAGATCTGGGCTTAGGTGACATTTTTGTGGTCGTTGTATCACTGGTAATTTCTATTGGTTTCCATGAAGCTATGCATGCCTTTACGGCACATCGCTTAGGCGACAGTACTGCTGCCGAACAGGGAAGAATCACCCTGAATCCGCTCAAACACGTTGATCTTATAACAACGGTATTACTGCCCACAGTTATGCTATTGCTCCACCTGCCGCCACTGCTAATAGCTAAGCCGGTACCATTCGACCCAGAGCAGGTTCGCCACGGGGAATATGGAGCGGCCCTGATGGCCTTGGCCGGTCCTTTTACTAACTTAGTCCTGGCCGTGGTAGCGGCATTACTGTTGCGCTTTGGATCGTTTAGTGAAGGCCTGGCCCACATACTCGTTTTGTTTACCACCCTGAATATCGGGCTATTTGTCTTTAATATGCTGCCGATACCTCCTTTAGATGGTTCTCGGCTGCTGTACGCCTTTGCGCCAGAGCCTTTACAAAAGGTAATGCTCCAGATTGAACAGCTAGGCTTTATCGGCCTTATCGCTATACTTTTGCTGCTCTCGCCCATTATTAGCCCAATAATTGGCAATATTAATGCGGCTATCGCTACTTTTTTGCTTAGCTAATCTGTAAAAAAGCGGTATAATAGGCCTGGCTGGGTAGCCGAGCGAATGTTTATCTGAATATTCTTTCGCAATGGAAGTCTAACATTTGTAGCACCCGTGGGTACTACGTGAGGACATCCACCTGGGTTTAACCAGGTAACATGAATCGGCTGCCCGGCCTTTGATAGTAACGGGGTGTGGCGCAGTTGGTAGCGCGTACGGCTGGGGGCCGTGAGGTCGCAGGTTCAAGTCCTGTCACCCCGACCATTTGCAAATGCAAAACCTTACCTTAAGAAGGTTCGGGTTCAAACAAACGTCATCTGTTCAGGTGGCGTTTTTACTATAGAACAGATGGATGTGAAGATGGATCGTGTTGACTAGTGGTTGCTTGCAAAGCATTACGCACTTTACCAACTATAGCTGCATTCTGTCGTGCGACATTACGCGATAGTAAGTTATAACTCTCGAGGACTCTCGATCCGGCATCTACCTGCTCAGCGACTCTGGGGTCTTCGCGACTATAGCGCAGCCAATCTACCTTTGGCACATCGGCATCATTCCAGTGTTCTATACTGACCAGAGAAAATACAGCGCATTTTGCTACATCTTCAATCATTTCCGATGGCAGCACTGATGGCTGCTCGTTATCTATTGCGGCAGCAACGAACGGTCATCATTGCTCTCTCTAATCCCAGCAACTCCTTTACGAGACTGAAAAACTTCGGGTTTAAGAAGTGTCCTTCTTCCCGTTGATGAAGCTATCCATAAATCTAATAGGTAGCTATGATTAGACCATGGAAAAAACCAATGATTACGATGGCTACGCGGACAAATTGGCTCAGCTTCTACGAAGCGGCGCGGAAAAATCGCATGAATTCATTGAAAAACCAGCTATGCTGGCGCTACTGCCCGACCTGGAGGGCGAAGACGTACTTTGTGCCGGTTGCGGGACGGGCGAAGAGTGTGGGGAGCTTTTGGCGCGGGGAGCTACTGTAGATGGCTTTGACATTTCTGCGAAGTCGATCCAATTGGCCCGCGAGGCATTTCCTGAGGCGAGCCTACAAGTTCTGGATATGCATGATTTGTCTGTGTACGGTAGTGGTCAGTTTAATTTCATTTACTCCGGTCTGACGCTGCACTATTCTGACAGGCCCCATGAAGTGCTATCTCAGTTATATCGTGTTTTGAAGCCTGGCGGGCGTATCCAGGTTTCGGTGCTGCACCCTATTAAATGGGCCGGCGAAGTTAAACGGGACAGCGAGGACGAGAGCAGAAGGTCTTTTCTGATGGGATACGACACATACCAAAAACCAGCACGCATATACGGCGACTACCTGAACATAACCAAAGTAACCCAAAGACCGCAAAACTACCCGGAAATTACATACTGGAATCGCCCTATATCTGACTACCTGCGTATAATTCGAGAGGCTGACTTAGAGCTAATTGATTTTGTAGAGCCAGCGACTACACCTGAAACTGAAGAACTCGACCCTGAGTATTCGGCGATCCATTCCAAAATTCCACAGTTTATGATTTTTGTGATGCAGAAGTGAGAAAGAAAGCAAAAGAGTACGGCTTTTGTCCGTACTCTTTTGTTATCATAAAGATTTTAGAGATGTAGACGATCGTACGAGTTGTCTTGGGGTGTCCAACCGAAGGGGTTGGCGGTGTCGTGTAGGCGTCCGGTATTGTCAGAGACCGCATAGAAGACACCATGGCCGCCCGGTACTTCCATAGCTTTGACAGCAGCACCGACAGCACCGAGCAGGTCACGGTGGCTGAGCCAGACTGCCGGCTCCCGGTCGTAGGTACGCACCGAATCGTCCGGAGTCACACCGCCAAAACGGATAGCAACGAACTCCAGGTCAGTCTTTTCGTTATATGATGCACCAATACTCTCCAAAGCAAGCTTATGGGCACCATAAGGACTAGTCGGCCGGTAGCTGCCTGGAACGCTAAGCAGCTTGTCACCGGTGTAAGACAAGAAATCGTCAGCATGTACTGAACTGGCCATAATAACCCGACCAACGCTCGCTTCAGTGGCAGCTTCGAATATGTTCATTTCCATAGTAACGTTGTCGGGCACAATGCTACCAGATTCACAGTTTTCATGCATGTCGTGGGCTACATGAATAACCGTGTCGGGTCCGAAAGTCTGAAACTGATGCAATAGCAGGTCGTAGTCTCTAACATCGTATTCCGGCAGATCAAGTCCCAGCACCTCATACTCTTTGCCCAGGCCTGCGTGAAGTACGGAACCGATAGTCCCCTCCGAGCCTGTGATCGCTATTTTATTCATACTGCCTCCATGTTATTAACCTGTTATAACACACTATGCCCGGCTGTTAATAGTTGTGTTTACATTGACGGCCGCACTATGAGTTGAGCGTAAATGTACCGAATAATCAGAACAATCCTTCTGCTTTGGCTCGGAAGAGGTAGCTGGCTGGTGTGGGCCATAACATGACAGCATGGGGTGGTATACTTGTGCCATGGTTAAAAATGAATTGCCAAAATGGGAAATCACAGACTCTACCTACATCGTCAATGACCGCTGGATGAAACTACGGGCTGACACCTGCATATCCCTGACAGGGCACGAAATAACCCCGTTTTATGTCATGGAGTATGGCGAATGGGTCAACTGTCTGGTGTTGAGTGATGACAATGAAGTAACGCTATTGCGGCACTACCGTCATGGTATTGATGACTACGTGCTGGAAATTATTGGTGGCAACGTAGACGACGGAGAGACGCCCGAAGAAACAATCCGCAGAGAACTAGAAGAAGAAATCGGCCTTAAGGATGCAACCATACATCAGACCGGTGTTTGTTATGCTAACCCGTCTAATCAGACCAATAAGACCTTTTCTTTCATCGCCTTAGGCGGAACTTTTGATGGTAACCGCGAGAATGAGCCAGGTGCAGATTTCAAGATAGTTAAAATGTCGCTTGATGAGCTTAAAAACATTATTGAAAATCAAAGTGAGGTAATGCAGAGCTTGCACCTTACTGGAATCTTCTTCGGCCTGAACTATCTTAAAACTCATCCGCGCAAAAAATAGCTTCACTCCTACCAATCTTTTGCTTACTGTTTTTAGTTTATTGAGTATACTTTAGAAATGACTTCCAACACCCCGCTTAAACTGAATTATAATCTACCTGAAGCAGAAACCTATTTACGTGAGGTGGCAACTAACTTACCCGATGGTATAGAGGTATATATTATCGGTGGTTCTATACGCAACGCCCTAATTAGGGAGACACGCGGAGATATCTTAACGCAGCGGGACTATGACTTAGTAGTGACCAGGGGCTCTAAGCGGTTTACGGCATATTTGGAAACGCTCGGTTATGAAGCGCGGCCTTATCCAAGTCACCAGGATGAGCAGGTAGTATACAGCAAGCCACTTAACGAAGAGGCTAAAAATGGCGATAGCTATGTTAACTGGCTTGTCTTTGACATCCACACCATGGACGGCACAACAATCGAAGAAAACATTAAAGATAATGTAGCCTTTACAGTAAACGGCTGTGCGCTTAACCTGAGAGATTTGTACTTTGGATCGTGGCAGCACAAGCTTATCCAGGTGTTGCCAACTGCACTTCAGGATATTAAAGACAAAAAACTGCGCCTTAACTATGCTGGTTATAAGTATATGGCTACCAACTTCTACGCTATGCTGCGCTTCATATCTGTAGGCTTTACGCCACCACCGGAAAAGGACATACGGCTTTTACTAAACGAGCTGCCTAATGTTGAGCCTGCTCGATTCGAGAGCAATGTCAAGAAGGTATGGAAATACGTGGGTGGTGAGGCTAAGGCTCGGACGCTGGTAAAAAGCCTGGGTATCGAATTTGACGTATTTGACGAAAAAACCATAAAGTCATCACTTGGGGCAGCCAAATAGCACCGTGGAGAAAATATACGAAGAAATATATAACATACACTCCCAGAGGATAGTTTTAGGCGCTACTACCTCACATCCGGTCTTGGTGGTATTTTCGGCAGTGCCGGGAAGTGGAAAGTCCGAACTTACTAAGCGTCTGGTAGAAAACTATGGTTTCTCAAGAATTGCTAATAAAGATATACGGTGGGCAATTGAAGAAGCCGGTTATAGCGATGACATAGCCGTAGCAGGATATACCCTATGGCTACTGGATAAACTGACGAAGGATGAACCCCTGAAGATAGTCTTTGATCGCAACATAGATCAGTGGTATGAAGCTCCCAGGATGTGGGCTTTTGAAAATAATTATGAATACAGAGTAGTTCGCATAGATGTCACACGGGAGATACTGGAGGAGCGTCTGCGCGTACGGGAGGGGCGTCATACGGCACATGTATTTAGCGTCCTCGACTTTTATATCGCACAGCATGAACAACAGGCCAAAATTATTGATGCCGGCGTTACGCTAAACAATGACTATAACTTAGAAAGTGCTGCGGCAATGATAGCGGAGGCTATGACCGATAACAGGACTTAGTAAATATCAGTCTTCTCAGTTTTCGAAAGCCTCTTAGTAACAAGTAACAACGCCATGCCGCAGAGAAGTATCGCGATGCCTACCCAGCGGAACGGAACAAAGCCAGAGAGATGCTTGCTTAAGAAAGCAAAGGCCAGCGCTACGCCAATTGTAAGGGGGTAGCTTACAAACCCGGCAATTGAGCCAAGCGTTGCGCGTACCTGGTTGTCGGCAGCATGCTGGAGCTCTGCATCCAGCAAAATACGCAAGACCCTTAGTAGAATCAGCCCTCCATGGGCTAGCAGAATGATAAGAGGCAGCCAGTAGCCAAATGTTGAAAGAATAACAACACAACCGGCGCTTAAAATGAGAAGTATTTTGGGCTTTTTGCTGCCTATTACAAAATGAGGGGCGATAAAACTGGCAATAATATTTAAAACCAGAGCACCTGATATTACTAAGGGGATATACTTGGTGGCAACCCCAGCCGTAGAATCAAAGAGCGGCGTATATTCCTCGTACCACCCAATAAATCCGGCAATAACAGCCAGCCAGGCAATAATAATTCGTATCGAGGCGTGGTTAATCGCCACCTTTAGCGCTCGCTTCAGTAATTTTGGCTGAGATTCTATAATTATGTTCGTCTGGCGATTCGGTACATGAGGAAAGAGGACCAGTAGTCCTGCCGACGCCATGCCGGTAACAGCGCTGATGATTAAGAGCAAGTTATAGTGCACGCCATGTATGCTTACAAGATAGGCAATAGCATAGGCCAGGAGCATGCCGGTAAACTCGGACGCCTTTATCCGAGACATCATTTTGGTGTAATTGTCAGCCTGACCTTTATTGGCCAGCTCATCATACACCAATGCCTGGTAGGCACCAGACTTTAAAGCATAGGCCGCACCCCACAACACGAAACCACTGGCATAGCCCAGAAATGTAGGGGCAGCTAGCCAAACTAAGAATGCCCCGGCATTAACTATTTCTCCCGCTATCAAAACATGCTTTCTTGGATAGCGGTCCGCCAATAGGCCGGTAGGTATTTCAAAAATAAGAGCTGCGGCAGTCCAGATCGCAAATAAGGTACTTACCTCACTAACACTCAGGCCGCCACGCTGGGTAAACATGATTGCATACAATGGATATATAACCAGTGCATTGGATACAAATGACTGAATAACAAACAGCTTGTTCGGGCTTATTTTCACCTTTTAAGTATACAGTCTTCTTGTCTACTATCGGACAACGCACAGGAGATGTTTATATATTGACAAATAAGCATAAATAGTATAGTGTTTATAGTATCATGACAAAACCAAACACGTATGAATTCCCAAAAGGTGACCCTGACGTTGATGCAGAACCTGCTTATAAAGTAGTGCCTGTTGAAGCTTGGCCCCAAGAACAGCCTGGTCATCCCGACCAGCCAACCGAAGCTTTTGAACCCGTAGGTTCTTCTGCAGAAAAACAGCTGCCGGCTGGTGCTCAGCCTGGTAGTGAAATTATAACTAGCGAACACGAACCGCCATATGTCGGGCTTGGAGAACGCTGGTGGCCTGAGAAAAACCCCGAAGCCTTGCTCCAGCACGGTGCCGCGCTGTACCGTGAGCAGATAACTAATCCTGCTACGGCCAAGGTTGCTGAAAAGGTAAGGGGATTGGCCAGCAGCGAGCCTCGATTTGGCTGGTGGGGTACGGCCGCACCAGGTGTAGGCCAGGCAGACGTTG
>JGI24741J21665_1000059_pt1 | contig 26495 bp, 21 predicted proteins | sample KBSCornC7_FD_21665 | JGI IMG/M metagenome (IMG submission 21665) | reverse complement strand
ATAGAGCGCCCCGCCCATGGCCACCGCCGCTATCGCGAGGCGGGGCAGGCGCCGCCGCAACTGACCGTCGGCGGCGAAATGGCCGCGCTTCACAAGTGTAGAATAGAGCATGGCGACATTGACGGTGGAGGAGAGCGCCGTCGCCAGCGGTGGCCCGACATGACCCAGAAGCGGGATCAGGAGGATATTGCCGACGATGTTGATGAGGATCGACAGCATCGCATAGCGGACCGGCGTCTTCGTGTCGCCGCGGGCATAATAGCCGGGCGTCAGGACCTTCACGAGAACATAGGAGGGCAGGCCGAGGGAGAAGGCGGACAGGGCCCAGCCGCAGCGCTGCGCATCCAGCGCGGTGAAGCGGCCATATTGGAAGAGCCCCCGCACGATCGGTTCCGCCACGGTGATGAAGGCGACGGTCGCGGGCAGGGTCAGGAACAGCGCGAGTTCGATGCCGCGATTCTGCGTGTCCATCGCCACCTGCTCCTGCCCCGTCGACAGCAGGCGGGATATGGTCGGCAGCAATATGGTGCCAAGGCCGATGCCGATCAGTCCCAGCGGCAACTGGTTCAGCCGGTCGGCATAATAGATGTAGGTGATCGAGCCCGAGGCGAGCAGCCAGCCCGACAGCGCCGTGGAGATCAGCAGGTTGATCTGGGACGCTCCCGCCCCCGCCGCCGCCGGAACGATCAACCGGAGCAATTCCTTTACGTCGGCGTCCAGACGCGGCCGTTTCAGCCGCATCGACACGCCCGCCCGGCGGCAGGCCAGGATCAGCCACAGCAATTGCAGCGCTCCGCCCACGGTGACGGAGATTGCCTGCACCCTGGCGGTTTCATATTCGTCGGCGCCGTGGAACAGCCACAGTCCCGCGATCATGGCGAGGTTGAGCAGGATCGGCGCGGCGGCATTGACCCAGAATTTGTCGAGCGAATTCAGGATGCCGCCCAGCAGCGAGGCCAGGCTGATCAGCGCGAGATAGGGCAGGGTGATCCGCGACAGCATGACCGCGAAGGCGAATTGTTCCGGCGTCGGATTCTGGCGGGAAAAGCCGCCGGAGAGCGCCCAGGTGATCGGCCATGCCGCCGCGATCAGCAGGGCGGTGAAGGCGACCAGCACCGGCAGCAGCACGGCCAGCGCGCGCTCCGCGAACTGATAGCCGTCCGCAACGCCGCCCGGCCCAGCCGCCTTGCGGTTGAACATCGGGATGAAGGCCGCGGAAAAGGCACCCTCGGCAAAGAGGGCGCGGAACATGTTGGGCAGGCGGAAGGCCACGCCGTTGAAGGCGTCCGACGCGAATCCGGCGCCGACATAGCGCGCCGCCAGGGAATCGCGGACCAGGGCGAGCACCCGGCTGGCGAGCGTCAGACCGCCGACCGAACCGAGTGCCTTGGCGAGTTTCATACGACCAACCTTGGGTAGGGCTGGGTGAAACCCCGTGCCGAGCGGAGCGAAGCGGCTTCGGAAGGCTCAGCCATTCCCTTCGACACGCTCGGGGCGAACGGGGTGGGAGCCATGGCTGCGCTCAGGCGTGGCCGGCCGGTTCGCCTGTGGTCTGGGCCATGGCTTGCGCCTGCTGGACATAGAGGCCGCCGAAATCAATGGGTTCGAGCAGCAGCGGCGGGAAGCCGCCATCGCGGATGGCGTCAGCCAGCACGCGGCGGGCGAAGGGGAAGAGGAGGCGCGGCGCTTCGGCCAGCATGAAGGGCTGCATCTGGTCCTCTGGCACATTGCGCATGCCGAAGATCGCGGCGTAGACCAGCTCCACGGCGAAGGCAGTGCCCTGCGGCGCGATGGCCTTGACTTCGATCTTCAGGGAAATCTCGACGACTTCCTCGCCCACCTTGTCGGCGCCGATGTTGAACTGCACGTCGATCTGCGGCTGGTCCTGCCACTGGTAGACGGCCGGCGCGTTCGGGTTTTCGAAGGACATGTCCTTCACATATTGGCTGATCAGCGCGATCTGCGGGCCGTTGTCGGCGCCATTGCCGGTTGTCTGAATGGTATCGGCTTCCTCGGCCATCTCTTTTCCCTGGTTTTAAGGTTTGCCTGGCAGGCAGAATGCCCGCGCATGTCGATCCGCGCGCTTAGCAGGGGCGGCAGGAGGGAGCAATGCGGCACTTGAAAAGCGGCCATTTGAATATGCAGGGAAACATGCCTATGTTGGTCGCGTTACAGTTTCAGATTCAACCCAAAGGGTGCTTTACCCCGTGTATGTGATCGTCATCCTCGCCATGATCGCCGGTTTCCTGGCGCTGCGGCTATATTCCGTGCTGGGCAAGCGCACCGGGCATGAGCAGGAGCCTGCCCTTCGTCCGGCGGAGGAACGTGCCAAGGTAACGATCGTGCAGCCTCGCCCCGTTCCGGAAATGGCGGGCGATTCGGTCCGTCTGTCCGATGGGCTGATCGCCCCCGGCGGCGAAGTGGGCGTGCGCGCGTTGATCGCGGCGGACCGCAGCTTCGACGTTCCGCAGTTCGTGGAAGGCGCGAAGGCGGCCTACAAGATGGTCCTTGAAGCCTTTTGGCGCGGCGACCGCCAGGAACTGGAGTGGCTTTGCGACGCCGACGTGCTCGCCTCCTTCGGGGAAGCGATCGCGGCGCGGGAGGCGGAAGGCCATGTCCTCGACAACCGCCTGGTCCGCATAGAAAAGGTTCAGATCATCGAAGCGGGCGTCACCGGCCGGATGGCTGAGATATCGCTGCGTTTCGAGGCGGACATCGCCGCTGTCACGCGTGACCGGGACGGCAATGTCGTTGCCGGTTCGCTGACCGACGCGGTCGGCACGAACGACATCTGGACATTTACCCGCGACCTGCGCAGCACCGATCCCAACTGGAAGCTCAGCGAGACCGACGAGGCGGCATGAACCTGCGGCAGTCGGGAGGCACGCTGGCCGCAGCGTTGCTGCTCTCTGCCTGCGCGGGCGGTGTGATACCTCCTGGAGCGGGTGGCCCGGTGCCAACGCGACCCCCTCGCGAGGGTGGTGAGACAGCGACCCGTCCCATTCCCGCTACCCCCCGTCCGCCCGTGCCGGTTGCGCCGCCTGTGACGGCGCCAGTCGACACCGCCAACGCCCTCGGCGCAGGGATCACGCCCGGCCCGTCCATCATCGACCTCATTCCGTCGGGGGAGCGTTCGCGCAAGGCGTTGCAGGCTTTCCGCTTGTCCTGCCCTTCGCTGATGCGGCGGAGCGACCAGAGCGGACTGACGCGCGGCGCGGACTGGAACAGTGCCTGCGCCGCCGCTGCAAGTTGGCCGGAGGTATCGGCCAGCGAATTTTTCGTCCGCTATTTCGAAGCGGTGCAGGTGGGCGACGGAAAGGCATTCGTTACCGGCTATTATGAGCCGGAAATCGCAGGGTCGCGGACGCAGCAGCCCGGTTACGATGTGCCGATCTATCGCCGTCCGTCCAATCTGATCGACGTCGATCTTGGCCTGTTCAGCGACAGCCTGAAGGGCAAGACCATTCGCGGCAAGGTGGACGGCAGCAATCTGGTGCCGTTCGACGAACGATCGCAGATCGTGGGCGGGTCGCTGGCGGGCAAGGGCCTGGAACTCGCCTGGGCGGCCGATCCGGTGGAATTCTTCTTCCTGCAGGTGCAGGGCAGCGGACGCCTGTTGCTGCCCGGCGGCGGCGTCATGCGGATCGGCTATGACGGCCAGAATGGCCGCGACTATACCGGCATCGGCAAGCTGATGAAGGATCGCGGCCTCATCCAGGCCGGATCGATGCAGGACATCATGCAATATCTGCGCGCCCATCCCGATGAGGGCGCGGCGATCATGAACGAGAACAAGAGCTTCGTCTTCTTCCGCGAACTGACCGGGCCCGGCCCGCTGGGGGCGATGGGCGTCGCCGTCACGCCAGAGGCCACGGTGGCGGCCGATCCCAGCTATGTCCCGCTGGGCGCGCCGCTGCTGCTTTCGCTCGACCGGGCCGAACCCAATGGCATATGGATCGCCCAGGACACCGGCGGGGCGATCAAGGGCGCCAACCGCTTCGACAGCTTCTGGGGCGCGGGCAGCAACGCGCGCAGCATAGCGGGCGGCATGTCGGCGCGGGGCAGCGCGCTCATCCTGCTGCCGATCGGATCGGCGGCGCGGCTGGCCCAGCAGCGCTGACCGCATGCGGCCATGCCCCGACGGAGTCTCTCTTCCGATGAACAGGCGCTCTGGACGGCGCTGACCCGCTCGGTCAGGCCGCTGCGGCCGGGTGCGCGGCCGCTCTCCCTCCCCACGCTTCCCGTCCCCGAACAGGACAGGATAGGGTTAACGGCTCCCTCCGTTCAGAGGGTGGCGCCGGCGCCGGGCCGTACCCCGGCCGCCATTTTGGATTCCGGCTGGGAGCGCAGAATCCGTAACGGAAACCTGGCACCGGACATGACCATCGACCTGCACGGGCACACACTGTCGGCGGCCCATGCAAGGCTTAACCAGGCACTGGCCGCGGCCTGGGCGCGGGACGTCCGCATCATGCTGGTCGTTACCGGCAAACCGCCAAAAAGCCCGTCGACGGGCGGCGGGTCGCGGCGCGGCGCCATTCGGGGCGAGATCGGCCACTGGCTGGAAACCAGCAGCTATGCCGACCGTATCGCCAGCGTGCGGATCGCACATCAGCGCCATGGCGGCGAAGGCGCACTCTATGTCATAATGCGACGCAAAAAATAAGCATTTCCGAGGGGTCCACTGACCTTTTCTTAACCACTGCCCTTCATATCCCGCTGATCCAGTCCGCGACGGGCTGGCAGGGCAGGGAGGCACATGCAGGGCGTGACATTGACGAGCCGCGCCACTGCCTTCGCCTGCGCCGCGGGGGCGCTGGTGTTCATCCTGTCGCTGGTCCTGGGCCAGGGGCAGGCGACCGACATTGGCGGCATTGGCCGCTCCCTCATCATCGCGATCCTGTGCGGTACGCTGAGCTGGGCTTCCGCGCGCCGGACCGTGGCGACGACCGCGAGCGCGATCGATGGTGCGACGGAGCGCCTGCTGGCCGCGGCGCATGGCGACCTGCAATCGGACGTGCCGCGCGAGATCGGCCTGGAGCTGCCTGACCTGTCGGTGGCGATGGAAAGCCTGTTTAGCCAGGTCCGCACCAACCTGGACCATGTGCAGGCGCTGGCCCTGTTCGATCAGGTGACCGGCCTTGCCAACCGCGCCAGCTTTTGCCGGCAGGTCGAACGCCTGCTGGCCGAGCGCAGCGAAGAAGGGCTGGCGGCACTGTTCTTCATCGATCTGGACGGGTTCAAGGGGGTCAACGACACGCTGGGCCATGCGGCGGGCGACCAGTTGCTGGCGCGTGTCGCGGGGCGCCTGCGCGAAGTCGCCATGGCGCAGGCGAGCGCGGGTGCGGGCGATTGCCTGATAGGCCGCCTGGCAGGCGACGAATTCACGCTGTTCGTGCCCAGCCTGGCCGACCTGGACAGTGCCGGGCGCATCGCCCGCGCCATCCAGTTCGCGCTGCGGGAACGCTTTGACCTCGGCAGCCAGCATGTCGACCTTGGCGCCTCGATCGGCGTCGCCTGCTATCCCGAGCATGGCGACACCCTGTCGGCGCTGCTGCGATCGGCCGACATCGCCATGTATCATGCCAAGCGTCAGGGCCGTAACCGCGCGGAGATGTTCACCGCCGAACTGGCGCTTGAAGCGGCCGACCGCGCCGAACTGGAACGCGACCTTTTGCTGGGGTTGCAGCGGGAGGAGTTCCTCCTCGAATTCCAGCCGCAGATCGAGATCGGCAGCGGTCGGGCAATCGGGGCCGAAGCGCTGGTCCGCTGGGCGCATCCGGAACGCGATCTGGTGATGCCCGGCTCTTTCGTGCCCGTGGCGGAGGAAAGCGGCGCCATTGTGGCGCTGGGCGACTGGGTCATGGGACGAGTGTGCGAGACGGCGGCGCGTTGGGCGCGGGCCGGGGTGAGGCAGCGGATCGCCATCAACATCTCTTCCCGCGAGCTGAGCCAGGCCGATTTCTTCATGCGCCTGCGCCATGCCATCGACGCGCATCAGGCGCCGGCGGTCATGCTGGAGCTGGAGATCACCGAATCGCTTGCGATGGAGATGAAGGCGCGGACGCTGGACCAGATCGGCGCCCTGCGGCGGGAGGGCGTGCGCATCGCCATCGACGATTTCGGAACCGGCTATTCCAACCTGTCGCGCTTGCGGGAGTTGCCCGTGGACCGGGTGAAGATCGACCGCTCGCTGGTCCGCGACATCGCCGTTTCGGCCGAAGCGCGCACGATCTGCAGTGCGGTCGTCGGGCTGATCCAGGGATTGGGCATGGAGGTGGTTGTCGAGGGCGTGGAGACCGAGGCGCAGATGGAAATGCTGCGCGTGATCGGCTGCACGCTGTTCCAGGGCTACCATCTGGCGCGGCCGATGAGGGAGGAGGATTATCTCGCCCGTTTCGCCATAGCTTCACCGGTGGCCAGGGCAATTTCAAGCTGACCCTCAGGTCATGACTGGGCGGGCGTCCCGGTCGCCAGCGCGCGCATGGTGACCAGCCGGTAAATCTCCGTCAGGTCGCGCAGATCCGCCAGAGCCACCGCTTCGTCCAGCTTGTGCATGGTTGCGTTGTTGAGGCCGAATTCGACCACGGGGCACAGGCGCGAGAGGAAGCGGGCGTCGGACGTGCCGCCGGTAGTCGACAGTTCCGCCACCACCCCGGTCACGTCGCGGATCGCGCCAGCAACCATGTCGGACAGCATGCCGGGTTCGGTCAGGAAGGGTTCGCCGCTGATCTTCGCGTCCACCCTGCCGCCTTCGGCCGCGGCGATGGCGGTGATGCGGTCGACCAGTTCCGCGCCGCCATGTTCGTTGTTGAAGCGGATGGAGATGCGGGCCTGCGCGGCGGCGGGGATGACGTTGGTGGTCGGGTTGCCGACATTCAGGTCGGTGATCTCTATATTGCTCGCCTGGAACCAGTCATTGCCCTCGTCCAGCACCAGAGCGTCGATGGCGGACAGGATGCGGATCAGGCGCGGGATCGGATTGTCGGCCAGATGCGGATAGGCGACATGGCCCTGCACGCCGTCGACATGGATCCACATGTTGACTGATCCGCGCCGGCCGATCTTGATGACGTCGCCCAGTCGCCGGGAGGAGGTGGGCTCGCCCACCAGGCACAGGTCGGGGCGCAGCCCATGGGCGGCCATCCGGTCCATCAGGGCCAGAGTGCCATGGACAGCCGCGCCTTCCTCATCGCCCGTGATGATCAGGCTGATCGTGCCGGGCAGGTCTTCGGGCAGGTCATGCAGGGCGGCGACATAGGCGGCGATCGCACCCTTCATGTCGACGGCGCCGCGCCCGTAAAGCAGGTCGCCCCGTATCTCTGGCGTGAACGGATCGCTCGCCCAGCCATTGCCCGGCGGAACCACGTCCAGATGCCCGGCAAAGGCAAAATGCCTGCCCGGCCCGGTTGTCCGCCACGCCAGCAGATTTTCTACCGGTCCGTCCGGCGCCTCTCCGGCCAGGAAGCGGTCGATGGTGAAGCCCAGGGGTTTCAGCATCGCCTCCAGCACCGCGAACACATCCCCCGTGGCGGGCGTCACGGACGGACAGGCGATCAGTTGTTCGGCTATGTCGATGGATCTGGCATCGGCGCTGGTCTTGCTCATGGGGTTGCGTTAGAGCATTTTGAAGCTGTCTGGAACAGACAGCGGCTCGCAAAATGCGTTAGAGACCAGCGCGCATTTTGAAGCTGTCTGGAACAGACAGTGGCTCGCAAAATGCGTTGAAGGCCGACGCGCATTTGAAGCTGTCTGGAATGGGTGCGAGGCGCGCATGCATAGGATGCAAGCGGCGCTGCCGGCAGGAGGATATGTCATGCCCAAGGTTGACCTGGCGGCCGTCGAAGAGACCAATCGAACGGGCTATCCGCCGGTTTATGCCGGTGCGGTCGCCGGGCGGTGGGTGCGCAAGCTGGGCCCCGCGACCGGCCTGTCCGATTTCGGCATCAGCCATGTGGTTCTGAAGCCCGGTGCGGCATCATCCCAGCGGCACTGGCATGAGGATGAGGACGAGTTCGTCGTCATGCTGAGCGGGCAAGCGGTGCTGGTCGAGGAGGGAAGCCGCACGCCGCTGCACGTCGGCGATATGGCATCGTTCCCGAAGGGCGAGCCCAATGGTCATCAGCTGGTGAACGAAAGCAGCGAGGATTGCGTGTTCCTTGCCGTTGGGCGCGTTCCACTGGGGGATGCGCATTATCCCGACATCGACATGCAGTGGGCCGGGGGCACCTATCGCCGCAAGAATGGAAGCGTCTTTTGAGGCTGGACCGCCGGGGTTTGATGGCCGTGCTGGGCGCCGCGATGGCAGCGCCCGGTGCCTTGGCCGCATCCGCCGCGGGCCCGGTGAAGCCGCCCCGGCTTCGTCCGGGAGACAGTGTCGGCCTGATCGAACCGGCAGGTTTTACCGACGACGCCTTCGACCTCGACCTGGTCAAGGAAACGATCGTCGCCATGGGGCTGGTGCCCAGGCCCGCCAGGCATCTGGTCGATCGTTACGGCTATCTGGCCGGGACGGATGCGGAGCGGGCCGCCGACGTCAATGCGATGTTCGCCGATCAGCAGGTGCGAGCGGTGTTCGCCACGCGCGGCGGATGGGGCTGCGCCCGCATCCTGCCCCATCTCGACTTCGCGACGATCCGGGCCAATCCCAAGCTGCTGGTCGGCTTTTCCGACATCACGGCGCTGCATCTGGCGTTCGCGGCGCGGGCCGGTTTCGTCACGATCCACGGGCCCAATGCCGCGAGCAGTTGGCCGCGCTTTTCCTGGGATGCCTTTCGCGCCGTCGCCTTCGACGGGGCGACGCCGCTGATGGCCAGTCCAGAGGGGCATGAAGACAGGCTGGTGCAGCGCAGCGGGCGCATATTGACGTTCCGCGGAGGGAAGGCGAGCGGGCGGCTGCTGGGCGGGAACCTGACTGTGCTGTCGACGATGATGGGAACGCCGTGGCTGCCCGATTTCGACGGCGCGATCCTGTTCATCGAGGATGTGAGCGAGCAGCCCTATCGGATCGACCGGATGCTCACCCAACTGGCGCTCGCCGGCGTGCTGGGCAAGGTGGCGGGCGTCGTGTTCGGGCAATGCACCGATTGCGGCCCGAGCGGCGCTTCCTATGGCGGATTTACCCTGGCGGAGGTGTTGCAGCAGCATCTGGCGCCCCTTGGCGTTCCGGCCTTCCAGGGCGCGCTGTTCGGCCATGTCGCCAGCCAGTTCAGTCTGCCGGTGGGCTGCCGTGCGGAGATCGATGCCGATGCGGGTACGATCCGGCTGCTGGAGCCGGCAGTCCGATAATAGAAACACCATCAGGGCCGGACATAGGCGCCACGGCCGTCCGGAGGAACGAGCGACCTGTCCTTGATCTTCAGGACAAGCGTCTCGAAGCCTGGTTCGGGTACATCCTTCGTCTTTTCGGAGGTGAGGATGACGGATCCGTCCTTTTCGGCCCATCGACCCTCCGCGAACAGATCAAGCGCGCCATAGGCCAGATACCATTGGAAACGGCCGTCCGGGCGGAGCATCAGTTCCGAGCCGGTCTCCATCACGCCGTTAAGATAATAATGGCCTGCCCACCGGGACTCTTGCGCCCAGGCCGGTCCGGCAAGGAAGACCGCGAGGGGCAGGAGGGCAGTCAGGACGCGCATCCGGCGATGATATAGCAGGATTAAGCGGCCTGAAAGACTACCAGGCGCGGGGACTGTGCCCGACGCGACGGGAGACCTGCTGCTCTATCTCGTTGAGCTGGGCCTGGCTGAGGATGCCTGAAACCAGCAGCTTGCGCATCAGCTCGTCCACCAATGCTGCTAGAAAGTGGAGCTCCGCCCGTTCGGATAGAGTGTCGTTGCTGTCGACCTGCATGGCTTGCTCTCCGCGCAAAAGCCTAATTTTAAAAGAGAAGGCGACAGGGGACAGGGCGTCGGGATGCAGCATGTCCCTCGTTGAAGGCGGTCTGGCGTTTATGGTTAAGAAGGCGATCGGCCGATCCTGTCATTCCCTTCCCCTGCGAACGGCAGCAGCGCCTCATAGGTCGCCAGCGGCGGCTTGCCTTCCACGCGAATCCCGCGCCGCATGAGGAAGGCGTGCCGCACGATTTCCGCCTGCTGTTCCAGGCCATAGCGGCGAAAGGGCCTGCTCGGCACAATCTCATAGTCATAGCGGCAAAAAGGGTGGCGCATCAGCGGCAGATACCATCTGCCGCCCTGTTGCGCCTGCCAGACATGGGTCATTTCATGGATGAAATGACCCTGGATGTGCAGCGGACTATCGCAGAAATCGGCGCAGAACAGGCCGCTTTCCGGATGGAACCAGAGGTTGCCGTCGGGCGCCATGGTGACTTGCCGCGGCTGAAACGGCCACCATTTGCGGTTGTGCACGCGGACGCGCCGATAATCGATGGCGGCGGCGAAAACCGACAGGGCGAGGGCGGCTTCCGCCTCGGTCAGCGGGCGTCCGGTCAATGCGCGTCATGCTCCTTCCCTTGGGGAGCGGGGGCGGGCGCAGCGGCGCCGGGCTTCTGGATGATGGCGTCGACCAGCAGGCGGTCGCCATTGGCGAGCAGGAAGGTGAGCGTCATCTTGCCGCGGCTGATGGCCGTGTCGTTGACGCCCCAGAGCATCAGATGCTTGCCGCCCGGCGCGAAGGCGACCTTGGATTTTGCCGGTATGGGAACGCTGTCGAGCGGCTTCATCGTCATTTTTCCGCCTTCGCTCATGCTCTCATGCATCTCGACCTTCAGCGCATAGTCCGTGAGCACGCCGCGCAGCGCCGTATCCGCATCACCGCCATGGGCGACGAAATAGCCGGAGGATGGCGTGTCCTTGTTGGGGCTGAGCCGCACCCAGGCCTGGTCGACATAGGTGGGCGCGGGGTCGCCGCAGGCGGCGAGGGCCAGAGGGGCGGCAAGGGCGATCAGGGGGTAAAATGCGCGCATGGGCAATGGCTTTCTTGATGTCCCGTTTCCGGTCGTTTCCCAGAGGTAATCGTCACAGCTTCTTGTGCCAAGCAAAAGCGCGCCTATATCCCTTGCGCAAACGCCCTTGCCTTGGCGCTTTCGTGAGGTATGGGGCCGTCAACCGCTGAATATGATTTGGGGTTCAAAGAGGACACAATGGCAAAAGTAATCGGTATCGACCTGGGCACCACCAACAGCTGCGTTGCTGTGATGGATGGCGGCAAGCCCAAGGTTATCGAAAATGCGGAAGGTGCGCGCACGACGCCCTCCATCGTCGCCTTCACCAAGGATGGCGAACGACTGATCGGCCAGCCCGCAAAGCGTCAGGCCGTCACCAATCCCGACAATACGGTCTTTGCGGTGAAGCGCCTGATCGGCCGCCGTTTCGACGATCCGATGACCAAGAAGGACATGGAGCTGGTGCCATACAGCATCGCCAAGGGTCCCAATGGCGACGCCTGGGTCAATGCCGGCGGCAAGGATTATTCGCCCTCGCAGATTTCCGCCTTCACCCTGCAGAAGATGAAGGAAACCGCCGAGAGCTATCTGGGTGAAACGGTCACGCAGGCGGTCATCACCGTTCCCGCCTATTTCAACGACGCCCAGCGTCAGGCGACCAAGGACGCCGGCCAGATCGCGGGCCTGGAAGTTCTCCGCATCATCAACGAGCCGACCGCGGCCGCGCTCGCCTATGGGCTGGAGAAGCAGGACGGCAAGACCATCGCGGTCTATGACCTTGGCGGCGGCACCTTCGACATCTCGATCCTGGAGATCGGCGACGGCGTGTTCGAGGTGAAGTCGACCAATGGCGACACTTTCCTGGGCGGCGAGGATTTCGACGCCAAGCTGGTCGAGTTTCTGGCATCCGGCTTCCAGAAGGAAGAGGGCATCGACCTCACCAAGGACAAGCTGGCTTTGCAGCGCCTGAAGGAAGCAGCGGAAAAGGCGAAGATCGAGCTGTCTTCTGCGCAATCGACCGAAGTCAACCTGCCCTTCATCACCGCTGACCAGAATGGTCCCAAGCATTTGGTGAAGAATATCACCCGCGCCGATCTGGAGCGGCTGGTGGCCGACCTCATCAAGCGGACGATGGAGCCTTGCAAGAAGGCGCTGGCTGATGCCGGCGTATCCGCGAGCGAGATCAGCGAAGTGGTGCTGGTTGGCGGCATGACCCGCATGCCCAAGGTGCGCGAGGCCGTGAAGGACTTCTTCGGCAAGGAACCGCACACCGGCGTGAACCCCGACGAAGTCGTCGCCATGGGCGCGGCGATCCAGGCGGGCGTGTTGCAGGGCGACGTCAAGGACGTGCTGCTGCTGGACGTGACCCCGCTGTCGCTGGGCATCGAGACGCTGGGTGGCGTGTTCACCCGCATGATCGACCGCAACACCACCATCCCGGCCAAGAAGTCGCAGGTCTATTCGACCGCCGATGACAATCAGCAGGCGGTGACGATCCGCGTGTTCCAGGGCGAGCGCGAAATGGCGGCGGACAACAAGCTGCTCGGCCAGTTCGACCTGGTCGGCATTCCCCCTGCACCGCGCGGCGTGCCGCAGATCGAGGTGACGTTCGACATCGACGCCAACGGTCTGGTCAATGTCCATGCCAAGGACAAGGGCACGGGCAAGGAACAGCAGATCCGCATCCAGGCTTCGGGTGGTCTTTCGGACGCCGACATCGACCAGATGGTCAAGGACGCCGAGCGTTTTGCCGAGGAAGACAAGAAGAAGCGCGAATCGGCCGAGGCGAAGAACAATGCCGAGAGCCTGATCCACACCACCGAGCAGCAGCTTTCCGAGCATGGCGACAAGGTGGATGCCGGCCTGAAGTCGGAAATCGAGACCGCGATCGCCGCGACCAAATCGGCGGTCGAGGGCGGCGACGCTGAAGCGATGAAGGCGAAGGCGCAGGAACTGGCGCAGGTCGCGATGAAGCTGGGCCAGGCCATTTACGAGAAGGAGCAGGCGGCTGCGGCTGCTCCGGGCGCGGACGCGCCGAAGGCGGATGACGATGTCGTCGACGCTGAATTCTCCGAAGTGGACGATAACAAGGCGTAAGCTGATGGACGCTCGCCGTCATTCCCGCGCCAGCGGGAATTCATCTCCCAAACATCGCCCCGAGCGTATAGGTTGGAAGATGGACCCCCGTTTTTGCGGGGGTGACGGTGACATGCCGTCGGGGGCGATATGACGACCGAAGTTGATTATTACGAACTGCTCGAGGTCGAGCGCACGGCCGACTCGGCCACGATCAAGAGCGCCTATCGCAAGCTCGCGATGAAATATCACCCGGACAAGACCGGGGGCTGCACCGACAGCGAGGCGAAGTTCAAGGCTGTTTCCGAAGCCTATGAATGTTTGAAGGATCCGCAGAAGCGCGCCGCCTATGACCGCTTTGGCCATGCCGCGTTCCAGAATGGCGGCGGCGGTTTTGGTGGCGGGCGCGGCGGCGCCGGCGGCTTTTCCGACCTGGGCGATATTTTCGAGACGATTTTCGGCCAAGCTGCCGGTGGCTTTGGTGGCGGGCGGCAGGCCCAGCGGCGCGGGGCGGACCTGCGCTATGACATGGAAATCACGCTGGACGATGCCTATCACGGCAAGAAGACCGAGATCGAGATCGAGGTTTCCGCCGCGTGCGAAAGCTGCGAAGGTTCCGGCGCGCAGCCGGGCACCGGCGTCAAGAGTTGCGGCACCTGCCATGGTCATGGCCAGGTGCGGGCGCAACAGGGCTTCTTCGTGGTCGAGCGGACCTGCCCGTCCTGCCATGGCGCGGGGCAGGTCATCGAAAGTCCCTGCCGGAGTTGCCGGGGAGAGGGGCGGGTGGACCGGCCCAAGACGCTGTCGGTCAACATTCCGGCGGGCGTCGATGAAGGCACCCGCATCCGCCTGTCAGGCGAAGGCGAGGCCGGAGCGCGGGGCGCGCCGTCCGGCGATCTCTACATCTTCCTGCATGTGAAGCGGCATGCGATCTTCGAACGGGACGGGACGACGCTGTTCGCCCGCGCGCCGGTCAGCTTCACCACGGCCTCGCTGGGAGGCGTGATCGAAGTGCCGGGCCTTGACGGCCAGCGGCATGAGATCAAGATCCCCAGCGGCATCCAGTCGGGCAAGCAGATCCGCCAGCGCGGCGCGGGCATGCCGGTGTTGAACGGGCGTGGGCAGGGCGATCTGGTGATCCAGGTCGATGTCGAAACGCCGACCAAGCTGACGGCGAAGCAGCGTGAATTGCTGGAGGCGTTCCGCGAGACGGAAACGGGCGAGGAATGTCCGCAGTCGACAGGCTTCTTCAGCAAGCTCAAGGAATTGTGGGGGGACTGAGTTCTTCCCCGTCCTTCAGGGAGGCGGGTCGCTGCAAGGGCGGCAGCATGCGCGCTTGATTCAGGCGCGTTTCCTNCCCTCACGCCGCGCCCAGGCGTAAAAGGGAAATCCCGCNGCCATCANCAGGAAGCTGGCGCCGCTCGGCACCNGTCCCGCGCCCCATAATGTCCAGAGCGCATAGGCAAGGCCCAGCAACGCCGCCGGCACCACGAGCCGGAACCTGAGCGCCGCCAGCGCGCACCCGACATAGAGCCAGAGCGTGGCCGAAGTCGACAGCAGCGCCATCGCCGTAAACAGCGCGACCAGCCCCTGCAAACTGTTGGCGATCAGCATCAGCGTCCCGACCGCGCAGGACAGCAGCAGCGCGCGGACCGGCGTGCCCGAACCGTTCGTTCCTGCAAGCCATCGCGGCAATTCGCCGCCTCGCGCCATCGCCAGCGGCACTTCGCCCTGCAATAATGTCCAGCCATTGAGTGCGCCCAGGCAACTGATCGTGGCGAAGACAGCGATGAATCCCGCTGGCCCCGCTGACCAGTAATGCGCGACATAGGCTGCAAAGGGAGAGCCGGACTGGCTTTCGGTCGCAGGCAGGGTGAGGGCGATGCCGGAGCAGACCAGCAGGTAGATGAGCCCGGTGATCGCTGTGCCGAGCATCGTGGCCCGTGGAATGGTCCTGGCGGGGTCGCGTACCTTGTCGGCCGCGACACTCGCGGATTCGAAGCCCAGCAGCGCCCAGAGCGTGAGCGCAGCCGAGGCGGTGATGCCGGCGCTGGTGAAGCCTTGCGCCGGGAATGGCGCTATCTCCGCCCGCCCATCGCCCAGCGTGACTGCGAGCAGGACCAGCACGACTGCGATCGGGATCAGCTTGATCGCGGTGGTGGCGAGTTGGGTGGCACCTGCCGCCCGCGCGCCGATCAGATTGATGCCGGTCGTCGCCCAGAGGAAGCCGATGGAGGTAAGCGCCCCCATGCCGGGCCGGTTCAGCGCCGGCAGGATGCTGCTGAGATTGGCGGCTGCGGCTACCGCTATGGTGACATTGGTGAAGATCACCGAAATCCAGTAAATCCACCCGATCGCAAATCCGGCGGGGGGGCCGTAGGCACGGGTGATGAACTGAGCCGTGCCGCCGACATCGGGCATCAGCACGGTGAGCCGCGCGACGACATAGGCGAGAAGCAGCGATCCGGCGATGGTGAATATCCACCCCGCCACGGCATCCCAGCCGAACGGTGCGAGTGCAGCCGGGAGCAGGAACACGCCCGATCCGATCATATTGCCCATCACCAGCGCAATACAGGCGGGAAGACCGAGCGTTCGGCTCGTCGTAGGAGGACCGTTCACGAAGCGGCTCGCTGCATCATCCGCCTGTTGATGGGCTTATGCAGTGTCACGCGCAATGGGATAACGCAGCAGATCGCCTTCAGGAGCTTGCCCTCTTCTCCTGAAATCGATCTGCACAGCGGCCCGAACCTTGCCTGGCGTAAAGATCAGGCTGCCAGGAACATTTCCGGATCAAGCGCCATCAGGCTGTCGGCGCCACCCTCGATCTTCCGGCGGAGCGCGCCGGCGTCCGGCATGATGCGTTCCGCGAAGAAACGGGCGGTCACCAGCTTGGCCTCCATGAACTTGGCGTCGCCTTCGCCAGCCGCCAGCAGGGCCGTCGCGGCCCTGGCCATGCGCAGCCACATAAGGCCCGTCGCGACGATGCCCACGATGTGCATGTAATGCACCGCGCCCGCCCCGGCATTGTCCGGGTTCTTCATCGCGTTCTGCATCAACCACATGGTCGCCGCGCCAAGCTGTCCGCTCGCCTTCTCCAGTGCTTCGGCAATGGGGGCGAGCTTTTCATCGCCCTTGGCCTGCGCCACTTCGTCCGCGACGATCTTGAGGAAGGCCTGAAGCGCGCGACCGCCGTTCATGGGCAGTTTGCGCCCGACAAGGTCCATCGCCTGCACGCCGTTGGTGCCCTCGTAGATCTGGGCGATGCGGGCGTCGCGGACATATTGTTCGACGCCATTTTCCCAGATGTAGCCATGGCCGCCGAATACCTGCTGCGCCACGACGGTGACGTCGAAGCCCTTGTCCGTGCCATAGCCCTTGATCACCGGGGTCAGCAGTTGCACCAGGTCGTCGGCGGCCTGGCGCTCCTCCTCCGTGGCGGCCTGATGCGACAGGTCGACCTGAAGCGCGCCCCACAGCATCAGGGCGCGCAACCCTTCGGTCAGCGCCTTGCCTTCCATCAGCATGCGGCGGACATCGGGGTGGACGAACAGCGTGTCGGCCTTTTCCTGCATGTCCTTGGGCCCGGTCAGGGCGCGGCCCTGGCGGCGGTCATGGGCGTAGGCGGCAGCGTTCTGATAGGCGATCTCCGCCTGGCCCAGGCCCTGCAGGCCGACGCCCAGCCGCGCGGCGTTCATCATGATGAACATGGCGGCGAGACCCTTGTTCTCCTCCCCCACCAGCCATCCGGTCGCGCCGTCATAGTTCATGACGCAGGTGGCGTTGCCGTGAATGCCCATCTTGTGTTCCAGCGACCCGCAGGAGACGGCATTGCGATCGCCCAGGGTTCCATCCTCGTTCACCAGGAATTTGGGCACGACGAACAGCGATATGCCCTTGCTGCTGTCGGGCGCGCCCGGGGTCTTCGCCAGGACGAGGTGGATGATGTTTTCCGCCAGGTCATGCTCGCCCGCGGAAATGAAGATCTTGGTGCCGCTGATGGCGTAGCTGCCGTCGGCATTGGGAACGGCCTTGGTCTTGATGAGGCCGAGGTCGGTGCCCGCATGCGGTTCGGTCAGGTTCATCGTGCCGGTCCACTGGCCCGACACCATGTTGGGGACATATTTCTGCTTCAGTTCATCGCTGCCCTTGGCGAGCAGGGCGGCCACGGCGCCGCTGGTCAGGCCATGGTACATTTCGAAACTGTGGTTGGCGGACAATATATATTCGCTCACCGCCGTCGCCACGACATGGGGCAACCCCTGGCCGCCATATTCGACCGGCGCATTCAGCGTGGTCCAGCCGCCGCCCACATAGGCGTCAAAGGCTGCCTTGAAGCCGGTCGGTGTGCTGACGCTGCCGTCCGGGTGGCGGGTGCAGCCCTCCTTGTCGCCCACTGCGTTCAGCGGGAAAAGAACTTCGGCGGCGATCTTGCCGCCTTCGGTCAGGATCGCGTCGACCAGATCACCAGTCGCATTTTCGAAGCCGGGCAGGTTGGTGTAGCGGTCCAGCCCCACAATGTGGTCGAGCACGAAGCGGGTGTCGCGAATGGGGGCGGCGTAGCTGGGCATGGATCTTCTCCGGACGATTCTGTTCTGGTGAGCGGATTATTTGTGAAGGACGGATACGAACTGGGACAGTTCCGCTATCGCAGCGTCGATGTCGTCTTTTTGCCTGGTCAGCAGGGCGATGCGCGCCTCGCACTTGGCGATGGTGACGCGGCGCTGTTCCTCATGTTCCTCATCCGCATCATAAAGGTCGATCATCTCGCGAATGTCGGACAGGCTGAAGCCGACCCGCTTGCCGCGCAGAATCCAGGCCAGGCGGGCACGGTCGCGTCGCGAATAGATGCGGGCAAGGCCGTGTCGTTCCGGCGCGATCAGCCCTTCATCCTCGTAGAAACGCAGGGCACGGGCGGTGACGCCGAATTCGTCCGACAGGTCCGAGATGGTATAGCTTTGCCGATCGCTGTGATCGGGAAGCTCGATACCGGCGATAGTGGTGCGTTTGTCCATGGCGGCTGGTGTAGCGTTGCTTTACGTTTACGTCAAGGTGAGAGCGATGTCCGAGTGATCAAAACCGGTCGCGCCGGGTCTGGGAGGCGCATGGCTCTTTTGTCCTAGTGACAGGTTCGGCCGCTGCCGCTAGGGGCTTGTGCCGTGATGGGGGCAGTCAGACGATCGGAAGGGGCAAGGCGCCTGTTGGCGGCGCTGGCTCTGCTCGTGCTGGCGATTCAGCTTGTGGCGCCCTCCGGTTTCATGCCGATGCGGACCGAAAGCGGCGTGGTGGTGACGCTTTGCACCGGGCAGGGCGCGGTCAATGTCGTGGTCGAACGGGCCAGATTCGACCGGAACGACACGTCGGGCAGGCATCGCCCGGATGACGGCGCACCGGGCCAGCAGCATTGCCCCTTCGCCGCATCGGTGCAGCCGCTGGTCCCGCTCTGGTCCTCGCCGATCTGCCGCTGCCTGCCTGGCAATTGGCTTTCGGGGCGATCGCCTTTGCGCTCAAGACCGGGCTTATCGCCCGGCTGGCTGCGCCTCCACCGCCGTCCTCGGGGCCGCCCGCCTATTGAAAATCCGTCATTTTCCGGGATTTTCAACAAGGGTTTCTTCATGTCAGTCTTTTCCGTTTCGCGCGGCGTTTCGCTGTGCGCGCTCGCCTGTTCCCTGTCCGCTCCTGCCTTGGCCGAAGAGGCCGAGCAGAGCCGGATCATCGTCACCGCCAGCCCCGTCGTCGCGGAAGCCGCGGCGAAGGTCGTCCGCACGCCCGGCGGCGTGGACGTCGTCCCGGCGGAAGATTTCGAGGACAAGCTCGCCGTCTCCCTGCGCGACGCGCTGAGCTTCTCGCCCGGCGTCTATACCCAGCCGCGCTTCGGGCAGGAGGTGCGCATTTCCATTCGGGGGTCCGGCCTGTCCCGTGGCTATCATATGCGGGGCCTGACGCTGTTGCAGGACGGCATTCCGATCAACATGGCCGACGACAATGGCGATTTCCAGGAATTCGACCCGCAGGTCTTCCAGCATCTGGAGGTCTATCGCGGCGGCAATGCGCTGCGTCTGGGAGGATCGACGCTGGGCGGCGCCATCAATGCCGTGACGCCGACCGGACGGACGGCGCCGGGGGCGGAAGTCCGGCTGGATGGCGGCTCGTTCGACACGCTGCGGGCGAAGGCCGCCTATGGCTATGCCGATGAGCGGGGCGATGCCTGGGCCGCCGTGACGGGGGACCGATCGGACGGCGACCGCGATCATGGACGGCGCCGGGCGCTGCGCTTCAACGGCAATGTCGGGATCAAGCTGACTGACCGCGTGGAGACGCGCTTCTACGCCAGTGCACAGACAATCCGGCAGAAGCTGTCGGGCGCGCTCAACGAAAGCGACGCGCTGAACCATCCGGCGAAGGGCAATTTCGCCGGGGATCAGGCGCGCAATATCGATTCGATCCGTTTGCAGAACCGCACGACTGTGGCGCTGGACGGCGGCGAGCTGGCGTTCGGCGCCTATTATAATGCGAAGGCGCTGGACCATCCGATCTATCAGGTGGTGGACCAGAAGTCGGAGGATCGCGGTGTCTTCGCCAGCCTTGATCTGGCGGGCGATCTGGGCGGGATGCCGGTCGAGCTGACATTGGGTGCGCAGGCACGCTTCGGGCAGGGCCGGTTCCGGCAGTTCGTCAATGTGAACGGCAGGGCGGGCGCGCCGACATCCTATCAGAAGGCGCGGGCGCAGACGATCAACAGCTATGGCGAGGCGCGGATCGCGCCAGTCGCCGGGCTGTGGCTGATCGCGGGCGGCATCTATACCCATGGCGAACGGCGGCTCGACAACCGCTTCGCTCCGGTGCGGAGCGGGGACGCGTCCTTCGACGCCTTCGCGCCGAAATTCGGGCTGCTGTTCGAGCCGGGCAAGACGATGCAATTTTATGCCAATTACAGCCGGTCGGTCGAATTGCCCGGCTTCATCGAACTGGGGCAGACGGCAACGGGCGCAGGCGGGGTGCTCTTGCCCGGCTTCACGCCCCTCGATCCGCAGAAGGCATGGACGGCGGAAATCGGCACGCGGGGCACGCTGGGCATCGCGCATTGGGATGTCAGCCTCTATCGCGCGGACCTCAGGGGCGAGATGCTGCAATATAATGTCCAGGCGGGGGTGATCCCGTCATCGACCTTCAACGGCGGCCGGACGCGGCATCAGGGGATCGAGGCGGGGCTGGACCTCGATCTGACGCCTTGGGCGCGGCTGCGGCAGGTCTATCAGTATAGCGACTTCCGTTTCCGGGGCGATGCGCAGTTCGGCGACAACCGCCTGCCGGTCGTGCCGCGCCATTTCTATCGCGGAGAATTGAGGCTGGGGACGGAAACGCTCAGCATTTCGCCAGCCGTCGAATGGCTGCCGCAGGGGGCGTGGGTGGACTATGCCAACAGCAAGCGGGCCGGGGGCTATGCGACGCTGAACCTCGGTGCGCAGGCGGAGGTGAAGAAGGGTGTGACGCTGTTCCTTGACGCGCGCAACCTGACCGGGGAGCGGGCGATCGGGGATATCGGAGCAGTGGTTCGCTACGTGCCGGACAATCCCGCGACCCCTGCGAATGAAGGCAGCGCTGCCTTCTATCCAATCGAGCGGCGCGCCATTTATGGCGGGGTGCGCGCCCGCTTTTAAGAGGCTCGTCCTTCCGGCGCGGGCGGGAATGGCGGGGTCAAGCATCTTAAGAGCACTGGAGCCGACTCGGTAAATAGGTTTAGGGGCGTTCCATGTTGCGCCTGTCCGGACTGAAACTGCCCCTCGACCATCCTGCCGAGGCGATGCCCGCCGCCATTTGTGAGCGGCTGGGCCTCGCCCCGCAGGGACTGCTGCGCCATGTCGTGGTGCGCCGGGGCAATGATGCGCGGCGCAAGAATGCGATCCAGCTCGTCTACACCGTCGACGTCGAACTGGTCGACGAGGCGGGCGTGCTGGCGCGTTTCGCGAAGGATCAAGACATTCGCCCGCGTCCGGACACGGATTATAAATTCGTGGCCAGCGCGGCGCCCGGCTGGTCGGGCAAGCGCCCCGTCGTGATCGGCGCGGGACCGTGCGGGCTGTTCGCGGGCCTCATCCTGGCGCAAATGGGATTTCGGCCGATCATCCTCGATCGGGGCAAGGTGGTGCGGGAACGTACCAAGGATACCTGGGGCCTGTGGCGCCGGGCCGAACTCAATCCCGACAGCAATGTGCAGTTCGGGGAGGGCGGCGCGGGGACTTTCTCCGACGGGAAGCTCTATTGCCGGGTGAAAGACCCGCGCTTTCTGGGCCGCAAGGTGCTGGAGGAATTCGTTGCGGCGGGCGCGCCGGACGATATTTTGACCGAAGCGCACCCGCATATCGGCACCTTCCGCCTGGTTTCGATGGTGGAATCGATGCGGCGGCAGATCGAGGGGCTGGGCGGTGAATATCGCTGGCAGCACCGGGTCGACGAACTGGAACTGGAGCGGCAGGCGGACGGCACGCAGAAGCTGCGTGGGCTGCATCTGGCGGACGGCAGCTTCATCGAGGCGGACCATGTCGTCCTGGCGGTCGGCCACAGCGCGCGCCCGACCTTCGAAATGCTCCATCGCCGGGGCGTGCATATCGAGGCGAAGCCTTTTTCCATCGGCGTCAGGATCGAGCATCCGCAAAGCTGGATCGACCGGGCGCGCTACGGCAATTGCGCTGGGCATCCGGTGCTGGGCGCCGCCGCATACAGCCTGGCCCATCATTGCGCCAATGGGCGGACGGTCTACAGCTTCTGCATGTGCCCCGGCGGGCGCGTGGTGGCGGCGACTTCCGAGGAGGGGCGCGTCGTCACCAACGGCATGAGCCAATATTCCCGCGCGGAGTTCAATGCCAATTCGGGACTGGTCGTCGGCATCGACCCGGAACGGGATTATCCGGGCGGGCCGCTGGCCGGGATAGAATTGCAGCGCCATTGGGAAAGCATGGCCTTTGTCGCGGGCGGCGAAAGCTATCATGCACCGGGACAGACCGTGGGGGATTTCCTGGCGGGCCGCGCCTCTACCGGATTGGGGGAGGTCATCCCCTCCTACAAGCCGGGAGTCACCATGACCGACCTGTCGCGCTGCCTGCCCGAATTCGCGCTGGAGGCATTTCGTGAGGCAATTCCCGCCTTCGGCCGACAGATTGCGCGCTACGACCATCCCGATGCGGTGATGACCGGGGTCGAGACGCGCACCTCCTCCCCCATCCGCATCACGCGGGGCAAGGATTTTCAGAGCCTCAACGTGGCGGGTCTTTATCCTGCCGGAGAGGGGGCAGGCTATGCGGGCGGCATCCTTTCAGCGGCCATTGACGGCATCAAGGTCGCGGAAGCGGTGGGGATGAGCATCGCCTCCGACTGATGTGCATGTTCCTGCCTGCGCAGGGGCCCGCCATGCTGATTTTTTCCAACAGGGCGGCCGTGCCGGCGGCTGCGGCGGCGTTGGAAGCTGCTCTGTCTCCTGAAAAGGCTGAGCCGCTGCGGCGCGGAGGGAGTCGAGTCGCTGGCCCAACGCTTCTTCCCTCACGTCAAAACCGATAAATGACAGGGGGTTGACGGAAATCCCCGCCAGCGCCGGGAGCGATCTCCAGACGGGCCTGATGAAGGCCAATGTTGAAATATTTCCTATGCTGATGAGATTGAAGATTTATCTTCATTACACAAATTGCGTATTTTGTAATATATAGCTTCACGCATCTTTCGGTCATCAGATACGACCGCAGTCGCAATCCAACATAGCATTATACCAGCAGAGGAGGCCCCTATGCGTGCCAGATATTTGGTCCTTTGCTCGTCCTTGCTGCTGTCGACAGGGGTGAGTGCCAGGCAGCCGGGCGATCAACTTACCGTCATTGCGTCCCCGGAAAAGGAGATGAGCTATGAAAAATGGCAGGACCGAACCGCAAACCGCCTGACCGGCAGCATTCGCCGCGCCGCCGATCAGAGTTTCGATCGTTCCGCGACTGGCTATGCCCGGGTCGAGTTCCGCCTGGATGAACTGGGGCGGCCGCAAGCCGTCTCGCTTGCGCAGCCTTCGTCGTCGCGGGCCGTCGATCGCCTGTCGCTGCGCGCCGTCAGGGCGATGGGGCGGCTGACGCCCTTGCCGCCGCAGATTGCAGGGAATTCGCGGTTTGAAGCATGGATCATCGTCGCCAACGATATGTGGCAACGCGATGATATGTTGAACCGGCTCCGCACCGATCACCACGCCCGGATGATGGCGCAGGCGGGCGGCGACCGACCCGTCCTGATTGCGTCGCGCTGAACGCCGCCCTTTCCCCCGGATGGCGTGGCAAGACGCGGACTGGAAGAGCGGTTGGGTGTGGCGTGGTTCGGCCGGCCCGCAGACATGCTTCTTCGCTCTTCCAGTTTCCTCCGTGCACTTGGAATCCAGATTCGCTGCGGGCTAAATGCCTGCCGTCGATGTCGCTCCCTGGCACAAATTCCGTACCACCATGAATGGTCCGCGACCGGAAATTCCGATATTCTGTATCGGAACGGAACATATTCATTTAAAATGATAAAATAGAATGGAATATCGAGTATAAGCAGGGAGATGGTTCGGGCTTGGGATTGTTGACCGAAATGTGGCGGGCGGATGATTTCAGAAGCAGGATCGCCCTGTTATTGGCAGCCGCGGCGGGGAGAGCATGAGCGGTAAGCCGGGCGTTGCCGTTGACGGCGCGTGGTTCGGCCGATGATTGCTGCTCTGTTCTTTGCCTCAGCCCTGACGGTGGTGGATGGCGGCACGCTGCGCGTCAACGGCGAACCGATCAGGCTCCTTGCCATTGAGGCTCCCGACATCATCAACCGATGTCGCAAGCGGAAAGCGTGCCCGCAGGATAATTCCCGGCAAAGCAGGGAAAGCCTGAAGCGCGCATTGCGCGATCCCATCACCATCGTCCCTGTCGCGCGCGACGCCTATGGGCGCACGATCGCCATCGTCTATGCCGGAGGACTCAACATGTCCTGCGAACAGGTCCGCAAGGGCATGGCGGTCTACAGATCCGCATGGGACGTGGGACGCCGCCTGGCCAGGGAATGCCGGTTCTTGAAAAGGCATTGACCGGCTCGGGCGTCCTTTGAGGCCAAAGCCGGGCACCTTTTGCGGTCAGTCGAGGATTTGGAGGAAAGTCTGGATGCCCGACAAGGATTCGAACCTTGATTGACGGAGTCAGAGTCCGCTCTCTTACCATTAGAGGATCGGGCATCAGGATGAGCCATCGGCTCACCGGAGAGGCGCAAATAGGCGGCGATTCTGGATTGGTCAAGAGGATTTGCGACCGGCATCCCGGACAATTGCACAGCCTGCAATGCGGCATGTGCAAAAGAAAACCCGCCGGACAGGCTGTCGCTTCCGGCGGGCTCTTCATCAATCCCTGACGGGTTAGGAAGGACGGGGCCCGCTACCTGAACCAGGAAGCGGGCCCCTATTTCAACGCGCTTATTCCATGTCCTCGGTGGTGAAATCCTCACCCTGGACGACAGCCAGCGGATCGTCGCCGATGGCGGCTTCCGGGCCCTGGCGCAGTTCGGCGGCATGCTCTTCGGCGGCCGTCTTCGGTGCGATCAGGTCGACCTGGCTGGAAGCCCGCAGCGCGGCGCGCATTGCCGCGTCGCGCGACGATGCGGCGACGCGCATGCGGTTCATGCCAGCGCCCGTACCCGCCGGGATGAGGCGGCCGACGATGACGTTTTCCTTGAGGCCCACCAGCGTGTCCTTCTTGCCCTGGACCGCCGCTTCCGTGAGGACGCGGGTGGTTTCCTGGAAGGAGGCCGCCGAGATGAACGAACGCGTCTGGAGCGAGGCCTTGGTGATGCCGAGCAACACCGGCTTGCCAGCGGCGGGCGCGAAGCCTGGCTGGAGCTTGGCGTTGATCTCGTCCATTTCCTCGCGGTCGATCTGCTCGCCCACCAGCAGCGTGGTGTCGCCGGACTCGATGATCTCGACCTTCTGCAGCATCTGACGAACGATCGTTTCGATGTGCTTGTCGTTGATCTTCACGCCCTGCAAGCGATAGACTTCCTGGATTTCCGCGACCAGATATTCGGCCAGCGGCTCGATGCCGAGAACTTCCAGAATGTCGTGCGGATCGGGCGAACCGCCGATCAGATTGTCGCCGCGCTTCACGAAGTCGCCTTCCTGAACGTCGATCACCTTGCTCTTGGGGATCAGATATTCGACCGGCTCGCCGCCATCCTCGGGATTGATGGCGATCTTGCGCTTCGCCTTGTAATCCTTGAGGAACTGAACGCGGCCCGACACCTTGGCAATGATCGCATTGTCCTTGGGCTTGCGGGCTTCGAACAGTTCGGCGACGCGCGGCAGACCACCGGTGATGTCGCGGGTCTTCGCAGCTTCGCGAGAGACACGCGCCAGCACGTCACCGGCCTGCACCTGAGCGCCGTCATCGACCGACAGGGTTGCGCCGACCGCGAGCATGTAGCGCGCGGCTTCGCCCGACTGATCGTCGAGCAGGGTGAGGCGGGGACGCAGATCCTCCTTGGTGCGGGCGGAACCACGATGCTCGATGACGACGCGCTGGGCAATGCCGGTCGCTTCGTCGGTCTGCTCGGTCAGCGTCTTGTTGTCGATCAGGTCGACATACTTAACGATGCCCGGCTTTTCCGTGATCACCGGCATGGTGAACGGATCCCACTCGGCAAAGCGTTCGCCCTTCTTCACGGTATCGCCATCCGCAAACAGGATGGTGGCGCCGTAAGGCAGGCGGTGCGTTTCGCGCTCGCGGCCTTCGGAGTCGATGATCGCGATCTCGCCGTTGCGGGCAAGCGACAGGCGACGGCCATTCTTGTCGGTGATGGTCGGCATGTCCCGCAGTTCGATCGTACCGTCGGCCATCGATTCAAGGTTCGACGTTTCATTGAAGTTCGCCGCGCCGCCGATGTGGAAGGTACGCATGGTCAGCTGCGTGCCCGGTTCACCGATGGACTGCGCCGCGATGACGCCGACCGCTTCACCGATATTGACCGGCGTACCACGGGCGAGGTCACGGCCGTAGCACTTGCCGCACACGCCCATCCGGCTTTCGCAGATCAGCGGGCTGCGGATCTTCACGGCCTGCGTGCCGATCGCTTCGATCTGGGTGATCATCGCTTCGTCGAGCAGGGTGCCGATGGGGATGACGATGCTGCCATCTTTGGTGTCGACAATGTCCTGCGCCGTGGTGCGGCCCAGGATACGCTCGCCGAGCGAGGCGATGACCGAACCACCCTGAACGATGGCCTTCATCTCCAGCGCCTTTTCGGTGCCGCAATCTTCCTCGACGATCGTGCAGTCCTGCGACACGTCGACCAGACGGCGGGTCAGATAACCCGAGTTCGCCGTCTTGAGCGCGGTGTCGGCCAGACCCTTGCGGGCGCCGTGGGTCGAGTTGAAATATTCAAGGACGGTCAGGCCTTCCTTGAAGTTCGAGATGATCGGCGTTTCGATGATCTCGCCCGACGGCTTGGCCATCAGGCCGCGCATGCCGGCAAGCTGCTT
>JGI24741J21665_1000055_pt1 | contig 27510 bp, 26 predicted proteins | sample KBSCornC7_FD_21665 | JGI IMG/M metagenome (IMG submission 21665) | reverse complement strand
GACCGTCTATGATGAATTCACCGCCGTCGCCAAGGCGGCGCGTCGCCAGGGCCTGATCTGACCCGCTTTTGACGCGCCCCGCAGGGCGCGTCATTCGCCTTGTTCAAATGTTGGAGGGGGCGCGCGCGACGAGCGCGCGTCTATTGCTATCAGGGTATTTTGCGCCATTCGCCAACCAGCATGGCAGCAGGGGATGGCGGGGCAGCTCAGGGCCAGCACAGATCCAGGCGCAGCACGCCGTTCACCAACCCCGTTGCCAGAACGGGCTTCGTTCCCGGCTTGATCCGGAAGTCCGGGACGCGGCTCAACCATTCCTGGAGGAAGATGCGGATTTCCCGCCGCGCCAGTACCGCCCCGGGGCAGGCATGGGCGCCATTTCCGAACGCCGCATGCACCGGCTTTTCCCGGTTGAAATCAACGACCAGCGGATTTTCGTTGATGCGGTCGTCCAGGCCCACCCAAAGATTGCCAGGCAATATTCGATCACCGGCGTGGAACTCCACGCCTTTATAATCAAAATTCTCGGCGATCACGCGGCATGTATTGGCAAGGCCATGCCGGCGAATCATCTCTTCTATGGCATGCTTGACGAAATCCTCGTCATCCAGCCTCTGGACCAATTGCTTGCGGTGTCCCGGATTCATCGCAAGGAAACGCGCAATGAAACCGATCATGCCTGCTACAGTGTCGAGCCCGCCGAACAATACCAATGTCGCATAGCTGACGGCCTCATCCTCCGAAATCCGCCCATCGCCAACATTGACATTGACTAGCTTGCTCAGCAGATCCTCGCCCGGATTGTCGCGGCGGGCACGGATCTTGTCCAGCAGATATCCGCCCATTTCCTGCTGCGCCCGCAGCCTTATCTCGGCCGTGTGACCGCGCACCGAACGTTCCGCAATCGGCAAAAGCTGATGTTTGTCGGATAATGGCAGCTCGACCAGTTCCAGGAACACGTGGATCGGCAAAACCTTGGCGAAATCCTCGATAAATTCGCATTCGCCCTGCGGCAGGACGCGCTCTATCGCTTGCACCGCCACGTCGCGCACCGTGCTTTCCAGTTCTGAAACAACTGCCGGCATCAATGACTGCATCAGGGGGCGGCGGTATCGGGCGTGTTCCGGTGGGTCCATCTCCAACGGAATCTGACGCGGCGTACCCTCCGGCATGGGAGGCAGGACGATATGCTTGTGCGAAAAATGATGATAGTCGCGCTGCATCGCGACGATGTCGTCACCCCGCGTCGCAACCCAGTGACCGCCATTATAGGGCGTCCAGAAAATATCGGGGTTGGCCTGCTGCACCGCTGCATAAGCGGCTTGAACGTCCTCGGCCGAACCAGGGACGTCGTAGATGTTGAAATCGCGTACCAATTCGGGCGGCACATGGTCCGGGCGCGGAGCCAACTCGATTTCGGGCATGATTGTCACGTCAGCGCTCATAGTCGTCCTCTCTGAAACTGTTTCGACCCTGCGGACGAGCGGAGCAAGAACATGCCCGTGGGCAGATAAGGATTTCACACATGCGATGGACTTCGCCGTCCATTAACGTCCGCTGCCCTTCAATCCTCCGGCGCTATCGCAACCCGCAGGCCGTCCAGTTCGCTCGTGAGCGGGATCTGGCATGACAGCCGTGAATATTCATCGCGATGGTCTGAACTGTCGAGGAGGTCGCTCTCATCCTCGCTGATGGGGGGCAGAAGGCCGGCAAAGGCGGGATCGACCTTCACATGGCAGGTGGCGCAGGAACAGCAGCCGCCGCACAGCGCCAACATTTCATCGACGCCGGCGTCCCGGATTGCCTCCATCAGGGAAAGCCCCGTAGCGGCGGCAATTTCCCGTTCCGTGCCATCGCGCGTCGTTACGATCAGATTTGGCATGATAATTCCTTTGGGACGAAGTTCAGTCGCCGAAGCGGACATGGAGATGCCTGGGCACACGCATCATGGTGCCGCGTATTTCCGGTCGCGGCTTGTCGGGATCGAAGCGCAGATTGGGCAGATTGTCGAGCACCGCATGGAGCGCGCGGGTCATCTCCACGCGCGCAAGATGCTGTCCCACGCATATATGCGGCCCGCGGGAAAAGGAAAAATGCGCCTTGCGTTCGCGGAATATGTCGAACCTGTCCGGGTCGGGGAATATTGCAGGGTCGCGATTGGCCGCGCCAGCCACCACGTCGAGCAACGACCCGGCCGGGATTTCCATGCCGCCCAGAACGACGTCCTGCTTCGCCATGCGGAGCTGAACAGCCACGGGACCGTCCCAGCGCAGCGCTTCCTCGATTGCGAAAGGAATGAGTTTGCGATCCGTCCGGATAGCGTCGAGCTGGTCGGGATGTTCCAGCAGCGCGGTCAGCAGCACGCTGGTGCCGCGATAGGTCGTGTCGCCCGCCGCGTTCATCAGCTGCCGCAGGAAGGAAATCAGCACCAGAGGCGGCAGATAATCGCCATCCACTTCGGTATTGGCGAGCAGACTGACGAGATCCTCACCGGGATTGCGCCGCCGTTCCTCAACCAGCGCGGTGAAATATTCCCCCAGCTTGCGCGACGCCTCCTGCGCCTTGTCGATGTGCATGTAATCGGTCTGGCCGATCGCCAGGCGCTGGAAGGTCCGGACGTCGGACGCCGGCAGATCCAGTTGCCGGTAGATCACCTCGAAAGGATAGAGCAGGGTGAATTGTTCGACCAGATCGGCGCGACCCTTGCCCACGAACTTGTCCATCAACTTGTGGACAACGGGGTCCACGATGGTTTCGCCCCATAATTTCACATATTGAGGCAGAAAGATCTTCTGGAAGATTTTGCGCCAGCGGCCATGTTCGGGGTTATCCATGACGCTGATGCTGCCATGGCCGAAGGTTTCGCCGATGTTGAACTTGTAGCCATGGTTGGAGAAGCGATCCGTGTCGGTGAGAACGGTCAATATCTCGTCGGAACCGACAATGGTGAACATCTTGCGATCGGGATAGGTGGCAGACTGCAGACCCATTTTAGGGCGGTAATCGCCCTCCAGCACCGGCGCTTGTGCACGCCATTGTGCGATCTGGGGATAGGGATCGAGCATATCTCCGAAATTGACGTCGTCCGCACTGAACGGATCGTAGTTCGGATCGTCATATTCCTGGATTCTGACGGCGGCTTCCATGATTGGAATCTCTCCTATGTAGTATATGCTACATAATTTGACCCGCATGCGCTGTCAATCAAGTGGTGGTCCCACCAGCGATTGCGCGATCAGCTGCTCCAGCACGTCCAGCACGGCCCCGCGTCCGGGAGGGTCGGGAAACAGGGCGTCTCGCAAGATCACGCTGGCGGCGATCATGCCGAAGCCCAGCCGAACGCCGATGCTGAGGTCGAAGGGCGGATCGATCCCGGCGAGAGCATAGCGTTTCCTGACCTGATCGACGGACTGTTCGAAGAAGGGGGCAAGCCCGCGCAACCCCGGCGGCGCATCCTCGCCACTGGCTGGCGTTCCTGCGAGCAGGGCGCGGAACATTGCCTCGTTCCCCTCGAACAGCTCATAGACCTGCCGGGTGAAACGGCGCGTTTCCGCCTGTTTGGGATAGGGGGCGGTGGGATCGGGATGCAGTTCGACGAAATCCGCCATCAGCGCGTGGAACGGCGCGATGACCACTTCATTGAACAGTCCGGCCTTGTCGCCATAATAGCGGAACAGCAACGTCTCGCTGACGTCTGCCAGGCGGGCGATTTCGCGTGTTGCCGTGCCGCCATAACCGCGTTCGGCGAATAATTGCCGCGCGGCATCGCAGATGCGCTGGACCACGTCCTCGCGCGTGCGCCGCCGCCGGCGTACCCGCCCCCCATCCTCGGCGGAGGCAGCTTCGTCTGTCAGGATTTTAGCGATTGCGTCCCTCCAGGATAATGTCGGCCGCGTTCCATGCCGCCGCCATGATCGGACCGTTGGTATTGGCCGAAACCATCGTGGGCATGATCGATCCGTCCATGACGCGCAAGCCGTCCACGCCCTTGACGCGCAGTTTTTCGTCCAGCACCGCATCGTGGAAATCGCCCATGCGGCAGGTTCCGCAGGCATGATAGCCGGCCTGTCCGATCTGGCGGAAGGCGGAGAGGATTTCATCGTCGGTCTGAAGCGAACGGGTCGGCTCGCGTTCGCCCGCGATCATCGGAGCAATGGCGGGACGGGACATCCAGTCGCGCAGATAGCGATGCATCGCGACCGTGACGGCGCAATCATAAGGATCGGTCAGATAGCCCGCCCGGATCTTCGCCGGAGCCGTCGGGTCGGCCGCCGTGATACTGACCGCCCCCTCGCTGCGCGAGCGCAGGGGATAGCCGAACAGGGTGACGCTGTGCGCCGCATCCGCGACCATATTCCCCTTGGCGTCCGGCGCAGCGACAGCGGGCGANAGCAATATTTCTATATCGGGGGTTTCCGATTCCGGCAGCACGGTCGCAAAGGCGCCGACATTGCCATAGCCCGCCGCCATCGGCCCGGTGCGNGTGAGATAATAGCGCAGCACATTGCCGACGAGTTTCAGGCCGGCCAGGTCCTTGTTGTGGCTGTGCGGAACGGCAAGGTCATAGACCATCGAAAGCAGCCGATGCTCCAGCATATGTTCGCCGACCCCGGGGCTATCGGCAACAACCGGGATGCCGAGTCCGCGCAAATGCTCGGCGGCGCCGACGCCTGACCGCTGGAGGATTTGCGGCGACATCAGCGCGCCAGCGCTGACGATGACCTCACGCCCGCTGGCGAAGTCCTGAACAACCCCGTTCACATTGGCGCGGACGCCGGTTGCGCGCTGCCCCGTGAAGAGGATCTTGTCCACCACCGCGCCCGTGACGATGCGCAGATTCGCCCTGCCGCGGGCTCGCTTGAGGAAAGTCTGGGCGGAGCTCTGTCGTTTTCCCTTCCAGATGGTGCGCGGTGTGTACCCCACGCCAGCTCGGCCCGAACGGTTGAGATCGGCAACCCGCGGTACGCCCATCTGCTCGCCCGCCGCGATAAAGGCCTCGGTCAGGGGATCGCGCATGGGTTCGACCGAGATTTTCAACGGCCCTTCGCCGCCACGCACCCCGTCGCTGCCCAGTTCATGCCCCTCCATTGCCCGGAAGGCGGCGCCGATCCTGTCCCATCCCCAACCTTTTGCGCCCAGCGCCTCCCACCCGTCATAATCTTCGGGTTGACCGCGAAAATACATCATGCCGTTGACGGAAGAGGAGCCGCCCAGCATCTTGCCGCGTATCCAGGTTTCGGCCGGAACGCTGTCATGTCCTTCGGTCTGGAAATACCAGACATGCCTTGGGTCGGTGTAGAGCTTCGCGGCGCCCCTGGGCATGTGGATGAAGGGGTTTCGATCCTCGGGTCCCGCTTCCAGCAGCAGCACGCTGTTCGCCGGATTTTCCGACAGACGGTCGGCCAGCACGCAGCCGGCGGAGCCACCGCCCACGATAATATAGTCGTGTGTCATCACAGCGCCGCCCGGATGACATCACCAATGATGGTGCGGCTGTCTTCCGCGATATTGATCGTGTCGAACATCCGATTGTGGCAGATGCCGACCGCCAGCTTCAGGTCGGGGTCGGCCCAGCCGATATTGCCGCCCATGCCCGGATGGCAGAGCGCCCGCATGTTCCGAGGGGCCGAGACGGGCGGGTTTTCCGCGCCGCCCAACCAGAATCCGGACCAGGCGATGGGAACGACCATGCCGAAGAAGACGGGGTCCGCATCCTCGAAATGCGGGCGTGGCGCGGCGAAACTGGCGACGCGCTCCTCGGACAGGAGGCGGACGCCGTTGAATTGCCCGCCATTGGCCAACATCGCCCAGAAACGGGCGTTGCTCCGCGCACTGAAAATGCCGCCCACAGCCGGAATGCAGGCGCGGCGCACATAGGGGCGTTCGAAGGGGTCGGGCATCAGGTCGACGATCAGCGGTTGCGCCTCCCGCATCATATTGTTGTCGGGCGCGACATAGACGGCGGCGGCATCCAGCTTCGCGATGCGCGGTTCGACGGCATCGGCAATGCCCATCCAAAGATCGGTGGCGCCCAACGGGTCCGCTATCTCTTCCTTGATGAACTGACCGAAGGGGCGGCGTTTGGGATCGGTCCGGCGCACCACTTCGCCCACCATCCAGCCAAAGGTCATCGACTGGTAGGAAGAACGGCTACCGGCAGGATAGACACCTTCCATCTCCGCGATGCGGCGGCACATCCAGTCCCAATTGGTCATCAGTTCGGGCGTCACGTCCGGCGGCATGCGCAGCACGCCCGAAACATGGGAAAGGACGTGGCGAATGGTGACGTCGCCCTTTCCGGCCTGCGCGAATTCCGGCCAATAGGTCGCGACGGGCGCGTCATAGTCGACCAGGCCGCGTTCGACCTGGATATGCAGGGCGGTGGCGCTCACCGCCTTAGACACGGAATAGACGTTGAACAGCGTGTCGCCGTCGACGGGCCGGCCGGTGGCGGCATCGGCGAGGCCCGACCAGCAATCGACAATCTGTTCCTCGCCCAGCCACGCGCTGACCTGAATCCCGATTTCCTTGCCTTCCGCGACAAGCCGGTCGAGCGTGTCCTGAACCGCGTCGTTGACCTTCGTCATCCTTCCATTCGCCTTTCCTGCTTGCCACGGCGTCGACGCCGGCTATCAAGTGTGTGCTTGATAGCACGGAAAAGGACGAGGGGAAGAGAGATGGGAGAGCAGTTCGACAATATCACGATGACGCAGGATGACGGCATTGTGGAACTGCGTATCCATCACCATGGGGGGCCGGCCAAATGGGCGCTATGGGGTGGACTGCACAAGGAACTGGGCATCGCTTTCGCGCAAATCGCGGCTGATCCCGACGCTCGCCTGCTGTTGATCACCGGAACGGGCGACACCTTCTGCGCTGAGTTCGACATGGACTGCGACATGCCGCCGATGAATGGCGCGACATGGGACGTGATCTTCCGGGAGGGCAGGGCGCTGCTCAACAATCTGCTGGCGATCGAGATTCCGGTGGTGGCCGCCGTCAATGGCCCGGCCTTCATCCATGCTGAAATCGCCCTGCTTGCCGATGTCGTGCTGGCGGCCGAGGGCGCTGCCTTCGCCGACAAGCCGCACGCGCTGGCCGGCGTGGTGCCTGGCGATGGCGTGCAGAGCATCTGGCCGATGCTGCTGGGGCCGAACCGTGGACGGTATTTCCTGATGACGGGACAGGAGATCGGCGCAACCGAAGCCCTGGCCCTTGGATTGGTCGGCGAGGTACTGGCACCTGATGCGCTGATGCCGCGTGCGCGCGAGATCGCCCGCACCATAGTCGCGCGTCCCGCCCTGGCCAATCGCTATACCCGCATCCTTCTGACGCGGGATATCAAGGCGCGACTGGCCAGGGAGCTTGACCAGGGGCTGGCGATGGAGGGGCTGGCGATCCTTGCCGGGTTGCAGGAAAAGGCCTGACGGCGTTCGGACGGTGCCGATGGGTCAGGAGACGCTGTAGCCCCCGTCCACCGTCAGATGATGGCCAGTGATGTAGCTTGCTGCATCGCTGGCTAGGAACAGGATAGCTCGTGCCTGTTCTACTGGATCGGACATTCTGCCGAGTGGAATGCGTCCCGGAGCCGTCATGGGTCCGCGCATCGGCATATCGCTTCCCATCCTTTTCGCGCCACCGCTTGCGGTGCCGCCGGGCTGCACCGAATTGACGCGGATCCTGTGTTCGGCGAATTCGACGGCGGCTGCGCGGGTCATCGCGTCGACGCCGGCCTTGGCGGAATCATAATGGGTGTTGTTGAAGATCGTCGGATGATCTGCGCTTACGGACGACACGTTGACGATGGAGCCGCCGCTGCCCTGATCGCGCATGATCCTGATGGCTTCGCGCATCATCAGGAACGTGCCGCGCGTGGTGACCGCATGCATGATATCCCATTCAGAGGCAGGCATCGTCATGGTATCCGCCTTGCGCCGATAGGCTGCGACATTGGCCAATATGTCCAGCCTGCCCAATAGCCTCTTCGCTTCACTGAACGTGGCGATGACCTGCGCCTCGTCCGCAATATCGCAGACCGCATAGGGCGACTGGTTTGCTTTGGCGGCTTCGCGAACGGCTGCCTCGTCGATGTCGACGAACAGGACGCGGGCGCCAACCTGTGTGAACAGCGTGGCAGTGGCCTGGCCGATACCGGACCCCGCCCCGGTGACAATGGCCAATTTGCCTTGAAGCCCGAAGACGGAAAGAGGCGTAGGATCGGACATGATGTTCTCCGATAGATGATGATGCTGTGCTACCCGCGACTGACGGCAACAAAATAGAGCGGCACGTCGGCTCGCATTCAGTCCTTATGCTGAGGATAGCGGCCCATCATGAGATAAACGCAGCCCGCCGCCATGAAACTGGCAGCGATGACCAGCAGGGCCGCGTCATAATTGCCGTGCCGGTCAAACGCGGTTCCCAGCATCGATGCGCCCAGTGCGCCGGAAAAAGCGATGAAGAACACAGCCATTCCATAGATGGTGGAGAAGGAGCGGATGCCGAAATAGCGCGCCACCATATAAGCCACCACGTCGATTTCCGCACCCAGGCCGAAGCCGATCAGCAATATGGCTAATCCCGCCATCGGTCCTTCGATCGCGCCGTGCCACGCCAGCAGGCATGTTCCGATCGCCGAACCGCAGGCGAAGAGGAAAGCGATGCCCGGCGCCCAGAACCGATCGACCAGGCTGCCGGTGATGATCGCGCCGGCAAAACTGGCAATTCCGGCCATGCCCACCAGCGCGGCGGCGCTGCCTGCCTCCACGCCCTTGCTGATGAGGAGCGGTTGCAGTTGCGTCATGATCGCGGTGGCAGGGGCGTAGCCCAGGCCAGCGCCCAGGCAAAGGAGCCATACGCGCCGTTCCCGCAGCAAGTGCAGCCAGGTTGGAAGATCGGCATCCNTNTGTCGATGCTGAACGNTTGAGGGCGTGCGCGAACGACCTATCCAGAACCAGGCGGCAGGCAATGCGACCACCAGCACGAGCAGCGCTTCGGTCANATAGCCAGCGCGCCAGCCATAACGCGCGATGATGGCGAAGAGGATGGTCGGTAAAGCTGCGCTGGCGAGCGCCAGGCCGCTGCGCGCGATTGCGAGCGAAACGCCGCGCGAACGTATAAAGGATTGGCTGACCANGCGGGAACAGGTGAGTCCGCTCGCCGACAGGCCAATGACGCCGGCTAGCACGCTGAGCAGGTAGAACAGCGCCAGGGAGCCGTTCATCGATGCCAGGCCCAGATAGATGAGGATGGAAAGGGCCATGCCGCCCAGCATGATCCGGCGTGGTCCGAACCTGTCTATTGCGCGACCTATGAAGGGCGCAGCGAAGGCCACCATCAGCGATGAATAATGCGCNAAGGCGATCTGGCCGCGCGACCAGCCAAATGCTTCCTGCAGGGGCAGGACGAACAGGCTGGACAGCGATTGATATGCGCCATGAGACAAGCCGATCACCAGGAACGCAGCAAGGCCGACCCGCCAGTTCCGCCGCCATTCGTCCGCAGCAGATTGCCAGCCATGATCGGCGTCTTGCGCGCTGGCCTGACCTGCGTCGGGAAGGTCCTGCGCCTTTTCCATCATGACAGCGCCTCTCTTGCTATGGTTTTGAGGGCTGTGAGTGGCAGCGGCTCCATGATGCGTCAATAAGAGGTCATGGGTCATCACATTCGCAATGCGGAGCATAGGGAAGGCATGGTTCACGCCGCACCGTTTTATCTCGCGCGCTGACGGCTGGTCCGCAGGCAGGACGTCAAGAGGCTCGCGCGCCATGAGCTGGAAATCCGGTCGGGAAGCCGAGACATGATCGAGCGATGATGTACGCCGCTGCTTTCGTGCAGAGGATGGAGCGCAACGCAAAATTAATGCCGTTTTGTCATTCCATTTTACTCGGAGCTCGGCTAATCGCTATATCGCGCGCAAGCGCGTTTTTCTGACCCGCGCCCAAACAATGGTTCATGTGAAGATGCCACGTTCGACTAAAGTAGCCCAGGATGTGCTCGACGAGCGTACGGACACGCGAAAAAACATAAAGGTTGCGGCACGCCGGCTGTTTGCCGAGCATGGCCTGGAAGCAGTCACGGTTCGTGAGATCGTCGCGGCGGCGGGTGCGAAGAATGGCGGCTCGCTCAACTATTATTTCAAGTCGAAAGAGGGACTCGTCCTTGAACTGATCAACGAGATTTTCAATGATCTGAGCGTCGTCTGGTTCGAGCGCATTTCCGAACTGGATCGAAAAGGTGGTCCGACCAGCGTTCGTGAAGTCGTGGATATCATCGTTCGCGCGCCAAATCCCGATATCTACACGGACCCTTCGCCCACCGCGATCCGATTTCTTGCCAGCGTGATGTTTGTGCGCCGCAAGGACGTCGCATCCTATCTGGATAGAATGAATATCCTGGTGTACCGGCGGCTGCTGCAACTGATCAGTGGCCTTTGCCAGCACATTCCGGCGCCGGTATTGCGTCAACGGCTGATCTTCTTCGCGTGGTATACTCTCTCGGTCGAGGCAGCGCGTGAGGCCTGGCTGGCCAGCCGCCGGCGTAGCGATTTGTGGACGGAGACCGATCCGCAGCTCAACCTTGTCGAAACCGCGACAGCTCTGATCGAGGCGGGAATTCCGCAGGCTGCTCCAGATCCTGCACCGCCAAAAAGAGGCAGGACCAAGCGGAGCGACTAGACGGGGTCGCCGCGGTCGGCGCATATGTCAAGATGCATGACGCTGATGCATCAGCATACTGGTAACAATCGGGGCGGGGCACGCGGGTTTACCAACTGCTGATGAGTCAAGCTCATCGCACCTTGATATAGGGGCGATCGCGACGCATGGGGCACGGGTTGCTGGTGCTCCAAGAGGAAGCGGCAGCACGTAACGATTTCAACAGGCGGCGCCTGAAGGCATGTTCACTCAACGGCGGGATTTGACGTAACGCAACGCGCCCAAGCTTGTGCTTGTGCTCGATCTTTGCATTGGGTGCGCGTGTGTCGTGCGCAGGGAATGGATGATCTCCATTTTGTCGCAGGCCTGACCCTTGTTGTGCGCGGAACGCCTTTTCGCAACAATCAATCAGAGTTCCGCGGCATGCATTCTGCACCGCATTGCTATGCGCCATCAGCGCCATGCCACCCCCGCCGACAAGAGTCTGCATCTTGCCAATTAGAACAAATGAACTACCATGGCGTGGCAGGTTTCCTTGCGGGACTCCTTTGTCCCTGATCATCGCTTCCCATTATAGAAATTGAGAGGATCGACATGTCCGACTTGTTTGCGTTGACAAATAAGCATGTGCTCATCACTGGCGGCGCTCAAGGTCTGGGGCACATGATCGCTCAGGAATTTCTGCGGCGCGGCGCAAGCGTCACGATCACTTCGCGCAAGGCGGAGGTCAGTCAACAGGCTGTAGAGGAGCTCAGCGCATTCGGTCATTGCACCGGCCTGGTCGCCGATCTGTCTCACTCCGACGGCGCCGTGGCGCTTGCCGATCAGGTCAAGGCGAAGGGTGAGCCTTTGCATGTGCTGATCAACAACGCGGGCAAGAGCGCCGGAGGCCCGATCGAAACACTGGCTGACCAGAGCTGGCCCGACCTCATGTCGATCAATGTCCAATCGCCTTTCACGCTCATCCGCGAATTGCTACCGCTGTTGCGCGACGCAGCGACGCCCGATGACCCTGCCCGGATTGTCAACCTGGGTTCGTTCGCGGGTCATGCCTTGCCATTGCGACCGACCTTTTCCTATTCGGCGAGCAAGGCTGCGGTGCATCATCTGACGCGGATGTTGGCGGCGGAACTGGCCGCATCGCATATCGCGGTCAACGCGATCGCGCCGGGATATTTTTCGACGCGAATGACGGCCGCCATCGACAGGGCGCATATGGCAGAGATGCCCGAACTGATACCCTTGGGCCGATTGGGCCAGCCCGACGACATTGCCGGTGCCTGCGTCTATCTGTGTTCCAGGGCCGGGGCGTACCTGACTGGGGTTCTCCTTCCGGTCGACGGCGGGCTCAGCCGTGCTCGCAGATAGCGGTAAAAGGGGCGAGGCATGCCAGGCGCAAACTGGTGGCATCTGTCCGTCCGTTTCGCTTGCGCGATCCCGCTTGCCAAGAGCGATCACTGTCTTTCAGGAGGGGTAGGGCCTGATGATCATGGATTACCACAGGCTGATGGGCATGGCGCCTATCGTCATGGAGCAGCGCTATTCGGCCAAGGAGAGCTGCATCTACGCCCTGGGCGTTGGCTGCGGCCTGGACCCGTCCGACGATTGGACGCGTCGGCACCTTGGACCGCTTCCGCCGGTACGTGCCCTGCCAGCGATGGCCATCGTGCTTGCCGCTCCACGGCCTCATGCGATGGGACTTGGAGCGACGCTTTCGGGAATGCTGCACGGCAGTCAAGGGATGCTTTTGCATGCGCCGCTGCCGGTCGAAGGGGCGGTCAGGAGCGAAACGCGCGTGAGCGGCGTGTTCGATCGCGGAGAGGGCCGCGGTTGCGTGATCGCTATGACCCGCGAATTATATGATGCGCAGACGCAAACCCATTATGCATCCCTGCAGATGACCTTTGTTTGCCGGTCCGATCAGGTTGCCGGTGCCCCGCCCTATGCAAAAGCGGAACCGGCCAGCGTCAAGGAGCGCGCGCCAGATCTGGTCGTCAATGTGCCGACATCGCCGCAGGCCGCCCAGATATTTGCCCTCACCGGGGACCAGAATCCTCTTCACCTGATACCCGAAGCAGCGGTGCAGGCTGGATTTCCGCAGCCGATCCTGCACGGCGTGGCAACATATGGACTGTGCGCGGCCTTTGCGGAAAAGACGTTGTGCAGTGAAGGCGGCCGGCTTGTCGGAATTTCGGGCAGGTTCAGCGCCCCGGTTTTCCCCGGCGACACCATCCAGTTGGCATTCTGGAGAGAGACAGACGGCGCTCATGTCGAGGCCCGCGTGCCGAAGCGAGACACATGCGTGTTTGCTGATGGCCGCGTTGTGATCCGCGCGGGTGCGTGAGGGGGCATGGCAGCGCGCTGGGCGTGCCAGCGTAGAGCAGGGTTCGATGCGGACCTGGAACCGTAAGGACCCTTGGCGCCGCCGCGGACCAGGACGTTGAATGAATGGCAAAACGGCTTATCGTCGCCGCGCGGCGCGTGTCATGCCGCGGCTTTGGCTTTTTGCGGCAATGGTTCGAAACGGACGGGGACCGACGACATGTGTGGCATCGCGTTGATACTCTCGAAATGCGTATCGGTGTCGATCAGAGCATTGACGCAGCTTCCGTCAACCATGACGTCTTCTTTTCCCGGCGTGCCGCCCCAGCACTGGCTCAACGCCACCACTCCAGACCGCATCGTATCATCGCATTTGAGGATTGCCTGGGTTCGGCCATGGGCTGAAATGATTTCGACCAACTGGCCATCCGCCAATCCCAACTGCTCCAGATCTTCGCTGTTGAGATAGGCCGGATTATATTTGTTGCGCTTTCGTACCGTCGGCATGAGGACGCCATAGCTGTTGTAGAGATCGCGCATGCGTCGCGACGATAATAAATGGGTGAATTCGCGATCGGGCCCGGCACGGTGCTGCGCTACGGGTTCGGCTCGATAACGGTGCAGTTCGTCGAGCACGTCGGCCGGCATGACGTCGAATCTTGCATCATGACCCTGGCGAGGCGGTTTGACGACGGCATCCGTGATCGGGAACTGATGCCCGTGCGGATAGGCGCGCAACTCGTCAAGCGAAGTCTGGCTGCGTTCGAGCAGGATCTCTATCAGATCCTCCGTGGAAGGGGGCTGATCGCTATCCATGGAGCGGATGCCGGCAAAATTGATCGTGACGCCCAGCCGCCTGGCCAGCGCCCAGAACACATACCAGTCATCGACGACCTCGGCGTCTTTCGGAGGCGCGACGATCGCCGGCGTGAACTGGGCCCACGCGCCTGGATAGAATTTGAGCGCCGGATGTCCCGGCGACATATCCGGTCGCTCATATTGAAGCTTTGCTGGCAGGACGTAGTCGGCAAGCTGGGTCGTGGGGGTGTGCCATGTGTCGATCGCGACGAGCATGTCGAGGGAGCGCAACGCGCTATAGGCTTTGTCGCGATCCGGTAGCGATGTCATCGGGTTGGCGCCATCGACGATCAGCGCGCGGATCTTGTCCGGCCCGGCTGTCAGTATTTCGTCCGTCAGCGTACCCGATACGCGTTCGCCGAAGAAATTACCTGCGCCGCGAATGCGGCTGGCGGGATGCTTTTCCCACGGACGCGATGCGGGAACGACTTCCGCGTACATGTCCCTGGCAGGATTGAGCATGTCGACAGAGGTGACTTTTTGACCCGCCCGAGGAAAACGGCCGCAGATCACGTTCAGCAACTGGACCATGTGAACGGCCAGATTCGAATATTGCGACATGTTGGGGCCGGTACCGGTCATGGCGGGGCCGCGCTTGTTCTGGCATGCGAACATGTCCGCGATCGCCCACAGCGCCCCCGGTTCCAATCCAGCCCGTGCTTCCACAATGCGTGGTGTAAACGGATCGACCGCGTCGCGAAGCGCCGCCAAGCGTTCCTCGCCGACATATTGCCGGCAAAATTCTGCATCATGCCAACCTTCCGCGAGGATCAGTCGGATCAGACCCGATGCGATCGCGGCGTCCTCACCCGGATAGGGTTGAAAGGAAAGGTCCGATTGCGCAGCCGTTTCCGTGCGCCGTGGATCCACCACGACCAGCTTCAAACCGCGTTGCCGCGCGCGCTTCAGCCGCTTGATCGGATCGACTCCCAATACCGACATGGTGGAATGCGCGATGAACGGGTTCACCCCGAACAGCAACAGCACATCCATGTCATCAAGATCGACCGCACCAGCGCCCCATGTGCCTGTTCGGCCCGCCGCGACCATCTTCCCGGACTGATCGATCGTGATCGTCGTGAAATATTGCTCCGATCCTATTGCGTGCAGGAAATGGCGGTTCATGCCGACTGCGGACTGGTTCATCATGGAACCGTTGCCTGCGAACAGCGCAATCGCATTGGGCCCGGACTGACCCATCAAATCGGCAATACGGACCGCGATCTCGTCGAGGGCCTGCTCGATCCCGATCTCGCGGAAGCTGCCATCGGGTTGCCGTTTTTGCGGGCGCCGGATGCGTTGCGGATCGCGGTGCGCAAGACCGGACTGGAGCCCCTTGAAGCATGCATAGCCGGATGACAGTTCATTCTGGTCGTCACCTACGATACGGATGATATGCCCTTTTTCATCGACCGTCAGGCGGACGCCGCAGCCGGCAGTGCAGATTCGGCAGAACGAGGCATATTCGCCTGGCCCATGCGTCAAGGAGAGCGCTTCCATCGTCGGGCATCCTCATATTGCACCGATCCTGCATGGGACTCGGCCTGTGCATAATCTGTCGTGATTTCCGCTGTAAAACAAGTGATCTAGTCGTCTTGCCCAGGTGATCGCTTGTTTAACGGATGCTCGTCATGATCGGGCGTTCGGGCATCGCACCGCAATGAGCGACGCCAGGCGCCGTCGATAGTCGGGGTTCAACCGTCCGTTGGATTCCACGCCCAATAACGGGCGACAGCGCCGCCATCGACCCGCAAATCCGTTCCGGTGATCATCGCTGCATCGTCTGAAGCGAGGAAGACCGCTGCAGCCCCATAATGGCTGGGCTTGGGTAAACGCTTCATGGGAATTCTTCTGGCGAACATCGCTGTGATCTCGGTGTAATCCGGCAGCGGGCCAAGGTCCATTTTCCATCGCTCGGCGCGCTCCACCATTTCGCCCGTCTCGGTTGCCGTAGGCGTCAGGCTGACCACCCGGATGCCATGCGCGGCAAGTTCCATCGCGGCCGCCTGCGTGAAGTTCAACATGCCGGCCTTGGCCGTCGTATAGGCGATATTCCCCGGCTGGCCTTGATGGCCTGCTGTGGAGATCACGTTGATGACGACACCGGTCCGACGCGGCATCATTTCGGCCGTGGCATATTTCGTAAAGAGGAACGCGCCGTCGAGGATGACCGAGTTCTGCTTGCGCCATTCAGCATAGGGCATGTCGGCAATGGACTTTTGATTGAAGAAGGCGGCGTTATTCACAAGAATGTCGATCTGACCGAAAGCGGCTACGGCTCGCTGTACGGCGGCGCGGACTTCGTCCTCGTTCGTCACGTCGGCGGTGATGCCGATCGCGCGACCACCTGCAGCGATGATCGCCGCGGCACAACAGTCCGCATTTTCGCTCTTTGCATCCACGGCCACGATCGCGGCACCGGCGCCGGCGAGCGCCTCGACGATCCCGCCGCCGATGTTGGGGCTGGTCCCCGTGACGATCGCCACTTTCCCTTCCAGCTTCATGACCTACTCCCGATATTGCCGTCGTTCGATATATAGTAAATCGATCGTATTATGTTCATGCAGACGGGCCGATGTGTGATTGAGCTTCTGCATGGTGATTGCACAAGTTGTGGATCGGTCAACGCACGACTCCTGCTTCGCGCAGGCGGGCAATGCCGTCATCGTCAAACCCGACTTCACGAAGAACCTGATCTGTGTGCTCGCCCGGACGGGGGGCGGTACCCTTTACGACCGCTGGGCTTTCGGAAAAGTCCACCGGATAAGAGGCNGCGCGAACAGGGCCATATTCGTCGGTGTCATATTCCTTTACGCATTCCAGGTAGCGAGCCTGCTCNTCCTCGAGGAATTCATCGACGGATTTGACCTTGGCGATGGGCAAGCCATGCTCGATCGCCAGCGCTTCCAGTTCGTCGGAAGTGATTTTGATCGAGCCCTTTTCCAATTCCTGCCAGACGGCACCAATATTTCGGACCCGCATGATAGGGTTCGTAAAGCGTTCATCCTCCAGCAGATGCGGAACGCCGAGAACGCGGCAAATCAGTTCGAACTGGGCATCGGTTTGGAAATAGCCCATGAACGTGCCATCGGCGCTTCTGATAGGCCGCATCGCGTTGATGTGCGGCGATTGCTGGTCGCCATTGACGAAACAGTGATTGTACAAATTGTCCACGAGATTGAGGAAGCCGAAGGTCTTCATCAAAGGTACCGAGACAAACTGGCCTTTGCCTCCGTTTTTCTCGCGACGATACAGGGCTGTCGTTATCGCACTGGCGGCCGCCGTGGCGGCGAACTTGTCGACGAAGAATGAACGGAGAGGCATGGGTGGCCCCTCCGGATTTTGAAGATACATGGCGCCGGTAATTGCCTGGATCACCTGGTCGTAGGCGGGGCGATCGGCATAGGGGCCGTCCAGACCGAAGCCGCTGATGAGAACGTAGATAATGCCGGGATTTAACACCCGGAGACTTTCATAATCGAGCTTCAGGCGCTTCATTGCCTCCGGCCGGGAATTCACCAGGAAGACATCGCAATCCTTGGCCAGGGACCGCGCGATCTCGTGCCCTTCCTCGCTCCTCAGATCGAGTTGTATGCTTCGTTTATGACGATTGACCGCGAAGAAGCGCGAGCACATGCCCTTATATTGCGGTTCGACATTCCGATAGGGATCCCCGCGGAAATCCTCCATCTTGATGACGGACGCGCCCAAATCGGCAAGCATGGTTCCCGCCAAAGGGCCGGCCACCATTTGAGAGATCTCCAGGACCTTGATGCCTGAAAGCGGCCCCTCGTCGACTCCGTCAGCCATGTTGCGTGCCCTTCACCTTTATTTTTCCCCTGTCAGGCGACGAGTGGCCCGACGATAACGACGCTGCCATCATCGATCGCCAGATGGCAGCCGATGACGCGCGGGCAAAAAATCCGACCCATCAAACATTCCTGAATGACGGCTTCCGCTTCTCAAGCAGCGCATCCAGGGCCTCTCGATGATCCTCGGTCTCATGGATAATGGACTGGAACGCCCCCGCCATCTCCAGATGATGCTCCAATGATAGCTGACTGCTGTCGCGGATAAGGCGCTTCGTGATGCGCAGTGTTCGACCGGGATTGGCGTCGATACGCGATGCCAGGGCGCGGGCGGCGCTCATCAGTTCGCTATCTTCGACCACGCGCGAGACGAGGCCGATGCGTTCGGCCTCCTGAGCGTCGATCATATCGCCTGTGAAAGCCAGTTCGCTGGCCCTGGAAATACCGATTATCCTGGGAAGGAACCATGCGCCACCATCGCCGGGGATGATGCCCACCTTGATGAAGGATTCTGCGAATCGTGCAGACTGTGCCGCGATCCGCATGTCGCACATGCATGCCAGGTCAAGGCCCGCACCGATTGCGGGGCCGTTGATCGCCGCAATGACCGGCACCTCCAGCCCATTGAACATCTTTGCGACGAGATGGATGGTGTTGCGATAGCTGTCGCGGGTGTCGATGACCGTTTTCATCGGAGCAAAGCCGGAACGGTCACGCATCTTCTTGATGTCGCCGCCAGCGCAGAAAGCCGGGCCAGCCCCCGTCAGAATGACGACGTTTGCGGATGGGTCACGTTCGATCGCCTTGAGCTGATCGACGAATTCGGCGCAGATCTCGGGCGTCGAGAGTGCATTGCGCGTTTCGGGCCGATTCATTGTCAGGGTAACGACGCCGCCGCTTTTTTCGTAAAGCAGAAAATCTTCCATTGAAGCCTCTTGGTCCCGGGGGCCATGATCGAAATTGCATGCACCCGCCCATGGGTTACGCGGTCCGGCGAATGAAAAGCTGAGGTGCCAATCCCAGGTAACTGGCGAGCGATTCACGGCCCATGACCAGTGGCAGCGTTCGCATCGGACACATGAAAGGGATCAAGGTCACACGCGTCGTAAGGGAGCCCGCCAGAAGCGCACTCCCTTAAGTAACAGATGGGCGTTAATTGCGGTCGAAGAACCACGCCACCAGCTTGTTGAAATCGTCGGGCTTCTCCCACTGTACCCAGTGGCCGCAATTGGGCAGGAGGTGGAGCGACGCGTTGGGGAATGCCTTGATGATGCCCGGCGCCATGTCGACGGGGCAGACCCGGTCCTCGAGACCCCACATCACCAGGATTTCATTCTTCACGCTGCCCAGATCCTCGCGCCACATTTCCCCGAACGAACGGGCGAACGGCTTGAACCGATTCGGATTCGACGCCGCCTTGACGCGTTCATCAAGCAATTCGTCGGTGATGAACGAGCTGTCATTCACGAGTAGTTCGATCACGCCGCGCATTTGCTCGCGCGTAGGATTGTCGCTGGCGTTGACGACCCCCATCCGGCGCATGCCCTCTGTCGGCATCGGCGTGAAGACGGGTTGGAAGCCACCCGGCCCCATGAGGACCGCCTTGTTGATGCGGTGCGAGGAATGCAGCAATGCGCCCACGGTCGTCATGCCGCCCAGCGAATTGCCGACGCAATCGACCTTGTCGAGGCCCAGGGCATCCAGGAAATGGATCAGGAATTCTCCAAGGGTCTTGTAGATTTCATGGAAGCCAAGTTTGTCCTCGCTGTCGCCATAGCCCGGCAGATCGGGGATGATCAGCCTGCGGCTCTTCGAAAGTTCGTCGACATTGCGGCGATAGTTGCTGATGCCGCTGGCGCCAGGGCCGCCCCCCTGCAGCAGGATTGTCGGCTTGCCTTCGCCTATGTCCACATAAGCGATGCGGGCACCGTCCACCTGAACGAACTTCTTTTCAAATTCCATGATAAGCTCCTACCTTTATCCCTGTTATATTGCGCGCTACGGATTACTGTGCCTGACCGAACTTTCGTGACTGACGAATCGGCCGATCGTGGGCAACTGCGCCAGCGGCAGTGATGCGGAGAGATAGTCGGGGCACGGAGTTGCAAACCCCAGTCTCTCGTCATGTCGAGATGCTTCGACTAAGCTGGAATGCCCTTGCGAGCCTTCAAGATCCTCCGCCTCCATTCGCTAGGTCGTATGTTTTATCCGAGGGCACTTTCTCTTGTAGGTCATCAAATGACAAGTGTTTTTTTGAAATCTATTTCCGATGCATAATCGCGCGCCCTGCCGCCTTGGGCGCGCTCTGCCTCCATTGGCATGTGAGAGGCGGCCGATTTCTGGCTGCCGTCTGCGCAAAAGCTGTTTTCAGGGCCGATATGTTCTGCCTGCGGTCCGCCGCGCCAGCGTGCATGGGAACGCGATGATCCGATCTGTCGGTTACGGCTCGCTATCGGGTCGTTGACGAGCGATCTTCCGGCGGAGGGATTGACGAACAGTTCAACAGGGTTCAAGAAAGGCATAGAAAGAACAAGCGTTCTAGAAATGATCTCGATCGGGCGGTATGCGATTGTTCTGGCAGTGCCGCGAAGCGTGATGCCGCAGCGGTGATAGTTGGAGAGGAATATGCCGGGTGTTGTGAAACCTGATGAGCACAATGGCCGCTGGATCGTGGACGATCCGGCCGCGGGTGTCTTCAAGGTCAACCGGAACGCATTTACCAGCCAGGAAGTGCTGGAACTGGAGCGGGAGCGAATCTTCGATCGTGCCTGGCTCTATCTGGGTCATGCTTCGGAACTTTCGAAGCCCAATGACTTCCTGACCCGGAGCGTCGCCGGGCGGGAGCTGATTTTCAATCGCAACCGCAAGGGCGAGTTTCAGGCCTTCTTCAACACCTGTCCGCATCGTGGGGCGCAGGTCGTTCGCGAACCAACAGGTAATGCGATCAGCTTCAAATGCTTTTATCACGGCTGGGCGTTCAACAATAACGGGAAGTTCGCGACCAGGTCCACTCCCGGAACTTATCCTGAATCGTTCAACTGTGCTGGCGACGTCGATCTGCCGAAGGTACCAAGGCTCGAATCCCATCGTGGCTTCTTCTTCATCAACTATGATGTCGACGCCGAGCCGCTGGCGGATTTCCTGGGCGATGCCATCCAGATCCTCGACATCGTGTCCGACCATTCGCCCAATGGGATGGAGATTGTTGGCGGAACGCACGAATATTCTATCCGGGCCAACTGGAAGCTGCTGCTCGAGAACAGTTATGACGGCTATCACGCGGCAGAGACTCATGAGACCTATTTCGATTATCTGATGGCCGAGCTGGGTCCGGAAACNCTCGCCGACATCAAGACCCTTCAGGAGATCAACCGGGCGCACACNTTCCCGAAAGGCCATGCTTTCACGGAAGCAAGGGCNCCTTGGGGNCGGCCGGTCGCCCGATCGATTCCCACCTGGGGGGAAGAGGGGAAGGCGCAGGAAGCNGCGATGGTGGCNGAGTTGAACGAGCGGGTCGGCCCCGAACTTGCGTTGCGCATCGCGGATCGCGACAGAAATGCGGGGTTTTTCCCCAATCTGGTCATCAACGATATCATGGCGATCACGGTGCGCACCTTTTATCCGGTCCAGCCCGACCTGATGCTGGTCCGTTCCTGGGCGCTCGCGCCAGTCGGGGAAGCGCCGGAGGCGCGCCATCGCCGTCTTAACAATTTTCTCGAATTTCTCGGGCCGGGCGGTTTTGCCACGCCGGACGATGTCGAGGCGCTGGAATGCGCGCAGCGTGGCTACGCCTCGGCAAAGTTTGCGCCCTGGAATGATATCTCCCGCGGAATGTTGCGTGATCAACCGCGCGCCGACGACGAGTCCCAGATGCGAACCTTCTGGCGCGAGTGGAACCGTCGCATCCAGGGTGGGCGATGATCATGGGGGATGTTATGGCAGATGCGGTTCAGCGGCCGCGCACGCGTGCGGATTATGAGGACTTTCTTTATCGGGAAGCCGCGCTTCTCGACCAATGGCGGCTTGAGGAGTGGTTTGCGCTCTTTGCGCCGGATGCGACATATGAGGTGCCGACATTCGGCAAGGGGCTCGACGCCCGACCGGACAGCAGCCTGTTCTATATTGCGGATGATCATGCACGGCTGCGCCACCGGGTCGACCGTCTGCTGAAGATGACCGCGCATGCCGAGTGGCCGCGGTCGGCCCATGTTCGGATGATCGGCAACGTCCGGATCGAAGGGGGCGACGAAAGCGGCACGCAGGTGATGTGCAGCTTTGTCACCTATCGCTCGAAAAATAATATAACCGATACCTATATCGGCCATGCTGCCTACACCTTCGTCGACGAAGGCGAGGATCTTTTGATCCGGGCCAAGCGGATCATGCTCGGCATGAACAGCCTTCAGCCCCACGGCAAGATCAGCATCATTCTTTGACGCGACCGTGGTACGTCCTTTCAGTGTGTCGGATGAGTTGTTCTGACACCTGTTCGGACTGGCAGCGGGACGCGATGGAACCGGCCTTATGACGACCATTCTGGACGCCTTTCCGCTAACCGCGGTGCCGCCTGAGGCCGAGGCGCTGCGCGCGCCGATCAAGGAATTTCTTGCCGACGCGCTGGCGGATATGCCCCCGCACCGACGTGCGCGGACATGGACGGGTTTCGATGCGAATTTTAGTCGCGCACTGGCGCAGCGTGGCTGGCTGGGCCTGACCTTGCCGAAGGAATATGGCGGCGGAGGAAAGGATAGTTTCAGCCGCTTCGTCCTGGTCGAGGAGCTGCTGGCGGCAGGCGCGCCGATCGCGGCGCACTGGATCGCCGATCGCCAGAGCGGGCCGCTCCTGATCAAGTTCGGCAGCGAAGCGCAGCGCCAGACTTTTTTGCCGCGCATCTGCCGTGGCGAAATATTCTTCTGCATCGGCATGAGCGAGCCGAATGCGGGGTCGGACCTTGCCAGCGTGCGAACCCGGGCGGTGAAAGAACCCGGTGGATGGCGCCTGAACGGATCGAAGATCTGGACGACCTATGCGCATGAATCGCAGTACATGATCGCGCTGGTACGTACGTCCGGCACGCCGGAAGACCGCCAGAAGGGGCTCTCGCAGTTCATCATCGATCTGTCGCAGCCGGGCGTCTCTGTGCGTCCGATCAAGCTGGGGACTGGAGAAAGCGATTTCAGCGAAGTGCATTTCGAGGATGTTCTGCTGTCCGACGACGCGTTGGTCGGTCTCGAAGGAAATGGTTGGACGCAGGTCAACGCGGAACTGGCGTTCGAGCGCAGCGGCCCCGAACGCATCTATTCCAGCCTGGTTCTTCTTGACTTGTGGGCATCGATGCTGGGCGCGGATGCAGACCCCGCAGACATAGCCTTGTTGGGCAGTCTGATTTCCCGGNTGGCGGTGCTCCGCGCCATGTCGGTCGCNATCACGGGCCAGCTGGCGATCGGCGAATCGCCGCTCATCGAGGCCGCNCTGTTCAAGGATGCCGGAACGGAGTTGGAGCAGCTTATCCCGAACGTCATCGCCGACGCCATCGCATCGACGCCGGAGCGAACGGTCGATCCGGAATTGCTGCGAACGCTCGCGGTTCTGCTTCAGCTGAATCATGTTTTCTCGCTCCGCGGCGGCACGCGGGAAATTCTGCGGGGAATGATTGCGCGGGGGCTGGGACTGCGATGATGGATATGGACATTCTGGTTGAGCCGTTCCGGCGGATGCTCGCGGACCTGTCCACGCCCGCGCAGGTGCGTGCCGTTCAGGCGAGCGGCGACATTTCGCAAATCTGGCAGGAAATCGAGCGATCAGGCTTCCTGGACGCATTGCTGCCGGAGGATGTGGGCGGCAGCGCGCTGACATTGGCGGATATCTTCCCGCTTGTTGCCGAGTGCGGTGCCTTTTGTCTGCCCGTACCCTTTGCGGAGACGGTCGTCGCCCGAGCGCTGCTTCACGCGCGTGGAGTAGCCGCGCCGGAAGGGGCAATAATCGTCTTGGCGCCGCCCTCGCCGATTGTTCCGCTTGCAGCCGTCGCGACACATGTCCTGGCAATGCGGGAGGCGGCGATCATTCTTCTGCCCAGGCAGGTGATCCAGCCGGATCCGTTTGACGCGCTGGGCGGGCAGGTGACGACGGAATCTGATCCGATCGCCACGATCGAGGCCGGCGGCATTGACCTGGAAGTGATTGCTGCCGGTCTCACCGCGGCGAAGATGGCGGGGGCGATGCGCAGGCTGCTCGATCTCTCACTGCAATATGCCGAGCAGCGGCAGCAGTTCGGGCGCTCGCTCGGGAAGTTCCAGGCGATCCAGCAACAATTGGCTATAATGGCGGAACAGGTGGTTTCCGCGAAGGTCGCGGCCAATCTGGGAATGAGCGGCGCACATTTCGATCCGCTCAAGGTGGCTCTTGCCAAGTGCCGCACCAGCGAGGCCTCGCATCAGGTCTGTGCCATCGCTCACGCCGTTCACGGTGCAATCGGGGTGACAGAGGAATATGATCTCCAGTTGCTGACCAGGCGTGTCAAACAGTGGCAGCTTGCGTTCGGCTCTGAAAGATACTGGGCCACGCGGGTCGGTGCGGCGCGGATTTCACAATGCGGCGGCACGAGCGCGGACTTTGTCCGTACTCACTTGCAGGCAGATGGCGCTGCAATGGCTGCGTAGGGAGCGGTTGTTCACCCGCCCTGTGCCTTGCGTCCTGCGTCGAATTTCGTGAGGAGCTTACATGCAGATAAATGAGGTGACGACCCTGACCCGGGAAGGTGACGTGGCCGTCATCACCGTCGACTCGCCTCCGGTCAACGCGCTCGGTGCGCCGGTGCGGGCAGGTATTGCGGCTGCAATGCGCCAGGCTGTCGCTGATGTGGCCGTGGCTGCCATTGTTCTGCTGTGCACCGGCCGTACCTTTTTTGCGGGCGCCGACATCAGAGAGTTCGGCAAACCTCCGATCCAGCCCCTCTTGCCTGAAGTGCAGTCGATCATCGAGAATGCGACCAAGCCGATCGTGGCCGCGATCCATGGCACCGCACTCGGCGGTGGGCTGGAACTCGCGCTCGTGGCACATTACCGCATCGCAGTGCCGACGGCAAAACTTGGCCTGCCCGAGGTCAAGATCGGCCTGCTGCCGGGGGCGGGCGGCACGCAGCGGCTGCCACGAGTGGCTGGGGTCGAACGTGCCCTCCAGATGATCACTTCTGGCGACCCAATTACGGCCGACGTTGCCGCCGAGATCGGACTGGTCGATGCTCTGATACCGGGGGACGACCTGCGCGGTGAAGCGATTGCGTTTGCACGCGGCAAGATCGGTGCGCCGCTGGTGAAAATTCGCGACCGGCCATTGGAGGCCGAGGCTGGCATTTTTGACGCCTTCCGAAAGGCCAATCATCGGACGTTCCGAAATCTGGAAGCGCCAGAGGCGATCATTCGCGCAATCGAGGCGGCGGCCACCCTTCCGTTCGACGATGCGCTGGTGCGAGAGCGCGAGCTGTTCAATGGATTGATCAGCGGCCAGCAATCTGCCGCGCTCCGCTACCTATTCTTCGCGGAACGGCAGGCGGCCAAGATAGACGGACTGACGACCGACGGATCGACGTTGCCGATCAGGAAAGTGGGTGTGGTCGGCGCCGGCACCATGGGCGGTGGCATCGCGATGAACTTCGCCAATGTCGGCATCCCCGTGATCCTCGTTGACTCGCGGCAGGAGTCGCTGGATCGCGGTCTCGCCACGGTCCGCCGCAACTATGAGACGAGCGCGAAGAAGGGCCGGCTTACTACTGAGCAGGTGGAAAAGCGGATGGGGCTGCTATCCGGTTCGCTTGATCTGCAGGCGCTTGCCGATTGCGACCTCGTGATCGAGGCGGTGTTCGAGCAGATGACGGTCAAACAGGAGGTAATGAGCCAGCTCGACGCGGTCGTGAAGCCTCGCGCAATCCTTGCCACCAATACCTCCTATCTCGACATTGATGCGATCGCGTCCGCTACGAGCCGGCCGGAGTGGGTGGTGGGTCTCCATTTCTTTTCACCCGCCAACGTCATGCGGCTGGTGGAGATTGTGCGCGGCGAAAAGACTGGCGCCGAGGTGCTTCTCACCGCCATCGATCTCGCTCGGCGGATCGGCAAGGTGGGCGTGGTCGTCAACAATGGATATGGCTTCGTCGGCAACCGGATGCTCGCGGCTCGCCATGTGCAGGCCGACTCGCTCGTCGCGGAAGGGGCAATGCCGTGGGACGTCGATCGGGTCATTCAGGAATTCGGCTTTGCCATGGGGCCTTTTGCGATGCGCGACCTTGCAGGCCTTGATGTAGGCTGGCAACGCGAAACATCGGCCTCATCGACGCTGCGCGAAGTGTTGAACGAGGCCGGTCGCCATGGCCAGAAGAGCGGCGGCGGCTATTACGACTATGATGCCGATCGTCGTGCCACGCCGTCACCCGCCGCCGAGCGGGCGGCGTTCGATTTCTCGCGAAAACAGGGCATAAGCCGCCGCACGGTCGATGACGCGGAGATATTCGATCGCTGCCTGTTGGCAATGGTGAACGAGGGCGCGAAGATTCTTGACGAAGGCATCGCGCAGCGAGCCTCCGACATCGATACGGTATGGATCAATGGCTATGGCTGGCCGCGATACCGCGGTGGGCCAATGTTCTGGGCCGATGAGCAGGGTCTGCCGCAAATCCTCGCCAAGCTGCAGGCATTTGAGGCAAGGCATGGGGCAGCATTTGCACCATCGCCGCTGATCGAGCGATTGATCGTCGGGAATAAGGGCTTCACCGATGTGCGCTGAAGCTTCTCTTCCGGTTAATCCCGATGTCGACGCTGAGGCGATAGTCAAGCAAATGGCCGCAGATTGGGCAAGACTTGGCCTCGGGGGAGATCGCGCCGGATTGATCGATCTCTACACGCAGGACGCGATTTTCTTCGGGTCGCTGCCGGAGATGTACATCGGCCAGCGGGGCGTGGCAGAATATTTCGAGCTTGCACCGCTGTCGTCATTGAAAACGATCAGTTTCGATTGGCAGGAATTCAGAGTCATTACGCCATCGGTTATAAGTGCCGGCGGCCTGGCCTATTTCGGCCTGGAGCTAGAAGGGGAGCCGGTTCGCTGGCGCTTCGGCATAAGTTGGGTACTCGTCGGATCCAACGCGAAATGGCAAATCGCATCACATCATGCGTCGCGCCGGGAGCTGCCCATGCAAGAATGATCACCTCGACGGCTTGCTGATAACGCTTTGGCGCATGCGGCGCTTGATACGGTATGTGACCTGACCCGCTGTCCAACAATCGCGCAACATAGGACAAATGAACTAGATATGATGATCTGTCTCGGTCATGTCCTAAATGTGGCTTGTTACCTTAAGGTGAACCTGCTGGGACGGGAGATGGATTTGGTTTGCCTGATCAGCTGATGGATGAGCAGAAGCCTGACAAGGTCTATGGAGCAGCCGCAGCGACACTCGCCGAAAGAGGCGCGCCTCACTTTCAAAAAGGCCTGTCCGCCTCCGTGGGCATACCGAATCCAGCGCATGCGCCCCTTTTCAACGGAGATGGGAAAACAAAACTCCTCGCCAATGTCTAATACACTTGTTCTTATGATAATGTGTGCGTATCGTGGATTTGGATTTGACCGGGCGTTATCTTTTTGGACCGGCTTGAAGGTTCAAGCCGGCGGTCGCTTTCGATGTGATTCGATCATGATCGCGAACGACAAGTTCGACGACAGGACGATAAATTAATGGGGAGAGGCTTTTGAAAGGAAAGATCGGAATCGTCAGCTTGGAAATATTGGCGCTTTCACTACTCGCGGCGCCTGCCTTTGCAGAGACGGCGGTATCAGATTCTGCCGTGGCAGATTCGCAAGGTTCGAAGCAAAACGAG
>JGI24741J21665_1000054_pt1 | contig 28265 bp, 30 predicted proteins | sample KBSCornC7_FD_21665 | JGI IMG/M metagenome (IMG submission 21665) | reverse complement strand
ACCCACGAAACCTTAATAAAAGAATCGGACTGTCTTACATACAAGAAAGGGTCGTCCAGAGAAGTATTCTTTTTCAATTTCTCACTGATGATAAACTGTTGCTGTGCCTTATTTACTGCCTGATAAAAACGGTTAAAAGCAATGGGTTTTAAAAGATAATCCACTACCTGCAAACGAAATCCCTCCAGGGCATATTCAGAATAAGCTGTGGTAAGAATGCACAAAGGTGGATTTTCCAGCTGTTCCAGAAATTCCAGACCGGTAAGATAAGGCATATTGATATCAAGGAAAAGAAGATCTATTTCGCTCTCTTTTACTTTGGTATCTGCTTCCAGTGCTGTAGCACACGTTCCTTCAACAGATAAAAAATCAATTTGACCGGCCAGTTCCTTAAGATGGAATCTTGCCAGAGGTTCATCATCTATAATCAGGCATTTCATTTTAGGAATATTAGAGCTCATGATGGTCAGATAAAGTTAAAATTAAAGTTATTTTGAAGGTATGATGATCTGATTCAATTTTTAGATCATGAAATTCAGGATATTGCAGCTTTAAACGTTTTTTTACATTTTGAAGACCAATTCCGCCCGCTCCGTCTTTCTTTTTATAGGTTGCCATATCGGAATAGGAATTTTCAACATAAAAATAAAGATTATTGTCTTTTTCTTTACACGAGATTTTTACATACCCTTTATGCCCGGGGAGCCTGCAGACATACTTAAAGGCATTTTCAATAAAAGGGACCAGCAGTAACGGAGCAATAAAAGCTTTCCTGTTATCAATTTCCCAGGAAGCCCTTACATCCAGTTCATTTCCCCACCTTAGTTTTTCTACCTCAACAAGATTCTGAAGATACTCAATCTCTTTATCCAAAGGTACCAGGGGCTGGTTGCAATGATACAGCTGATATCTTAGAATATCCGAAAACTTCATCAGTAAAAAGTCTGCAAGCTGTGTGTCCGTTTTCATCAGAATATGAATATGGTTCAGGATATTGAATACAACATGAGGATTGATCTGATCCTGTAAAAGTTTAAGCTGGTTTTCCAGATGCGCCTGCTGGAGAAGAATGTGATCACGCTCTATCCTTCCATGTTCCTTATAAAATTTTATACCACAAGCTACTCCGGTGATAAGAAATGAGGCTGGTAAAGACATGTAGAAGCCTTGCCATAAAATAGGCAGCTGATCCGAAAAACTCAGTGGAAGATGATTTTTTGGAGTGACTTCAAGATAAGTAAAAATAACAGCGAAGATCAGGCCCAATATGAGAATAACAATTACTACCTGCATCAAAAACTGTTTCATCTTTTTTTCCCGCAGGGCTTTCGGAAGAAACTTATTGGTTAAAGAATGGGTGAATGTAAAAGAAGAAACTGCAATTATAACAGCTTGAATCATAGCAAGGTATTTATCTGTAGTGATCTGGAGGTTACACCATAATACGATAGCAAGAGCAAGCCAGAAAATAAAAGTAAATATGTATTCTTTGAAAACAAAAGATTTTGTCATGGAAATGGAAATAGGTTGATAAAAAATTAGAAACTGCAGGGAAAACAGTTTCTAATAGGTAAAGATAATTTAAGTTTTTTAGAACAGGAAATAACCTATTCCGAGGGAAAAACTGTGGGGTTTGGACTTAAATTCTTTACTGATGCTTGAAAGACCAGTTTCATACCTAAGATCTGCCGTGAAGTTTTTATAATCTACACCAACACCTCCCGTAATGCCAATATTGGATTTGTCAAAATTTTTAAATCCCTCCTGAAAAGCCTGAGAAGTAGAAACTTTATTGTTAAAGGCGTAGCTGTAAACACCTCCGGCAAATACTCTTACATTAAAATCATCTGCTTTAATCAGTTTATATCCTACCACCACAGGAATATCAATAGCGTTCCATGAAAGTTTTGAAGAACTTCCGTCTTGGGATGTGTATGATGTCTTTCTTTTGTTGAACAGAGCTTCTCCTTGTACATATAACTTTCCGAGATCCACTCTTGTCATTACTCCTACCTGATAGCCGAGTCCATATTTCCCTTCCAAAGAAGATTCCGTTGAGGTTTTTGTAAAGTTTGCCCCTCCCTTGACCCCAATGTGAAAAGCCGGAGCCTGTTGTGCTTTCGTTTCTATACTGCAAAAAATACATAATAACAATGTGCTTAGGGCGAAAAATTGCTGCTTCATAAATTAATTATTGTTAAAAATCTGATACAAAACAACAACTATGAAAGAGGGAATGAAATTTTATTTGATGAACGGCAAAGATACTTTGACAAGTACCTGTTTTAGGGTGAAAAATAAAAAACCGGGAGTATCACTACTCCCGGTTTGCTATTACTAATACGGTTGTTCTTCACAAATAGAAGGAGGATTGCATCCTCCGCCACCTCCGCCAGGGTTTCCACCACCTCCTACAGCGATGCATTGTCCCGGATTTCCGTCTTCATACATTTCACATGCATATCCCCAGGCACACTGGCAGTCGTCCTGACAATTATAAGAGTTGCCTCCCATATGGCATCCGTCTATTCCACTGCCCAGAATTACAGATAAGTCCTTTCTCAAAAGTTTTTTCATTGTTTTCATGATTAATTTGGTGTTAAATGTTATTGTTTAAAATTGTACATCCTTGTAAATATAATAAAATTGTCTTAATGAATTGTAAATGAATTGCATGCAGATACATTATACGAAGAAAGCCACTACAAGAGCGGCTTTCTTATGATAGATATAAAGTTTTGTTTTAGAAACTGAAATCCTTTTGATACAGCATATATTCTTTTTTGAAAAGAGGAACGGTCCCTTCATATCTGAGAGGAGATATTCCAAAACCATAAAACATATCAGCCTGAATTTTGCCTTTTACAGAGATCACGCCTTTTCTTTCAGGAATGAATGTTAACCCTAAAGAAGAAAGGGCAGAAGCTCTTCCTCTCAATCCGGAATTAGCAATAGGAATAGAAATAAACATCAGTCCTACAGCTCCTTTTGCCTCTAGGCCTGCTTCAGCAGATAAGTTTCCCTCTGCTCCTGTGATGGCAGGATCTGATTTCTTTTGAAGATTGATATTAATCGCCGGAGTTTTGCTTACCAAAAAGTTGGCATTTCCTTCAAGATCCAAAAGCTGTCCCTGTACTTTTCCTGTAGCCTGTACTCCCAGAAATGGCCCGGCAGAAAGAGTAGGGCTTAAAATCAACCCTGTAGGCCCTAAAACAATAGGAACAATAGGAATATTCAGGTAATCTGTAGTGCTTGCTGTGTAACCCAGGCTTCCTACAATACTTGCAGAGCTTTTAAGCTGGATATCATCCATGATAAGATTGACATAAAAATCAGCTAAATGTCCCCATGAGAATGTAATATTGTAATCAATTTTTGGAGTGAACCCACCTTTTACATTCACGCTGGAAGTTCCTGCCGAAGATAAAGGAAAGGAAAAAGTTTTATCAAAATTAAAACGGTTGAAGGCAATTATTTTTTGATTTTGAACGTTTTTGGCTTCAATAGAAAGTATTTTACGATTGATTTCTTCTGAAACCATACCTTCTACAGGTACGTAATTTACCATTCTTCCATCAATATTAACTGGAGCTTTACCTGATGGATCATAAACTCCACTCAGTGTTCCACTATAGATAAATTCTTCAAGTTTTGCACTGGAAGTTTGTACTTTAAACTGGTTATTCAATTTAGAAACAGAACTTACTTTTGAAAGGATGGTACTCACCTGATCACCTTCAATCTTAGTTCCTACAATAACGGTTCCTACCGAAATGCTGTCTGTTTGCGGAGTCGTTCGGCCAAATGTAATTTCTCCGTCATTATGAGTGGAAATTGCATTTACTGATTCATCATTCAGAATAATAACATTCTTCTGTAAGATCAGATTTCCCAAAGTCTTCATATGTACAGACTCTGCAGGTTTTTCAACAGGATCATCCGCGGGATCATCCTGAGAACAAGACGTTAAAAGAAACAAACAGAAAATAGATAAAAGAAAGGGAAAGTAAAATTTTCTGTTGATTTTGAAGTGGTTAGATTTCATTTTCATATACAGTGATTTTAAGATTTCTCTAAATTAGGTGAATTATTTAAAGATTACAAAAGAATAGTGTTAAATTAGTATCAATAACATAATGGTTTTCAATGATATTTTGAAAAATACAAAAAAGAAAACCCGCCATCATAGTAGCGGGTTCTGTACATTATTTTTTAAAGGATAGTGTTAAAGGAACAGAAACATTTGAAGAGACTGGTTTCCCTTTGTCTTCTGCTGGTTTCCACTTGCCTTTATTTTTAATCCGGTAAAAAGCGGCTTCAATAAATGCATTTACATCCTCATTATTTCCTTTTACATTAGGATCTAGGGCGTTCCCCTTAGAGTCAACAACAAAAGTTATTGTTGCTTTGTAAGTCTCCGAAGAAAAGTTTAAAAAATCAAGATCAACAGCTTCATATAATAATTTTTGAAAGGCTGCTCTGCCCTTATCGTATTCAGCTTCTTTAGTAACTTTTGCTTTTGCCGGAGGATCTGCAGCGATCATTTTCTGATCTTCAAGAGAGGCCTTATCTAAAGCTTCTTTGTAAGCTGCTATTTTATCTTCTGTCAAAAGCCATTCTTTCTTCGTTCTTAAATCATTAGGCTTAGGATATTTGTTATACAGAGCCGTTTTCTTTCTTTCATAGCGTGAATCTGCCCTTTGAAATTCAGAAATCTGGGCACTGCCGAAAATAAAAGTGAAAATGAATGCTGATGCTAAGACCTTTTTCATGATTTATTAAGCTTTTACAATATTAATGATTACTTCAGTTGCTTTCTCCATACTTTCCAAAGCTACGTATTCGTATGGCCCGTGGAAGTTGATTCCTCCTGCAAAAATATTAGGGCATGGAAGTCCCATATAAGAAAGCTGAGCGCCATCTGTACCTCCTCTGATTGCTTTGATTTTAGGCTCAATACCAGCTTCAGTCATTGCTTTTGCTGCAAGATCTACAATATGCATTTTACCTTCAAATTGCTGCTTCATGTTTCTGTACTGCTCTTTGATTTCCACTTCAGCAGTTCCTTCACCGTGCTTTTGATTGAACTCAGCTACTTTTCCCTCCATGAATTTTTTTCTGGCTTCAAATTTATCTGCATCATGATCACGGATAATGTATTGAAGTTTAGCTTCAGAGATATCAGCTGTAATATCCATTAGATGATAAAACCCATCAAAACCTTTTGTTGTTGCCGGAGTTTCGTTATCCGGAAGCATTTGGGCAAACTCAGCTGCTAAAAGAGCTGCATTGATCATTTTTCCGTAAGCATAACCTGGGTGTACACTCAATCCGTGGATTTTTACTACAGCTCCGGCAGCGTTGAAGTTTTCATACTCCAGTTCTCCAACTTCCCCGCCGTCCATTGTATAGGCCCACTCTGCACCAAATTTAGCTACATCAAATTTATGGGCTCCTCTTCCGATCTCTTCATCAGGAGTAAATCCTATAGCAATTCTTCCGTGTTTGATTTCCGGATGAGCAATAAGATACTCAGCAGCAGTTACAATCTCTGCACAACCTGCTTTATCATCAGCACCAAGAAGAGTATTCCCGTCAGTGGTAATTAACGTTTGTCCGATATATTTTTTTAAACTTTCAAATCTAGAAGGGGATAATGTGAATCCTGTAACCTGGTTCAAAAGAAGATCATTTCCATCATAATTTTCCCAAACCTGAGGTTTAACATTTTCTCCACTGAAGTCCGGTGAAGTATCATAGTGTGAAATAAATCCGATCGTAGGTCTGTCATCATTTTCAAGGTTAGAAGGAACATATCCCATAATATAACCGTGCTCATCAATTGAAACATTTTCCAGGCCGATGGTTTTCAACTCTTCCGTAATGTAATTGGCAATATCCCACTGGCGAGGAGTAGAAGGTGTTGTTTCGCTTTCTGCATCACTGGTTGAATATATTTTTACATAGCTAAGAAAACGGTTCAGTAATTTCTCTTTCCACAATGGGTTGAATTCTATTGTACTCATCAGATATCATAAATTTTAACAAAGTTAGCAAATTTGATGCTCAGAATACGTTATTTGCGACTTAATATCAATTATTGAAATTATAAATCAGATATAAAACTTTGAAAATCAAAATAGTGTTAGCTTTGTATGTACAGTATACTAAGTAGTTTAGTTTTATTATATTTGAGAAAATCAAAAAGTAACAATGTTTCTTACCGAATGTCCTAGAGATGCCATGCAGGGATGGGGAGAATTTATCCCTACCGATAAAAAAATAGATTATATCAACTCCTTGATGGATGTTGGCTTTGATGTATTGGATTGTCTGAGTTTTGTTTCTCCAAAAGCAATTCCACAGATGGCTGATTCTGATGAGGTAGCCAAAAATATTGACAAATCACGCTCCAAAACGAAAGTTTCCGCAATTATCGGCAATTACAGAGGTGCTGAAAAAGCATTGAAACACCAGTCTGTTGATATTCTTGGCTTTCCGTTTTCTATTTCCGAAACTTTTCAGCACAGAAATACCAATAAAAGCCAGGAAGAAGCTTTTGATGAAATTATTAAAATGCTTGATCTGGTAAAAAGTGAAGGAAAACAGCTGAATATCTATTTCTCCATGGCTTTTGGAAATCCATACGGTGAAATGTGGAAGTGGGAAGATGTTGATCATTGGGCACAACGATTTTCAGATATTGGAGTGAAAGATATCTTATTGTCAGATACTACCGGAGTGGCAACTCCCGAAACGATTGCTCTTTTGTTTGAAAAAATACCTTCAAAATATCCTGGAATCAACTTCGGTGGGCATTTTCATAACCGTTATGAGGATTCCTATTCAAAATTAAAAGCAGCTTATGATAAAGGCTGCAGAAGATTTGACAGTGCCATCAAAGGAATCGGAGGATGTCCAATGGCTAAAGATGATCTTGTAGGAAATATGCCTACAGAGCAGATGATCAATTTTATGAGTGTAGAAAAAGTAGATCATAAACTGAATCTTCTGAATTTTGAAAGCTCTTATAACAAGGCGAAGGATATTTTTCATTTTTAAAAAGAATCAATCTCATAAATAGAAAAGAGGTCTGCACAATCAGCAGAATCTGTGGGAAAAAATCAATAGGAGCGGGCTAAAACCCGCTTTACTATATTGAAATACAAATGGCTTTAGCTAAAACATAATTAAATTTTAACTCCAAAATCAACAAAATGTCTCCAATAATCTCATCATCCGAATTCAAAAATATTCCAGCAGAAAATCTTGTCATTCTTGATGCAAGAACTGGAAAAAAGATAAAGCAGAATTACCTTGAAAAACATATTAAAGGAGCCAGATTCATTGATCTGGATAAAGATCTGGCTGAGATAGGAGAGAATGCTGCTTTTGGAGGCAGACATCCGCTTCCTTCTGTAGAAAAATTTGGCAAAACACTTTCAGATCTTGGAATCTCAGAAGGTGCTCATATCGTTGTGTATGATGATAAAAATGCTTCGAATGCAGCGGCACGTGCCTGGTGGATGTTAAGATCTTTCGGATTTGAAAAAGTTCAGGTTCTTGATGGCGGAATGCAGGCGGCGGAAAAAGAAGGATTAGAGTTTTCTTCTGGAGAAGAGGCATTTGATAAGGCTTCTTTAATCAAGAAAGATCACTGGAGTCTTCCGGTTTCGAGCCTTGAAGTTGTTGAAAATGAATTGAAAAATAATTCTTCTACTGTTGTTGATGTAAGAGATGCTTATCGTTATAAAGGAGAATCAGAGCCGATTGATCTGGTTGCCGGGCATATTCCCGGTGCGATCAATATTCCTTTTTCTGAAAATCTTGATGAAAACGGAAAGTTTCTGAATCCGGAAGTTTTAAAAGAAAAATACAAGCAGTTATTAGAAAATAAACCTGAACATCTGATTATTCACTGCGGATCGGGAGTGACTGCCTGTCATACTATTTTAGCACTGGATTATGCAGGGTTCCCGGTGCCGGATCTCTACGTAGGTTCTTGGAGTGAGTGGAGCAGGAGAGAAGGAAAGGAAATAGCAAAAGAAGTATAATTATAGAAAACAAGAAAGGATGTCCGATAAGACATCCTTTTTTATGTGTACACATTATGTTGTACTTATTTTTTACTCAAGTGAAAAAGAGAAATAATGATAAATCCTAATCCTGTAATAAAAGGAGGCTGTGCTTTCATCTGCGCTCCTAAATAAAGCATATATATTCCAAGGAAAGCAAGAGCTATTGCTGTAATTTTCTTTATCATTTTTCTGAATGATTTTACAGCATTCCCAGTTCAAACTTCGCCTCTTCACTCATCATATCCTTATTCCAGCTCGGTTCGAAAGTAAGCTCTAAATCTACACTTTTTACGTTCTCTACTTCAGCTACTTTATCTTTTACTTCCTGAGGAAGTGTTTCTGCAACAGGACAATTGGGAGTAGTAAGTGTCATTATAATTTTTACGTCAGCATCATCGGAGATCTGGACATCATAAATCAGCCCTAATTCGTAAATATCTACCGGAATTTCGGGGTCATATACGGTTTTCAGCACACCAATGATTTCCTCACCAATGTCAGCAATTTGATCGTCTGTAAATTTCATTTTTTAATCTAGATTGATATTCCTTTTCAACAAATCTTCCTGACGCATGCGCCGGAAAATATTTGCCAAAGTTAAGACATCTTTTTCACAATAGTCTACAATTCTCTGCAAGTCTTTTTCTATGTAGTAAATTGATGAAACCATTGAGCCGTCAATATCATCTTTCGGAGTAGGAATTCCAAAGACATGAGCCAGTAATTCCAGAGATATAAAACTCTTATAATCCCCGAATTTCCAAAGTTCCATTGTATCTATGTGAGGAACCTCCCAGGGTTTTTTCCCAAACATCTGAAACGGAGTCGGGGGCCGCATCCCATTGATAAGGTATCGTCTGGCAATCCAGGGAAAATCAAATTCTTTTCCGTTGTGAGCGCAGAGAATAATATTGTGAAGCCTTGGGCTGTTGAAAATTTCTCCGAATTCCTGAAGTAATTTCTTTTCATCATGTCCGGAAAAGCTTTTTATTTTAAGCGTATCATTCTTTTCAACCATTCCGATAGTAATGCAGATGATTTTTCCAAACTCAGCCATAATACCGGCTCTGTCGTAAAATTCTTCCGCTGTGATATCTTCTTTTCTCTGGAATTTTGTTTTTTTATCCCACAGGTGTTGTTCTGTTTCGGATAATTCGTCCCATGATCCAGCCTGTGGAACGGTCTCAATATCAAGGAATAAAACTCTTTCTAAGGGTATGTTCTGTATCATATGTGTTTTTGTTGGTATCTATCCTACCTGCATTCCGTTTTTTGTAGGTAATGAAGGGGCTAAAAGAGTGACATCTTTTTTGTCTTCACCATATAATCCTAACACAAGACATTCACTGAAGAAATTGGCAATTTGCTTTTTAGGGAAATTGACAACGGCTAAAATCTGTTTTCCTATCAGTTCTTCTTTTTCATAAAGAGAAGTAATTTGTGCAGCGGATTTTCTGATTCCTAAATCTCCGAAATCTATCTCCAGCTGGTAAGACGGGTTTTTTGCTTTTTCAAAATCATTTACTGAAATAATGGTTCCACATCTGATATCTATTTTTTCAAAATCTGCCCAGGTAATGTCTGGTTTTACTGTCATGGTAATTCGTTGATTAAATGTTCTACTTCTGTTTTCTGTTCTGCATATTTTTGCTGCAACACTGAGCCTTCACCCATTCTTTTGTAATATTCCAACGCCTTTCCTCCGAAGAATTTTTTATGAAAATCTGAAACCTCCGGTATTTGTGGAAACACCTTGTGAAAAAGCATCTCATAATAGGCCTGGAATTCTCTTTCATTTTTGTCTTCAATGACTTGTCCGGGGGCTTTCTGCCTTACATGAAGCATTTCGTGGGCAACCATATTCAGAACAAGGTTAAGGTCAAAATCAAATAAATTCCGTGGGATCATTACGGTCTGAGGCCCTCCCAAATTTCCTTCTGCTGTAAGAAGCATAGAAGTAGGAGAGAGTTCTTCCCTGAATCCGAAGCCTGCAAAATTTTCATGTTCCAGGTCAAAAGAATGGATCAGATATTTTGCTGCATCCAGAATCTGGTTGTGTTCTTTGTAAGCGTCAAGGTGTAAATTGATCTGCTCGAAATTCATCTGAAATATGTTTAATAACAAATGTATTAAAATATTGAGAATACACAGAAAGATTACTTAAAAATGACAATTATAACAGAACTAAATTTAGATAGCATAAAAATCCCGTCTTTTAAGACGGGATTCTATTTAAACTAAAAAAATAAATTAAGGATGTTCATTTCTTGCTCTGATGACCAGATTTACTAAATCTGAGCCGCCACTTGCAAAATTATCGCTTGGATTATGCGCGCTTTGAGTAGCCACAGCATACGGAGAACCGTCCCAATATCCCCAAAAAGGACCTCCGCTTTGTCCAGGCCATATATCTGCTTTATGGCTCATGCTTTCGTTGTCATCAGCACTCCAGAAATCTCCATCCAGTGCGATACCTGTTTGGTACGTTGGTCTTTGTGTTCCTGTAAGATCTCCCGGATATCCTGCGTGAGTCCAGTAAGCTCCTCCATCCCACGAATCTGAGTAGGATTTTGAGCCTAACCAGCCTGTGCTGTTTCCGATAGGTCTGTCTAATACAATTACCACATAATCGTATTGAATCTCAGTAGAGTCTATGGTAGGCCCAGCTACTTTGTACTTATAATAAGTTAATGTTCCCCAAGCAGTTCCGTAAGGAGCGCTTCCGTTATAATACATGGGTGTGAACTTCAGCCATCCCGTTGTATTATTAGGCTGCCAGTCTACAATATGAGAACAGGTAAGAAGGTGTCTTGGCCCTATCATTACACCGCTTCCTGAACCTAAAGAACTTTCTACTCTGCCGACACATCTCCACGGATAGGCTGTAGAGTTATATACTTTTCTTTGATCTGCTCCAAAAATAGTTCTTGCATTTTCCGGAGTCAGGAAAGAATCTCTTTCAATGAATTTTGGTTTACGGTCTTTTTTAGGTTCCAGTTTTGGATTGTATTCAAAATCAGCATGGGTAGGGTAGAAATGATCGGTTTCCAGAGATCGGTTTTCTGCTGTTTTTTCATCCATAGGCATTCCTATTGTTTTCATTCCTTTCGGGAAAGTTCTTCCGTTAATGGTTTCCATAGCAGGGGCCTGGCTGAATAATTTTTCAATTGCTGACGGTTTTTCAGTTGATTTTGCTTTAACAGTTCTAAGTCTTAGAAACTCTTCAGCGGTCATTGGGTTGTTGTTTTCAATTTTAGACATGATTATTATTTTTAATCTAGTGTGTTCCTACTCTTTTGAAGGCTTTTCGGATTCCGCCGGTAATGGTTTATGATTAAGTGAATATTTTTTGTGAAAATTCTGCAGTGATGCTTTCCGTTTGGTTGATTTGAGCTGCTCCCATAGCTGCTAATGCGATGGCAACCTGTTTATCAAGTGTTTTTCGGACGATGTTTCCATTGGTGGCACGTAATATTTTACAGAAGTGATAGGTGAAATATCCTCGTATTTGTCCGCTGATACTACCTTCCATAGATACCTGATTGTCTTTCGCTGCCGCCCATAACGTATGATTCATTCCGGTAGCAGGGATAAGAGCTTTAGTAAGAACCGTTGATTTTTTTGAATTTTTAGAAGATTCCATTTCACTGGCGTACGTCAGATAAAATTCATCTTCGAGCATTGGCGGGATATAACGAGCGGTTTCGTTGAGAAAATCTGCTTCCAGTCCCAGGTCCATTTTTCTGGTTCCTGTTCCGGAATAACAGCAGTCGAAGATGACTTCCATATTAACCCCGGCTTTCAGTTTGCTGAGAACGGTTTTAAAATCATCATCTCGGATGACTCCGTTATTGGCATAATCATGTGGGCAAATTGCTTCATCCAAACCATCCAGTTCCAGATCTGATCCTATATTGGCCACTCTCGTTCCGTGTCCTGAATAATAAAAAACCAGAGAATCACCTTTTACACTTGTGCTGATCATGGATTTCAGATAGTTCAATATATTCGCTCTTGTTGCATTTTGATTGGTCAGAATTTTAATCTTTGCCGGACTAAAACCACAAATAACCAATGTATTTGCCATATCTCTCGCATCATTTACACAGCCATTAAGGTCCGGACCTCCGTAACCGATGGGTGCATAATCATTAATACCTACGATAAGTGCTTTTTTCATTGTATTAGTTTTAAAAATATTCCCTACTCTGTTTCGGCTTTTCAGGTGCTGCCTTTCTGTGTTTTTTTCTATGACAAATTTCCATCATTCCGAAGGACGAAAACAGAGGAGAAAACCGTATTTTAGAAAAGGGAAAACACCTTTTTAATTGTATATGAGTGTGTTATGGAATAAATATCCGGCAGCTTGAAAAGCTGCCGGATATATAAATAGAATGTAAAGATGTTTATTTTATAAGATAAGAAATAAGATTAAAAATGAAGTCAGCACAGATCATGTTTCAAAGCAAAAAGAACCAGACCTGCTCTGTTTTTTATATCCAGTTTTACAAAAACCGAATCTCGGTAGCCGTCTATTGTTTTAGGACTCAGGCACATTTTGTCAGCAATTTCCTTATAAGTAAGTTCACTGCATGCCCATTTTATAAATTCTTTTTCTCTGTCTTTCAATTCAGAAAGCAAGGAGGCATTTTTCATTTCCTCTGTTTTTACTTTCAATAATTTCTGGGCCACAAAATCAGTATAAAAACTACCTTTTTCAAATACGGTGTCTATGGCCTGGAATAGAATAGAAGGCTGCATGTCTTTCAATAAATATCCTTTAGCACCTGCTTTCAGCATTCTAATCAGAACTTTTTCATCATCATCCATTGTTAGGGCAATGACTTTAATGTCGGGATAATGCTCGGTAAGCCATTCTGTAGTTTCTATACCGTTTTTATAAGGCATATTAACATCCATCAGTACTACGGCGGGTAATTCAGAAGCTTTTTCTACACCTGCAATAAATTCTTCTCCGTTGGGATGATTCATAATTACCCGATATTGAGTGTTTTCTGTGATCATATTTTCCAAAGCTTTGGAGATTAAGGTATGATCATCAACGATCGCTATAGGGATAGTTTTCATAATAAATTTTTGTGATAGGTTATCAAAGTTTGTGTTCCTTTATTCAATTCTGAGTGTATAGACAGTTCGGCATGAATCAGTTTTGCTCTCAGTTCCATATTTTTTAATCCTGAACCGTCCTGAATGCTGTTGGTATCAAAGCCTCTTCCGTTATCGGAAATGCTGATATGTAATTTTTCACAGTCATCTTCAATTTGTATGGAAACATTTTTGGCTTTGGAATGTTTCAGGATATTGTTGATACTTTCCTGGACAATTCTGAAAAGAATCAGACCATGTTTTGGGGAAATATCAATATCCTGTTTCTGGGTAATGAACTCTATTTTTAATAATTTCAGTTTTTTGATCCGCTGAACTTCTCTTTCTATAGATTCTGCCAATCCGAAATGAATAATCTGTTCAGTAATTAATGTTTTAGACAGGTTTCTTATATCCTGTATACATTCGCCCAATAGTTCATTGAGCTCAATCAGGTCTTCTTTTTCGTTGTTTTTTAATTTGGTAATCAGTTGGTTTTGTCGCAGCCGGACTACGGAAAGTTTTTGTCCCAGATCATCGTGTAATTCCTGTCCGATATAATTCAGGGTTTGTTCCTTCATTTCTACCTGTGAAGTGGCCAGCTCTTTTTCAAACCGCAAATCTTTTTCTTTTTGCTCTATCAGCAATGTTGTCTTTTTCTTGATGAAAACAGCATAAATGAAGATCATTGTTAAAACAACGATGAATAAAGTAATCGTAAAGATGATGACCAAATTATTCTCTTCCATATCTGAAAAGGATTTATCTGATTTTTTCTTGTTTGTTCCAAATTAAGCCTAATATAAGTATACCGTTACTGATCAGATTCAGCATAAATAAAATGAAGAAATATATAGTCTCCGAAACAGTAGTTCTGAAAAAGAGTATCGGAATACTTCCAATAAAAAAGATCAGTAAAGCCACTGATATCCAGAAAGGTAAATAGTTTTTAATTTCAAGTATTTTATCAGAATTAAAGGTTTGGTACAGGAACAAAATAATTGAAAATAATAACAGAAGAATATCTACATACAGCATATTAAAAGAAAAATGATGAAGCAGATCATCTTCCGTGTAAAACATTACAGCAATATTGAGGACAAAAAGAATCAGGATGATAGTCTGTATCTTTTTGAGCAGCGGAACATATAATAATTGATGATAATAAAATAAATATAAAAAGAATACGATCATTAAAAACCCAATTACATAAAATATGTCCGTAGGCAGGTTTGTCAGGTCGTAGTAGAAATAACAGAAAATATCAATCAGGGAAAACAACAGATATCCAATAATAAAAAATAAGTTCTCTTTTCTGGTTTTTCTATATTTTATGACCATTAAAAGCATTACTATGATAGATAGGATCATCGATATCTGTTTCCCTGTTTCAATATTCCAGTTCATAATTTTGTGTTTTTAAGGCATTGTTCCTGACAGAGTTTTTGGCGGAGGTGCCAGATTGGTCATGTTCATAGATTCTATAGAAGGAACATCTGTATTTTCCTCGGTGGTGGCTGATCTGGACAATGCATTGGTTCTTTCTCTTTTTTGAGCAGTAGGAACTAAAAATATAGTCTGATAACCTGCATATTCAGGTTTTGCCATTCTGTTTTTAGGATGATTCATCGGGTATTTTCCCATATAAATCCTGATTCCCGGGGTTTTTAATTTTTGTTTTTTGGCATTTTCTTTTACATATTTAATATATCCTTCCATGTCTTCCAGCGAAAACCAGTACCATCGGGAGTCAGGTTCACCGTTTCTGTACTTCATGAGAATTTCATGATTGGTCCTGGTGTATTCATCAAAAAGGACCCGGCCTTCACGGTAGCTGATCAGTTTCTTTTTATAACTGTCACTAACGGGTTCTTTAGGTGGTTCAGAGCAGCGGGTGCAGCTTAGCATACAGAGGGTTAGAATAAATGCTGCACAGAGCAAACTTAAAATCTTAGCAAAAAAGGAAGTTTTCATTTTTATGGTTTTTAATTTTATGGAACAAAATTAGCTAACGACATAACTATAAAAAAGAGGGAAAACACTGTTTTTTATCCTTTACTAAATTTACGGCTTTTTTATACTCCTATGAATTTAAATTGTCAGTTTATTTTGGTTTTTAAAAAAAATATTAATTATGGTTGTTAAAATGGTAATTGTTATTTGATTCCGAAGATGAGTATAAAAAACAGGACCGGGAAGAAATTTCCGGTCCTGTCAAACAAGATTAAGTGTAAAATTTAGCCTTTAAAGGCAAAAAGGATAACTCAAATGTGAACAGATTTTTATTGATCTTAATCTATATTTAGTGGTATCGATAGCAATGGTACCTTATTTTTGTACGCCATAATGGCTGTTTTACTGCGGTGGAAAAGAGATTCCACAAGATTATATTTATATGGGACCATGGTTAGAAGATCCGGGCTCGTCAGTCTTATTTCCTCTTCAATTGCCCTGATGACTTCGATGGATTGAATCATTTTAATACTGTATTTAATATCATCCAGATCATATCCGGAATTCAGATCAGTATCATGAATGACTTCAGCAAAATCTTCTAAGCTTTCACTTACATTGAATACCTCAACCTCTGCATTAAATTCATTAATGAAATAATAAATATCGTTCATTGCAGACCAGGTCATGCTTTTGTGCGTATCGTAGGCAAAAAGAATCTTCCTGATTCCTGTATATTCTATATGGGCAGGAACAATTAATATGGGTTTCTTTATTTTATGAATTGCTCTTGTTACACTATTTCCTAAAAGCTTTTGCTCAAGAGTTTTTTCGGCCATGCCCATCACAATAAAATCGCATTCGTGAAGCTGTATGCAGTTTTCAAGTTCTTCCATGAAATTGCCGGAAGCCAGATGATGTCCGGTATCTATAGCGTAAAGAGTCTTTAGTTCACTCGCTTTATCTTCCAGTTTGTTCTGGTTTTTAAGCGTTTGAGTATAGAAAAAATCTGCCGAAACCTGTGCGTTCAAAGCATGAATAGAAACGGTTTGCAGATTAAAAAGTATGATACTGTATTTATTCTCTTTAGCCATAGATGCTGCGTAATGAGTGGCATTTTCAGCTTCCTGGGAAAAATCTGTGCAGACAATTATTGTTTTCATTGTACCGGATTTAATACTGCAAAACTATGATACACAGCAGTTGCCCGGTCATAAAAATAGGGTGACATTGCATAAAATGATGATGAAATGTCTTTTTCAGGTGATGAACCGTCACATCCATTTTAACGCTGCTATTTTACGTTTCAGGTACCGTTTTGGCGGTCTCGTCTAAAATAGAGGATACCCATATAAAATCTATTTCTATATTTACATTCATAAAGTCCCAGATATGAATAGGATTTCTACCATCAGGAAAAATATAGTACGGAATAAGAAGATTCTTTCCACCATGAAAAGAAGGCTCGTAATCTGGGCCGTAGCAGTAGTCACTTTCTGTGTTTTTTCCTACCTTATTGATCCCTTTGACCCCGTTTGGAAAGGATATTTGGACGCTCCGCTAAAGATGATTCTGGAAGATGCTACCTGGATTGTCTTTTTTTCTATCATTATTTCCGAGGTAAGTATATTTATAGACAGGACGCTCAATAAACTGCTTCCCTGGAGAGACAGAACCATAAAACGACTGCTCATTCAGTGTTTGCTGCAGATTGTAGGTAGTGTCATGATTGTGATTATTATTAATGCCATTGTAGACTGTACTTCAGTGACATTGCCTGAAATGGATTCCCGAAAAGAATATACGCTTCTCGGCCAATGGATCGCAACCAATATTGTAATATCATTGATTATCAGTGCATTTAATACCGTGGATTATTTACTTGAAAACTGGAAAAAAACAGCAGTAGAAGCGGCCCAGCATAAACTGAGGGCTTCCAAACATAAGCAGGCTGCGATGGCAGCAGAACTTCAGGCGCTTAAGCTGCAGATAGATCCCCATTTTATTTTCAATAACTTAAGTGTATTGTCAGAACTCATCCTGGAAGATCAGCAGTTGGGCTATGATTATTCCGAGAAATTTGCAAGAGTATACAGATACCTGTTAGTCAATTCCAAAAAAGATATTATTGCAGTAGAAGAGGAACTTAAATTTTTAGAATCCTACATATTTCTGATTGAAAAAAGAATTGGCGAAGGCGTTATATTCAAAATAAATATTCATGACGAATACAGATCCAGATTTACCCTGCCGCTGTCTTTACAATTACTGGTTGAAAACGCTATTAAGCATAATCAAACCTCTAAAATAAACCCTCTGGAAATCCATGTTTATACAAACGCTGAAGGAGAATTAGTTGTTTCTAATACATTTTTGCCTTTGATCAATAAGCCGGATTCCTCAGGAGTAGGACTTACCAATATAATTGCACGGTACGAAATTTTAGGATATCCTAAACCTGTTATCGAAAAAACTGAAGATAAATTTATTGTAAAACTCCCATTGATATGAAGATTAACAAAGTTTTAATAGTTGAAGACGAAAGACCCAATGCTGATAGATTAAAAAGACTGCTGTTGAAGTTAAGACCCCATATCGAAATCCTGTCTGTGGAAGATTCGATAACCTCAACAGTGCATTGGCTGGAAAATAATGTTGTTCCGGATGTTATCCTGATGGATGTACGTCTTGCAGACGGACTCAGCTTTGAAATATTTAATAAACATGAAATTAAAAGTGCAGTCATATTTACCACAGCCTATGATGAATATGCAGTACAGGCATTCAAATACAACAGTGTAGATTACCTTCTGAAGCCTATTGAAGAAGAAGAGTTGGATGCTGCTTTAAAGCGCTACGAAACTTTTATGGAAGCCGTTCCGGTAGTAGGAACGGCCATCGAAGGACTGCTGAATTATATCCAGCCGAAAGATTACAGAAAGCGCTTTCTGATTGCCCACAGAGATGGATATAAAACCGTTCTGGCAGAAGATATCTTATACTTTTATACTGAATTGGGAATGAGCAAAGCGATGCTGAATACCGGAGTGGTTGAGAATGTTCCGCAAACGTTGGAAGAACTTGAAAAACAGTTGGATCCCAAATTCTTTTTCCGGGCCAACAGACAATTTATCATTCATATCAATTCCGTAAATCAGATTTTTAATCATTTTAATGGAAAATTAAAGCTGGAACTGAGGAAACAGCCCGATATGGAAGTCATTGTAAGCCGGGAAAAAGCTTCTATTTTCAAATCCTGGATGGATTATTAATTTCATAAAAATACAGATAAGATTGCTTTTACATAAGCAATCTTTTTTTCGTTTCATTTGTAGCATCCATTAATTTGTTTCTGGTGATTTCACTCTTATTTCCCCCGGATAAGCTCTTATTTTGTCGTTTTTATAGGGAAAATAACTGTTTTCCTTTCATTTTTGCTATCATACGTTTCACCTGCGATTAACGACACTTCACCCAACTTCTGAATGAATATCACTATAAGATGAAGTTATTTTGCTCCTGTAAAATTTAAAAACCAATGTTATGAATTACAGAAAAGGATATTTGGTACTTTCACTTACAGCTGCAGCGATACTTTATTCATGCGGTTCCGGGAACGGCCAGGAAAATGCCCAGCAGATGCAGCAGGCATTGCCTACAGATTTTATCCAGGTGAAGTCCGGAGATGCAGATGTGTCTACAGGATATCCGGGAAGCATAGAAGGGCAGGACAATGTAGATATTAAAGCGCAGGTGACAGGTTATCTGGAAGCTGTATATATCAAAGAAGGGCAGTATGTGAGCAAAGGACAGACCCTTTTCAGAATAAATCCATCCGTGTATAACGAGCAGGTAAACACCAATGAAGCTGCTCTGAAATCGGCCATGGCAGCACAGGAAACAGCAAGACTTGAAGTTGAAAAACTGAAACCTCTTGTAGAAGGAAAAGTAGTTTCTGATATGCAGCTGAAAACCGCACAGGCAAGTTATAAAGCAGCATCAGCACAGGTTGAACAGGCACAGTCATCATTAGGATCATCAAAGATCAATGCCAATTTTACGTATATCAAAGCCCCGGTTAGCGGATACATAGGCAGAATTCCGAATAGAGTAGGAAACCTTATCAGTCCATCAGATGCCTCTCCTTTGACAACACTTTCAAGCATAAACAGCGTGAATGTGTATTTTTCAATGAATGAAGCTGATTTTATTTCACACAGCAAAGCCTCTGCATCAGGAAATACTGTAGAAAATGTAGAGCTTATCCTTGCAGACGGCTCCACCTATTCTCTTAAAGGAAAACTTGAAAATGCCAGCGGAAACTTCGACAGAAATACAGGAAGTATTCAGATGAAAGCCGTTTTTCAAAATCCTGATAAATTATTAAGAGCCGGAGGAACAGCTAGAGTCATGATTCACAATGCTTTGAGTGGAGTGGTCAAGCTTCCGAAAACATCCGTAAAAGATATTCAGGACAGGTTCTTTGTCTATAAACTGAATGGTAAAGATAAAGTGAAAATGACTCAGATTACGGTTTCAGGAAGTACGTCTCAGGATTATTTTATCAAAGAAGGAGTGAATGCAGGAGATAAGATTGCCATCAACAGAATTGATGCTCTTACAGACGGAGCACAGGTTGTGGCGACAACAGTTCATTTGAAGTAGTTGTATAACCATTCTTAGAAAATTCAAAAATGTTAAAAAAGATAATAGACCGTCCGGTACTGGCGACGGTAATATCCCTTATCATCGTTATTTTAGGGATTATAGGATTAAACCAGCTGGCGGTGACCAGATTCCCGGATATTTCTCCGCCTACGATTACCGTTTCAGGATCATATCCTGGAGGAAATAGTGAAACCGTGATCCGTTCCGTGGTAACTCCGCTGGAAGAACAAATTAATGGAGTGGAAGACATGGAATACATGAAATCCACAGCGAGTAATGATGGTACATTCTCCATCTCCATTATATTCAAGCAGGGAGTAAATGCCGATCAGGCAGCGGTAAACGTGCAAAACAGAGTACAACAGGCCACTCCGATACTTCCGCAGGAAGTTGTTAGAATGGGACTGACTACATCCAAGCAGCAGAACAGTATGGTGTTGATTTTCAATATATACACTGAAGATAATAAACAGTATGATGAAACCTTTCTTCAGAACTATGCGAATATCAACCTCATTCCGCAGGTTAAAAGGGTAAAAGGAGTAGGACAGGCAATGGTCTTCGGATTGAAGGATTATTCCATGAGAATATGGCTTAACCCTCAGAAAATGTCATCCTACGGACTTGAACCGGCAGATGTTTCCAGAGCAATCGCAGACCACAGTTTGGAGTCTGCTCCGGGTAAATTGGGAGAAGAATCTGATGCTGCTTTAGAATATGTAATCAGATATAAGGGAAAAAAGAACAAGCCGGAACAATATGAAAATATTATTGTTAAAAATACCGGAAGTCAGGTCATCAGATTAAAAGATGTCGCCCGTGTAGAGTTCGGAGCTATTTCAAATACAGGAGATAACCTTTCCAATGGGAAAAATGCGGTTACTGTTGCGATCATGCAAACCACGGGATCCAATGCAAATCAGATTGAAATAGGGGTAAATAAAGCTCTTGACCAATTATCAAAATCATTCCCTCCGGGTATTAAATATACGAAGGTAATGAGCACCAAAGAAAGATTGGACGAGGCTACAGGACAGGTAAAATCTACTTTAATAGAAGCATTTATCCTTGTGTTTATCGTTGTATTTATTTTCTTGCAGGATTTCAGATCTACGATTATTCCGGCAGTGGCGGTTCCGGTAGCAATTATCGGTACATTCTTCTTCCTTCTGGTTTTAGGATTTACAATTAATGTCTTGACACTTTTTGCTCTTGTACTGGCCATCGGGATTGTAGTGGATGATGCCATTGTAGTGGTAGAAGCCGTCCACAGTAATATGGAAGGAACAGGCCTTTCAGGAAGAGAAGCTACTCACAAGGCGATGAGTGAGATCACAGGAGCGGTGATTTCTATTACATTAGTGATGTCGGCGGTATTTATTCCCATCGGATTTATGTCCGGTTCAGCAGGATTATTCTATAAGCAGTTTGCCTATACATTAGCAATAGCGATCATCATTTCAGCGGTTAACGCATTGACCTTAACCCCTGCTTTATGTGCTGTATTTTTGAAAAATAACCATTCAGGAGAAGGTAAACAGCCAAAAGGATTCGGGCAAAGATTTGCGGTAGCATTCAATGCTGGATTTAATAATATGACCAACCGTTATGCAAAAGGAGTACGTTTCTTAATAGCACGAAAATGGATTGCAGGAGGATTAATAGTAGCCGTTATCGGTGTTGCAGGATGGCTGATGTCAAGCACACCTAAGAGTTTTGTACCGATGGAAGATGACGGATTCTTTATGTACACCTTAAGCATGCCTCCGGGAACAGCATTGACTAAAACTACAGAAGTTTCCAATAAGATCAATGACATCTTAAAAGGTGTAGACGCAGTGCAGGAAAATACTTCCATCACAGGCTACAACCTTCTTAGTAACAGTGCAGGACCGGCTTATGCGATGGGATTTGTTAAGCTGAAACCTAAAAAAGAAAGAGGTGAAGTTCATGATATCCAGGAAGTTGTAGATATGGCGACTGCAAAATTGGGAGTGATCAAAGAAGGAAGTGTAATGACCTTTAGAATGCCTCCGGTAGAAGGATATGGAATGACAAATGATGCCGAAATTGTACTTCAGGACCGTATGGGAAGAGACCCTCAGGTTCTTAAAGCTAAAGCGGATGAACTGATCGGTCAGCTGATGAAGGTTCCGGAAGTGGCATTTGCCTACACTATGTTCAGGGCAGATTATCCTCAGATGGAGCTTGAAGTGAATGAAGATAAAGCAAAACAGCTTGGAGTAAGCATTTCAAATTTGTTAGGAACTGTTCAGACCTATTTCTCAGGAGATCAGTCTCAGAATTTCTCAAGATTCGGGAAATTCTACAGGGTGAATATTAAAGCAGACGGAGTTTTCAGAATGGATGAACAAGCCTTCAACGATATTTTCGTAAAGAATGAAAAAGGGGATATGGTTCCGGTGAATACATTGATTACTTTGAAAAAAGTCTACGGTCCGGAATCCGTTCAGCGTTACAACCTTTATAACTCATTAAATATCAACGTGTCTCCAAAACCAGGAGTAAGTAACGGGGAATTGATGGGTAAGCTGGAACGAACCTTAAGCAAATTACCATCTGATTACAGCTACGAATGGACAGGATTGAGTTTAGAAGAGAAATCAGCAGGGAATCAGACGATTGCCATCTTTGGATTGTGTTTGCTTTTCGTATATCTTCTGCTGGCCGCTCAATATGAAAGTTATATTCTTCCTCTGGCAGTAATGCTTTCCATCCCAACAGGAATTGTAGGAGCATTCTTAGGAATAAAAGCGATCGGACTGGATAATAATATCTATGTACAGGTAGGATTAATCATGCTTATCGGTCTTCTGGCCAAAAATGCAATTCTTATTGTAGAATTTGCCATACAAAGGCGAAAAGCAGGTCTTTCGATTCTGGATTCGGCACTGGAAGGAGCAAAGGCGAGATTACGTCCTATTATCATGACTTCATTAGCTTTTATTGTAGGAATGGTTCCGCTGATGATTTCTACAGGAGGAATGGCTTCAGGAAACAAATCAATCAGTACAAGTGCAGCAATGGGAATGTTGAGTGGAGTAGTTTTAGGGGTTTTTGTGATTCCTGTACTGTATATGTTCTTTCAGTATCTGGATGAGAAGTTCTCTGGCAAGAAGAGGTATAATACGATAGAAAATCAATTGACAAATGAAAATATTTAATATAAATAATTTCCTTATTTCAGGCGCAATGGCATCCCTTCTGATGTCTTGTGCCGTAGGGAAAAAATATACAAGAACAGACCTTCATGTTCCCGAAACATACAAAGAATCTGTGCAGGTAACAGGTGATACTGTAGTGCTTCCGTGGAAAACCTTTTTCAAAGATCCTAAGCTGATAGGATTAATAGATAAAGCCCTTTCCAGAAATAATGAAGTGAACGTTGCTCTGAAAAATATGGAACAGTTGGACCTTATTTATAAGCACGCCAAACTGTCTCTTATGCCAACACTGGATTTCAGCGCAGGAGCTAACAGAAGCTGGGCTTCCAAAAATACCCTTAACGGTTCTCTTAATGAACAGTTTGTAGGGACAAAATACATAGATGATTTTAGTGCTGCGCTGAGACTTTCATGGGAAGTAGACATCTGGGGAAAAGCTAAAATGCAGAAAGAATCTGCCGCTGCAGAATATTTTGGTCAGAAAGAAAACTTAAATGCCATCAAAAGCAGGATTGTAGTTCAGGTGGCTCAAGCTTATTATAACCTTATAAGTCTTGATGAACAGCTGAAAATAGCAGAACAAAACATTGAGCTAAGTGACAATACGCTCAAAATGATGAATCTGCAGTTTAAAGCAGGGCAGATAAATTCTTTGGCCGTTCAGCAGTCAGAAGCGCAAAAGAAAACAGCAGAACTGTTGATCCCTTTGGCGAAGCAGAATATTTCTATCCAGGAAAATGCCTTGAGTATACTTTGTGGAGAATATCCGGACAAAATAGAAAGAGAAGGAAATCTGAAAACAATGATTCCTGAAAATAGACTTTCAGAGGGACTGCCTGCACAACTGCTGAGCCGCAGACCGGATCTGAAAGTGGCAGAATTTAACGTAATCAGTTTAAATTCTAAAACCGGGCTGGCAAAAGCAGCGATGTATCCAAGTATAAGTCTGAGCCCGCAGATAGGAGTGAATTCTAATAAATTCAGTTCATGGTTTGATATCCCAGGATCTATTACCAAGGCAATCGCAGCGAATCTTGCAGCTCCCGTTTTTCAGAAAAAACAACTGAAAACAGCTTATGAGACGGCATTGATTGAACAGGAAAAAGCAGCCATCAATTTTAAACAATCTGTAATGACTGCTGTTGGAGAAGTATCCGATGCCATGGCCAAGTCTAAAGGTTCTTCAGAAAGACTGCAGCTTTTGGAGCAGAGAACCGCTATTCTTGATAAAGGAATCAATGATGCCATGAAGCTCTATAAAAGCGGAATGGCGACCTATCTTGAAGTAATTACAGCTCAGAACAATAAGCTTCAGAATGATCTGGAAGCCATTAATGTAACCCTCGAAAGGTTAAATGCAGAAGTAGACCTGTACAGATCGCTTGGCGGTGGAGTAGAATAAAATGTAAACGTGATAAATAATAAAGGAAGCTACATTATATAGCTTCCTTTTTGGTTATTTCTGAAGGTAAATACAATTTAATTTTAACATCAGGTCCGAAATTTGCAGAGCAGTGATGAAATTTTATATTCATTAAATCAGTGGTTTATGAAAAATTTTATCTTTTTTTCAAAAATAGATGCAAGATTTTTGAAAAGTGAGATTTATATAGATGAGTACTCGAAAATAATTAATGTTTAACGAAAAAAATAATGCAATGAAAAGATTGACAGTACCCCGATTTTTTATAACAGTTTTAATGGTTTTAGTAGGATTTACCCTATCCTCATGTAATAATAATGATGGTCCGGACATACCTCCTGTAAAAATGGAAGACTTAAAAGGAAACTATAAAGGTAAGCTGGTTATTGTACAGGGAAATAGCAAAAGAGAAGGAGTAAAAGAGTTTAAAGTAAAAAAAGATACGATCTCGTTTGCTGAATTTCCAATAGAAGAAATTGTAAAGACTGTGGTGAAAAACCCTGCAAAAGCAGAAACCGCATTGAAATCAATGGGAAAAGTGAAATATGACCTTAAGTATGCCGCGGTAATTAATACTGCGAATAATGTAATAGAACTTACTTTGGCTCCAAAAGTTATGGAACTTCAGATCCCTGTAGACGGAGTGAATAAAAAGACAGTCGTAGAGTTTGTAGCAAAGCAAAAAGGATATTATGTAGGATTGGATCAGACGCTGAGATACGCTATAACGGCAGAAAAAATTACAGTAGATGGTACATTGGTTACCCCTTATGAGGTGATTGATTATAATTTCCCATTCTGTATAAAAAATTAATTAATAGATATTATCATCAATGGATTGCGCTTTATTACTAAGATGCAATCTATTTTTGCTTGACAGTTTATAACATCCCACTGGGTACGGCGGCATTATATGGAAGAAAGTAAAGAACAGATTTTGGTAAAGCACCTTCTGAAGAAGGAGGAAGCTGCCTGGAAAGAGCTTTTTGGAGCTTATTCCGGAAATCTGGCCTATGTCTGCTCCCGTTATGTGGCTGAGAAAGAAGATGTTCATGATGTACTGCAAAACAGCTTTATCAAAATGTTCCGCTCGATAGAATCTTTTGAATACAGGGGAAGTGGTTCTTTAAAAGCCTGGATGACCCGTATTACTGTCAATGAATCTTTAAAACATATTAAACAGAAAGGAGATTTTAAATCTGCAGTGGAAGTAGATGATCTTCCGGATATTCCTAATGAAGAAGAACCGGACTTTGAAGAGATTCCTCGTGATAATATTATGATGATGATAAGATCTCTTCCTGAAGGGTACAGAACTGTTTTTAATCTGTATGTATTTGAGAAAAAAAGCCATAAGGAGATTGCCGGACTGCTGGGAATTGCAGAAAATTCTTCTGCATCTCAGTTTCACCGTGCAAAAGGACTGCTTGTTCAGAAAATAAAAGAATTTAAAATGTCAAAAAAAGCACAATATGAATAATGAATGGCTAAATAACCTGCGAAGCAGAATGGATGACCATGAAGAGGACGTTCCGGAAGGATTGTGGGATGGCATCAAAGATGAACTATTCGCCGGGGAAGAAAACAACAGCATTCCCGGGTTTATTCCTGAAATTCATGAAGGCGGAGCAGATAAGAAAGAGAAGGGGGCCAGTGGGGGACAAAAATCCTTATTTTATCGTCTCGGAGGTATTGCTGCTGCCATTGCATTGCTCTTTTTGCTGACGAAAATACTGCCACAGAATGATACAGGTAGGACCCTGTCTCAGAAACCGGCAGATGTGAAAACAGAAGATGAGAAAAATTCTTTAAAATCTATAGAAAATGAACAGGGCTCAAGTAAGGAAGTAAAGCCCAAAACGGAAGCTTTTTTAGCGGATAACATATTAAATATAGATTCTTCGGAGAAAATTACAGCACAGAGATATGCTGAGAGCAGAGCGGAAAATCAAGCGGAAAATCATCAAAAAATCCAGGATATTTTCAAGCTTCCCACAGCATCAGAATCTTTTCAACAGGAAAGCAGAATTGCTCAGAAAGTCCCTTCTGTTGATGATACAGTAAAAGAATCTGCAAAAGAGCAGACTTCTGATGAGGTTCTGTTTAAAGAGGAGAAGCTAAAAGAAATCTATGCTGAAAATACAAAACGAAATACACCAAAATCCAGAGACAAAAAATCGTGGATGCTGAGTATGCTTACAGGAAATGTTGCTTCCAACTCTGCAGAACAGCAGTTTCCGGGGTATGCTTCCATCACTGGAAAAGCAATGAATGTTGAGCAGGTATTTACTACATCCGAGCATCATGATGATCCTCTTACGGCCATATTGCTTGCGAATCAGAGCCAGCCGGTAGAAGCTAGAATCAGGCATAAAGTGCCGGTAACATTTGGGCTGTCTCTTTACTATAATTTAGGAAAAAAATGGGGGATAGGAACGGGACTGAACTATACCAAACTGGCTTCTGAACTGCATTCCGGAACCGAGAACAATTATATTAAAGGAGATCAGACGGTTCATTATATAGGAATTCCTGTTCAGGTTAATTATAATGTCATTCAGAAAGGCCGGTTTACAGGATATATTACAGGTGGGGCACTTCTGGAAAAACCTGTGTCGGGAAGTGTTACAACAACCTACGTTGTGAATGATGAAATAAAGGAAAGTTCAAAGGAACGTCTTGATCATAAACCGTTACAGTTTTCTGTTAACACCGCAGTAGGATTTCAGCTGAAGGTCATAGACAAGGTTGGAATTTATGCAGAACCGGGAATAGGATACCATTTCAAGGAAGAAAATGCTCCAAACACCATTTATAAAGAGAAACCGTTTCATTTTAACATGAAATTCGGAATCAGAGTGCTGTTGGATTAATGTAGAGGATTTTTTAAGACCAAAATCACACTTAATAATCTATATATGAAAACAAAACTAATTTTTTTAATGTTTTTATTATTCAGCATTCTGGATATAAAAGCACAGTGTACCCCTACAATTACCAGTCCGAGACTTGGACAGAAATATCCGGGAACAATCTTGTTCTGTGATGTGGAAGATGAAATAATTTCTACCACACAGACATATGGAAGCTATCAATGGTACAAACAGGAATGGACCTGGCAGACACCCAATAACAACCCCTGGGTAGCCATTCCGGGAGCCACATCACAGCAGTTAACCATTAGCGGTAATGACCAGCTGAATTATTTTAAAGTTAAAGTTACAGACGGAGACTGTATCGCGGAAAGTCCCGCAGTATTTGCAGATGGATTTGTCTATGGTCTGCCGGCTATGATGACTACTTATACGCCCGGAACGTATCAGGAAAATGCAGGAACAGTGAATGTCTGCAACGGAGCTTCTGTACAGTTTGATAATATATTTCCTGTTGTATATGGCAAACATACCTGGTTCAGATGTGTGCCAAGCAGTAATCCTCCGGTATTGGGAGATCCTTGCATCATCCCTGGAGTGATAGGAGATACTTATGTTGCTACAAGTTCCGGAAAATATGGGTTTTATGCGTGTACAGAATACTGCCCGGATCAATGTCAGATGCTGGATCCGTTTGCCTTTGTGGAAGTGAATTTCGGAAATTGGGATTTCTGCAGCAATCTGGGAACAGGAGAGACCAAGATTAAAGATAATAATCTGAAAATCTATCCCAATCCTACAACTCAGCATCTTTATATCGGAAAAGAATCAGATAAAATCTATAAGGAAGTTACCATTATAGACATGTCTGGAAAGCTTGTTCTGAAGAAAAATGACCATCAATATAATCAGGCGATTGATGTAAGTCATCTTGTGCCAGGAAACTATATCATTGTTTCTAAAAGCACAGATGGAAAAG
>JGI24741J21665_1000053_pt1 | contig 28323 bp, 21 predicted proteins | sample KBSCornC7_FD_21665 | JGI IMG/M metagenome (IMG submission 21665) | reverse complement strand
AGTTTTGGTTGGTCTGATTTTTATAAGAAGGGAGCACGTAAGTTCTGAATAACTTGAACCGGTCATCCAGCCATTCTTCAGTAAGCGGTTTATATCCTGAACGTGTTTCGTTCCAGCCTTTTGTAGGAACATTGAATCTTGTCATGATTACGTGTACAAATTGACTCATCTAAATAAATTTATTTTAAGTTATATAATTTACAAGGGTTTCTGCTGTATTTCTGTTTGGCAGTACCCACTCATTTGTGTAGTTTTTATGGAAATATAGTTGTCCGAAGTACATTAAACTTAAAGTTTAGCCATCTACTTTTTTTCTAAAAAGCTTGTAATAAAACCTTTTGAAAGAAAGATATTTTGCGACTACAGCCAGGGGAATCATTTTTTGAAATTCGCGTCTTTGCTGTATAAGCTGGGTGGTACGAACGTCTATGATATGATAAGCCAGCTTGTCATGTACCTCTTCACCGTAAAGTTTTTTTAAGGTTGGTAAAATTTTAAGGCGCTGCTTCATAATTTTGATCGGATCAGCAGACATATTATCGTTGACATCTTTTCGGTAATGCGCAAGAGCTTCATTGATTAGGAGAGCGTCAGGATGATCTTTGGTGATATAAATCCACATTACCCAGTCTTCACAACTGGTAAGGGTAGTGTCAAAGAGAAAACCTTCCAGAAGCTTTTTGCTTATCAAAGCACAGTGTATCGGGATGGAAAATTTAAGATCCCAATCGTATACAATTCCATCAAAGGTAAGGAAACTCTGCTCAACATTTTTATAGCCAGGAAGATGGGTTTGGTTTCTGTAGATAGTGTACTGACTTACAATCAACGGATATTCTTTGTCTCCGGAAAGGCTTTTTGAAAACTTTTCACGGTGTATCAGATCATCAGAATCCAAAAACTGTATATAATCTCCGGTAACGATCTCCAGTGCTGCATTTCTTGCAGAAGACAGACCTCCGTTTTCTTTATAAAGATATTTAAAACGGTTGTCTTTTTTTACCCATTTATCAGCTACTTCATCAGTATTATCAGGTGATCCGTCATTGACAATGATACATTCCCAATTTTCATAAGTCTGATCCAGGATAGACTGCAGACATTCATCTAAAAACTGAGCCTGTTTGTAGCAGGGGACAATAACGGATATTTTGGGATTCATTTTCATTTTTTATTCAATAGGTTTAATGTGTTTTTATTCTTCAGTTGGCCGTAAAACCACTACTTTTTATTGCTTTTTCTTGGCATTAATACTATCTGAAGTTTTCTGGCCGAAGGTACAAAATTATTTTTTCCGGTACAGAAGGGTATCTTTCAGGAGCAGCCATGTATTATCTTTTATAGATAAGATGAATAGAGTTTCTTCAGGTATTCATCAGGAGACAGACCCGCAAAAAAATCTTCTGTCAGGCTGTTGAACTCTATATTATAAAAGGAACCCTCGTTCACTGTTTCATAATCTGCATTTTTTGCAAGATGATTCTCCAGCTGAGATAAAATCTCCGGTAATGAATACTGATAAGGATAGGCCAGATTGACAATCTCATTGTTGAGGTTTTGCATATACTTCCCGACAAATGATGCAATGTCATCTGTACCAATCAGGATTCTTCTTGCATTGCTGTGAATTGTGAGCTTATTTTCAGACAGGATTGAGTTTTTAAGAAAGTTGATCAATGTGTTGGGATTTCCTCCGCGGCCTACAGCATTTCCTACTCTGAAAATAATAAAGCTTGAACAATGCTCAGCAATTATTTTTTCGATCGTAATTTTATGAAGGACATACGGGCTGTCGGTTTTGGTGGGATCATAAATACTGCATGTGGAAAAATAAATCAGCTTTTTATCCGGGTACTGGCTAATAACTGATTTCAGCAGGGATATTTCTCTTTCAAATTCAGCAGGATCCTTTTCCAGCGAATTGGAAACTCCTGATGCAAAAAAAATAACATCCTCTTTATCATAAAATCTTACGGCATTTGCCAGAATTCCACTACCAATTATCATATGCTTCTTTTCTAATTAAGATATTTAAATGCTTCAATAGATTTAAAGTTTTTTAAAGATTTTGAAAAGTCCAAGTGTATTTCCCAATTTTGCCCATCTTGAATTTTTTACATGATTCAATTGGTTGAGTGCCTGCTCATATTTCTTTTTAGGGACATAGCTCTGAAGAAAAAGATCTTCAACACTTACGTTTCTTCTTTCTGCCATTTTAATCAATGCGACCCAGTGCCAGAACAATGCTTTTTCTGCATTTTTAGTAGTAGAGATACCACTGTCATGGATTCTGTATAAATATAAATCTTCATCTATATACTTTACCGGAGCGATTTCGCACATTTTCATGTACCAGTCTTTATCTTCAGCAATTTTTAGGAAGGGATCAATACCCGATGTTTTCTCGTAAATCTTTTTCTTAAAAGTGACGAAATGTGAAATCTCAGCATTGAAATTATAATAAGCCTGATCCAGTGCTGTAATTTGTTTTGCTTTATGAACAGACAGAGGATTAAGATTTTCATCACAACGGACAAAATTGGAGTAAACCAAACCTGCTTCCGGATGTTCAGTATGTGTTTTTAAAACAATTTCTAAAGCATGAGGTGCTAAAGCATCATCAGGGTCTAAAAAACCACATATTTCTGCTTCGGCAAGATTTATTAATCTCTTTTTTGTATATCCTATTCCTCTGTTTTGGTCATTTTGATTTACTTTAAACCGGAAATCATCACCTATGATTTTTTTTATAACTTCAAGAGAGTCATCGGTAGAGCCATCATCCAAAATTACTGCTTCCCAGTCTGTTTCAGTCTGTGCAACTAAACTTTGGTAACATTTTTCAAAAAAATGTCCATTGTTATAATTGGCAATAAGTACACTGAATTTACTCATTTCGACTGTGTTTATTCAAGATTTTTTTTAATGCATTCAAATATCCGAAACCATATTTTCTATCCGGTTCCAAAATATTTCCTTCTGCCCATTCATTCCAGGATTTAACAATTAAAAACTGTTCCGGGTAGTCTTTTTTCTCTTCAAGATATTTTGCAGCTTTTTCAACCTGTTGTTCGAATATTTCCGGGGAATTATTAGCCAATATGATGCCTCTGTATCCGCTTCTTGGAGTATTGTCCCAATTAGGCAGGATACATGGATAGGTAGGAACGTTGCTTTCTTCAAATTTTAAATCATTCACTACCGCCTGGGCATCCTGAATTCTGACTTTAGGCTGTTCTTTTTTCTTAATTCCGATTAATCCTTTTATTCTGTTTTTATAATATTGAGAATGGGAGATATATTCTTTTTTGTCAATATGAGGTATCCATGCTTTCTGAAAAGCATTAGAAATCTTACTGTCATATCCCATAGATCTAAAATCAAGATCATCACGGAGTTTATTGGATGCCATAACATATAAGCCATCAAATCCGTTTTCTTTTGCAAGTTCTCTGAATTTGGAAATATAATGAGGATCTCCGTCATTCAAATGGTTGGGATCATAGATAATGAGAAGAGGTTTGTTGTCTACTTTTATATACCTTTCGTCCTTGAAGAAAGGAAGAAGATATTCGAAATGAGCAATTAAGTCCTGTTCATTAGGGTAAACCTGCTGAGCCAGAATTTTTTCTGATAATCCGTGCCATATGCCCGACCATGTTTCATTGGCCCAGCAGAAGCAAAATGGGAAATCTGGTTTTCCTGATTTTAGAACATCATTGGCAACACGTTCCAACAACTGTTTGCCATTACCAAACCAGTAATGATAATAGATAAATCCGTGTACTCCATAATCTTTCGCCATCTGAGCCTGTTGTTCTCTTACTTCAGGAACGCGCAGGTCATAATATCCCAGCTCTCCTGGGTGTATAGGCTGTTCGTGTCCTTCAAACAAAGGTTGGGCTTTGCCTACATTCGTCCATTCTGTAAAACCTTTTCCCCACCATTCGTCATTTTCGGGGACAGGGTGGTATTGAGGGAGGTAGAACGCAAGGGGTTTTATTTTTTTCATAATTGATTAAGAATAATGTTACCAACTTTTATAATAAACTTTTTGAAGATAATGTAGTGTGTTAAAAGTGAACTTTCCTACATTTCTTAAAATTAATTTCTCGGTAAGTGTTTTATTATCAAGTTCTCTAAGGTATTTTTTATGACCTTCAGTCAATCTGTTTTCTTTATAAGCCTCATGAATAAGTTTTAGTATTTTCTTTTTCATTTCAGGCTGTTCTTTGTGTTTCAGATAAATATCAAAAAAAGATACATCTAAAAAGTTTTTCTTTTTATGAGAGTTTGTAGCATGCATTCTATAGCTGCAGGATTTGTAGTCATCATAGATGAAATCATATTTTTGGCTTAATCTCAGCCACATATCGTAATCTTCAAAAGTTAAAGCTTCATCCCAGCCTCCAATCTCCTTTATTATAGAAGATTTGGTTACACATGACATTGCAGGAAGAAAATTATCTTCGAGTAATGTTTTGTAAAAGTTCCCGGATTCAATAGTCAGATATCTGTGAAAATAAGGAATGAAAGTATTTTGAAAACGTACCGAATTATCATCTATTATATGAGCATTTGAAAACACCAAAGCTTCGTTAGGAGACGAATTTTCAAGAATAGCAACATGCCTTTCTATTTTATCAGACTCCATAAGGTCATCAAGAGCTATGGTAATAATATACTTACCCTTTGATATATTCAATAGTTCGTTTAATGATTTACAGATTCCTTTATTTTGAGAATGAGGAATGAACTGGATATTCAGCTGTGGATTATTTTTAATCCAGTTATTGATGACTTCTACAGAATTGTCTTTAGAACAGTCGTCACAAATCAGTATCTCAATATTACTGTATTTCTGAGATTTGAAACTTTCTAAAGATTCTGTTACAAACCGTTCCTGGTTGTAACTAAGGCATAAAATCGAAACCAGAGGCAATTCTGTCATGATATTTTACTTTATTGAATTCAAGCTTTTTTATAAGAGTTAAAAACTTTAAAATCCGTTTACAATTTCTATTACTTTTTCAATTTCTTCCTCTGTCATTACAGGGGAGATAGGCAAACTTAATACTTCTTCATGGATTTTTTCACTGATCGGGAAAGACTGATCATTCCATTCTTTATAAGCTTGCTGCTTATGAGGTGGAATAGGATAGTGTATCAGTGTCTGAACACCATTTTCAGTTAAATACTTTTGAAGTTCATCACGGTTTTCTGTTCTGATGACAAATAAATGCCAAACATGTTCGTTTTCATCAGCCGGGTTTTCCGGAAGAATTATTTTTGGGTTTGATATTTCTGTAATATACTTTTTCGCAATATTCTTTCTTACCGTATTTTCTTCATCAATATATTTTAACTTAATGTCCAAAACGGCAGCCTGAATTTCGTCCAATCTTGAATTTAACCCCTGGTAAATATTGACATATTTCTGATTAGATCCATAATTTGCCAATGCTCTGATTACTTTTGCCAAATCATCATCATTGGTTGTAATAGCTCCCGCATCACCTAATGCGCCTAGGTTTTTTCCAGGATAAAAGCTAAAACCAGCTGCATCTCCTAAGTTACCTGACTTTTTCCCGTTCCATATTGCACCGATAGCCTGAGCGTTATCTTCTATTACTTTTAGATCATGTTTTCCAGCCAGATTCTTAAGTTCTTCAGAGAAAACAGTTCTTCCGTATAAATGAACAATCAGAATTCCTTTTGTTTTTGAAGTGATTTTTCCTTCAATTTTTGTGATGTCAATATTATAATTATCAATATCAGGCTCTACAAGAACAGGAATCAGGCCATTATCTGAAATGGCAAGAATGGAAGCAATATAAGTATTGGAAGGTACAAGAATTTCATCTCCACGATCCATTATTCCCATTTCAATATATCCACGAAGAATAAGGCGTAATGCGTCCAAACCGTTAGCAACACCAATAGCATGTTTTGCTCCAATATATTGAGAAAGATTGCTTTCAAAAGATGAAAGTTCCTGCCCCATTAGATACCATCCGGAACGGAAAACCTGTGAAAGTTTTGTTTCAATTTCTTCCTGATGCTTTAAATTGATTTTTTGTAAGTCTAAAAATTTAATCATCTCTTTAATAATCTTTATTTGTGTTGATATTCAGTGTTTTGTATATTCTTTGTGATAAAATATTTCTGTATTGTTCTGTACCAAACAGTGTTAAATGATTGGTGTCATATATGTAAGGATAGTTTTCTGGTGATACTTTATCAATCTTTACATTCAACAGGTCAATATATTGATCACCCAGATAGTTTTTTAAAAAAGTATTGAATTTTTCAGTCTCTTTGATCTTCTTTTCCTCTGTATACATATTGGCATTATACTTTTTCTTGATATAGTAATATGTTGGAAAATCTATCACGTAGAAATCAGTCATGCCTATGTAAAGAGTAGGTACTTTATATTTTGAAAAATATTGTTCGGTTGTTTTAAGATTGTTTTTTATCTCTTTTTCAGGATATCCTGAATAATTAGCATTAATAATAATAAGGTCTATATTTTTGTAATATTTTGGAAAATACTCCTTGAATATATAATTGAAATACTGTACGGGATTTGGATAAATGCCTTTAGAGTTTTCCATTGGATAAGTAGCATCTGCGGTAATCTGAATAAGGTTAATATCTTTTTTATCTGCAAAGATATTATTAACTGTTTCAGAAAACATTCCTGCATGGCTGTCTCCTAAAAGAACAACATTTCTTTTATCAGAAACAGGAATATCCAAATTCTGTATAATCGTTTTATAGTCCTTTTTATGAGTAAGGTGCTTGGTATCAATTTTATATTGATCTTCAGCCTTTTTGCTGTACTTATAGCTTGAAGTAATATTGATCAGATTTTTATTTTCATTCGTATAATTCTCAGCATCTACTTTTGTAATTGAGAATGAAAAAATGAATATAATCAGACTTGCTGCCAGAACAGATTTAGCTTTATTAGAATAGTTTCTTTTTTCGATTCCCTCGTAGGAAAATATGGCAAGAATAAATGAAACAAATATTGTTAGAACACGATATTTCAAACTGGTATCCACTTCAAAAAATAGGATCAATACATACAATGGCCAGTGATAGAGATACAGGGAATAAGAGATATTTCCCAGGTAGGTAACTATTTTATTTTTGTACGCAATGAATTCATAATTCAGGCTGATAAGCATTGCTGTAAAAAACACCGGAATTGTTGTGTACAACGATGGCCACGAAGAGGCATGAAATAGAAAAATAAAAGATATTATCACTGAAAGGGAAATCAAAGCCAATACTAGCTTTACCTTTTTCGGAATACGTTGTATTTTGTCTTCCAATAAAAATGCAAATCCACCTAACATCATTTCCCAGGCTCTTGGATAAAAAATGTAAAAGGAAAAATCCGGGTCATAATTGCTATGAATCAGCATAGCACCAAATGAAATAAAGGCTAATGCTAAAAAGACTGCAATAAAGATGTTTTTTTTGGTGGTATATAATTTCTTTAAGAGAAGTAATATGAGCGGATAGATTAAATAAAACTGCCATTCGACAGAAAGAGACCATGAATGTAATAGAAAGTTGTATTGAGAAGATGAGTCGAAGTATCCGTTATTCAGATAATAATAAATATTAGAAAAAAATAGGACACTGGAAAAAGCACTTCTAAAAAAGTTGATAATCTGCGGTTGAAGAAAAAGAAATATTACTAATGAGAAAACCGCTACTACTCCTAAAAGTGCAGGAATAATTCTAATAATTCTTCTTCTGTAAAAATCCCAGAGATTAAAGCTTCCCTTATCAAAGGATGACAAAATAATTTTGGTCATTAAAAACCCTGAAATAACAAAGAATATGTCGACACCGATAAATCCGGATTTAAACCATTGAAATTTATAATGATAGAAAAGTACTGCGAGTACTGAAAATGCACGCAGAAAAGAAATATCGTATCTGAAACTATTGTTTTTCAATTATTTTACTTAATCGTTTTCGTATCCGTTTTCTTTTTTCCATTCTTCAAAGCCTTCTTTTTCCCAAGGTAAACCTCTTGAAAAGTTATAAGGCCAAGGGTAATGGGATTTTCCTGTTTCTCTTGATTTCATTTCACGAACATCCTTGATTTTTTTTCCAGGATTCCCAAGAACTAAAGAATAATCTTCATAATTGCCCCCTACAAGAGATTGTGCACCTACCAAACAATGCTTTCCTATTACCGTTCCTGGTAATAAAACAGTACCGACTGCTATCTGAGAAAAATCTCCGATAGTAGCACCTATACATACATCTGATGGAGGAGTAGGGTCATTGGTAAATACTACATAAGGATAAATGAAAACAAAATTTCCTATGGTAGACTTTTGACCAATATGTACATTGCTGTGAAGCCAGCAGTTGTTACCAAAAGTAACATGTCCCTGTATATCTGTAACAGTCCCCAATCTGCAGTTGTTTCCGAAAACAGAGTTCTCTCTTATCGTAACCCTGTGGCCGGTAGAAAAATTATTTCCGAAACGAGAACCTGCATATAAGATAGTATGACTTCTTATCAATGCATTTTCACCAATTATAGTTTCAGGATTTACATAATCATCTTTAAAATAATAATCATTTAGTGGCTCTCCAATGACACAGTCATTCGCAATAATAGAATTATCACCAATAATAACGTTGTCATAAATTACGGTGTTATCACCAATTTTTACGTTTTTGCCTATTCTGGCTTTATCGCTTATGGATACATTCTTATTGTTAAATTTCATTTGGGTAATTTTTAAAATCCTGATAATTTCTGAAATAATCATCCTCGTCATATAGTTCGGATGCCAGACATAATAATACTGCGCTATGACTGAACTTTATATCTCTCCATACTAATTTAGGAATATATAAACCTGTATTGGGACTGTCTAATACGAAAACTTCTTTTTTCCCATCTTTATCTTCTGTATTGAACGTAATTGTTCCTGCTACGGCAACAATTAGTTGTTGAAGGTTTTTATGGGCGTGTCCTCCACGGCTTACATCCTGTGGGGTATAATAAGTCCAATATACTCTTTTAATATCAAAAGGTACATCTTTCTGTGCTTCAGAAATAGTGATATATCCAAGTTCGGGAGAACCTATTTTGTTTAAATTTATTATGTGAGGGCCTGTCATAAAGTTGTTTTTGATAAGACGATAAAACGAATGTTATAGGCAGTTATGGTGTTTGTACTTTATATTCAAATTGAGGTCTGGTTACTCCAGGGTAAACATACATGATGTTTCCTACTTTTACATTTTCTACTTCAAATCCAATAAAATTATCAATTCCATAGAGAAGTGTTTTCTGATCTTTTCCAAAATAAAGTCTAAAATAATAATTTCCTGCATTTAGAAGCCCTGTCGGAATATCAAATTCTACAGTATATTCACCTACTTTTGCATCTCCTTTTGCTGAAACAAATTTTCCAACATGAAAAATGACTAACTCATCATAGTTTTTCAATTCAAAGGTTGTATCAAGTGTAATGTCAGGACAGTAATTATGAAAGACAAGTTTTACATGCACTCCGGAATCAATATCTAACAAGTCCCCGTTTATAGGAGATACTGAAAATTCTTTTACCCTGATATTTTCATTGCCTATAGCTTCATCAAGATTTCCGTTATAAATATAAGAGCTTTCTCTTGCGCTGCTTTTTTGATATTCTATAATTGTGCTAAGAATATCACCTTGATAATCAATTTGCCCTTGGTTTAAAAGAATTCCTTTTGTACATAATTCTTTAACGGCCGTCATATTATGACTCACAAAAAGAATTGTTCTGCCTTCTCCTCTTGTTACATCATTCATTTTTCCAAGGCATTTTTTCTGGAATTCAGCATCTCCAACTGCCAGAACTTCATCTACAATAAGAATTTCAGATTCTAAGTGCGCTGCTACAGCAAACGCAAGACGAACGTACATTCCCGAAGAATATCTTTTAACAGGAGTATCAATATATCTTTCAACCCCTGAGAAATCTACAATTTCATCAAATTTTCTCTTGATCTCCTTTCTTGTCATTCCCAGGATGGCTCCATTAAGAAAGACATTTTCCCTTCCCGTCATTTCAGGGTGGAATCCTGTTCCTACTTCCAATAGAGAGGCAATTCTTCCGTTGGTATAAATCCGCCCTGTTGTAGGTTTTGTGACTTTACTTAAAACTTTTAATAATGTAGATTTTCCTGCACCGTTTCTACCAATAATTCCTACAGCATCTCCTTTTTCGATTTCAAAATCAATATTGCGAAGAGACCATACATATTCTGAATCTCCTTTTGTAGTTCTATCGTTTGCTTCTCCAATTTTAAGATAAGGATCTTCTTTTCCTCTTACTTTATGCCAGAATCTGTTAAGGTCATGAGAAAGAGTTCCTGTTCCGACTTGTCCCAGACGGTATTGTTTAGATATATTTTCTGCTTTTAAAGCCAGCATGTTTTTTTAATTTAAATTTTTAAAAGAAAATAATTACACGGTATCCATAAAAGTTTTTTCAACCTTATTGAATACAACAATTCCTATCATTAAAAGGATAAGAATAATACCAGTACTGATCCCAAGCATAGCAGGGGAGAAATCTCCCACACCGATCCATGCATATTTAAAACATTCAAAAATACCTGTCAAAGGATTGTAGTAAGCTAATTTTTTAAAAAATCCCGGTAATGAAGAGACAGGATATATTACTGGAGTTGCATACATATATAAGCTTACCCCAAAACCGAGTAGCATTGCCAAATCTTTATATTTCGTAGTAAGGGCAGAAAATATCATTCCAACTCCTAATGCAAAAAGTGCCATCAGGAATATAAGAAATGGAGTTGCCAAAATCCAGATGTTAGGATGGGCTTCTCCTTTATTGTAATAATAAGCCCATGCAAGGATGAATAGAACAAACTGTACTCCAAATCGCATAAGGTTAGAAATGACAATAGAAAGCGGGGTAACCAGTCTTGGAAAATACACTTTTCCGAAAATTCCGGCATTTCCTGTAAAAGTAGAGGATGTAGCCAGTAAAGAGGACGAAAAATAATTCCAAAGAGTAACGCCAGCCAGATAAAAAAGAAGAGGTGGAGCCCCATCTGTTGGGAGCTTGGCAATTCTTCCAAAAATAACCAGATATACTATAGTTGTTAGAATGGGATTAATAAAAAACCATATAGGTCCTAAAATAGTCTGCTTAAAACTGGATATAAAATCTCTTTTTACAAACATATAAACAAGATCTTTGTATTTCCAGACTTCTTTTAGCTTCAAGTCAAACAACGAATGATTTGCATCAATCGTCTCAGTCCACTTCTGTTGTGGTTCATTCATCTGTGTAAGTTTTTGCAAATTTATAATAATTAATTCTTACCGTATCTTTTCGTTTATAAATTTTCATAATAAATAAAACTAAAAATCAACAACTAATATATTGATAATTGGCGGTATGAACAAAAACTATTGGCCATAAAGCCAATAGTCTATGATTTTTATAAATTGTTTTTGTTATTTGCCGATAAGTTGTTTCAGGTATTCGCCATAGCCGCTTTTGCCGTATTTTACCGCAGTTTCAAGCAGTTTTTCTTCATTAATGAATTTGTTCCTGAACGCGATTTCTTCAATACAGCCGATTTTAAATCCTTGTCTTTTTTCTATAACACTTACAAATTCTGAAGCGTCATGAAGAGAATCAAAAGTTCCGGTGTCCAGCCATGCAGTACCTCTGTCGAGAACAGCAACCTCAAGTTTCTCGTTTTTTAAATAGACGTTGTTGATATCGGTGATCTCCAGTTCACCTCTTGCAGAAGGTTTGATGTTTTTAGCAATTTCTACCACATCGTTATCATAAAAGTAAAGACCAGGTACTGCATAATTTGACTTAGGATTTAGAGGTTTTTCTTCAATAGAAACTGCCTTTAAGTCTTTGTCAAATTCTACCACACCATATCTTTCCGGGTCAGCAACGTGATAGGCAAAAACAACTCCTCCATTGGGATTGGTTTTATTTTTCAGTAAAGTTCCCATTTCGGAGCCATAGAAAATATTATCACCCAGTACCAGTGCAGCAGAGTCATTGCCGATAAATTGGTCTCCTAAAATAAATGCCTGTGCTAAACCATCAGGGCTTGGCTGTACAACGTATTCTATATTACAGCCAATTTGAGAACCATCACCCAAAAGCTTGATAAAACCTTCCTGGTCGTGTGGTGTGGTGATGATCAGAATATCCTTGATTCCTGCTAAAAGAAGTGTGGAAAGCGGATAATAAATCATGGGTTTGTCATAAACAGGCATCAGCTGCTTGCTCACGGCAATCGTTAGAGGGTAAAGTCTTGTTCCGGATCCTCCGGCTAATATTATTCCTTTCATTTGGTGGTGCGTATTACGCTTATTTCTTTTGTGTTATAAGTTGAAGTTCTTTTGCTATTCAGAAGTTGTGATAAAGAATAAAAATTTATTTCAGTCTATTCTTTATTTTTCTCAATAGCCAGGTGTTTAGCTGTATTGTTTGTTATAGTAATCCTGATAATTTCCTGAAGTTACATTTTCAAGCCATTCTTTGTTTTCCAGATACCAGTCAATTGTTTTTCCCAGTCCTTCTTCAAAGGTTACTGAGGGTTTCCAGCCTAAATCTTTATTTAGCTTTGTTGCGTCAATAGCGTAACGTTTGTCATGGCCTGGTCTGTCTTTTACAAACGTAATCAGTTTTTCAGAATAGCCTGCTGGTTTTTCCAGTTTAGCATCCATTTGCTTGATCAGTTCTTTTACAAGATCAATATTCTGCCACTCATTGAATCCTCCGATATTATAAGTCTCACCAGTTTTTGCTTCCTTAAAGATTTGATGAATTGCTTTGGCGTGGTCAATTACAAATAACCAGTCTCTGGTATATTTCCCATCACCATAAATAGGAAGAGGTCTTTCGTTAATAATATTTGAAATACAAAGAGGAATCAATTTTTCAGGGAAATGATTCGGGCCGTAATTATTTGAACAATTGGAAACGATGAACGGCATTCCGTATGTATTTCCGTAAGCTCTTACCAAATGATCGGAAGCTGCTTTTGAAGCAGAATATGGAGATTGTGGGTCGTATGCAGTTGTTTCTAAAAAGAATCCTGTTTCACCCAAACTTCCATATACTTCGTCAGTGGAAATATGGTAAAAGAGGTTGGTTCTTTTTTCATCTGGAAATCTGCCATGAGTGTGATCCGGGTTTAATGTCCAGAACTCTTTACAAAGATTCAGAAGATTAGCGGTTCCGTTTACATTGGTGTTAATAAAAGCCATAGGATCAGTAATACTTCTGTCTACATGACTTTCTGCGGCTAAATGTACAACAGCATCCGGGTTGTATTTTTCAAAAACCCTTCTAAGTTCTTCCGGGTTGGTGATATCTGCTTTTTCGAAAACATAATTAGGTTCATTTTCAATGTCCTTTAAGTTTTCAAGATTTCCGGCGTAGGTAAGAGCATCAAGGTTGATGATCGTGGTATCCGGATTGTTTTTCACAAATTCTCTTACAACATGGGAGCCGATGAAGCCGGCGCCTCCTGTAATGATAATGTTTTTCATTTATTTATTTTGAGATGGTCTTTCTTCCTATACTTTTATAATGAAATCCGTTTTGTTCAGGGATTTCCAATGGGTACATATTTCTGCCGTCAAAAATGACTTTGTTTTTCATTTTTTTAGCCATAAGCTCAAAATTAGGATTTTTAAACTCTGGCCATTCTGTAGCAATAAATAATGCATCAACGTCTTCCAGTGCATCATACATCCCTTTGGCATATTGTATTTTGCTGCCCAGGAGTTTCTGAACATTGCTTTCTGCAACAGCATCATATGCTATAATGTTTGCCCCTTTCTCCAGTAAAAGAGCAATATTGTCTAAAGATGAAGCCTCTCTGATATCATCTGTATTTGCTTTGAAGGCAAGTCCCCACATTGCAATTTTCTTTCCTTCTATATTGCCACCAAAATATTTCTCAATTTCAGACACTAAAATTACTTTTTGTGTGGTATTTACATTTTCAGTAGCTTCAAGAATCTGAAAATTAAAATCTTCCTGTTTTCCGGATTTTATAAGAGCTTTTACATCTTTAGGAAAACAGCTTCCTCCATATCCGATTCCCGGGAATAAGAATCTATGCCCGATTCTGTCATCACTACCCATTCCTAATCTTACCTTATCTACATCTGCGCCTACTTTTTCGCAGTAGTTTGCAATTTCGTTCATAAAGGTAATCTTTACAGCTAAAAATGAGTTCGCAGCATATTTTGTAAGCTCCGATGATTTCTCATCCATAAAGATGATTGGAATTCCCGTATTGGTAAAAGGCTGGTAAATTTTAGACATGATGTCTTTTGCTCTTTCTGAGCTGGCACCTACCACTACTCTTGAGGGATTCATAGAGTCTTCAACGGCAAAACCTTCTCTTAAAAATTCAGGATTTGAAACTACATCAAAAGGGAGGTTTGTTTTGGAAGAGATTGTTTCTCTTACCCTGTCTGCAGTTCCTACAGGAACCGTACTTTTATTGACGACAACTTTGTATTCTGTCATCATCTCGCCAATGTTGTTGGCTACCTGAAGTACATAAGATAAATCTGCAGAGCCGTCTTCTCCCGGAGGAGTTGGTAATGCCAGATATATTACTTCGCTTTTGTCTAAGGCTTCTTTAAGATCGGTAGTGAAAAATAATCTTTCAGACTGAATGTTTCTTAAAAACATCTCTTCAAGGTTCGGCTCATAGATGGGAACAATGCCGTTTTTCAAACCTTCTACTTTTTTTTCATCAATATCAACACAGTATACTGAATTGCCAAGTTCTGCCAGAGTAGTTCCTGTAACTAGTCCTACATAACCTGTTCCTACAATCGTTATATTCAAAATGTTTGTTTTAAAATTCTAAAGACAAAAGTAATAAAAATCCTGTGACATATTTCTTTAATTTATTGTAAATGAATCTGACGCTATTTGCTTGATACTTAAGATAATTTTGTGTTTTTGGAAAAAATGCGTATATTTGCAATGGATTTACGGGAAAAAATGGGAAGGCTTCGGAAGAAAGCCTTTTTTCGTACTGTAAATCAAGATAAAATTATATGGAGTTTAGAAAAAGAATTGACGAATTGTTAAATGAATTCCTTGAGACCAGAAAAGATCTGTTTCTTATTGATCTTAAAATTTCTGCAGGGGATGATATTACAGTAATTTTAGATGGTGATAACGGAGTTTCACTGCAGGATTGCCTTGATGCAAGCCGTGCAATAGAATTCAATATGGATCGTGAAGAGCATGACTTTAGCCTTCAGGTGATGTCTGCCGGATTGAGCGAGCCATTATCCACACCAAGACAGTTCGGTAAAAACATTGGAAGAGAGATTGAGGTGATGTTGGAGGATTCTTCTAAAATAGAAGGAGAATTGTCAAAAGTAGATGATGAAAAGATCACACTTACTTTGCGTTACCGTAAGCCGAAAGATATCGGAAAAGGAAAAGTAGATGTAGAAGAGGAGAAAGAGATTTCTTACTCCGAAATCAAGAAAGCATTAGTAGTAATTAAATTTTAAAAAGAAAAAAGAATAGATGGATAATATAGCGTTGATTGAATCCTTTGGTGATTTTAAAGACGAAAAGGGGATCAGTAAAATTGATCTTATGGCAATTATTGAAGATTCACTGAAGACTCTTTTGAGAAAAAGATTTGATTCAGATGATCATTTTGATGTGATTGTAAACCCGGATAAAGGAGATTTTCAGATATTTTTAAATAAAACAATTGTAGAAGACGAAATGTCTGAAGATGATGATTTGGAAATTGAAATTTCTGAAGCAAAGAAGATTGACCCTACCTTCGAAGTAGGTGAGGACTTTACAATGGAAATTCCTGTTGCACAGTTGGGAAGAAGAAATATTCTTACCCTTAAGCAGATTCTGGCTACAAAACTTCAGGAGCACAATAATGCAATGCTGTACGAGCAGTTTAGAGATAAAATTGGGGAAATTGTTGTTGGTGAAATCCACCATATCCGTCACAAGCATGTGATTCTGTTGGATGATGAAGGAAATGAATTTATTTTACCAAAAGAAAACCAGATCCCATCCGATTTCTTTAAAAAGGGTGAGAATATCAGAGCTATTGTTGAAACAGTAGACTTTAAAGGTTCTAAACCGCAGATTATTATTTCCAGAACTGCACCTAAATTCCTTGAGAAATTATTAGAGCTGGAAATTCCTGAGATCCAGGACGGAACAATTATGCTTAAAAAAGTAGTAAGAATTCCTGGTGAAAAGGCGAAGATTGCAGTGGATGCTTATGATGACAGAATTGATCCGGTAGGTGCCTGTGTAGGTGTTAAGGGATCCAGAATTCATGGGGTTGTAAGAGAGTTGAGAAATGAGAACATCGATGTTATTCAGTGGTCTAAAAACCCTGAGATTTTGGTGAAGAGAGCTTTAGGAAACGTTACTGTCAATAAAATTGACATCAATGAGGATCAAAACTATGCATTAGTATATACTCCTGTTGAAGAGATTTCTAAAGTAATTGGAAAACAAGGACAGAATATTAGACTGGCTTCTTGGTTGTCAGGATATGAAATTGATGTATACAGAGAGTCCAGCGAGGATGACGATGTTGAATTGAGAGAATTTAATGACGATATCGAGCAGTGGATTTTGGATGAGTTTAAGAAAGTAGGACTTACAACTGCAAAATCAGTATTGGATAAAGAAACTGAAAGTCTTTTAAATATGGTAGACCTTGAAGAAGAAACAATCGAAGAGGTAAAACGTATTTTGAGAGAAGAATTTGAAGATTAAGATTTAAATAAATTTTAATAAACAGTAAAAAGGAAATACTTTAATTTTAAAAATTAAAAAACAGTAAATAATATAGATGCCAAAAATTAGATTAAATAAAGCGGTTAAGGAATTCAACATTTCGATGTCCAGATTAGTAGAGTTTTTACAGTCAAGGGGTTTCGAGGTTGAAAGCAATCCTAACGCTCAATTGGAAGAATCGGCATATTCTGCATTGGAGGCTGAGTTTGCTAAGGATGGCGAACAAAGAAAGGCTTCCCATGAGGTGGTGATCACTAAAGTTCCGGAAGAAAAACTGGAAATTGAAGAAAAGAAAACCCCTGAAGTGATAAGAGCTAAAGCAAATAAACCAGAAACTAGAATTTTAGGTAAAATAGATTTAGAACCTAAGAAGCCTGAAGTTGAGGAAGCTCCTGAAGCTCCTGTGGCTCCTGTTGCGACACCGGTTGAAGAAAAGAAAGAAGAAATCGTGAAAGAAGAACAGCCGGAAGTTAAAACAGCTCCTGAAAAACAGGAATTCAAAGTTTTGGATAAAATTGATTTGTCTCAAATAGAATCTAGAAACAGACCTGTGAAAAAAGACAAGCCAAAAATGGAGGAGAAAAAAGAAGAAGTTAAACCTGTGGAACCAGTAAAAGAAACTCCAAAACCTGCTGTTGTAGAGGAGAAAAAGGTGGAAACTCCAAAAGTAGAAGCTGAGCCTGAATCTCAGGAGCCTCAGAAAATTGAGACAGTGTATCAAAAACTTGACGGTCCTAAGATCGTTGGAGAAAAGATCGACTTGACTCAATTTGCACCAAAACCAGGTTCTGGAGCAAAAAAGAAAAGAAAGAGAATTGAAAAACCTGGTGGACAGAATAACCAACAAGGTCAGGGGAACAATCAAAACTCAGGAAATAATAACCAAGGCGGACAAGGTCAAGGGCAAGGAGGAAACCGTCCACATAATAACAATGGTGGACAAGGAGGAAACCGTCAAGGTCAGGGAGGACAAGGAAATCGTCCTCAAGGTCAGGGCGGCCAAGGCCAGGGCGGAAACCGTTTTGGAAATAACCAAGGTGGTGGAAACCGTCAGGGACAAGGTGGAGGCGGCTTCAAAAAAGGCGGCCAGAACAACAGACCTGGACAAAGAGTTATGCCAGTTGAGCTAACTGACGAGCAAGTTAAAAACCAGATCAAAGAAACATTAGAAAAGCTTACTAATAAAGGAGGTAAATCTAAATCTGCAAAACACAGAAAAGACAAAAGAACTTTCCGTAGAGAGCAGGATGAGCGTCAGCAGGAGCTTGAAGCACAAGACAGAACTCTTAAAGTAACAGAATTCATCACTGTAGGTGAATTGGCAAGTTTAATGAATGTTTCTCCAACTGAGGTAATCTCTGCTTGTTTCTCATTAGGTGTAATGGTTACCATGAACCAAAGACTTGAAGCTGATACTTTATTATTGGTAGCAGATGAGTTCGGTTATAAAATTGAATTCTCAGATGCTGACCTTGAAGAAAGCGACAGTGAAGATGAAATCGACAGCGAAGAAAGTTTGGTGTCAAGAGCACCGGTAGTTACTGTAATGGGACACGTTGACCACGGTAAAACTTCATTATTGGATTATGTTAGAAAAACTAACGTAATTGCAGGTGAATCTGGAGGTATTACTCAGCACATTGGTGCTTATAACGTGAAACTGGAAAACGGTCAGAGAATTACATTCTTAGATACTCCTGGTCACGAAGCCTTTACGGCAATGAGAGCAAGAGGTGCACAGATCACGGATATTGCTATTATTGTAATTGCTGCCGATGATGATGTAATGCCACAAACGAAAGAAGCAATTGCTCACGCTCAAGCTGCACAGGTACCAATGATTATTGCAATCAATAAAGTTGATAAACCAAATGCAAACCCTGATAACATTCGTCAGCAACTTTCAGGCTTAAACCCTCCGGTTTTAGTTGAAGAATGGGGAGGAAATGTTCAGGCGCAGGAAATTTCAGCGAAGTTTGGTAATAATGTAGATGTATTATTGGAGAAAGTTTTATTACAAGCTGAAATGCTTGAACTAAAAGCAAATCCTGATCGTTCAGCAAACGGTGTTGTTATTGAAGCGTCTTTAGATAAAGGTAGAGGTTATGTTGCTACAATGCTAGTACAAACCGGAACCTTAAGAGTAGGAGACTATGTAGTAGCTGGTAAAAATCATGGTAAAGTAAAAGCTTTACTTGATGAAAGAGGGAAAAACCTTGCGGAAGCGGGGCCTTCAATTCCTGCAACAATCTTAGGTTTGGACGGAGCGCCAACAGCTGGTGATAAATTCCGTGTATATGCTGACGAAAGTGAAGGTAAGGCTATTGCTAACAAGAGAGAGCAGCTTCAGAGAGAACTTTCTATCAGAACGAAAAAACATACAACGCTTGAAGAATTAGGAAGACGTATTGCTTTAGGAGAATTCAAAGAATTGAATATTATTCTTAAAGGTGACGTGGATGGTTCTGTGGAAGCACTTTCCGATCAGTTACAAAGATTGTCAACAGAGGAAATCAGCGTGAAAATTCTTCACTCAGGTGTAGGACAGATCACTGAATCTGATATCAATTTAGCGGCAGCATCAGATGCAATTATCATTGGATTCAACGTGAGAGCAGGTGCTAACGCAAAAGAACTTGCAGACCGTGAGGAAATTGAAATCAGAACGTACTCTGTAATCTATAAAGCTATAGATGAGGTAAAAGAAGCAATGGAAGGAATGCTTTCTCCGGAAATTCAGGAGCAGGTAATAGGTAATGTTGAAATCCGTGAGGTATTCAAGATTTCTAAAGTTGGTTCCATTGCCGGATGTATGGTTCTTACCGGGAAAGTTACAAGACAATCAAAAGTACGTCTATTAAGAGATGGAATTGTTAAATTTGACGGTGAACTTGAAAGCTTGAAGCGTTTCAAAGATGATGTTAAAGAAGTCACAAAAGGCTACGAATGTGGTCTGAACCTGAAAGGGTATAATGACATCGAAATCGGAGATATTCTTGAGGTTTACGAAGAAGTAGCAGTTAAGAAAAAGTTGAAATAATAATTTAAGATAAAAAAAGCAGGCATGTCAAATGCCTGCTTTTTTTATATAGTAATCTGTAAATATTTTACTTAGTTCTGATTCAAAAAAGTAACAAGCTTTATCAAGTCTTCTTCTTTGTCAAACTTTATTTTATTGGATTTAAAGAAGTTGGTTAAGCTGTCTTTTTTATCCGGAAGTTGCTCAATGATTTCTTTCTGATTTTTAGGTTTCTTTATAAAGCCTTTATCTGTTTTGATGTAATATATTGGATCGAGAGTTTTGAAATTTGCTGGCTTATCACTTGAATAGCCATTTGGAGCTGGGACAAAGTCTATGAATTTTGTTTTGACCTTTTTGTATAGGCTGTTCTTCCCATTGACAAGTTCATAAAAATATCCGGTTAATTCATCTGAAGTATCTAGTAGTACAAGAGCCTTTTTAGATGGAATAAATTCTATCCTTCCATATTCGGTTTTTTTTGGAAGTGCTAAAACCTTATCTTCTTTTTTGAATTCAATTTCATCATTATAGCTATTGTATCTTACAGGTACTTGTTCATCAGTTGTTCCTGAGATTTTGGCCTTCATAAAATCCTTGTTAGGATAAGGTGTTCCTAGAATGTCATCGTAATTTAAGGTTTTTCCAGATGATGACTGTAGAGTATAATATATAGGTTGAGTTCCAGTACTATAATTTTGAGAAACTATTTGTTGCTGTGAAAAGCAGAAAACATTGGCTAGTAAGAATGTGGATATGGTAATTTTTTTCATAGTGTAATGAATTATTTGTTTGTTTATTTTTTGTATCAAATGTATTAAATATATTGTTATTTATGTCACATTGTACGTTTTTTTTGCAAATATAAGTCTGTGGTATTAAGAAGCTTAAATTAGAAAAATTTTTAAAAATTTATTGGATTAGGTGTTTGGGTTAAATATTTTCATTAAAACATCTAATTTAGATTTATTATAAATAATATTTAGACCCTTGTTTATTTTGTGTTAAAAATGCTGTTTTGTGACTTTTGTTTTAATTTTTAGCTTCTTGAAATCATTGAATATTGTGAATCTTTATTATAGGTATTGAAGAATAAGAATATACGACAATGTGAAGAGCATATTCACGTAAGTGAAAATTTGCACGTGTTAATATTTATTAACATATTTGCCCATTAAATATATTAAAATTTGTTAATATGAATGTTAAATTACGTGTATTAAGCGCTGGGGCATTGTTTTTTCTTGGACAGGCAGCTTTTGCGCAAACGGCTAAAAAAGATACTACATCTAAAGTAAAGCAAATCGATGAGGTTGTTGTGCTTGGGTATAGTAAGACTGCTACAAAAGCTAAGTCAACTGCAGCATCAACTACCATATCTGAAAAAGTTTTAGAAGATCGTCCAAATGCGTCTTTCCTAAACTCTTTACAAGGAGCAGCTCCTGGTATTACCATTAACTCTAGTTCAGGTTCACCTGGATCAGGTAGAATTGATGTTAGAGTGAGAGGTATTGGTTCTCTTAATTCAACTATGGATCCTTTGTATGTAATCGACGGTATGAGTACAAACGGAACGCAGTTTAGAAACTTAAACCCTGAAGATATTGCTACTATCTCTGTTCTTAGAGATGCGGCAGCAACATCAATTTATGGTAACAGAGCAGCAAATGGAGTTGTTATTATTACTACTAAAAATGGTACGTATAATAGCGGAATGAAACTTTCATATGGTTCTACAATTGGATTCTCTAGTTATCCTAACCATAATTATAATCTGGTAAATGGAAGCCAGTATAGAAGCTTACAAAATGAATTTGTCTTTGGGCCAGATGAACAGTATTCACCTGAAGAAGTTCAAAACGCACCTAATACAGACTGGAAAAAACAATATTTTCAGACTGGGATGACCCAACAGCATAATCTTGGGTTGACCTTTGGTGGAAAAAATATTTCAGTTTATTCATCATTGGGGTATTTTGATATGACTGGTATCGTGAAGTCAACTGATTTCAAAAGATTTAGTTTTAGAAATAATATCAATGGGAAATCAAATGATGGAAGATTTACATATGGAAGCCAGCTAGCAGTTGGGTATTCAAAAAGACATCAGCTAGATCAAGAAACTAACGTTGCAGGTTTAGTGGCAAACCCACTTCAAAACCCACTTTTTAGTTCAATTTTAGCTAGACCTGATTTGGAGCCTAATCCGTATACAAGAGGATCTGATATGTATAAGGCGATTGGTACAGGATATAGTGATAGAATTCCTTGGGTTACTCAAGATATTATCAACGGAGGTGTACAAAACGTATATACTGAGACCAGTGTTTTAGCAAACGTTAATTTTGCATATAAACTTACTGATTATTTAACAGTAGGTCATAAATCTGGTATTGATTTCAAGGAATCTGACAGGGCTTTTGCGCGTGCACCTTATGGATATTTAGCTTTAGTTGCTAAAGCTGGGAATGACCCATATGGAGGTATTGAAGTATTGAATAATGTTAAAGATTTCAATATTAACAGTATTACGAATTTAACATTTAATAAGTCTTGGGGTGATCATACACTAGAAGTGGGTGCGTATTTAGATTATATTAAGGCTCATTACAGAACTAAGCAGTATCAGCAGAATGGTCTAAATCCATTAACATGGGTGTTAGGAGCTGGTACAGGATATGTTCCTTACAGTACTACCACTCCTACTTTATATGTGCCGAATGTTTCTGCACAGAACGTTAATGCAGGTGCTCTAGCTTATTTTGCTACTGCAGATTACGATTATGCTGGTAAATATGGTTTCACCGGTATGGTAAGAAGAGATGGTGCTTATAGATTCTCAAAAGAGAACAGATGGAATACATTCTGGGCTGTTTCAGGTAGATGGAATATTGATAAAGAAGCATTTATGGAAGGGTCTGTATTTGATATGTTAAAACTAAGATCTTCTTACGGTACTCAAGGTAACCAGAACTTAGGAATTACAGCGAATAACTTAAACCCTCTTGTAAACCCAGCTACAACGACTTTATTTAGAAATGTTTATCAAACATCGACAGCTTATTTAAACCAACAAGGTTTATCAATGACTGTTCTTGGAAACCCTGATGTTCGTTGGGAAACTCAAAAAATGTTTAACGTAGGTTTAGACTTTGTTTTATTTGATAGAAAATTAGAAGGTAACTTCGATTACTATATAAAAACTACCAACAATTTATTTAATAAATTAAATATTTCAGCAGCATCAAACGGAGTATTTACTATTGATGGTAACAATGGTAGTATGAGAAATAATGGTGTTGAAGGTAGTCTACGATATAATATTTTCAACAAAGGAGATTTCAGATTGTCTGTTTTTGCTAACGGATCATTTAATAAAAATAAGATTCTTGAATTACCATATGGATATTCTCCGACAGATAACGTAAATGCTGCAGGATCATTGGCATTCCAATGGAATCTTATCCGTTATGCTGGTGTGAATAAGGAAACTGGAGAAATGCAGTTTTTAGATAAGAATGGTAATATCACTGAAAACCCTAATGATAGTGACAGAGTATTAACTGGAAAATCATATTATCCTAAATATCAGGGTGGTTTTGGTTTAAACGGTTCATTCAAAGGTGTCTTTGCTGATGTTTTATTCTCATGGCAAGCTGGTGGATGGCAGTATGATAACCTATATCAATGGTTGGTTGATCCAAACAGTATAGGTACAGGTAATAATGTAAGTGCAGATTTATTTGATTCTTGGACTCCTGATAATAAAAATGGAAGCCTTCCGTCTATTACAGCTAATAACACAGGGGCTGATGGAAGTTCTGATAGATATTTATACAAAACAGACTTTATCAGGTTAAAAACAATCTCAATTGGGTATTCTTTTCCTAAAGCTAGTTTAGAAAAATTACCTATTAAAGGATTAAAACTATTTGTTCAAGGTGAGAACTTGGTTACTTGGAGTAATTGGAAAGGTCTTGATCCAGAACCTGTTACTGATTTCTCATTAAGTGTTTATCCTAACCCTAAAACATTCTCTATCGGTTTCAACGTAGAATTTTAAAATTTAAAAAATGAAAAGAAATATAATAAAATTATTATTCATTGCAGGGACATTAACTGCATTGCCTGTGCTTAATAGTTGTAGTGATGCGATTGATGCAGTACAGCCAGGTCAATTGAATGATTCAGAGGCTATTGCTACGCTTGACGGTATGCAGGCGTTCCTTATTGGGAGTGTATATGGTACTTTAGAAACGGCTAATGAAGTGTATTTGTCATCCGTTATTACCGATGAGGTTAAGCCGGGTGATGGTAGCGGTGGTCAGGAATTTCAATTGCACCGTTTCATTGTAAGTGGTGGTGTTGGAACATATCCTGAGCTAATCTGGCAATCTCATTATAGAACAATTAACAGAATCAATAGACTGTTAGAGGGAGCAGCCAAAATTACACCTAATGGACCAACAGAAACAACTAATTATAATAAAATTGTTGCACAGGCCAGAGCTATCAGAGCTTTTTGTTATCTTGAATTAGAAACTTATTTCTCTACTAATATGTCAGATGAGAATGCATTAGGAGTTATTTTAAGTGATAAAGTAGATGAAGGAAACTTTGTTCAAAGACCTAGAGTTAGCAATAAAGATATTTATACACTTATAAACAGTGACCTTCAGTTTGCTAGAACTACTTTTGCACAACTTGATCCTTCTGCTAGTGCTGCAACAAAATCAGATGCAAATAAATACTATGTAGGAAAAAGCTTTGTTAATGCTGTAAGTGCAAGGTTTAATCTATATAGAGGAAATTATGCACAGGCAAAAATAGATGCGCAGGCTGTAATTGATGCGACGGCAGGTGTTAGTGGTGCTTCCTTCAGTTTAACTGCAGGTACTCCAATTACAACTGCAACTGCTCCTACTATTGGTAATGCGGCTTGGAATAGCGCATTCTATAGTACATCAAATTCATTTAATCCATACAGAAATTTATGGGATGATAAAGATGGGTACAGAGGTGAAACAATTTTCTCTTTAGGGAGACAGGCTACCGGAGCTAATGGAATTGCTTTAGGATCAAGATATAATTTGAATAATTCAAGTGTTACAGGTACCCCATGGTGGTTTGTAGGACGTAATCTATACAATATTTTAACAGGTTTACAGAACGATGTTAGAAAATATGCATTTATTGATCCTTCAAGTACTCCAAATCCAAACTATCAAACTCCTGGTGTTAATACTAGATTAGATAAACTGATCGTAGATAAGTATCCTGGTAAAACTGGTAGTAATACTAGAAATGATATCAAATCTTTACGTCTTTCAGAAATGTATTTCATTTTAAGTGAAGTTGCTGCGAATGCTGGAGATTTCACTGGCGCTGCAAACTATATTAAAGCAATCAGAGATGCAAGAAATACACAGGGAACTGCTACAACTGCTCCTGTTTATGCTAATGCAACTGCTGCTTTTAAAGACATTCTAAATGAGAGGAGAATTGAACTTAGTTTTGAAGGACATAGATATATAGATTTGAAAAGACTTGCTGTGAAAGCTGGAGTTTCAATGGATAGACATTCAACAGATGATATCGTTGATGTATCTAATCTTACGAATGGTGATTACAGATATACATTGCCAATTCCAAGTAGTGAGATTGCTGGTAATGCAGCTGCACAACAAAACCCTGGTTATTAATCATACAATAATCATTTGATATAGGCCCCCTGTTCAAAACAGGGGTTTTTTATGTCCTTTTATTTCTTATTTTTGCTGTACAATAATGAATAATGAAGTACATCCTTTTCATACTCTTCTCTTTAAGTTTTGTATCCAAGGCTCAGGTCGTTAATAAAGCTGATACCAAGCCTCAACCCAAAAAAGAAGACACTCTTGTGATAGATTCCGGGAAAAAAGATTCCCTGAAAATTTTCAAGCCTACTATTAATGATTACCTGTATCAGACTCAGTTTTCTGAAAAGAAAGTTTTTGATACCGTAATGACTTTTGATAAAACCTACATCTTTTCACAACAAAATAATAAAGATAACTTCGGAAGAGTACAGCCTTCCAATATAGGATCTGGCTTTAATCCTCTGGTATTTGAGGTGAATGATGAACAGAATCTTTCCTTACTGCCATCCAATAAATCTTATATGATCATTGGGGCAAATGATGTAAAATACTACGATGTAAAAACACCTACCGCTACATTTGTATACCATAATGCAATGCGAAACGGGGCCGCTTTAACCTCTACTTATACCCAGAATATCGGGAAAAGATTCAACTTTGCTCTTGAATATATGGGACTTCGTTCTCAAGGGCTTTACAGAAACTCATTATCAGCGAATAATAATACTCTATTTTCAGGGCACTATATTTCAAAAAGCGGAAACTATGAAATCTTTGCACACTATCTTCATCAGAATGTAAACAATCAGGAAAGTGGTGGTATTACCGAGGATAATCTGTTTATGAATGGTGATAGTAATTATAGTAACAGGCAAAATGCCCAGGTAAACCTGGCATCCAGCAGCTCACAGTTTTCTTACAGAAGATACTACCTGAGCCACCAGTTCACTCCATTCAATTCTGGAAAATTTCCATTCAGTATAAGACATATTATTTCGCATCAGGGAAATAAATATTACTATAATCAGACAGCCTTGGAATCTTATTGGTATGATGCTCCTACTGAATTGGTTGATGGTTTCCCATTGACCACAAAAAAATATTCTGAAAACTTCAGCAATACAGTAAGCTTGATTTTTAATAATGAAAAATTCAAACTGGATGCTGGTGTACGTTATCAGATGATCAAATTGGGAATAAGAGATATTGTTGCCCTGAATGGTGTTCCTTTTCCTGGTGAACTAAAAGAAAACAGAATCGGAGCTGTAGGAAACCTGCAGGTAAAACTTTGGGATAAAATTCAATTGAACTCATTCCTGGAATTTTCAAACGGAAGTCAGTTTAAAAGCTACCTGAAAACAACCAATAATTTGAAGTTCGAGCCTATTAAAGATTACTTCGTTAATGCTAAAGTGAATTTCCAAAGTGCATATCCTTCATTCAACTACTTGTTGAATACTTCTGTTTACAACAATTTCAATTATTATCTTGAAAATGCAAAGAACCAGTCTGTAATGGAAATGGGAGGAAGTATCAATTTGAAATGGTTTAAAACAGAGATTTTTGCCAACTATTTCAGAATAGATAACTATACTTATTTTGACAGCAACGGAAGCCCGAAACAAAGTGATAATTCTGTGAATATCTCTCAGATCGGAGGTGATGCTACATTTAGCTTCAATAAATTCCATCTGAATACAAGACTACACTTTCAAAATACTTTAACCAATAAAGAATTGCTTCCTATGCCAAGCTTTATTGGTAGAGCCAATTTCTTCTATCAGACACAGGCATTCAAAAAAGCAGCAGAAATACAGGCAGGTATTAAAGTATATTATTTCTCTAAATTTGCATCAAGAGATTATTTCCCTGTTCTTAATGAATATATCCTTCCCAGAGCAGATTCATTTTCAATTGGTGGACAGCCTATCGCCGATATCTATATCAATATGAAAGTGAAAAAGATGTTCTTTTTCATAGAAGGGCAGCAGATAGGAACTGTTATTTCCAATAACAAAGCATACGCATTTCCACATTATCCGGTATATGATTTCAGATTGAACATCGGAATTGTGTGGTATTTGTTCAACTAAAAACTGTACAGGTTGAAAACAATAAATAAAATATCATTCAACGATATAGAAAGCATTCCTCAATTGGTAAGAGATTTTTTAAATCAGAAAATTGAAGGTTTTGAAAATAATACATTTTCTTTAGATCATTTTAAACAACAAATTCATTTGAAAAAAGACTCTTTTTCATCAAGGAAGAGAGAAATTTTATCGGAGGTGTTAGTAGGCCAGCTTTCAAGCCTTTCCCTTTCTTCAAAACAGAAAGAAAATCTTGAAAATCTTAAACTGCCCAATACATTTACCGTTACAACTGGACACCAGCTGAACCTATTTTCGGGGCCTGTTTTCTTTGTCTATAAAATTCTTCAGACCATAAAGACATGTACCTGTCTGAAAGAAAATTTCCCGGATTTTAATTTTGTTCCGGTATATTGGATGGCCTCAGAAGATCATGATTTTGCCGAGATCAATCATTTTAAAACCGAAAATAATTATTACGAAACCAATGAGAAATCTGGCGGACCTGTAGGAAGGATTGAGATCAGTGATACCTATTTTATTTCTGAATTTGAAAAAGAATTCAAAGATTCCATTTTTGGAACCGAGCTGATCTTAATGATGAAGGAAGCTTATAAAACAGGAAATACTTTAACAGAGGCAATTAAGATTCTTGTCAACCGTCTTTTTTCAGAATTCGGACTTTTGATTTTGGATGGAGATTCTAA
>JGI24741J21665_1000051_pt1 | contig 29256 bp, 25 predicted proteins | sample KBSCornC7_FD_21665 | JGI IMG/M metagenome (IMG submission 21665) | reverse complement strand
CTGGCCCGCCCGAACGGCCTGACCGATATCCGCCAGCACCCGGGTCACGCGACCCGCCACGGGCGCGCCGACGCGACTGGTGCGCGCTTCATCCAGGACGATGCGGGCATTGAGATCGGCGGAAACGGGCAAAGGACCGCTCGACGCCGTTACCAGTTGCAGCGAATCCAGTTCTGGCGAACCCGGCGCATAGCTGATCATGTCCGGCGATTTTTTCGGCGCCTTGGGTGGCGGCGCATCGGCGGCACCACAGGCTGCAAGCAGCATCAGCACAGCTAGCGAGGCGCCGGAGCGCAGAGGAAAACTCCTCGTCATATCAGCGATCGTCTCCGGTAGTTTCAGCGGCGCGTAGCCGCGCAATGGCGTTGGCCACATCAGATTGCGCATCGATCGCGCCCAGTTCCACGGCGCGCAGCGAACGGCGGGCGTCCAACAGTTCCATCAACGATGTGGCGCCGTGGCTGTAGGCGAACTCGGCCACCTCCGCCGCCCTGCGGGCTGCGGGAAGCTGTGTCGTGTCGAACGCGCGCTGGCGATCGACGGCTTCCTGGAGCGCCTGTCGCGCAATCATGATGTCGGCCGTGGCGACCGAGATCGCCTTGCGTTCCTCGGCTTCCGCCTGGACCAGCGCGGTCTCGGCAGCCTCTCCCTCTCCGACATAGCGGTTTCGGACGGGGATGGGCAGGGACACGCCCAGACCAACCGAGTCACCGACGCCCAGGGCACCGCTGGCGCGTTCATACTGGACCCCGACCGTCACATCGGGATGGCGCAGCGCACGCGCCCCATCGACATCACGCCGCGCCGCCATGGTCCGGGCCTGCGCCGCGAGAACATCCGGCCGATGCAGCGCGATCAGATCGGCCGCCTGTTCGTTCATGCCGCCGGGCGCGGGCCAGTCGCCGGTCGTCGCCAGCATGTCCGATTGCACCTCCCGCCCGATCAGCGTTCCCAGCGCGAGTTGCGCGGCATGCCATTGGGTGACGCTCTGCGCCGCGTCGGTGCGGGCGCGGGCGGCCTCCACCGTCTGCCGGGCGAGATCCCCGCTGGAGAGAGCCCCGACGTGCTGCTGCTTGCCTGCAATGGCGAGGCTGTCGGCATAGCTGCTGGCTATGGTCTGCAATATCCGGACTCGGTCTTCGGCCGCCTTGAGGTCGAAATAGGCGTCATACACGGCCTCGCGCATGTCACGGCGCGCACTGACCAGATCATCCTGCGCCGCGTCGATCAGCGCGTTGGCCGCCGCCGTTCGCGCGCGCCGCTTGCCACCCCGCTCAAGCGGAAGGTCGACGCGGGCCACCGTGTCGGCCAGCCGGTCATAAGGAACAACCCCGATTTGCGACGGCCGGATCTGCGTAGAATTGACGCTGAACACCGGATTGGGCGCCGTATCGGCCATGCGGAGGTTCGCCTGCGCGGTTTTCAGCGCAAGACGGGCACGGATGACGTCGATATTCGCCTCGTCCGCCAGAGTCAGGGCGGCATCCAGGCTGATGGGCGCGGCGGCTGTCGCTGCTTGCGCGGGAACAGCCGCAATCGCCGGAAGCGGATGCAGAATCGCTGCGCAAAACAGGCATGCCGCCAGGCTCGCGAACCGCGAGCCTGGCGCAACGTTGGAAAACGGCATTGGCGGCTGAACATTCCCTGAAGATGGACTTGGCCCATCTATCAGAAGGGAGGCGCGCCGCAAGATTGTCTATCAATCTAAATTAAATTTAATATAGGCGTAATTCGTCATTTTTGGCATATTTATGACAATGGTGGAGGTGAGTATTTGATGTTATGATATTATCTCTTATCAATATCTGAATTTGATATGCATATATTGTAATAATCTCTTCAACATCTTCCGACAACTTTGCAAGACAAGCATTTGACGATGGAGCGCGCCCCGAGCCAGGGCAATCCATGCCAGCATGTCGGCTTCACACCCCCCGACACAATTGATATGGACCATCATGCCCCGGCGTAAGGATATATGGAGATGCGGGATACTCGCCCGCCCGCTGGAACATGTTCTGGCGACCGGCGCGATGGACGGGCCGGTCACCTGGCTTGCCGAGGAACCGTCCTTCCAGTTTCTGGCCGACCCTTTCGGCTTGCGCGACGAAGAGGGGCGGTTGCATCTGTTCGTTGAGCAATATGATTATCGTTCCCGGCACGGAACAATAGAAAGGCTGCTTTTCGATGAACATATGCAGCTTGTGGATCGCAACCCCTGCCTCAGCGAACCTTGGCATCTCTCCTATCCGCAGGTCTTTGCCGCAGACGGCGCCGTCTGGATGCTGCCCGAAGCGCACCGGTCGGGAGCCCTGACGCTTTATCGCGATCATGGCGGTCTTCTGGACTGGCGGCCCGAATGCCGCATCGCACTGGATTGCGTGCCCGTCGACGCCACCATCCTCCGGCGGGACGGACGCTGGTACCTGTTCTATTCNCCAGCGACGACCAGAACCACGAAGCTGGCCCATCTTCATGTCGCCTGGGCGGACAGGCTGTGCGGCCCNTGGATTCCCCACCCGGCCAATCCCGTGCGGATCGACCNCCGTTCCTCCCGTCCGGGCGGGACCGCTGTCACGCTCGGCGACAGGATCATGCTGCCGGTGCAGGATTGCACCGCCACCTATGGCGGCGCACTCAGGCCCCTGTGGATCAATCGCCTGGATGAGCGGCAGTTCGAGGCGGAGGCCGGCGATGCCCTGATACCCCCCGCCGACGTCGGCGACTACAGCCAGGGCATGCACAGCCTGACGGCATGCGGCGACATCACCCTGTTCGACGTCAAGCGGATCGACGCATCGCTGCAGGGCCTGGCGCTGGACGTCCAGCGTCAACTGGGACGATTTCGTTCAGGATCGCGCCGCCCGTAGCCGCAAACTGAGCCCAGGAAAAGCGATCCAGCATGTCGGCCCGCGCGGCCTGCCCCATCGCATGCAGCCTTTCCGGCTGCGACAGCATGGTCTGGAGCGCCCGCGCCAGAGCGTCGGCATCGCCGGGCGGAACGATCAGGCCGGTCGCATCCTGGCGGATGGAATAGGGCAATTCCCCTACCGACGATGCCAGGACGGGAAGGCCCGCCGTCAATGCCTCATGCGCGGCGATGCAGAATCCCTCCGACCGGGAGGGTTGCACATAAGCATGCAGGTTCGAAAGAAAGGCGTGCGGCTGATCAACGAAGCCCGGAAAGGCGATGGTGTCGAGCGCCGCGCTCGCTGCCATGGCCTCAAGTCTTTGCCGTTCCGCGCCCTCGCCTCCAATCACGAACTGGACGGGAGTAGCGGGGGTGAAGCCGCCAGCCTTCAACCGGGCCAGCGCAGCGATCAGCAGGTCATAGCCTTTAACTGGATGCAGGCGGCCAAGGCTGCCGATGCGAAGCCATTCGCCCGGCTGCCACGGCCGCGCCTCGACCATTGCCGGATCGGCCGCGAAGATAGGCCAGCATCTCAGGCGCTCCAGCGGAACCCCGAGCCGTTCCGCGGTCAGTTCCGTCACGGACCGGGAATCCCCTACCCACAACGTCGCGCGCCGCGACAGAAGCCGCATGAGGCGCCGGTTCCAGGGCTTGAGGAAGGCCGCATGCTGCCAGCAGATCACCGGCAGGCCCATGGACGGACCAAGGATCAGGCTGAGGATCGTCGCGCGGCTCAACGACGACCAGATATGGGTCGCGCCCCAGGCCCGCAGTTCGCGCCGAAGCCAGAGCGCGGCGGCGACATGGTCCGTCAGGCCGCCCTCGCGCACGGCGGGATCCAGCCCCGCCGCCGCCATGGCGGGAAGGCCCCGGCGATCCCGGGGGGTAAGCGCGAACAGGCGCACCTGCGCTCCGCCATCGCGGAGCACGCGGGCTATGGCGGGAACGGGCTGGCTTGCCCCTCCCCCCTCCACGGAGTTGATGACATAGGCGATCCGCGGGCGGCTCAATGAAGCTGGCTCCGCCGCCACACCAGGCCTGAAAGCAGGGCGCTGGACAGCAGCGCCTGCCCCACCGCCTGCAAACCGGCGCCCATCAGGCCAGCTTCGCTCAGCAACCATGGCAGTATCGGAAGAAAGATCATGCTGGCGAACAGGTTGGCGCTCATCGACAGGGCGGGATATCCCATAGCGGACAGGGCCGAGCTGCACGGCGGCCCAATGACCGCGATCATGCGCGCGGCGATCAGCACGACCATGATGCCGCCCGCCGCCTTGAACGCCGTCCCGCCCAGCAGCGTGATGATCGGCGTCGGGAAGAGTGCGGCGATCAGGACGACGGGCGCCGCCGCGGCCAGGGCGATGCCCACGACCCGGACCAATGTCCTGCGCAACGGAGCGCCGCCTTCGCCCGCCGCCACCATGCGCGCCAGTTCGGCATAGGCGGTGTTACCCAATATCTGCGCGGGTTGGGCGATGATCACGGTGGCGCGCTGGGCGATGGCGAACAGCCCGGCCATGGCCGGTCCAAGCACCCAGCCGACGATCAGCGGCGCTATGCGGCCGGCCAGTTCGTTCAGCGTGACATCCGCATTGCTGGCGACCAGGAAGCGCCAGATGCCGGGATTGTCGGTCCTCGCGCTGCCGCTTTCGGGACGATGCAGGACGGGCCCCAGATGGCGGCGCGCGCACCACCACCCCATGCCCCAGAGCACCGCGAATTCAGCCAGCGCGGCGATCAGCCATGCGACCAGAAAGCCGGCGATGCCCCATCCCGTCAATAGCGCCAGCAGCGCGCCGGCCAGTCGGATCGTCGGCTGAACCAGATTATGCACCCCGATAAGGTCGAAACGGCCTATCAGTTGCAGATAGCCGGCAGGTACCGAACGCACCGATCCCAGCACAGCGAAACTATAGGGAATGGCGAAGGCGACCGTCTGGGGCGGCCAGCCAAGATGCGGCCCGACGAACGGGGCCAATATCATCGCAACCAGGATCGCTGCGGCACCCCCGGCGAGTTCGACGGTGGTGCCGAACCGCAGAAGCCTGGCGAGCCGATGGGGCGAATTGTCCGCCGTCGCCTCCGCGCCATAGCGAATGATCGCCTGCCAGGCAGGAAATTCGACGATACCGCAAACCGCCGTCACATAAGCATGGACCAGCACCAATATGCCGTAGTCGCGCGGCCCGAGGGCGCGGGCCGCGATGACGAGGTAAACCAGGCTGATGACACCCGCGCCCGCCTTTCCGCCGAGCACAAGTCCCAATCCCTTGAATATGCGCCCTGCAATTCCAACGCGTTCCGTCATGCCGATGGAGAAGCCCAATCCTTGTTCCGCAAGGCGACGCCCATGCTGTTGCGGGCGGCAAGGCGGCGCCCCAGGAAATGATAGAAATACCAGTCTAGCGCCCTGCCGGGCAAATAGCGATAGAGCAATCGCTCTGCCCTGGTCCAGCTTACGGCATCGCGTGATACGCGCCGTTCCGAGGGGAAACAGACATGGTCGGGATGGTAGACCACGCGGCCATGGCGCATGATGCGATGGACGATCTCATGATCCTCCAGCACATAGGGCCAGCGCGCTGCGTCGAAGCCGCCGCCGGCGCGCAGCGCCGCGGTGCGGAAGGCCTGCGCATAGCCGCCGGCATGGCATTTGGTCGCAAAGCGCCGGCCCTTGCGCAGGATGAAGGCGATGCGGCGCTGCGAACGCATATCCTCTGCCGGCGCATAAAGGTCGATCGCCATCACCGCCGCGGCGCCGTCATGATGGCCGAACAGGGCGATGATGCGCCTTACATAATCGGACGGGTAAATGGTGTCCGCGTCGCAGGTGGCGACCAGCGGCGTATCGACCTGCGCCAGACCGGCCGCCAGCGCATTGATTTTCCCCGGTGTGGGGCAGGAGAGAATTCTCGCGCGGTCGCCCAGAGCCGCGATATGGATGGCCGCTTCGGCCGCGCCTCCATCCGTCGAACCGTTGTCGATCAGCAGCAGCAGGAAGCGCTCGTCATTCTGCGCGACAAGGCTGTCGATCGTGCGGCCGATCCATCCCTGTTCATTGAAGAAGGGAAGGATGATGGTCAGCAGCGCCGTCACGCCGCGCGAACGGCCGAAAGGGGATCACGACCGGTGCTTCGGCGCTCTGCCAGCATGGCGATCACCTCCGCCGCCCTTTCGGACGAGGGACGGCCATTCAGGTCGAAGCTCTCGGCGAACAGCCTTTCCTGTACGGCGCGGTATCTTTCGTGGTGCAGAGCGTCCGCACGGTCGAGCGCGGAACTCAGCGCTGCGGGATCGGAAATGACTTCACCGGCTTGCCAATGGGCGAAGTTGGGATTCCCTTCCCATTGGATTGCGTGGCTGTTCAGGAAGATGCAAGGGCGCGGACGAAGCAGGAATTCATAGATCTGGCTGCTCGCATCACCCAGGTAGATGTCGGCAGCGGTCGTGTAGCTCATGTCCGTGGACGCGCGGCTGCCCAGGTCGATGTGGATGTTGTCCCCGTGCAGATAGCGGTTTTCGATCACGCCCGCCCGGCTGATCGTCAGCCTGTCGATGGTGACCACGAACGGCCGTTGAAACAGCATGACATGGGGCGCGAACAGCAGCGCCCGATCGTCATGGCGCTGGAAATGNTCAAGCACCTGCCGCCCATGCCTGTACCAGGACGAAAGNTGCGGCGAGGGATGCGGATTGTAGAGCACGGTCGGCCGATCGCGCTCCACATGATAGCTGCGTCCAGCCTGGCGGATCATGTCGAACTTGGGATAGCCGACAATGCTGATGGCGTCCGGATCAACCTGCGCTTCGGTTATCAATCGGCGGCGGATCTTCTCACCCGAACAAAGGACATGGTCAAAGCGCGCGCTGGCCTTGTCGAAACCAATGGCCCGGTCACCCGCACCGTGGCGGGTATGCACGATGAACAGATTGTCCAGGCGGTAGCGGGACTTGAGCAGCAGCGATGTTTTTTCCGCGACGACCAGAATATCAAGGCTGCGGAAGAAATCGAGATTGTCGCGATAAACCAGCAATTTGGAGGCCGGGACGACATGTTCCAGCAGCCGGCTGATCCTGGCCGTAGAGGGGGAAAGCGAAAGTTCCACATGCTGGATTTTCGAATCCAGCCATTCCCCGGCCAGTCGCCTGACTTCGGCGGCCAGTTGACCGTTGGTGGTGGCGACCATGATTTCGCCTGCAAAGCCCCCCTTTGCCAGCGCGATGGCAATGGGCAGGCTGTGGGCGATCTGATGAATCTGATCGTGGTTGAACAGAAATCCTATGCGCATTTTCCTGTGACGCCGCCGCCACCAGCATACCGCAGCCCGGATTCCCGAAAGCTGCAAAAAAAATTCCGGGTCAGCAATCCTGCCCGTCCAGAAAAGCGATGAGATCGGAGGCAAACGCCTCCGGCGCTTCCATCGCGGCGAAGTGCCCGCCGGCAGTCATTTCCGTCCAGCGCACGATATTATAGCGCCGTGCGGCGAGCGATCGGTCGGCCAACGGGTAAAATTCGCCTGGAAAACGCGCAATCGCGGTCGGCACTTCGACCCGCCCTTCCTTGCCCTGTTCATGGGACGAGCCGTGATACATCCAGATCGATGAAATCACCGAGTCCGTGACAAGATAGGTCATCATGTTGGTGATCAGCTGATCGGTCTGGAAACCGTTCGCCCCCGTGCTCCGCCAGTCGCTCCATCCATGAAATTTTTCCAGGGTCCAGGCCGCCCAACCGAGGGGATTGTCGTGCAGTGCGAGCGCCAGTGTCTGCGGCTTCGTCCCCTGCTGATGCAGATAGCCCGATTCGGGATAGGTGAGCGATGCGAGCTGTTGCCAATAGGCTTGCAGTTCCGGATCGGCCGATGGTCCGGGACCGTCGGGCAGGTAGAAGTTGAGGTGGAGGCTGGCAACGGCATCGGCATGCCAGATGCCTAGCTGCGTCGCGACCAGCGATCCGAAATCGCCGCCCTGCACATGGAAGCGGGGATATCCCAGAACATCCACCATCAGCCTGCGCATCAGCGTCGCCATGGCCTTTTCCCCCAAGGGACGAGGCGGCTTGCCGGACCATCCGAAGCCGGGAATGGAGGGCACGACGAGCGGATAGCCCGCATCCAGAAGAAGGGGGATGACAGCCTGAAACTCGACGATCGAACCCGGCCAGCCATGCATCAGCAGAATGGGCAGTCGTCCGGCCTCGCCGCCGGGTGCGGGAATATGATAGAAATGCAGCAGCACGCCATCCACCTCGGCCAGCGCCTGCGGCCAGCGGTTCAGCATCGCTTCCTGCGCCCGCCAGTCATAATCGTTGCGCCAATGATCGACAAAGGCGCGAAGACTGGAAGCGTCGGTGCCATAGCGCCAGTCCCTGTCGTCCTGCGGCGCATAGCCGATGCGGCTGTCGGCGAGCTTGCGGTCGATCCGGTCGAGCGTGGATTGCTCCACATCGATGACAAAGGGGCGAGGGGTCGTCATCTGTCCTGCCCCATGCTCCGGAAGGCCGGCACAATGGGAGTGGCAATCGAAAAGCCGCCGTCCATCACGAGAACATGGCCGGTCAGGAAAGCGGCGGCGGGCGACAGGAGAAAGGTGATCGCCTTAGCAATTCCGTCAGCAGTCCCAAGCTCCGCCGTCATATGATGATGCCGCAGCATGTCCAGCATTGCCGGATCAAATGCCGTCTGTGCCGCCGGCGTCATCACCAGACCGGGCGCGATGCAATTGCTCCTGATGCCCTGCTTGCCATATTGCACCGCGATCGATCGCGACAGGCCGAGCAGGCCCGCCTTTGCAGTGCCGTAACAGGTCCTGGTATCTTCCCCGCGCAAGCCGCCAACCGACGCGACATGGACGAAGGCGCCGCCGCCGCGATTGATCATCGAGGGTATGGCAGCGCGCGCCAACAGCGCTGGCCCGATCAGATTGACCGCCAGCAACTCCTGCCATAATGCCGCGTCGATATCCGCGACCTGTTCGTCCCGTCCGTCCGTCCGCACGGCGTTGTTGACGACAAGGTCGATGCCGCCCTCATCATCGATGACCTCTCCCGCCAGGGCCGCGATGCTGACGGGATCGCCCATGTCGACTGGCCTGACGACGCAATCCAGGCCATCCCGGCGCAGCGAGGCCTGCGCACCGAGACTTCCCGGTTCGTCGATATCCGCCATCCAGACCCGAGCGCCGGATGCCGCCAGGCTTCGGACCGTCGCGAAACCTATGCCGGAGGCGCCCCCCGTCACGATCGCGACCTGGCCATCCAGTCTTGTGTCCATTCCGCACCCTTCTTCAGCCTGGAGAGACGACTCCGCCAGCCATCGGCCCAAGGGCGCAGCGAAGCGCAGATGGCGGAAGCTCAGGTTCCGCCATCATCGCAGCTTGTTCAGGCCGCGATGCGATCGCTCGCATCGAGGAAGCGGGCAGCCAGTTCGCCGGTCAGTTCCCCGTCCCGCTGCGCCAGGACGCCATTGACGAAGGTGTAGCGGAAGCCGCCCACCGGTCGGCGGAACCGCGCCTTGCCGCCCGGAACATCATGCACCTTCTTCTCGACATCCCAGTGCAGCTTGTCGAGATCGAAGACGGCGATGTCGGCTATCGCGCCTTCCGCGATGACGCCGCGATCCTTCAGTCCAAGGATGAGCGCCTGATCGCGTGACATGCGCTTCACGGCATTTTCCAGCGTCATGTCGGGGCGATCACGCACGTGGCGGGTGAGAACGAGCGTGGTGTCGCCCGCGCCGTCGAACATCCCGATATGCGCACCGGCGTCGCTCGCGCTGATGATGCTTTCGTCCGCCGCCAGCAACTCGCCGACGATGCGCTCGTCCGTATTGGTGAAGGGATAGACGAACTCGGGTTCGAAATCATTTTCGAGCACCCAGTCAGCCAGAATGTCGGACGGATGACCTTCGCGCTCGTCCAGGACGACGTCGAACGTCTTGCCGATATAATTCTCATATTCCGCTTTCCCGACCTTGACGATGCGGAAGCCGCGGATCATGCCGCCGCTCGGGAAGCCTTCCTTCACTGAATCCCAGTCCGCGCGCGCCTGCGCCCGCCATTCGGGATCGGCCAGGCGCCGCCGCTTTTCCTCGATCGCCATGCCCGGCTGCACCACGGCATTCCAGCTGGGCACATAGATGAAGACCATCGCCTGGTGGAAGTTCACCAGCAGTTCGATCGATCGTGGCGAAGCCAGGAAATGGAAGTTGGCGCCCTTCGCCCGCTCTTCCCTGGCCATCTTCATCAACCGGGGATGGTAATCGGGGTCGTCCGGGCGCTGATAGATGCCGTTGGACAGCACCGGCACGCCGCCATGCTTGATCGAATAACCGCAATATTCCCGCAGGTCCTTCTCCTGCTGATCCAGGCTCCCCATGTCCGGGATCACCTGGAACACGCCCTTGTACTTTTGCGCGATGCCGAAGATGCCAGCCAGTTCGCTGTTGTCCGCATGGAAGCTGGGCACCAGATCGCCCTCAGGATTGCGGTCGAACCGCGAACTGGAAATGCCGAAGGCGCCTGCCGCCATGGCGGAATCGAAATTGGCGGTGATCCGCCCGATCTCTTCGTCGTTCGAGGCGCGCGTCCAGGCATCCTGTCCCAGTTCGAAGGTGCGCAGCAGCGAGTGGCTGACCAGGGACGCGACATTGACGCCGAACCGGCGGCTCCGCATCTCGGCGGCATATTCTTCAAAATTTTCCCAGGTCCAGGGAATTTCCTGTTCGAACGTGTCCTTCGGCAGATCCTCGATATAGCTGAAGAGCGTGGCGAGATCGGATACGCTTTCCTTGCGCACCGGGGCGAGGCCGAGCGAGCAGTTGCCGATCAGGACGGTCGTCACGCCATGCTGCAGGATCGGATCGCACGACGGATCCCAGAACAGCGAACCGTCATAATGGGTGTGTGTGTCGATAAAGCCGGGGCTGACATAACAGCCCGAGGCGTCGTACACCTCGGATGCGCCCGCCGCCAGATCGGGCCCGACCTCGACAATGCGGCCGTCCGCCAAGCGAACGTCCGCCGCGAATGCAGGCGCACCCGTGCCATCGATGACCTGACCGCCCTTGATCAGGACACTCCCCACATTCTTCGACACCTTCATCTCCTTCAGTCGCAACCATCAAGCTATCATGCCGGTTTATCCCCATGGATCGCGCAGCCAACGTCCCACCGGACTAAGACCGGCGAACGGCTGCTGCTACTCTGCCTTTGCTGGAGCAAGGAGAGCTATTGATGACCGAAGTTTCCCAAGTCGCATATTCGACGCAGGACATAGAGGCTACCGCGCTCGACATGATCGCCAGGGACGGCGTCGGCCCGTTCTATTTCGCCGAATTCCCGCTTTACGACCTGACTTATCAGGGCAAGGCCGCGCATTATGACAGGATAGAGGTCGCCTTCGGGTACAAGGGGGATCTGCAGATCGAATTGCTCCAGGTGCCGACGGGTGGACATTCCATCTATGCCGAGGGGATCGCCGGGCGACGCGAACTGTTCCACCACAGCTACGTCAAAAGTGACGAGGATTATGATGCGATCGTCGCCCGTCATGAACAGGCCGGCGAGATGGCGACCTATAAGGGCGTATCGCTCGCAGGGGAGGACCGTATCCGCTTCTGCTATGTCGATGCGCGCGAACGGCTGGGCCATTTCGTGGAGATATTGGAAACCAACAAGATGGTCGGTCCCGCCGCGAAGATTTTCGACGCCTATGAACAGATAAAGCGGGCCGCCAGGGGCTGGGACGGAAAGGATCCGATCCGTCAGATGGCCGATCTTTTCTGAACGCAGATCAGCCCGGCGGACCAGCCCGCAATATGTACGGGTCAACTATGATCCGGGTTCGCAAGCCGCGCGCGCAGCCGCCTCATACATGGACAGGGCGCGCTCTTCTGGCGGCACCTTGCCGAACAGGGCGGCCTGTGGCGCTTCCACGCCGATCACCAGATCGGCCGGCGCCCAGTCCAGCATGGCCCGGATCGGGAATTCCCCCGTTCCCGGCAACATCCGGTTGAGCGCCTCGTCAAGCGCATCGACCGGCGGCTTTGCCAGCCCGTCGCAAATCTGGATCGATCCGACCATGTCCGGATCGATCCCATCCAGCCCCAGCAGGCCGCCACTCGTTCGCATGAGGTGCAATATATCGAGAACGATGCCGCCATTGGTGCGGCCGGCATCGCGAACGAAATCCCGAACGGCGGCAATCCCATACAGGCTCCTGCATGCCGCGAAGAATTCCACATTGACCCGAATGCCATGTTCCGCGGCCATGTCGCAGGTCCGCCGATATTTGGTCAACGCGTCGGCCCGGTCCGCATTCTCCCAGACGATCGCCGTCGCCGTACGCGCGCCCAGCGCAGCGCCGCATTCCAGCGCCCGGCGGAAACTTTCCGTGTCCGCCTCAGGCGTCAGGTTGAAGCATTCCAGATTGAGCAGGCCGACGCCGGTCTCCTTCATGCGGGCAAGCATCTCCTGCCGCTTTCCCAGGTCCCCAACGACCTCATCGACCTGCATTTCGGGGGTTGGCGCATGGGCAAAGATGCTGACGAAGCGAAATCCTGCCTGCGCCGCCGCGTCAACGAGCTTGGCTCCGTTCAACTCCGGCACGCCGAGCGGCTCCAGGCAGAAGTCCCGGCCGCTCACAATGCCCTCCTGAACTTCGTTACGGCTGGTTTCAACGCATCGATCATCCTGCTTTCCTCATTCCGGACCGCCCTCATCTGTCGGCTATTCGGCGGCAAAGGGCATTTGCTGCCTGAGATTTTCATGAAACAAGATCGGCCCCAGTTCGTTGCGGCCGAAGAGGATCGCATCCTGCGCGCCGCTGGCGAGGCCGCGCTGGATCTGGAAGCTGGCCAGATAATCCTCGTCCGCGACCAGCTTCGCCACGCCATCCAGCATCGTCTCGGCCTGCGCGGCCGCCAGATCATTGTCGGCCAGATCCTTTTTGACGCCGTAGACCAGCCGGCTAACGGAACTGCCCGGCTCCGCCCCTGGCTGGATAACCTGCGCGATGATCGCCGAATCCCATATCGTCACCATCGTGCCCGGAAACATCAGATATTGGGGGTTGATCATGTCTTCTCTCAGCGGCTCCCATTGCGCCTCCGGAATGTCGCGCAGCCGGTGTATCGAATTCTGGCAGAAGGTGATCAGGATATGCGGACCGAAGCGATCGAGCGCCGTGCAGTTCGACACCATGAAACGGCCGACGCTGTCCCGATGCAACTGCGCAAAATGATACGCCTCCAGATGTCCTTCGACGACCAGCTTCCAATTGGCGGCCTGCACGGTTCGCGATCCGACCACACGATAATCGGCAAGCCGCTGTTCCAGCCCCATATGCCGGTCCGCGCCGGCCATCCACTGGCCGATGTCGAACGAGATACCGGGCGTCAGGACGATGAAGATCAGGCCCGATCGTTCGGCGGCAGCCAGTTCCGTGAGGCCGCGGCTGGCCCGGTCCACCGGGCCGAAAGTGGCGGCATCGGCGACGCCCAGCAGGCGTCCCTCATTATCATATGTCCATCCGTGATAGGGGCAGGAAAATCGCGTCTGCCGGCCGCTGCAATTTTCCGGTGCAACAACCGCGCCGCGGTGGCGGCAGACATTGAGGAAAGCCCGCAATCCCGTTGCCGTGCGGGTGATGAGAACGGCCGTGTCCAGGATCGTCAGGGACAGAAACGACCCGGCGTCCGGCAATTCGCAGGAGAGCGCGACCGCAAGAGGCTTCTGCCTGTAGATTTTCTCGACCTCGCTCGTCCAGATCCGCCGGTCGAAATAATCGGTGACCGGAACGCGCATCTGGCTTTCGGCGGCATCCGTCGTCTTCGCCTCAGCATGGGCGAGAAGTCGTTTGGCCAGGCCGATCTGTATCGCCTTGTCCATATCCTCCTCCTGTATGTTGCGGCGGTCCGGGCTGGCCGTCCGCATCATGGGAATGGCGTGATCAACACCTTGCACTGTCGCGGCGACGTGCGCAGAGCCTCGAACATTTCCGGCACGGCATCCAGCCCCACCGTATCGGTCACCATGTGGCGCGGCTCGACAGCTCCCGCGTCCAGCACGTTGACCGACATTTCAAACTCGCTGCGCGTATAGAGCTGCGGGAAATGGAGCTGCAATTCGCGCATACCGAGGCCAGCCGGAACGATGGGGTCATCGCCGAAGCAATAGCCAAGGGAAACCAGCCGTCCGCCATGCCGCGCATAGGCCGCNGACGCCATGAGCAGGCCGGGGCGGCCGACGCATTCGACCACCACATCGGCCGCTTCCCCCATGNGCAATTCGCCATAATGGCGGGCAAAGCCGTCGCCGCTGGAGGGCGGCTGGGGCAGGAAGACGCCGGTCGCCCCCATCCTTTCGGCGATCGCCCGGCGTTCAGGGACTTTTTCGATCACATAGGTCCGGGCGGCACCAAAATGGCGGGCCCAGAAGAGAGCGGCAAGGCCGATCGGCCCCGCGCCCACGATCGTCACCACATCGCCCGGCATGATCCGCGCGGCGACGATGCCATGAAGCGCGACCGCCAGAGGCTCAGCCAGTGCGGCATCGTCGAGGGACACCGTGGATGGCAATCGAATGGCGGAAGTCGGATCGACCGCGACATATTCGGCATAGCCGCCTGACGTGAACTGCATCGACGCACAGCGGGCCGGCATGCCCTGACTGCATGCGGTACAATGGCCACAGCCGAAGATCGGCATGACGGCAATCTTGTCACCCGCCGCGACCCCCTCGACGCTCCGTCCGACCTCGACAACCTCGCCGCTGATTTCATGGCCGAATATCGTGCCGGGGGGCGGCACATAGCCATGCCCCTCCGCCATGTGCAGATCGGACCCGCAAATGCCGCANCGNGCGACTTTCACAAGAACCTGATTTGCCGCCGGNGCCGGATCGGCAACTTCATCGACCGCAAGCGGCTGGCCGACCTGTCTGAAAAGGACTGCGCGCATAGGAACCTTTCATTCGGCGATCGGCTGGCGACGCGGACGGCGGATGCCCGGCCGGGTAACCCGGCCAGGCGAAAGGTAGCGCCTGCCGCGCTTCACGCGATCTCGCGGTCCGCGACCAGCCCCTCCAAGGCGCCGGCAGCCCGCCAATCCTCCAATATCTTCACGAAAGCGAACAGGCCGCCGCCGAAAGACCCGTTTCGGACAAGTTTGCGGGACGGTTTGCCTTCGTCATTCCAGAAGCTGGGCGTGCATTCCGCCCATTGTTCGATGACAGCGGCAGCATTGTCCTCGTGGAACTGTACCCACGCGCGCTCCACATCTTCCGCGACTTCGACCGTCTTCAGGTCGCGCGCGCCCATCTCCGCAATGATATAGGCGATATGGCGCGCCTGTTCGTTCATCATGTGGGGGAAATTCGGCCCCCAAGGGGTCTGGGTGGTGCTCAGGATGAAGAGATTGGGGAAGCCGTTGACGAGCATGCCGTGCAGCGTCGTCGCGCCGTCGTGCCATTTCTGGCCCAGCGTCAACCCGTTCCGGCCGATGACGGGCATGACCGCGTCATTATTATAGGCGGCCAGTTCGAAGCCCGTCGCATAGACGAGACAATCGACCTTATATTCCCTGCCCTGGACGATCAGCGCATCTTCGGTGATCCGTTCCACGCCATGCCCCGCCGTGTCGATCAGGTGCACATTGGGGCGGTTGAAGCTGTCCAGATAATCATCGTGGAAGCAGGGCCGCTTGCAAAGCCGATTGTACCAGGGCTTGAGGGCCTCGGCCGTGTCCCTGTCCTTCACGACATCGTCGATCCGCTTGCGTACCGATTCCATATAGGCGAAATCGGCCATCTGGAACATCTGGCCCAGTTGCTGGGGCGTCATGTCGGGCGTGGCTTTGCTCATGACGGCGTGGATCATCTTCGTCCAGCCGTCGTCGACCTGATCCTCGGGACAGGGAATGCCCATGACCACCGCCGTATAATTGTCCATCCGGCGCTGTTGCCAGCCGGGCGTCAACGATTTGAACCATGCCTGGTCGGTCGGATGATCGTTCCTGTACCCGATCGATGAGGGCGTGCGCTGGAAGACATAAAGTTCGTTCGCCGCCGCGCCGAGATGGGGCACGCACTGCACGGCGGTCGCGCCCGTGCCGATGATCGCGACATTCTTGTCCTTCAGCTTGTCGAGGCCACCCAGCGCGTCGCCGCCGGTATAGTCATAGTCCCAGCGGCTGGTGTGAAAGCTGTGGCCCTTGAAGGTCTCTATGCCTGGCACGCCCGGCAGCTTGGGCGTCTGGAGAGGGCCGGATGCCATGATGAAGGACCGCGCCCAGAGGCGGTCGCCCCGATCCGTGCTGATCAGCCAGCGCCCGCGTTCCTCGTTCCAGCGCGCCTCCATGATCTGGGTGTGGAAAAGGGCCTTGTCATACAGATCGAATTTCCGGCCGATCCGCTTGGAATGCTCGAAAATCTCCGGCGCGCGCGCATATTTCTCGGTGGGCATATAGCCCGTTTCCTCAAGCAGCGGCAGATANATGAACGATTCCACGTCACAGGCCGCCCCAGGATAGCGGTTCCAGTACCAGGTGCCGCCGAAATCGCCGCCCTTTTCCACGATGCGGACGTCGGAAACGCCATTCTGCTTCAGCCGGGCACCCGCGAGCAGCCCGCCAAAGCCCCCGCCCAGGATGACAACCTCCAGCTCCTCCTCAATGGGCGCGCGCTCGATGCGCTCGGCATAGGGATCGTCCAGATAATGCGCCAGCGCGCCTTCCATCTTCACATATTGCGCGGTGCCGTCGGAGCGCAGGCGCCGGTCGCGTTCTTCCCTGTATTTCTTGAGCAGGGCGTCAGGATCGAAGGTAAAGCCACCGGTATTATCCGCCATTTTCCTCATCTCTCAGTCAAGTTGCAGGCAGCGCGCCCGACATTCTCCCAGCCCCGCTTATTCGGCGATCGCGGCCCCGGCATCGTCCGTGCGGACAGGGGATACAAATGGTGGCGGGCAGGCAGTGGGGCGCAATCCGGAGAAGGCTTTTGGCGGATATCGTCCGATCGCGCTAGGACGATCCAATCGAAACCCGCTATGGCCCGATATTGACCAATATTGCCCATTCGGCAGACGTCCGTCTGCAAAATAGGGTGGTATTTCGTGATTGTCGGGGCTTTTGTCGGATGTTAACGTCGAATATTGACCGTCAGACGGGGGAACAGAAAGTTTTGCATCGTGCTGCAGAGCGTAGCCGGGGTGCTGGCAGACCTACGCGCGCCAGAGCCGCGGAAATCAAGGATGTCATTCTTCGCGCAGCGATGACCGAATTTACCGAACGGGGATTTCACGCCAGTTCCGTAGCCAGCATTGCCGCGCGGGCGGAAGTTTCGCGCCGGACCGTGTACAACCAGTTCCAGACCAAGGAACAACTCCTGGAAGTTCTGGCCAAACATACATGTACGCGGCTCAGAACGCTGCTGGCTGAGGTAATAGAAAACGAAGAGCCCATCTGGGACACGCTCTATGGCGTTGGCATGTGCTTTTACAATGATGCCATGGGCGCTGACTCGCGCACCATTTCCAGGCTGCTCGTCATGGAAGCAGAACGCATGCCTGCGCTGGCCCGCCAGGGCCTTTCGTTCCGGCAATATGCGCTGGAGCCACTGGTAAACTATCTGGAGCGCCAGGCCCTGGAAGGAGTCATCACCGTCGAAGACCATGCCCGCGCAGCCCAGCAATTTCTTCATCTGACGACCAGCAGCATCGACTATCTCTTTGGCGACAGCGGACATACGCTGGAAGAGCAGCGCCAATGGGTGGCCGCCGCGGTCAAGACATTCCTTTACGGGGTGCACGCGCGACGCTGATGGCGGACAGAAGGCCGACCGGCGGCGTCAATCCGGCGCGGCCGATGACGCGCCATGCTCCGCAACGGATTTGACGATCCTTTCGAGCGCCGGCCGATAATCGCCCAATATTGACGGCAGCGGGACCGGATTGCCCTCTTCATCCAGGGAGTGGCGGGCAAGAACATGGCGGCGCGCCAACATCACGGCTGCGCCGATAATGACCTGGTTCGCCTCTATATAGGCTGCAACCGCCAACGGCCGTTTCAGGCCCCCGGCTTCGAGCAGTGCCACGAGCTTGCGGCCATAGACGATCTCCTCGTCGTCCCCGCGTCCTTCGATCAGATTGCAGATCAGCGCCGGATCGGACCGGAAGGTCGAATAGCACATTTCCGCATGCTGCCGCAGCACGACACGCCAGTCTGTGCCCGCCTCGACCGCAAGAGCCTTCATCGCCAGCCGATCGGCGACGAGTTGAAGCAAATGCTCTCGCCCTTTCACATAGCCATATAGCGTCGCCACGCCTGTGTTCAGGCGTTCGGCCACGCACGCCATTTCCAGCCGTTCCAGTCCGATGGCGCAGGCAGCGTCGACGATCGCATCCCGCGAAAGCGTCTTGGGACGGCCCGAGGAGCGCCTTTCCGCCGATGCCTTCGCGCCTGCCTCTTCACTTGGTCATCATCCTTTATATTTCACCTTGGAAACCGTTATCATGGAACATTACCGAATACAGATCGCAAATGTTTTCGAATCAGACTCGACAATTTTTCTGCGGCGCTTTAGTCGTTGCGCAAAGCAGCCAATCAACGCGCTTTTGCCCCCCAATCAAGATGGTGATCGATATGCATTTTCGTTTCGCGTTTGCCACCGCACTGGTCGTCCTTGCCAGCCCGGCGTTCGTTTCCGCCCAGACTCCGGAAACGGGTCAATCGGTGAAGAGCGGCGCCTGGGTCTTTTCGGCCGATGGCCGCCGGATCGGCCGCGTAGATGACGTCGCCGACGGCACGGCCGCGATCATCTATAACGGACATCTGATCCGCATTCCCCTCGACAAGCTGGCCGCCAGCGACAAGGGGCTGGTCAGCTCGCTGACGCGCAAGGAGATCGATCAGTTGTAGAGCCGATTTCGATCCGATTGGATGAGATCGTCGATCCAGTAGTTTTGTTTGCAGCGACNTCTTGCNGGCGATCGGTTCGATCGCCGGCAAGANGTCCTGATATCCATGCTATATTCGGTGCAGTCCGCGTCATACAACTGATGACGGCCCTGAATAGAGCATGCCCCGCCTACCCCTCCGCCGTTGAGTCCGGCGNGGCCGCGATCAANCGGCGCGTCGCCGCCGCTATTTCGTCGAAGGCCATGGCCGCGCGGTCGGAGACATGCGCGAAGTTGAAAAATCCGTGCGGNAAGCTGGCATAGCGAAGGACGGTCACCTCGTTTCCGGCGCGGGCAAGCTGGTCGGCATAATTCAAGCCTTCATCGCGCAGGGGATCGATCCCGGCAATGGCCAGGACAGCGGGGGGCAGACCCGCATGATCGCGTGCCTCACAGGGCGAAAGACGGGGATCGCGCCGATCCGCCTGCCCGGCATACTGATTCCAGTACCATGCCATGTCCCTGCTGGTGAGCAGCGGGCAGTGGGCGTTCTCCCGCCAGGAAGGCGTATCGCAACGGCCATCGATCGCGGGATAGATGAGCAGTTGCCCGTGGACCGGGGGTCCGCCCCGGTTGCGCGCCTCCAGGGCCAGGACCGCGGCCAGATTGCCCCCGGCGCTGTCGCCCGCCACCAGAAGCGGGGCTGCGGCGCCCACAAGCTCGTCCCGATGGGCGTGGCACCATTTCAACGCAGCATAGCCATCCTCCAGGCCAGCCGGAAAGGGATGTTCCGGCGCCAGCCTGTAGTTGATCGAGAGGATCGCCGCCCCGGTCCTGTTGGCGAAAGCGCGAATGGCGGGATCATGCTGCGTCAGATCGCCCAGCACCCAGCCGCCGCCATGCAGATACAGGATGAACGCAGTGGGACGCGCAGGACAATAGAAGCGCGCGGCTATGCCGCCGCTCGCGCCGGGCACATCCATATCGCGTACGCGCCAGACCGCCTCCTTCTCGCCCATGTCCGCATCGGCCCACAATGCCCTGGCCTCTTCCGGGCCAGGCTGGATACCGGAGGCGCGGCCGCCAGCATCGCCAGAATGGGCTCAAAGGCTGTGTCCAGCTTCGTCTCAGACATCTGTCCCTCCCTCAGACGGCCAGGCCGCCGCTGACTATTGGCTCAATCCCATCCAAGCAGGCAAGGCCAACCGCCTGCAAATCGGCAAGCGCGACGCGCCTGACGAGAACCTCCGGCGGGCTGCCCGACGTCCGGATCAGGCGCAGGCTCCAGCCGCCATGCACATGTCCGAACGGATCGATCCAGTTTCCGCCGATCCCGGGATCGCGATGCGCGATGACGACGCGAACCGATCCGTCCGCTTCACAATGTGCCCGGTATTTCTGCAAATATCCGCCGCCATCCTCATAATTGTCGAGATTTTCCTGCCACATGTTGCACAGCTGGAGGATCCAGTAGTCACAGAGCGTCGGTATGAACTCGACAACCAGCGCTTCATCCGCGCCGCATTCCCACGTGCCGAACCCATGGTGTCGGTCTGCCACGCCGCCATTGGCAAGATAAAGGGTCAGGTCGAACAACAGGCGGTTCGGCTGGCCGTCGAAATTGTCCTGCCACCAGCGGCGGACCAGCTCGGCATATCCCAGGGTGATCTGCCCGGCCCTCGCCAGCCCGGCGCTCAGCTCCGCAGGGCGAAGCGGGCGAGGCATGCCGCCGTCCAACCGTTCGATCCGCAAGGAGGGCGCGATCGTTTCCTCGCGCAGATGATAGAGCGTCCGCACCAATATCCCCACGGAGGAGCCGGTGATCGGAAGCCAGGCGCCGCCGCCCGGCGGCTTCTCCCTGCTGACGATGACTTCGAAATTACCGGCTTCATCGAATTGGATCTGGTCGCTCGCGATGAAGGCCGTCGCTCGCATCACGGCGGGATCGAACATCTTCAATCCGTCGACACCCTCCTCCGCCCAGTTGCGCGCACCGTGATCGGCCGGAAAGGCACCCTCCCACGCGGCCATGACGAAATAGGGAATCGTGCCGCGATTGCCGGCGATGCGATAGTCGTGCGCGCCGTCGAAAAATTCGGCGATCAGATGGTCCTGATCAGGGGACTGAAAGTTGATCCCCTGGCGCCATGGCGTGTCCAGCAGCCGGGGTCTTTCCGGTTCGGAATTTTCCACATAGCGATGGAAACCATGCCGGACCAGGCGGGACAGGAACCTGTACCATTCCGTCCGGTCCAGTTCATTCACGCCATCGCCGAACTGGTCGATGACCTGTCCCGCCTGTTTCAGAACCTCGCAAAGGTCGTTCCAGGCATCGCCTGTCAGCAGCCGCTCCCCGGCCCTTTTTTCCAGTTCCGCATCCATCTCACATCGTCTCCATACGTGTCGCCGCCCTTCAGACAGCCGTTCGGGCCGAGCTGGCTTTGTTTGCGTCTAGTCCGATCGGCTGCGGCTCCGTTCGCAGCGCGCCATATGCTGGCGGCGGAGAGTGATGTTGCGGCAATGAGTCGAAAGGACGGTTGCCGCGTGCGAAGGAAATGCCGCCATGTCCTTTACCACGGAAACCCGTTTTTCGTCCCCGGCCGGGGTTGTGGAGATACGCAACTATCATTGGCCTGCTCCGCTCGACGATGTTCTGGGCGCTGAAGCGGCGGTTTTCGGGCTGTCTCTTTCCCGCGTTCCTGATGGATCGGTCGCGCGCTTCCATGGCGAGGGCGGCGGGCCGGATTTCCGGCCCGTGGGACGAATGCTGTTCCGCCCGGCCGGGTCGGAAATGCGCTGCCGCAATGCGGGAGGACGACAAAGGCTACTGATGTGTTCCATGCCGGACGACTGGACTGGCGAAGGCATGCGGCTCCCGGTCGCACATCTGCCGCCCGCGCTGGACCTTCGCGAACCGGCCCTCGCGCGGACGATGCACAGGCTTGCCCATGAAGTCGTCACGCCGGGCTTCGCCGCGCCTGCGCTCATCGAAGCGCTGATTGCGACCCTGCTGGTCGATTTCACGCGCAGCCAGCGCACGCAGCCGCCTCGCCAGGCCAGGGCTCGCGGCGGCCTCGCGCCGTGGCAGATCAGGCGCATCGAGGAAGCGGTGCGCGAAACCGATGGCCCCCCGCCCAGCGTGTCTGCCCTGGCCCGGCTTGTTGACATATCGCCACGGCATCTGCTTCGGGCATTCAGAACGAGCATGGGCTCTTCCGTCCTTTCCCATATCGCCCAGATCCGTCTGGACCGGGCCTGCGCATTGCTATCGGCGTGCTCCATGCCGATCAAGCAGGTGGCGGGCCTGTGCGGTTTCGCCTCCACAAGCGCCTTTTCCGCGGCTTTCCGCCGTAAAACCGGAATGACGCCCCGCGATTTTCAGCGCCGGGCAGGATGTTCGAGTCCGATCCGCGACATAATGGCCGAAGGAATGGACTGATCGCCACCCTTCCCGCGCCCATGCTGATAGAAGACGATCCGGGGAGAGTAACATGAGCATGGCTGAGATTTGCAGATTCGATTATTCCGGACGGACGGTCCTGGTGACCGGCGGGACGGCCGGCATCGGCCTCGCCATTGCCCGCGCCTATCGCGATGCCGGCGCCAGCGTGTTCGTGACTGGGCGCAGATCTCGATCGGCCGATTATGGCGACGAAATCAGCGACCTTGGCTATTTCCCCATGATCGCCAACGATCCGGCCGCCTGCGCCGCCATCACGGCCAGCCTGCCGGCGCTGGACATATTGGTGAACAATGCAGGGGAATCCCATCCGGGTGGGTTCGAAAGGCGCTATGAACCCGACATCTTCGAAGATGCCGTCTCCATCATCCTTTTTGGGCCCTATCGGCTGGCGCACGCGCTGCACGCCGTACTCGCCAGAAGCGCCATGCCCGGCGGCGCAAGCGTCGTGAACCTCGCCTCCATGTCGTCCTTTTTCGGTATGGACGCCGTGCCCGGCTATGGCGCGGCCAAGGCAGCGATCGTGCAATTGACCAAGACACTGGCCATCGCCTGGGCCGCCGACAATATTCGCGTCAATGCGATTGCGCCTGGCAATGTCCAGACCCGGATATTCGACCATGTGAAGGACGTGCCAGAGGTGATGGAGCCGTTGATAGCCCGCACCCCGATGCGGCGCTTTGGCCGGCCGGAGGAAATTGCGGGACCGGTCCTGTTCCTCACCAGTCCGGCCGCGAGCTTCATGACCGGCCAGACCATCCCCGTGTGTGGTGGCTTTTCCATCGCCTGACCGCGCCATTCGATACGGAGGTCCATTTGTATATCGATGATCTCGCTTCGCCCCGGCAGACGCCGGCCGCACTCGCCGCGCTTCAGGCTGCCGAAGGCCAACCCGTCATCTTGACGCGGGACGCCGTGCTGGACGCGGCGCGCAGCATGACCGGCCTTTCCGATTTCGGCCGCGAGGATTTTCTCCCTCGGCTCGACATCATGCTGCGCAGCGCCGACGAGGACGGTCTCAACGCCTTTGGCCGCACATTATTCTTCAACGACATGGTCCGCTATGCGGCCAACCGGCTTCGTGTCGAGCATATGGTCGCCCGGCACCCGGAAATACTGGATGTCAGGATTGACCGGCCGATCATCATTCTGGGCATGCCGCGCACAGGCACGACGCATCTCGTCAACCTGATGGCGTCGGACGACAGGCTGCGATCCATGCCCTATTGGGAATCGCTGATGCCGGTCCCCGCCGAGGGTGTCCCTGACACCCGGCTCGCCGATACCGAGGCGTCCTGGGCGGGCCTCGACGCCCTGCTGCCGTTCCAGAAGAATGTTCACGAACTCAGCCCGACCCATATCCATGAAGAGATCGAGCTGCAGATGCTCGACTTTTCCTCCTACATGATCGAATGGATCTCCCGGCCCTATCGCTGGCGGGACCATTATCTCTCCCACGACCAGACTTCGAGCTACCTCTACCTGCGCAAGGTGCTTCAGGTGCTGACCTGGCTGCGCGGCCCGGAACGCTGGATCTTGAAATCGCCGGGACATCTGGAGCAGCTCGGGCCGCTGATGACGGCCTTTCCCGACGCGACCATCGTCATGACCCATCGCGACCCGGTCGATGTCGTCGCCTCCTGCCTGACGATGAACTGCTATATCGACCGCTTGCGGCGGCTGAAGGTCAATCCGGGGGAAGTCGCCAATTACTGGGTGGACCGGATCGAGCGGCTGTTGCGCGCCTGCGTGCGCGATCGCGACCTGTTGCCGCCTGACCGCGCGGTCGACGTCCGTTTCCGCGATTTCATGTCGGATCAGATCGGCACGGTGCGCCGGATCTACGCCATGGCCGGACTTGAACTGACCGGGCAGGCGGAGCAGGTGATGCAGAGCTACATCGCCGATCATTCCCGCGACCGTCACGGACAGTTGGAATATCGGTTGAAAGAGGATTTTGGTCTGGAACCAGCGGCCCTTGCCGAAAGATTCCGGTTCTACAGCGATCGGTTCGTGACGGCCCCCAATTCGCTTTCCACCGGTCCCCTTTCCCCAAGCATACTCTGAACAGACGATGCGCCATGGGCGGATGACCGCGAGTGGGGGAGACAGGAGTTCTTGCCCTTTGAGGCACAGGAGAGAGGATCGAATCTTGGCAGAAGCCGGCATATCACGCGTGGTGAACGCCGCGTCGTTCGACGAGCATCCCGAGGAGATGTTCTGGCAACCCCTGGACGCCAGCCTCGCCATGCCAGCCGAAGAGGTATCGCGCATCCAGCTTCACGCCGTGCGCAAGCGGTTTGAGGAACTGCGGGAGCATCTTCCGGCCCTGCGCAACCTCGCCGCGGAACAGGGCATTACCCAAATCGCGACCCTGAACGACGCCGCCGCGCTGCTGTTCAAACATTCCGTCTACAAATCCTATCCGGTCTCGCTGATCGAAAAGAACCGTTACGACCGGCTGACCCAGTGGCTCTCCAATCTGACCACGGTCGACCTTTCCAGTGTCCAGACGAGCGGCGTCGAATCGATCGACGACTGGCTGGACGCGGTCAATCGCGATGCGGGCGTGCGGATCATCCACACCACCGGCACCAGCGGAAAATTGTCCTTCCTGCCGCGCGGTCCGGCGGAGGCGAGCCGCCAGCTTCGTTCCGGACGCCTCTCGCAGCAGGCAATTGGCCAGCCCGAACCGACCGGACTGGACCAGGTTCCCACCATCGTCCTGGGCAACCGCATCATGTACAATGGCTATGGCGCCATGGTCGAAGCGCTGCTGCACGATCTCTACCAGGGTGACGACGCGATGATCGTCGCCATGAATCCCGGCCGACTGAGCGCCGATGTCCTGTCGCTGGCGGGCCGCCTCGCCGCCGCGGGTAATCGCGGCGAACTGGGCCGTTCGCAGGTCTCGCCCGCGATCTTGAACCGCCTGGACGACTTCGTTGCTGCCCAGAAGGAAGGGCCGGCACGCCGCGCCCGCTTCTTCGACGAAATATTCGATCGACTGGCGGGCAAGCGGGTCATGATGTCCGGCAACTGGTCCATGTATCATGAAATGGCCGAAGCGGGCGGGCAGCGCGGCGTAGGCGGCATCTTTGCGCCGGACAGCCTGTTCCTGTGCGCGGGCGGCACCAAGGGCGCGACCCTTCCGGACGGGTACAGGGAGACCATTCCGGCGTTTCTCGGCATATCCATGCTCAATGAACTGTACGGCATGAGCGANATGACAGCGCTGATGCCGAAATGCAGCGAGGGCAAATATCATGCCCTTCCCTGGATGCTGCTGTTCCTGCTCGATCCGGAAACCGGCCAGCCCGCTCCGCGCAGCGGGACGCATACGGGACGTTTCGGCGTCATCGACCTGTCGATCGAGACGCGCTGGGGCGGCATTGTCAGCGGAGACGAAGTGACGATGACCTTTGGCCGATGCGCATGCGGACTGGACGGTCCGTTCCTCGACTCCGATATTCGCCGCTATAGCGAGAAGGAAGGCGGCGACGACAAGATCACATGCGCCGGCGCCCCGCAGGCGCACGACAATGCGCTCGCTTTCCTCGCGGAAATGGACTGACAAAATGACGGATCATGGTTTTCGCGTGCCGCTGGTCATCCGGGGCGAAGTAATCCAAGAGGATGGCGTGTCGCATGGCGGGCGCGGCGGAGGCATCAGCTTTACCGCACCCGATGTGGCGGCCCATCTGGGCAAGCTTGCCCTGTCCACGCCCAGCAGCATGAGCGACCTCTACTCCCTGAGGATGGAGGAGATTTTCGACTATCTGGGCGAACTGGGAAGCCGTCTGCCTCCCTCCCGCAATCCATGGATGGAGGAGGCATTCCGGATATCCTGCCATACATCGGGGCTGGGCGCCGACATCCTGCGCGCCATGTACGATAATATGGACAGGATGCTCGATCCCGCCGCCTTGCGTGAGGCAGCCGAAAATTCCATCGGCATCGATTATCTTGAGAACTGGGTCGAAATGCCGCTGGAGGGGCCGGTGACGGCACGGATCCGCGCCTTTGGCGCGCGCGCAGTCCATATCGTGGCGGGCAACGCGCCGGGCACGTCGCTTCTGACTGTCGCCCGCAACGCCATCACCCGGAGCGACGCGATCATCAAGACGCCGAGCAATGATCCGCTGACCGCGGCGGCGATCGCCCGGACGATGATCGACATGGCGCCCGATCATCCGCTGACGCGCCACCTCAGCGTCGCCTATTGGAAGGGCGGTGACGAGCGCGTGGAGGCAAAGCTCTACACGTCCGGCAATATCGAGAAGATCATCGCGTGGGGCGGCATGGCGTCGATCAAGCATATCGCCAAATATGTGCAGCCAGGCATAGAGCTGGTCGCGCTGGACCCCAAGCTGAGCTCGACGATCATCGGGCGCGAGGCCTTCGCCGACGAGGAAACATTGGCGCGGGTGGCAGGGGCGCTCGCGCTGGACGGCGGCGGCCTCAACCAGGAAGGCTGCGTGAATGCGCGCGTCGTCTGGGTCGAAAGCGGCACCGACAAGGCGGGACTGGAGCGGCTCAATCGCCTCGGGCAACTTGTATATGACGCGATCCAGGCATTGCCCCCGCAGATTTCAGGCCCCGCCGTGCGCATGGACCCGGCCCTGGCGGATGAGGTGAGCGCGCTGCGTGTGGGCGGCGATGACTGGTACAAGGTCATTGGCGGCGGCGTCGAGGGTGCGGTCATCATGTCGCAGATGGAAGAACCGGTGGATTTCGCGCCGCTGCTCGCCAACCGCGTGCTCAATCTGGTGCCGGTGGACGACGTCGAGACCCCCGTGCAGGCCGTCACCAGCTATACCCAGACCATCGGCATATGGCCCGAGAGCCTGAAGCGCCGGCTGCGCGACCAGCTTGCGATTCACGGCGCGCAACGCCTCGTGACCCTTGGCAACGCCGTTGGCATGCCCAACCACGGCATCCAGGACGCGATCGAGCCATGGCGGCGCATGTGCCGCTGGATCGTGGAGGAGGAAGCGACAGCGGCCTGAGCGGGCGCTCCCGCTGGGCCGCAGATCAGCAGCCTTTCCAGATCGGCGCGCGCTTCTCGACAAATGCGCGTGGTCCTTCGCTTCCGTCCTCCGATCCGGCGAGGATCCTTGTGGCGGGCAGCGACCATTGCCGCCGTTCCGCATCCTCCAGAGGCAGGGCTGCGCAATCCAGCGCCACCCGCTTGGAGGCCCGTACCGCAAGAGGCGCGGCGGCAACGATATCCTGCGCCCACCGCATCGCCCGGTCAGCCAGCTCGCTGGCCGGTGCGACGTCGGTGACGAAACCCATCTCGCGCGCTTCGATCGCGGACACGGGCTTTCCCGTGAGGATCAGGCCCATGGCACGGTGATAGGGGATCTGCCGCGACAGACGCAGAACGCCCCCGCCCAGCGCCGCCATCCCGACCTTCACTTCCGGTAGCGCGAAAGAGGCATGCTCCGCCGCGACGATGATATCGCAGGCCAACGCCATTTCGAACCCGCCCCCGAACGCGAGCCCGTTGACGGCCGCGATGATCGGCTTGTCCATGTCGAACCGCGCGGTAAGCCCGCCGAAGCCCCCGGGAAGGAGGTCATCCCTGCCCTTGGGCGGCGGTGTCTTCAGGTCGAAGCCGGCGGAGAAGGCCGCGTCGCCGGCGCCCGTCAGGATGGCCACCCATTGCTCGTCATCGGCGGCAAAAGCGTCGAGCGCATCGGAAAGCGCGGATTGCGCCGCCCGGTCCAGCGCATTGCGCCGCGCCTGCCGATCCATTGTGATGCGGGTGACGCGGCCCAGCCGCTCGACCTTTATGGGCCCTGCATCCATATGCTCGCCATGGATCGGGTCAGAGGAAGATGTCACAGGATGCTCCGTCCACCGGCCGATCGCCATAGCCGTTCCACAGATGCGATGGGGGCTGCTGGCGCGCAATCTGAAAATTGCCTCCGAATCTGTCCGGAAGAGATCACACCGCCTGCCCGCGAAGCCGTCGTCATTTGCACCACCCTATTTCCATTGCCGGCGATCCTGACGAACGGGCCAGCGCGCCACATCGTCGTTTGCGACTAGTGGCCCGAATCTGAAGTTCGTCCACTGCTGCGTAGGCGTTGAACGAACTTCAGACTCATCGGGGTCACTAGCAGATATAGGATTCTAGTGTGTTTTTTGATTTGAAATACGCTCCCCACCTAACCGCTATAATAAGGCGTATTTCACATCCACCACAGTAGGCGCGGATCATGGTTCGATGCTCCTTCCCGCTTTCCTAGTCCGTTCATGGGTTTGACGTGCGGCGCCGCCCTGAAAACTACAACGAAAATGAGGAGAGGAAAGATGGCGAGCCGATTTGGTCGAGTGAGAAGGCGCTGCATGCTCCTCGCGCTGATTGTGCATGCGGTCCCGGCTTTGGGCGGCACGGTGCTGCCATCTACCGATGCTGGAATGGCTTCCGCACCGCTTCCCAACGCCTTTCCGGCGATCCCGACCGCACCCGAGGGCGCCCCCAATATTCTCCTCGTCCTCACCGATGATGTCGGCTTTGGTGCGGCCTCGGCCTTTGGCGGCCCGGTTCCAACCCCCAATCTGGAGCGGCTGGCCCAGAATGGATTGCGGTACAACCGCTTCCACACCACCGCCATGTGTTCCCCGACGCGGGCCGCATTGCTGACCGGCCGCAACCACCATGCCGTGGGCACCGGGACCCTGACCGACTTTGCCCTCGGCGCGCCCGGCTATGATGCAATGATACCGCGAAGCGCCGCCACTATTGCCCGTCTCCTGCAGGACAATGGGTATAACACGGCCTTTTTCGGCAAACATCACAACATACCGAAGGGACCGTTCAGTTCGTCAGGGCCTTATGACTATTTCCCCACGAAGCTGGGGTTCGATCACTTCTTCGGCTTCATAGGATCGGACACGGATCAATGGCGCCCGACGCTCTATCGCGACACAAGCCGCGTCATCGACGAAAAACCGCCGAGCCGAATCCTTGACCAACGGCTCCCC
>JGI24741J21665_1000048_pt1 | contig 29528 bp, 25 predicted proteins | sample KBSCornC7_FD_21665 | JGI IMG/M metagenome (IMG submission 21665) | reverse complement strand
GTCGTGGGCAGGCCGTCATAGCTGACATCAGTCTGCAGGAAGTTGAACTGGGCATAGGCTTCGCTCGAATCGCCGACCCGGGCGGTGAAGCGGGCCGAGAAGCCGTAGCGTTGAATATCCGGATTGATGACGCCGTAATTCTTGGTCAGGTCTTCCTGGCAGACGGTGGTCGGCGCGGCACCATTGATCAGATTGCCATCCTCATCCGTCGCAGCGAGTTCCGCCGGGGTCAGCGAATAAGGCGTGCTGCGGGCATTGCACCCGACCAGCGGATTGAGGATCTGGTAGCGACCATTTTGAGTGCCGGTCAGCGAATTTGCCGGACGAACGAAGAAGTTGCTACCGGTGTTGGTGACGACCGGACTGAAACCCGGATAATTACCTTCGCCGTCCAGGCCATCGATGACATTGTTAGGACCGCAATTGCCGTCATGGCAGACGCCGCGATAGTCGTCGCTGTTATAGGGATAGCCGCGCTGGCTGTTCTTCAGCTGCTTGCTATTATAATAGAAGCCACTGACATAGGCGTTATAGCCATTGTCCTCCAGATCGCCGGTGCCGGCGGTCAGCGACAGGCGATATTGCTGCCCGTCGCCGCGGCTGGAGATGCCGCTTTCCACGCGGCCGGCAACGCCCTTGAAATTCTTCTTGGTGATGACGTTGACCACGCCCGCGATCGCGTCCGCGCCATAGCTGGACGAGGCGCCGTCGCGCAGCACTTCGATATGGTCGACGATATCGTCGGGGATGGTGTTGAGGTCGACGAAGTTGCGCGTACCGTCATCCGACAGCGGGTAATAGGCAGCGCGCATGCCGTCGAACAGGACCAGCGTCGAGTTGGTCGACAGGCCGCGCAGCGACACGGCGGAAGCACCGGCCGCGAATGCGCCATTGGCCGAGAAGCTGTTGGTCAGCGCCGGACCGTTATTGGCGGCCAGACGCTGCAGACCTTCTTGAACCGTGCTGATGCCGCGCTTGTCGAGATTTTCGACCGAGACGGTGGTGACCGGCGACGGGGTTTCGGCATCGGTGCGGCGGATGATGGAGCCGGTAACGACGATCACGTCGCCGTTATCTTCAGGCGCCGCGCCCTGCGCCGCTTCCTGGGCGAAGGCGGGTGTGGCGAAAGCGGCAAAACCAGCGCCTGCCAATGCAAGCGCCTGCAGCGCCGCGCTTCCGCGCAGCCACGCGTTATTCGAGTTGGTCTTCACTATCCAGTCCCTTGCTCTGGAGGCTCGCGGATTGGCCCGCGTGCTGTTTTGGACGCGTGAAGAGGGCGAAGAGCCCGACAGCAAAACCCTCTTCACGCGTGCTGCGGATTACTCTGCGCAGACGTTTTATGAGTGTAAAGCAGGGGAGAAGGGCAAAAATCGCATTTGATCTGAACTGTAGCAATTATGCCACAAACCCGAAAAACTCACATTGAACGGCTGTTTAACAACATTGTTACAGGTCCGAGTTTTCGGGGAAAATTTTGCATTTTCGGCGCTGGCAAACGAACGAATAAAATTATAGTTCCGTGAAATATTGCTTCACTGCGGCGGCATTGGACCGGCGAGCAGAAGCGGGTCGATCCGGGCGTCATTCCACTTCATGGCCCAATGCAGATGGGGTCCGGTCGCCCTGCCGGTGGCGCCGATCGCGCCGATGCGCTGTCCCTGGACCACATGCTGGCCGGGAATCACATCGATCCGCGAGAGGTGCAGGAAGGCGCTGTTCAATCCATGGCCATGGTCGATCATCAGCAGATTGCCCTCCAGCGTGAAAGGGTGATCGGCCGCCAGCGTCACCACTCCATCGGCCGGGGCCACCACCGGCTCGCCCGGGGCGCCCGCAATGTCGACGCCGCCATGATAGGCGCCCGGCTGTCCCTGATAAATACGCTGTGCGCCGAACAGGCCGGAGATGCGGCCAAGGCGTGGCCAGATGAACCGCTGGCGCCAGCCCTGCGCGTCGGTCATTTCCTGGCGAGCGGCGGCGATCTGCTCCAGCTCCGGCTTTCGCAGGGCGAGGAAGGCCTGCGTGTTCCTGGTGGGGCGCAGCGGCGCATCGACCTGTTCGATCCGCCAATCCCGCGATGCGACGGCCAGGGTGCGCTCGACCATGGTTCCGTCGGCAAGACGCGCCCTCAGCCCGGCCTGCGGCGCGGCATCGCGATCGAAGGCGATCAGGAAGCGGCCATCGGCATCGACCGNCACCNGCTGGTCATCGAAACGCAGTTCGACGGTGCCCCTGGGCGCCGTGCCCAGCAACGNGCCGCCCTGCATGGGGGCGCCGTTCAGAACCAGTTCCGGACCGNCGGGAGCAGCGGACGTCGCGACCGTCATGCCGGCCACCGCCAGTGCCGCCGCGACGATCCAGCGCTTCATCTAGGATCCGCGTACCTTCAGTTCGGCCTGGGCGGACAGTTCGGCGCTGGCATAGGGTTCCTGCCGCGATATGCTCCAGTAACGCAGGTCGTCCAGCGGGATCTTCCGTCCGCTGACGGCGCAGACCACATGGTCGCCCGCCTGCAGGACGCGAAAGCTGTAGGCCATATAGTGCAGCCGGGCCGGGCGGTCGCGGTTGGACATCAGCATGGGATCACTCGGCCTTTCTCGTACGGCGGCATCGTCAGGAAAACAGGTCCTGCTGCCCGATTTCCTTGCCCTCGCGCGGTTTGCGCGGGGTGCGGGACGGACTCGATATAGCTTCCGCGGACGGCTTCTCAAGGGGGGTGCCGCCCTGGATGCTCGCGCCCACCGCGCCATCGCGGAAGTGCAGGCTGACGACGCCTTCCGCCTGGGCCTGCGCCACGGATTTCACCAGCCGGTCGCCCGCCATCACCCGCGCAAATCCGCGTTGCAGCGGCAGATCGGGATCGACCGAGGTGAAAAGCCGCGACACCCGGTCGAAGGCGGTCGCCCGGTCCTGATAGACGCGCTCCAGATAATCCGGGCGCAGCCGCAACCGGTCGACGCGCTCGGCAGCGCGGCTGACATATTGGCGGAGCAGCGCAGGCCGCAGCGCGCCGCCCGCCTGGCCGAGATGCGCGCGCGCGTCGGCCACGCGGTGCCGCAGCGCGCCGCCAAGGCCATCGGACAACTGGTCCAGCTTCTGCCGCTGGGGGCTGAGCAGCATGTCGGGCGTGGGCATCAGCCGCGCCTGCATTTCTAGCCGTTCTCGCGCCTGCGCCGCGCCGCGCCGCACGGCCCGGTCCATGCGAAGCCCCTGTTCGGTCAGCATCGCCAGCAATTCGGCCCGCACGGGCACGGCCATTTCGGCGGCGGCGGTCGGCGTGGGAGCGCGCATGTCGGCGGCATAGTCGCAGAGCGTCGTGTCCGTTTCATGCCCCACGGCGGAGATGATGGGGATGGAGCATTCCGCGACGGCGCGGACGACGATCTCCTCATTGAAGCTCCACAGATCCTCGATCGACCCGCCGCCGCGCGCCACGATCACCAGATCGGGCCGGGGCACCATGCCGCCGGGCTGCATCTCGCTGAAGCCGCGCACCGCGCGCGCCACCTGATCGGCGGCGCCCTGCCCCTGGACCAGCACCGGCCAGAGCAGCACCTGGGTCGGGCATCGATCCTCCAGCCGATGCAGGATGTCGCGGATCACCGCACCCGTGGGGGACGTCACCACGCCGATCACGCGGGGCATGAACGGCAAGCGGCGCTTGCGTTCCCGGTCGAACAGCCCTTCCGCCGCCAGCTTCTGCCTGAGCTTTTCCAGCAGCGCCATCAGCGCGCCTTCGCCAGCCAGTTCCATCCGCTCGATCACGATCTGATATTTGGAGCGGCCGGGATAGGTGGTGAGCTTGCCCGTCGCGATCACCTCCGCACCATCCTGCGGCGCGAAGGGCAGGCGTGCCGCCCCGCCCTTCCACATCACGCCGTCGATCACGGCATTGTCGTCCTTCAGGCAAAGATAGATGTGCCCCGATCCGGCCCGCTTGAAGCCGGAAATCTCCCCGCGAACGCGGACATGGCCGAAACGGTCCTCGACCGTGCGCTTCAACAGGCCCGACAATTCGCTCACGCTGAGCGGCGGCGCGTTGTCCCCCGAGCGTTCCTCGGCTAACAGGCGCCCCGACACATCGAAACCAGCTTCATATTCCGGGGACATGGGCGAAATGAACATCCTTCTGTTGGGCGGCGGCGGCCGCGAACATGCTCTGGCGTGGAAGCTGGCGCAATCGCCGGCGCTCGACACCCTTTATGCCGCGCCGGGCAATCCCGGCATAGCCCAGCACGCGACATTGGTCGACCTTGATGCCGCGGATCATCGCGCCGTGGTCGATTTCTGCCTGCGCCACAGCATCGGCCTGGTGGTGATCGGCCCGGAAGCGCCGCTGGTCGACGGACTTGCCGACAATCTGCGGGTCAAGGGCTACCCGGTCTTCGGCCCCGGCAAGAGGGCAGCGCAGCTTGAGGGGTCCAAGGGCTTCACCAAGGATCTGTGCAAGCGCGCAGGCATCCCGACCGCCGCCTATGAACGCGTCAAGAGCAAGGACGGCGCCATCGCCGCGCTGGACGACTTCGCGCTGCCCGTGGTGATCAAGGCGGACGGGCTGGCGGCGGGCAAGGGCGTGATCATCGCGGAAACCCGCGAAGAGGCGCTGGAGGCGCTCGACACCATGTTTTCCGGCGCGTTCGGCGCGGCTGGCGAGGAAGTGGTGCTGGAGGAGTTCATGACGGGGGAGGAAGCCAGCTTCTTCGCCCTGACCGATGGCAGCGCCATATTGCCCTTCGGATCGGCGCAGGATCACAAGCGGGTGGGCGACGGCGACACCGGCCCCAATACCGGCGGCATGGGCGCCTACAGCCCGGCCCGCGTGCTGACGCCCGAACTGGAAGCGCAAGTGATCGCGACGATCATCCGTCCCACGGTCGACACGCTGGCCGCCGAAGGAACGCCCTATAGCGGCGTGCTCTATGCCGGGTTGATGCTGACGGCCGAAGGGCCGAAGCTGATCGAATATAATGCCCGCTTCGGCGATCCCGAATGCCAGGTGCTGATGATGCGGTTCGACGGCGATCTGGTTGCGCTGCTGCTTGCCGTGGCGGAAGGAAGGCTGGCGGATCAGGGGCCGGTGCAACTGGCGGACCGCGCCGCGCTCACCATCGTCATGGCCGCGAACGGTTACCCCGGCACGCCCGACAAGGGCGGCGCGATCACCGGCATCGATGCGGCGGAGGCCGGCGGCGCGCGGGTTTTCCACGCCGGGACGACAGAGCGGGACGGCATGATCGTCGCCAACGGTGGCCGCGTGCTCAACGTCACGGCGACCGGCCCGACGGTGAAGGCGGCGCAACAGGCCGCCTACAGCGCGGTCGACGCCATCTCCTTCCCGACCGGCTTCTGCCGCCGGGACATCGGGTGGCGCGAAGTGGCGCGGGAGGAAGCGCAGCGCTGATCCCCTTGCGGCGTGCGCTCAACCGTCCTTAAATAAGGCAAATTCAGACAGGGAGGGACAAGCGATGCAAGAATTCTTCATGGACTATGGCCTGTGGCTGCTGATCGCGCTGCTGGTCATCATCGGCATCGTTTTCCTGCTGTCCGGGCGCAACCGTCCCAGTGAGCCTTCCATTCCCGCCGAGTCGAAGCCGGTGGCGGCGCCTGTTGCCGCTCCGCCGGTTTCCGTGCCGGTCGAGACGAGCGCGCCCGAACCGGCGATGGCCGCTCCGGCCGCCCCCTCGCCCGCGCCCGCGCCGGTCGAACCTTTGGCGCCGGTTCCTGCCCCCGATTCACCGGCGGCTGCCGCGCCGTCCGGCGATGCCGACGACCTGCTGAAGCTGAAGGGGGTCGGCCCCAAGCTCAACACGCTGCTGATCGAACTGGGGGTCACGCGCTATGCCCAGATCGCGGGCTGGAACGATGCCGACATCGCCGCGATCGACGCCAGGCTGGGCAGCTTCAAGGGCCGCCCGGTGCGCGACCAGTGGATCGACCAGGCAAAATATCTCGCCGCCGGGGATGTTGCAGGCTTCGAAGCCAAATATGGCAAGATCTGACGGGTCAGGCCGGCAGCGGCGATGGGGTCAGGGATGGCGCCGCCGGCCCCTGTCGCGGCGCATTGCCGAACANCAGCGGCANGAGCGTGCCGCGCGCGGTNGCGCGGCAGCCTAGCGCCAGCAGCAGGACGGACAGCGCCATTGTCGCCGCCGGTCCGAGGCCGAACATGACGAGCACGCCCATGACCAGCGGGTGCCAGAGGTAGAAGAACAGGCTGTCGCGCCCGATGGCATTGACCGGCGCGAATTCCAGCCGCAGCGCCAACAGCGTCGGCAGCAGCGCGATGAGGCCGAGGCACATCAAAAGTCGCGCTGGCACGAAGGCCATCGGATTATCGGCATCACGAAGCCCTGACCACCAAAGCAGGCCGAGCAAGGCGATCGTCCCCGCGATTCCCAGATGGCGCCGCGAAATCCGCCGTTCCGCGATCAACATGCCGAAGAAGAAGAATATCGGATAGCGCAGGAAACGGCTGTCGGGCGAAAACAGGCTGTCGCCGATGGGGCCGTGATTGAGGCCAAAGCCGTACATGATCGCCAGGCTGACGGGCGTGCCCGCCGCCAGCAGCACCAGCGGCGAGAAAGGCAGCAGCCGCGTCAGCATGATCAGGAAGAACAGCGTCGGCACATACCAGAGGTGAAAGGGCGGCCGGAACAACAGATCGAAGGGCAGCGTCCAGCGCAGCGCGCCTCCGCTGGCGATCATGTACACCATGCCGGCGAAAAGCCACGGCACGAGCATCCGCCGGCCATAGCGGGACATCAGGCGATGAATGCTGTCGGTCCGGGTGCGGGTGACGTTGAGCAGATAGCCCGAAATCCCTACCATCAGCGGCATGCGAAAGCCCGACCCGACCCACAGCGCCAGATCATGGGCGCCGGTCAGTTCCCTTATATGCCCACCCATGACGAGCAGGATCAGCACGCCTTTCAGCAGGTCGATAGACGGATTCTTGCTCACGAAATTGCCCTGGCGTCCCCAACCGGAACGCTAGCGTCACGTCCTTGCCGGATCGTTAAGACGCCATCAGCATTTGCAGCTTTTCAGCGCGGGAAAAGGCGCTACGTATATCCGTCGATGAAGACGCCGCTGCTGCAACGCCTCGACGCCTCGCCTTTTGCCAAATTGGGGCTGGCGATCATCGTCTTCTGCCTGATCCTGGGGGGCTGGCAGGCCGTGGGCCGATACCGTGCTGCGCATGTGACGCTGCCGGGCGGTGAGACGCGCCCGGGCGCCTGCTCGCTCTGGTTCATCGGCAGTTCGTCGATGCATCGATGGACCAGCCTCGATCGGGACATGGCGCCCTGGGATGCGCATAATCGGGGGATCGACGACGCCACCTTCGCCGACATCCTGCCGCGCTTTGCCAATGCGGCGAGGGATAGCAAGCCGGCGGCGATCATCCTCTATGCCGGGGAGAATGACATCGCCAGCGGCGTCGAGGTTCGCGCGGTGATCCGCGATCTCGCGCGATTTCTGGACCTGCGCAACCGGATGATGGGCGACGTGCCGGTGCTGATATTGTCGATGAAGCCCAGCCCGACGCGCCGGTCGATCTTCCAGAGCCAGATACTGTTCAACAGGGCAGTGCAGAAGCTGATCGAACCCTTGCCGCTGACCCATTATGCCGACATCACCACNCCGTTGCTGAAGGATGGCAAGCTGGGCGACAATTATCAGGCGGACGGCGTGCATATGAATCCGGCCGGATATCGCATCTGGGCCAATGTCGTGCGCCAGCGGCTGAACGACGTGCTGCCGCCCGCGACGATAGGCCGCTGCGTCCGTCAAGGAGGCGCGGTGCCCCCCTCCCGGACCGCGGCGGATGATCAGAAGATGCCGAGAAACTTCTTTTCCTGACGCCTGTTTTCCCGGACGCTTCCCTTGCCCGCCTCATCCTTGGCCGTGGTGCCGTGGCCGACATCGTCGCGGGGCTTGCCGCCTTTGGTGCGCTGGGCCGCCGCAGTCGCGCCGGCGAGCACCGGGCCGCAGGCGGCGCTCTTTGCGTCCCCGACATCGACAAAGGCAAGGACGGAGGCGAGCGGGGTCGCGGCGATGCCCAGGGCGGCGGCTGCTCCGCCGCGCGCCACCAGTTCGGGGCTGATCACGTCGATGCCGGGCCGGGCGAACGTCCCGTTGATGCCGATGGGTGACTGGCCGGAAAACAGGCTGAACTTCTTGCCGTCCGCGCGGAAGGCGAGGTCCAGGCTCTCATTGCGGAAGGAAAAGCCGCCCCGGCCCAGCATCACATTCTTTCGCGTGTCGATGATGATCGGGTCGGCGGCCGCCACGCCGTCGCGCACGGTGAAGGCGATCAGCCCGCAATTGATCTCCACCGGGTCCTTGAGTTTCTTCTGGAACATCTTGGTGATGAAGGTGCCGATGTCGAGTTCCGACAGCTGGACGTTGCGCGCCCACATCGAACCGGCCGGCAGGATGACCGCGATGCGGCCGTTGGAGGCGCTGAGCGAATCGTGCAGCGTGTTGCCGAGGCCGGTCATCTGGACGCGCGCCTTGATCGTGCCGGTGGTGCCCGATTCCTCGACGCCCCAGCGGGCGAGCAGCTTGCCCATCGGCGTGGGCGACAGGCGGATGTCGTAACTGGTGCGAACCGGCTGTGTCCGGGCGTTGATGCTGATGTCGGAACTGACATGGCCGCCCGACATGTCGAAGGTCAGCGGCGACAGGGTGAGCAGGCTGCGGTCGAGCGAGAGGGTGAGGCCGATATTGGACACGGGCACATTGTCGGCGCGGATGCGGCCTATGTCATAGCGCAGCCGGGCATCGAAATTGCGGAGCGCCTCCACCCGCAGCGGCGCATCGGGAAGAACGCGCGGCGCTCCGTCCACGGTCTGGATCGCGCCGGCCTTGCCCTGCTTCGCCAACCGCTCGGGATCATAGCCGATGAAGGGACCGACATCGACGATATCAAGGCTGCGGGTGGCAAGGGCGGCCTTCAGCAGCAGGCGATCATCCGGCTGCGACACGGTCATGCGTCCCGCCAGATCGCTGTCGCCGAAGCGGCCCTTGAGATGGGTGAAGCGCCACTCGCCGCCAGCCTTGGTCAGGGCGGAGGTGAACCGATAGGCGCGGGTTTCGGGGATGGCCACGCCCAGGAAATCGAACAGCCGGGCAAGATTGGGTCCGTGGGTGACCAGGCGCAGGTCCGCGCCCTCTATCTCCGTCGCGCCGGGTAGCGTGCCGCTGACCTCCAGCACGGTCGCGCCCGCCTGGGCATGAAGGGCAAGCTGGTTCCTGCCGCCCGTCACCATTTCATCGGGCGAGAGCAGGCCGCCGCGCAATGTGAAGGGGCGGCCCCGCATCGTGCCGGCACCAGAAAAGCGCACATCGCTGGCGAAGCGGGTGTCTTGCGCCTTCACCGTCTCGAAGCCCAGATCGGCGGCAAGCTGCATGCGGGGATCGCGATAGCGCAGCGTCGTCCCGGTCAGCGCGGCGCGACGGATCAGCGGCAGGTTGAGCGGCTCGCCCTTTCTGCGGGGGTCACCGAAGGTCCATGTATTGCTCATGCCGTCGCGCGACCATTCGAGATCGACGGCGGCGTTGCGCAGTTCCAGCCAGCGCAGTCTGTACCTGTCCCCGAACAGCAGGCTGAGCGGCGCGATGCGGCTGTCGATCAGGTCGGCGCGGAAAAAGGCGGGCCGGCTGGCCCAGCGCGTATTGGCGATGACCATTTGCCGGGCGCGGAACTTGATGGTGACGGGGTCGAAATAAAGCTGGAAGTCGCCGCCGACGCGAACCGGGCGCTCCAGGCGGCTGCTGACGATCCGTTCGAAGGGATGTTTGAGGAAGCGGCCCTTGGTGATGAAGAGGATCAGCCAGAGCGCGAAGAATATGCCGATGATCCAGAGCAGGATGCGCGCCGGCAGGGGGAGCCTTCGCCAGCCCTCGCGCGCGCGCCGGACATAGTGGCGCGTGCCACGGGGATGCGGCGCACCGCTTGCCGGCATGTCCGGCCGGAGGAGATCGGCGTCGGCCATGGCGGTTGAACGCCGATCCGCCTTTTTGGGTCCGAATCGCTTGCGTTCGGCAATGCTTCCGACTATGGGCCGCCCTTCGCGATATTCGGAAGGACCGCCCGGCTAACTAGGGCTGCCGTGGCTGTTCGTAATCGTCGCGCTTTGAAAAGGAGACGAAAATGCCCAAGCTCAAGACCAAGAGCGGTGTGAAGAAGCGCTTCAAGTTCACCGCTTCCGGCAAGGTCAAGCACGGCGTCGCTGGCAAGCGTCACCGCCTGATCAGCCACAATGCGAAATATATCCGCCAGAACCGCGGCACTTCGGTCATGTCCGACGCCGACGTGGCACATGTGCGCCTCTGGGCGCCCTACGGCCTGAAGTAAGGAGTAGAGGCACATGGCACGCGTAAAACGTGGTACGACCACCAAGGCGAAGCATAAGAGGATTCTGGATCAGGCGAAGGGCTATTATGGCCGTCGCAAGAACACGATCCGCATCGCCCGCCAGGCCGTCGAAAAGGCCGGCCAGTACGCCTATCGCGACCGCAAGGTCAAGAAGCGGACCTTCCGTGGCCTGTGGATCCAGCGCATCAACGCCGGCGTCCGCGCCGAAGGCCTGACCTATTCGCAGTTCATGCATGGCCTGAAGCTGGCCGGCGTGGAGCTGGACCGCAAGGTTCTGGCCGACATCGCGATGCACGAGGGCGAGGCGTTCAGCGCCATCATCGCCCAGGCGAAGGCTGCGCTGCCCGCGGCCTGAGCCGGATCGGTCGCAAGATCGTCCAAAAAGGGGCGCCGGGGCAGATGCCTTCGGCGCCCCTTTTCGTTTCTGTCACCCTTGAAGGGAGCGTCCCATGTCGCTGCATGTGTGGTGGTTGTATGTCACGGCGGTTTTCCTGATCTCGGCCACGCCGGGACCGAACATGCTGCATGTGATGACCCAGAGCATTCACCACGGGCCGCGACGGGCGATGATGACGATGGCGGGCCTGATGAGTGCGGTGCTGCTCTGCCTGATCGCGTCGGCGCTGGGGCTGGGAGCATTGCTCAAGGCATCGCCCCGACTGTTCGACGTGCTGCGCTATGCCGGCGTGGCCTATCTGATCTGGCTGGGCGTCAAGGCCTGGCGAGCGCCGGTAGGCGACGCGGGCGAGGTGGGCGCGACGCGGGCTGGAGCGAAGTCGGCTGGGGCGCTTTATGGGACCGGGCTGCTGACGGGTCTCAGCAACCCCAAGCTGATCATCTTTGCCGCCGCGCTGTTTCCGCAGTTCATCGATACCGCAAGGCCCTTCAGCGTGCAGCTCGCGATCCTGGTGGTCAGCTTCGTGGTGATCGAAAGCTTCTGGTACAGCGTCTATGCGCTGGGCGGCATGAAGCTGAAGCGCTGGCTGGCGCCTGTGAACCGGCAGCGGCTGTTCAATCGCGGTACGGGGGTGATGTTCATCGGCTTTGGCGGGGCCTTGCTCGGCGCGCGGGCCTGACCGCCATCATCGTTCCCGTGCGCGGGAATCCATCCGACAGCCTGCATCCGCGCCAGTCATGAAACGGCACGCTTTGCATCGAAGGGACGTCAAATCGCCTTCAACGGCGGCATCAGCATCGTTCCGGCTTGATTGAAGGCTTCACAAAAGACTACGGCGTGCACCGGCTGATGTGGTTCGGGAACGGCGGTTCGATGGAAGAGGCGATCCGGCGCGGGAAGCAGATCAAGAAGTGGAGCAGGCAGGGGACGATCGACCTGATCGAGCGGGATCATCCCGAATGGCGTGATCTCGCCCTTGATCCGGTTTTTGAGCCTCTGGAGCGTCGGGGCGTCGATTGGGCGCCATGAAATTTGAATAGTGCGGGAGATGGGTTCCCGCCTTCGCGGGAACGACTGTGATGAGTGAGACTGCCAATCTGAAAGCCGGCCTGATCGCCGACATCGCCGCCGCCGATACGCTGGAGGCGCTGGAGGCGCTGCGCGTCGGTGCCATGGGCAAGAGCGGCGTGGTGACGGGGCTGCTCAAGACCCTTGGCGGCATGAGCCCGGAGGAGCGGCTGGAGAAGGGACCGCCGATCCAGGACCTGCGCGAAAGCGTGACGGCGGCGCTGGCCGACAGGAAGGCCGCGCTGGAGCAGGCGGCGCTCGATGCGAAGCTCGCGGCCGAGAAGATCGACATGACCTTGCCCGCCGAAACGGGTCCGCAGGGGTCGGTGCATCCGGTCAGCCAGGTGATGGACGAGCTGGCGGAGATTTTCGCGGACCTGGGCTTCTCCGTCGCGACCGGGCCGGAGATCGAGGACGATTGGCATAATTTCACCGCGCTCAACATTCCGGAGACCCATCCGGCGCGGGCGATGCATGATACCTTCTATTTCCCGGATGGGCCCGATGAGAATGGGGCCGGGAAGAAGATGCTGCTGCGCACCCATACCTCCCCCGTGCAGATCCGCACGATGATGAACGCGGCGCCGCCGATCCGCATCATCGCGCCAGGCCGGGTCTATCGGTCGGACAGCGACGCGACGCATACCCCGATGTTCCATCAGATCGAGGGGCTGGTGATCGACAAGGGCATCACGCTCGGCCACCTCAAATGGACGCTGGAAACCTTCCTGAAGGCATTTTTCGAGCGTGACGACATCGTCCTGCGCCTGCGGCCCAGCTATTTCCCCTTTACCGAGCCTTCGGTCGAGGTCGATGTCGGCTATACGCTGGTGAGCGGCCAGCGGGTGATCGGCGGCGACGGCGATGCGCCGGGCGGCGGCTGGCTGGAAGTGCTGGGCAGCGGCATGGTCAACCGCCGGGTGATCGAGGCATGCGGCCTTGATCCGGACGAATGGCAGGGCTTTGCCTTCGGCACCGGCGTCGACCGGCTCGCCATGCTGAAATATGGGATGAACGACTTGCGCGCTTTCTTCGACGGCGATCTGCGCTGGCTGAAACATTATGGTTTTTCGGCGCTGGACGTGCCGACGCTGAGCGGAGGAGTGGGCGCATGAAGTTCACGCTGAGCTGGCTCAAGACGCATCTCAACACCGATGCCGACCTGCCGACGATCCTCAAGGGCCTGACCAATATCGGGCTTGAGGTCGAGGGCGTGGAAAATCCGGCGGAAAAGCTGGGCGCCTTCCGCATTGCGAAGGTGCTGACGGCGGAACGCCATCCGCAGGCGGACAAGCTGCAGGTGCTGACCGTGGACGCGGGCGACGGCGCCCTGCAGGTCGTCTGCGGCGCGCCCAATGCGCGGGCGGGACTGGTCGGCGTGTTCGGGACCGAGGGCGCGGTGGTGCCGGTCAATGGCATGGTGCTGAAAAAGACCGCCATTCGCGGCGTCGAATCCAATGGCATGATGTGTTCGTTCCGTGAACTGGAACTGGGCGAGGATCATGACGGGATCATCGAACTTGGCGCCGACGCGCCGGTGGGACAGGTCTATGCCGAATGGGCCGGGCTGGACGATCCGGTCATCGACGTGTCGATCACGCCCAACCGGCAGGATTGCATGGGCGTGCGCGGCATCGCGCGCGACCTGGCGGCGGCGGGCCTGGGCACGCTGAACGCGCTGATCGTGCCGACGATCGAGGCGGCCGGACCCGGACCGGACGTGCGGATCGAGGATGCCGATGGCTGCCCCGCCTTCTTCGCGCGCACGGTCAGGGGCGTGAAGAACGGCAGTTCGCCCGAATGGATGGCGAAGCAGTTGAAGGCCATAGGGCAGAAGCCGATCAGCACGCTGGTCGACATCACCAACTATATCATGATCGATCTCGGCCGGCCGCTGCATGTCTACGACATGGCGACGCTGAAGGGCGGGCTGGTCGCGCGGCACGGGCGGCCGGGCGAGCAGGTGCTGGCGCTGAACGGGAAGACATACGCCATCGACGACAGCATGACCGTGATCGCGGATGACGAGGCGGTGCACGACATTGGCGGCATCATGGGCGGCGAGCATTCGGGCGCACAGGACGGCACGACCGACGTGCTGATCGAATGCGCCTATTTCACGCCGGAACGGATCGCGGTGACGGGGCAGAAGCTGGGGCTGACCAGCGACGCCCGCGGACGGTTCGAGCGCGGGGTGGACCCCGCCTTCCTGGACGACGGCCTGTCGATCGCGACCTATCTGGTGACGCATCTGTGCGGCGGCAGCGCCAGCGAGGCGACGCGCGCGGGCAATCCGCCCGTGGTCGCGAAGACCGTGACCTACGATCCGGCGCAATGCCTGGCGCTGGCCGGGGTCGACGTGGCGGACGCCGAGCAGAAGCGCATCCTGGAAAGCCTGGGCTTCGCGGTGGAAGGCCATGACGCCACCTTCGAATATCAGGATGGCGTGCCGGTCACGACCCCGGCCACATGGACCGTGACGGTGCCGAGCTGGCGGCGCGACGTCGACGGCTGGCCCGACATTGTCGAGGAAGTCGTGCGCATCGTCGGGCTGGACCAGGTGCCCTCCACCCCCCTGCCCCGCGCGCCCGGCGTCGCCAAGCCGACCGCCACGCCGGAGCAGGCGATCGAGCGGCGCGTGCGCCGGACGGCGGCGGCGCGCGGCCTTGCCGAAGCGATCAACTGGTCCTTCATCTCGGAAAAGGAGGCCGCTGCGGTCGGTGGCGGGGCATGGACCCTGGCCAATCCGATTTCGGAGGATCTGAAGGTCATGCGGCCTTCGCTGCTGCCCGGTCTGCTTTCCGCGGCGCGGCGGAACGTGGATCGCGGCGCGGCTTCGGTGCGGCTGTTCGAACTGGGCCGCCGCTATCAGGCGGACAAGGAACGGGCGACGGTCGGCTTCGTGCTGGCTGGCGAGAAACTGGCGCGAGGCTGGCAGACGGGGAAGGCGCAGCCCTTCACCGCCTTCGATGCCAAGGGCGAGGTGACGGCGCTGCTCGCCGCGGCGGGCGCGCCCGTCGCCAATCTCCAGAGCTTCGGCGAGGCATCCGGCGCCTATCATCCGGGCCAGTCGGGCACGTTGCGGCTGGGGCCGAAGACGGTGCTGGCGGAGTTCGGCGTGCTGCACCCCAGCCTGGCCAGGCAGTTCGGGCTGACCGGCACGGTGGTCGCGGGCGAAATCTTCCTGGACGCGATCCCCGCCAAGCGGGCCAATGGCTTCATGCGCGCGCCCTATGCGCCGCCTGCCCTTCAGGCGGTGAAGCGCGACTTCGCCTTCCTCGTCGATGAAGCCGTCGAAGCCGACGCACTGGTCCGCGCCGTCAGGAATGCGGACAAGAAAGCGATCGTCGATGCGCGGCTGTTCGACGTCTTCGTCGGCCCCGGCGTGGACGAGGGCAAGAAGAGCCTGGCCGTCGAGATCACGCTGCAACCCGGCGAAAAGAGCTTCGCGCAGGAGGAGCTGGACGCGATCAGCGCGGCCGTGGTGAAGGCGGCGGCAAAGCTGGGCGGCACGCTGCGGGGATGAGACTGTTCGCCGGGATGGAGGGGAAAGCGCGGCTCGCCGGCCTTTTCCTTCTCGGCGGCATGGCGGCGCGCGGCGTGGGGGAAGCCATGATCCGCGCCGCACTGGTCGTGCCGGGTTCCGGGCGGGAAACGGCGCGGAACATCAGGGACTTTCCCTGGGCCTATCGCATGGCGGAGGCGAGCGACCTGGTCATGATCTGCGCCATGCTGGCGGCGACCGTGCTGCTTTACGCGCTGTTCGCGCCGGTGGGGAGGCATGTTGCGCGGATGGCGGCGCTGCTGTCCGTCATCGGCATCGCGGCGCTGGCGGCAGGCGGCATCCTCGCCATGGCGCCGATCGTCCTGCTGGATGGGGCGCCGCATCCGGGCATCGGCATGGCGCAGACCTATTCCCTGGTGGAGCTGACCCTGCTGCTGCGGGATCAGGTTCAGCATGTCGCGCGCATCCTTCTGGGGCTGGGCCTGCTTCTGACCGGGTTGCTGGCCTATCGCTCGCGGTGGTTTCCCCGCGCATTGGGCGCGGCGCTGATGTTCGGCGGCTCGCTCCAGGCGGTCGTCCGGCTGGTGACCCTGATCGCGCCGGACCTGGCCGACGCGACCGTCATTCAGGCCGACATCGTGGCGGTGCTGGCGGAGGCGGTCTTCGCGCTATGGCTTATTTTTTCGGCTCGTCGGCCTTTTCCTCCGCCGTCGGCGGGGGGCTCATGATCTTGCAACCCTTGGCGTCGGCCAGGCCGCGCAGATAGCCGCGCCGGGCTATGCCGGCCGTGACGGCGGCTTGCAGGCGACGCTCGGCCGGCGCGGCGCCGCTGATTTCCCGCACGAGGCCGCGGAAGGGGATGATCGAGTTGACGATCGTCTTGCCGACTGCCTCCGCGATCTTGCCGGTGCGGTTCTCGTTCGCCTTCTGCCCCACGGTGAAATCAGGGCCAAGCACCAGGTTGAGTTCATCGAGCGAGCCCTTGAGCGCCTTGCAGGTCCGTACGGGCGGGCGCTTATAGGGGTCTTCGACCGCCTGCTGGAGCACGTCGGGAATCTTGTCCTTGTCGATGCCGACATCCCGCGCCGGCTGGGTCGCGATGCTGCCCGCCTTCTTCAACGTATCGTCCTTCTTCTCCTGTTCCTGGGCCAAGGCGCCCGTGGAACAGAGCAGAAGCGCAACCACGCCGATCCATTTCATCCGATTTTCTCCCTGCTGCTTCTTCAACCCCTTGAGATAGGGCGTGGTTCCGCGCCCGCTTCGCCGCTATGCGGGAGGGTGAGGAGATTGCGGCATATGGCGGACGAATTCATCACCATCGGGTCGGGCGATATGAGCGCCACCATCAACCCGCTGGGGGCGGAGCTCTGGTCGCTCAGGGACCGGCAGGGACGCGAACTCATGACCGATGCCGATCCGCGCTGGTGGACCGGCCATGCGCCGCTGCTCTTTCCCTTCGTCGGGCGATCGCGCGGGGACGTCTATCGCTTCGAGGGACGGGATTATCCCATGCCGCAGCATGGCTTTGCGCGGCGCAGGGTCTTCGATGTGGCCGACCGGAGCGGGGACGCCGTGACCTTCCGGCTGGAGGCGGATGCGGAGACGCGGGCGGTCTATCCGTTCGACTTCCGGCTGGACATGCGCTTTGCGGTGGAGGGTGCGGCGCTGCGAATGACCGCCACGGTCGTCAATCGGGGGACGGGCGCCCTGCCCTTCTCCTTCGGCTATCATCCTGCCTTCGCCTGGCCGTTGCCCTATGGCGGGGCGGCGGAGGAGCACCGGGTGCTGTTCGAGAAGGCCGAACCCGCGCCGATCCGCAAGGTGGGGGACGAACCGGGCCTGATCGCCCGGGAGAGCATCGCCTCGCCGGTCGAGGGCAATCTGCTGGCGCCTGCCCATGCGATGTTCGAGGGCGACGCGCTGATCTGGGACCGGCTGGAGAGCCGCAGCCTGTTCTGGGGCGTGCCGGGCGGCAAGGGTCTGAGGATCGATTTTCCCGATACGCCCTGGCTGGGACTGTGGCAGAAGCCGGGCGCGCATTATCTCTGCGTCGAGCCGTGGGCGGGGATGGCCGATCTGGTGGGCTTTGCGGGAGATGTCTGGGAAAAGCAGGGGATCATGCGGCTGGCGCCGGGGGCGGAGCGGGCCTTCCGGATGGACGTGACGCTGGTGGACCGCTGATGCCTCTGTTCTTTTCCCTCATTCCCGCGTAGGCGGGGATCGACCCCCCGGCCCAGTTCCCGGCCTGACCGCCTGGCGCCGGCGCGGGGATGACGCATTTCCAGACAGAATGAAATTTCATGACCATTCCTTCCCGCCGCACCTTCGCCATCATCTCCCACCCCGACGCGGGCAAGACCACGCTGACCGAGAAACTGCTGCTGGAGGGCGGCGCGATCCATCTGGCCGGGGAAGTCAAGGCCCGCGGGGCGAACCGGCGCGCGCGATCCGACTGGATGAAGATCGAGCAGCAGCGCGGCATTTCCGTGACCAGCTCCGTCATGACCTTCGAGCGGGACGGGATCACCTTCAATCTGCTCGATACGCCGGGGCACGAGGATTTTTCCGAGGACACCTACCGCACGCTGACCGCGGTGGATTCCGCCGTGATGGTGATCGACGCCGCCAAGGGCATCGAGCCGCAGACGCGCAAGCTGTTCGAGGTGTGCCGGCTGCGCAACGTCCCCATCATCACCTTCATCAACAAGGTCGATCGTGAAGGGCGTGACAGCTTCGCGCTGCTCGACGAAGTGGCCGACGCGCTGGCGCTGGACGTGTGCCCGATGAGCTGGCCGGTCGGCATGGGCGGCGAGTTCGAGGGGATATACGATTTCGCCAGGAACCGCCTGCGCCAGCCTTCGGGCGCGAGCAAGGAATTTGAAGGCAAGGAGGCCGTCTTCTCCGGCGTCGACGACGACGCCCTGGCCGGGCATCTGTCCGAACAGGGGCTGGCGCGGCTGCGCGAGGAAGCCGAACTGGCAGTGGGCGGCTATGCCGATTTCGACCTTGCCGCCTATCGCCATGGCGACCTGACCCCGGTCTATTTCGGATCGGCGCTCAAGCTGTTCGGCGTGACCGAGTTGATCGACGCGCTGGCCGCCCATGCGCCGCCCCCGCGCGCCCAGCCCGCCGAACCCGCGCCGGTCGAGCCCGAGAACAGCGAAGTCACCGGCTTCATCTTCAAGGTCCAGGCCAATATGGACCCGCAGCATCGCGACCGGATCGCCTTCATGCGGCTCTGTTCGGGCAAGTTCAAAAGGGGCATGAAGCTGACGCCGAGCGGCAGCGGCAAGCCGATCGCGGTGCATTCCCCCATCCTCTTCTTCGCACAGGACCGCGAGATCGCGGATGAGGCCTTTCCGGGCGACATCATCGGCATTCCCAACCATGGCACGTTGCGCGTCGGCGATACGCTGAGCGAGAAGGCGGGGGTGCGCTTCACCGGCCTGCCGAACTTCGCGCCGGAAATCCTGCGGCGCGTCGCGCTGAAGGACCCGACCAAGACGAAGCAGTTGCGCAAGGCGCTGGACGACCTTTCCGAAGAGGGCGTGATCCAGGTCTTCTATCCGGAGATCGGGTCGAACTGGATCGTCGGCGTGGTCGGACAGTTGCAGTTGGACGTGCTGATCTCACGGCTGGAGGCGGAATATAAGGTCGCGGCCGGGCTGGAGGCCTCCCCCTTCGACACCGCGCGCTGGATTTCGGGCGATGATGCGGCCGTCAGGGACCTGGTCGCGTTCAACGGCGCCAATATGGCCAAGGATCGCGACGGCAACATCGTCTTCATGGCGAAAAGCGCCTGGGATATCGGCTATCAGCAGGAACGCCATCCCAAGGTCAGGTTCAGCGCCACCAAGGAGCGGTAAGGCCGCTGGTGCAGGGGGCATGAAGCAGGAGGCAGGCGTGCAGGATTCCATGACGCGACGCGGCGTTCTTTCCGGAGCAGCGACAGCGGGGGCCCTGGCCGGCGCCGCCCCGTTTTCCCTGGCGGCCGCGGCCGACGCGCAGCCAGCGCCGAGACCGCCGCGTACCGAGTGGATCTATGACGCCGTCGTGTTGCTCCAGAAGGAAATACCGCATGGCCAGACGATCCGCGGCAAGCGTTTCCGCGTACCGATCATCGGCGGGGATTTTTCCGGGCCGTCGATACGCGGAAAGATCATACCGGGCGGGTTCGACTGGCAGCTCCTTCGTTCAGACGGCTATTGGGAGNTCCAGGCGGAATATTTCATGGAAACGCATGACGGGGCGCAGATCCATGTGCTCAATCGTGGTCTCTGGCACAGCCCGAACGGCGACTGGCCGGCCGACTACAATATTTCCACGCCCCAGTTCGAGGCGCCCGACGGNCCCTATGCCTGGATGAACCAGTTCATCTTCACAGGGACGATCGGCCCGGCCGGAACGGCAGAAGCGCCGGGGGTGAAGCTGTCCATCTTCCGGCTGACCACGGGCTGAGGCCCGCGGGTCATTTCCTGCGCCGGGCGCCGGCGGATCAGAATGTCGAAAGTTTCAGCGTCGCCATGATCCTGCGGCCGGGCATGACGACATCATCCTTGTTGAGCGACGTGGCCAGGCGCTGCACGTCATTGGTGAGGTTCTGGCCGGTGATCCCCAGTTCGATGCCCGGATATCGGGCAAATGGCCTGAACGCGATCTGGCCGTCCAGCGAGACATAAGCCGGCGTCGGCGTATCGAATTGACCCGCCTTGTCCTGCCGTCCGGCATAGATGAGGTTGAAGCCGGCGTCGAGGCGATCACCCGACCAGTTCAACCCTCCCCCGATGCGATAGGGCGGTATGCGCGGCACATTATTGCCGTCATCCAAGGTCGCGCGGGTATAGTCCCCCAGCATGTCGAGGCGGAAGGTGCCATGATCGGTCTTGACCAGATCATAGCTGGCCTCCGCCTCCAGCCCCCGGAAATGGGCGCCCTGCTGCCGATAGTTCAACTCGCGCAGGCCGCCATTGCCGCCCGCCGAGCAGATGCCCGCATCATCACAGGTCCGGCCCGTCAGATCGCCATAGATATAATTGCGGAACCAGCTGCTGTAGACGCTCCCGTCAAGGTGGAAGCCGCCGCTGCGGATCCGCAGGGTGCCCTCCAGCGAATTGGCCCGCTCCATCTTCAGGAAAGGATCACCCGTTTCGAAGGTGTCGGGGCCATCATGTCCGCCGCGCGCGAAGAGTTCGGCCATGGCGGGCGCCCGTCCCGTGCTGGAGAAGGTCATGCCCAGCTTGATCGCGGGGCTCACCGTATAGAGCGCGCCGACAGCGCCGCTGATCGGGGTGAATTCCCGCCTTGTGAACAGATCGGACGCCGGCGTACCGCTGATCTTCACATTTTCGATGCGGCCGCTGGTCTCCAGGTGCAGCCGGTCGCCCAGGCGGGTATCGGCGAAGAGATAGCCGGCGAAGCTTTCCATGGTCGAGGGGAAGAGATAGCTGCTGTCGTCGCCCACCGCCGAATAGTCGCGATGCTGATATTCCACACCCAGCGCCGAATTGTCGACAAAGCCGATCCGGTTGAGCAGCAATTCCGCCCGGCCGTTATATTCCTTGTTCCTGAAGGTGGTGAGAATGGTGCCATCCGGGTCCTTCTCATCATGCTTGTAGTTCGAATAGCTGCCGTCCAGACTGAGCGACTTGAACAGGCCGCTGCCCAGGCTGAATGACGACTTGGTCATGACCTTGGTCTGCCGCATGTCGATATAGCTGCTGTCGCTCGGTATGCCGTAGCGGGCGTCATATTGCGTCACGGCCACGCCGGCATGGCTGTCATTGCCCGAACCGAAGAAATAGGATCCGCCCAGCGATCCGCCATGTCCGTGAAAGAAGCTGTTCTGCTGGACGCCCAATGGCGTTTCATAATCGCCCGCGTCGCGGATGAAGCCGTCGGCATGCAGGGCGAACTGGCCCAGCGACGCGTCGACCATCCCTGCGCCCTGCCAGAGGTCCGACACGCTGCCATAGCTTCCTTCCACTTGTCCCGAAATCGGGTGTTCGGACAGGGCGTTGGGCACGCGGTTGTTGATCACGTTGACGACGCCGCCAATGGCCTGGCTGCCATAGCGGAGCGTCCCCGCGCCGCGCACGACCTCTATGCTCTGCGCCGCCAGCGGGTCGATGGGGATGCCATGATCCGGCCCTATGTCGGACACGTCGGAAACGCTCGTCCCATCCTCCAGGATGCGAACGCGGTTTGCGTCAAGGCCGCGGATGATGGGGCGGCTGGCGCCCGTCGCGAAACCGCTGGCGGCGATGCCCGGCACGCGCGCCAGCGCATCGGAGATCGTGGCGCCGCCCTGACGGCGTATCTGGTCCGCATCGACCCTGGCGACGATGGAAGGGGTGTCGTCGCGTTCGTGCGCGATCGGCGAGGCGGTGACGATGATATTGGCGCCGGGGTTCGTCCCGGCCGAAGATGAAGGCGCGTCATCCGCGAGCGCCGGAAAGGTCATGAACGCAGCCGCCGCTGCGCCCCCAAAAAGCATGGCACGCATGGGAATACTCCAGGAAATCGGTTTGATTCCCCGACAGGCGCGGTCGCTTCGCCGCGCGCAGGGAATATCAGGCGATGAGAACCGGAGATTCCGGCGGCGCGCGGCTGTGCCATATATGACCTGTCGATGCGACGGTCAGGAAATGGAGCGAAACATCGTCATGCCGCACGTGAACCGGCGTCCGATTCGCCATCACGCGAACCGGCAGCGGCGGAGCAGACTCTGCCTGGAATTTCAGGTCGCAGAGCTTGCAATAGCTGAAAAGGAAAGCCGGTTTGCCCGGCTGATGCGCGAACCGCGCCGAATGGGACGGGGCAAGATGGTCGGCATGGCCGATTTCGCGATGGACCTGCACCGCCAGCATGGTGGAGATGCACATGGCCAGGATGGCAAGTATCACCAGGATGCTGGCGCGACTTCTTTCGGAACGGGATGAGCCCGGCGGGTTCAAATGGCTGGTTCCGAATGGTGAAGCACGATCCTGGCTCTACAAAAGGTCGGGGACCGGACACAAATTAAGATTATGTAATATTATCCCATAGCGTCGGCGCCCGCATCTTCAGGGCCGGTTTCGACCTGCCTTCATCCGTTGATCGGGATTTGCATGGACCGGGCAACAAGCCGGCGCAGCCAGAGCAGGGCGGGATCCTGTGACTGGCGCGCGCGCCAGGCCATGTGGATGGCGACGTCGGGAACGGCAACCGGCAACTCATAGACGGCCAGATGGCCCTTCTCCTCCTCCCGAAGAACAGCCGCCGGTACTACCGCGAGGAGGTCCGACCCGATCACGACGGATGCAACGACCATGAAGTGCGGCACGCGGAGCATGATCCTGCGGCGCAGGCCCATCGTTTCGATCAGGGAATCGACATTCGCGCCCGTGTCATGACCGACGTCGACGCCGACATGCGGCAGCGCAAGGAAGGATTGAAGCGTCAGCCCTCCCTGCAACGCCGGATGCGCCGCATCGGCGATGCAGACCAGCTTGGCGGTCTGGATAACCTCGCAATGCAATCTTTCGGGAAGGTTCGGGAAGACTCCAACGCCGAGATCGGCCGCGCCTGACAGCAGATGCTCTATGCCCTCGCGCGCTCCCGATGCCAGTATGTCGATGTCGATGCCGGAACCCTGCGCGCGAAGACGGGGGATCAGTTGCGGCAGCAGGCGAGCCGCGCTTGCGTCCGACATGGTCAGGGTGAAGCAACGGCTGGCCGTCGACGATTCAAAGGCCGGTTCGGTATCGAGCGCCGAACGCAGGCGGTCGAGGGCCCCACCTATCGGATCGGCAAGCGCCAGCGCGCGGGGCGTGGGCTCCATAACCCCCCGGCGCCGGGTGAAGAGATCATCGCCCAGCACGGCGCGCAGGCGGCGCAGCGCATGACTCATCGCTGGCTGACTAAGCCCGACCCGGTCGCCCGCGCGCGACAAATGACGATCCTTCATGAGCGCGTCGAAAATGACCATGAGATTGAGGTCTATGGAAGCCAGATTGAGCGGTGCCGTCATAGGAGGGATATAGCAGCCGCTGCCTGCAGCCCCAAGGGCATCGACCGGGCCGTTTNCGGGACAGCACCCCGGCGCGGCATCCAGCGCGCCGTCCCGCATGCCNCAAAAGAAACAATGCAAATCAGGCCNCATTATTCATCCTGCGAATAATGCGGTGCGAACATGCGATTTGCCTGCGGCGTACAAGATGGATTTAATCCCGGAACAGAGGCTCAACGAGGGCCCAGGGGAGGATCCATGAAAACATTATTTCTGGTCGGCACCGCGATCGCCGCCATGTCGGCACCCGTGCCGCTCGCAGCGCAGGAGGCAGCGCCGGATGTTGCCCAATCCCATTCACTTGCTGGCCCGGCACCGTCTTCCGACGCGAATGGCGGGCTTGCGGACATCATCGTGACCGCGCAGCGCCGCGCCGAAACGGCACAGCGCGCAGCGGTCGCGATAGACGTTGTCTCGCCGCAGGAGCTGACCCGCGCGGGCGTCGTCACCGCCACCATGCTCAACGCGACGGTTCCTGCGCTTACGGTGCAGCAGGGAGGCGGCGCAAATACCACCTTCTTTGTTCGCGGTGTCGGCAATTTCACCAACAACGGCTACTCGGACCCGGCGATCGCATTCAACCTGGACGGCATTTATCTCGGCCGGCCGACCTCCACGACGGGCACCTTCTTCGATCTCGAGCGGATCGAGGTGCTGAAGGGGCCGCAGGGGACGCTTTACGGCCGCAATGCCACGGGTGGCGCCATCAACGTCATTCCGGCGAAGCCCCGGTTGGGAGAGCGAACCCTCTCTGTTTCCGGCAGTTTCGGAAATTACGATGCGATCGATGCCGAAGCCGCCGCCAATTTGCCGATCGGTGACAATGCGGCCATACGGATTGCCGGCAAGGTTGTAGACCGGAAGGGTTACAACGAAGACGGCACGTCCGACGAAGTGGGGCAGGCGGTTCGGGCGCAATTGCTGATAAAGCCCAGCCCGGCCGTCTCCATCCGCCTGAGCGGTGATTATTCGCATCAAGGTGGCGCAGGCGTCGGTGCGAGTTATGTCGGCACGGAAAATTTTACGCCCGGCACCCCGGCGACGTCCATCTCGCCGCCAAATTACAGCTTCACGGCTGCTGGCGTCGATCCCTTCAGCGGGCTCCTTTCGCCAGCCGGCAGCGCCTATTTTGGGCATGCCGTCATTCCGGGAACTTTCATCAATCCCGCCCCGCTGGCCTCCCCCTATCTGAATAACAGATATTGGGGACTGACGGCGGAGATCAACGCCGATGTGGCCGGAGGGACGTTGACGATCCTGCCATCCTATCGACGGGCGAAACTGGACAATCTGTTCAATGGTCCTTCATTCAGGGGCTCACTCAACAGTGAGGATGACCGGCAGTTCAGCACGGAGTTACGGTTCCAGGGTCCACGCCTGGGTCCGATAGACTGGCTGGTCGGCGGCTATTATTTCAACGAAACCGTAAAGGGCCTGTACGGGATCAATCAATATCAGATCATTTCCTTCCAGGACTTCACATCGAAGACGAAGTCCTATGCCGCTTTCGGCCGTGTCACGGCGCATCTGAGCGACAGCCTGAGATTCGTGGCGGCGGGGCGCTACACCCATGACAGCAAGGATTTCAACGGCGGGGCGGACACGCTTATCGACCTGTGCACCAATGCGCCGCCCCCATTCGGTCCCGGCTGCTTTGGCGGACCATCGCTACCCGTCGTCCAAACCCTGGCGCAGGTGCCCGGCGCGCCGGCCATGCCCGGCCCAGCCAATGCGGTTCCCTATGGCACCGCCGGCAACATCCTGTTCTACATTCCAAATCAGGTGAATGCGGGGATCGACAAGGGCCGCGTCACCTATCGACTGGCGGCTGAATATGACCTGGCGCCGGCTTCGTTGCTTTATGCCAGCTACGAGACGGGCTATCGTTCCGGCGGCTTTTCCAATGCGCCTGGACACGAAACCTTCGAACCGGAATATGTGGAAGCCTGGACCATCGGGTCGAAAAATCGCTTCTTCGATCGCCGCCTTCAGTTCAATGTGGAACTGTTCCACTGGCGCTACCGCAACCAGCAGGTGTCGCATTACGGGTTGGACGCCAATAACAGCACCAATTATTTTACCGAGAATATAGGACGCTCGACGATCAAGGGCGTCGATGTGGAGGCGCAGTGGCTGCTCACTCCAACGACGCGACTGAGCGGGACGGTCCAGTATCTGGACGCCAGGGTCAAGCGCTATACCTATAACAGCCCCCGCGATGCGACCTCACCGCCACCCGCGGTGGGCTGCGCCGTGACGCCGACGACAGCGAACGGCGCACCCGTCTATGCGATCGATTGCGCGGGCAAGCCGAGCTACAATTCGCCGCGTTGGTCGCTGAACGGCGGGATCGAGAAAAGCATCGCGCTAGGCGCCCACAAAATCGTCCTGAACGGTGATGCGCGCTACCGTTCCAACAGCGTCATCGGCTTTGAATATCTGCCGCAGCAGAATAGCGGTGCGTTCTGGACATTCGACGCCTCCGCCACCTTCGGCGCGGCGGACGATCACTGGGCGGTCACGGGCTTCGTCCGCAACCTGACCGACAAGGCGGTGCCCCTTTTCACCCAGTTCGTCGCTCCGGCCGGCGGGGTCATCTCTTCCATATATGCGCCGCCCCGCACCTATGGCCTGCGCGTCCGATACACATTCTGACAGATCCGGAGAGAGTGCGATGTTGAAAATGATCATTGGCGGCCGCCGCCGCGCCGGAATGACGCACCGCGATTATCTGAACTACGCCCAGCATGTCCATGGCGGGACGGTAGCGCATAATCCCGGTTTCATGCTGGGCTATATCCAGAATCACGTCGTCGACGCGGTATATGGCAGCCGTGGCGAAGGCTGGACGCCGGGACCCGATTTCGACTCTTTCAGCGAAATCAGCTTCCCGGATGGAGCCGCATTCGCGCGCTCCATCGCCGACCCCTATTATCGCGAGACTATCCAGCCCGACGAGTTGAACTTCGTCTGCCACAGCGCGGTCATCCTGCTTGCCACGCGGGTCGAGGAGGTGGCGGTGACCATGCCGGGCGACGCGCCGGTCAAGGTGATGCGCCTTCTGGCGAGCAACGGTGCGGCGTCCGCCGAGACATTCGATGCGGCCTGGTCGCAGGAAATGGCCCGAATGGCCGATCATCCGACCCTGGGCCCATCGATCCGCCGAATGACCCGCAGCATCAGCATAGCCGGCGAGCCGGACGCGAACCTGCCCGCCAATTTCGTCGCCAACGCGCCGCTCAGCCCCTATGCCGGCGTCGAAAGCCTCTGGTTCGACGGCGATGCAGGGTGGAGCGCCATCGAGGCCTATCGCGCCGTCATCGAAGAAGCTGGATCGCACCTTGCCGGCATGTTGGACCGCCGGAGGGAGGCGCTCTTCATGGTCGAGGAACGCACNATCGTCGCCGATCGCGGGACGACGGACGCAGTTGATACGCGCAGCGCAGTGGAGATGTCATGATGGTCGAATTTCTGGAAAATCGATGGTACCAGCTTGCCTGGGCCGAGGAACTCGCGGATGGCGCAGTACTCAGCCGGCAGGTCGTCGGCATACCCATGGTCGCCTTTCGCACCGAATCTGGCGACATCGCCGTGCTGGACAACCGCTGCCCCCACCGCTTCGCCCCCCTCAATGAAGGCAAGCGGGAGGGGGATACGATCGCCTGCCCCTATCATGGGCTGGTCTTCAATGCCGCAGGGCTTTGCGTTCACAATCCGCACGGCGCGGCGACCAGTTCACTCAGCGTGACCAGCTATCCCGTGCTGGAACGATATAAGGCGGTCTGGATCTGGGTAGGAAAGAACAGCCCGGATGAGAGCGTGCTGCCCGACCTGTCCTTCATTGACGCCACGCCCGAGACCGCGCAGCTGCGGCTATACACTCTGGTGGCGGCGAATTACGAACTGCTTTCGGACAACATCATGGACCTGAGCCATGCGGATTATCTTCATGCGAACAGTCTGGGCAGCGGGTTCAACACGCGCGCCAAATCGACCATGGAGGAATATCCAGATCATTTTTCGATAGCCTGGCGATCCGACAGCGACGAACCGCCGCCGGTCTTCCACATGGAGTCCCCGGCAAAGCTGTGGACGGAGGTGGATTGGTATCCGCCGGCGCTGATGGTCCTGCGTGCAGGCGGCCATCCCGTGGGCAAGCCCGAACAGGGCATAGACAGCCTCAATCTTCACAACATGACGCCGGAAACGGAGACAACGACGCATTATTTCACCTGTAACGCGCGCAGCTTCCTGGTCGACGACGCGGATTTCACCGCCATGTTGCGCGATCAGCTCATCCATGCCTTCCAGTTTGAGGACAAGCCGATGATCGAGAAGATCCAGCGCCAGATGGGCACGCCGGACCTGTGGTCATTGGAACCGAAGATGCTGCCGATCGACAAGGGTGCGGTGCAGGCGCGACGTCGGCTCGCCAAGCTGATCGAGGCTGCGAAACAGGGTTGAGGAACAGGTCCGGTCCGCTGTCCGCCGGAGATGTCCGGCGGCGGCGGATCAGAGATGCGATGAATCAGGCACGCGCCATTCCGCCCGGATCGAGATTGATAGACATGTCCTGGGCAGGAATAGTGATTCACAAGATGCCGCCGCGCAAATGGGAGAGAGGCTGGGACGTCCGCATGTAGGAGCGCGCCGCTCTCTGGCGCGGCACGCATGCGGGGCTTCGACATGCCGGTAATCCTCTTCCGCGAGTCCGGACGGTTGGGAGAGAGAGCTTGCAGATACAGACGCTTCCCAAGAATGTGCCGGCTGAACTTGTGGTCGATGCCAACATCTATGCCCTGGAAGGCGGCGAGCGCGACCCCCAGATGGCGTGGAAGGCGCTGGACATAGCGGGCAACCCAGGCCTGGTCTGGACGCCTCACAATGGCGGCCACTGGATAGCGACCTCTGCACCGCTGATCTGGGAACTGTTCGCGGATATCGACCGCCTCTCCGCGCGCAACCTGTCGGTTCCGCCAAGCGACAGCCCGCTCAAGATGATCCCCAACGAGTCGGACGATCCCGAACATCATCATTACCGCAAGATCGTGCTGCCATTCGTCAGCCCCAGGGCGGTAAAGCGCCTGACCGACGACGTGCGCGGCCTCACGGCGGCATTGATCGACGGGTTCCAGCCGCGCGGACGCTGCGAGTTCATGACCGAATTTGCGCGTCATGTTCCCATGCGCATCTTCCTCTCTCTGGTCGATCTGCCCGATGAAGACCGCGAATGGCTGGTCGACGTGGCCGACAAGTCGGTGCGGCCGAAATCCACGCAGGAAAAGGAGGAAAGCCAGAGGTCGATGGCGGGCTATCTGCAGTCGTGGATCGACAAGCGGCGGGCCGATCCGGGCGAGGACCTGTTGAGCGCGATCATTCACGGCACCGTCGGCGACAGGCCGATGAACGAGCTTGAGGTGATGGGCGAGTGCATGGACGTCATGTTTGGCGGGCTCGACACCGTCGCGAGCATGATGGGATTCATCATGAAGTTCCTGGCGACCCATCCGGACCATTATCGCACCCTGGTGGAACAGCCCGAGAAGATCACCTTCGCGGTCGAGGAAATCCTGCGCCGCCATGGCGTCGCGACGGTGGCCCGCCGGGTGACAGCAGATATCGTGCATGAAGGTGTGACCGTGATGGCCGGCGACATGATCGTGCTGCCGACCTGCCTCCATGGGCTGGACGAGAGCCGCTGGCCNGACGCGCTCAACGTGGATTTCGACCGCAAGCGCGAAACGCACTGCACCTTCGGCAACGGCATTCACAATTGCCCGGGCGCGGGGCTGGCGCGCAGCGAGCTGGCGATCATGCTGCACGAATGGACGAAGCGCATCCCCGAATTCACGCTCGATCCGGGGAGCCAACCCCTCGCCGCCACGGGTGCGGTGAACGGGATGGTCCGGCTTGACCTGGTCTGGCCCCGATAGGCTTCGTCCGTAAGGCGCGGGCGGGTTTTCGGGTTGTGGCTGCCTTTCTGCGCAGCGCGGAAATTCAGGTCCGGACGATCAATGTTCCGGCATTGCGCCCGTTGAAAATGTCGACGAAGGCGTCGGGTATGCGATCGAACCCGTCGCGCACATCATGCCGACTGCGCAGGCGCCCTTCAGCCGCCCAGCGTCGGATC
>JGI24741J21665_1000045_pt1 | contig 30044 bp, 28 predicted proteins | sample KBSCornC7_FD_21665 | JGI IMG/M metagenome (IMG submission 21665) | reverse complement strand
TGGCGGGCGAGATATTCAGCCTTCTTCCCGCCGATGCCATGCCGCCTTCCTCGACGATGGTCGCGAAAAGGTCGTAATCGGGGTCCATCATTTGTTTCACCAGAGGAAAATCTGAATTCGAATAATATCGTCTACCGAACATAATGCGACGCGTCTATGTTCCCGCGTCAAAAGGAGATCATTCCATGACCAGCATGACCGATCGCGCAGGCCTCCAGGTCGCGCAAGCACTTGCCAGCTTCATCGAGGAACGCGCGCTCCCCAACACCGGGATCGACGCCGACGCCTTCTGGCGTGGCGTTGCCGCGATCTTCGCGCAATTCGCTCCGGAAAATGCCGCCCTGCTGGCCAAACGCGACTCGATCCAGGCCCAGATCGATGCATGGCATCAGGAAAGGGCGGGCCAGCCCATCGATGCCGCCGCCTATCAGGGCTTCCTGCGCGAGATCGGCTATCTCGTCCCCGAACCCGCGCCGTTCCAGATCGGCAGCGAGAATGTCGATGACGAGGTTGCCCGCCTGGCCGGGCCTCAGCTCGTCGTCCCGATCCTCAATGCCCGTTTCCTGCTGAATGCCGCCAATGCGCGCTGGGGCAGCCTCTATGACGCGCTCTACGGCACGGACGCCATTCCCGGCGCAGCCGCGGGCAAGGGCTATGACGCCGCGCGCGGCGCGCAGGTCATCGCCTGGGCGAAGGCCTTCCTCGACGAAGCCGTCCCGCTCGCCTCCGGCTCCTGGGCGGACCTTGCCAGCGAAGACATCAATCTGGCCGACCCCGGCCAATATCTCGGCCGCAGTGAGAAGGGCCGTCTCTTCCGCCATAATGGCCTGCACATCGAAGTCGTCTTCGACCGCGCGCACCCCATCGGCCAGACCGATCCTGCGGGCATAGCGGACGTTATCCTGGAGTCCGCGCTCACGACCATCTGCGATCTCGAAGACTCGGTCGCTGCCGTCGATGCGGAGGACAAGGTCGCCGCCTATTCCAACTGGCTTGGCCTGATGCAGGGCGACCTTGTCGAGACGTTCGAGAAGAACGGCGCGCAGATGACCCGCGCCCTCAACCCGGACCGCAGCTACACCGCGCCCGACGGCAGCACCTTCACCCTGCCGGGCCGCAGCCTGCTCTTCGTGCGTAATGTCGGCCATCTGATGACGACGCCCGCCGTCCTGCTGCCCAATGGCCAGGAAGCGCCTGAAGGCATTCTCGACGGCATCGTCACCACGCTGATCGCCATGCACGACCTCAGCAAGGAGGGCGGCAACAGCCGCACGGGCAGCGTCTATATCGTCAAGCCCAAGATGCACGGTCCGGAGGAGGTCGGCTTCACCAACCGCCTGTTCGATGCGATCGAAGACCTTCTGGGTCTGGGCCGTCACACGCTGAAGGTCGGCGTCATGGACGAGGAACGCCGCACCTCCGCCAATCTGGCCGCTTGCATAGAGGCGGTGAAGGACCGCATCGTCTTCATCAATACCGGCTTCCTCGACCGTACCGGCGACGAGATGCATACGTCGATGCGCGCCGGTCCCATGATCCGCAAGGGCGAGATGAAGACCAGCGACTGGATCACGGCCTATGAGGATCGCAATGTCCAGATCGGCCTCGCCTGCGGTCTTTCGGGCCGCGCCCAGATCGGCAAGGGCATGTGGGCCGCGCCGGACCGCATGGCCGACATGCTGGAGCAGAAGGTCGGCCATCCCAAGAGCGGCGCCAACACCGCCTGGGTGCCGTCGCCCACGGCGGCGACGCTGCACGCGACCCATTATCACCGGATCGACGTCTACGCCCGCCAGGCGGAACGTGCGGCCGAACCCGTCGCCGCCCTCGACAAGCTGCTGACCATCCCGGTCGCGCAGCCGGGCCGCAACTGGTCGGAGGAGGAGGTTGTCCAGGAACTGGACAATAACGCCCAGGGCATTCTCGGCTATGTCGTCCGCTGGGTCGATCAGGGGGTCGGCTGCTCGAAGGTTCCCGACATCCACGACATCGGCCTGATGGAAGACCGCGCGACGCTACGCATCTCGTCGCAACATATGGCGAACTGGCTGCTCCATGGCGTCTGCACGGCCGAACAGGTCGATGCCGCATTCACCCGCATGGCTGCCAAGGTCGATGCCCAGAATGCGGGCGACCCGCTTTACAGCCCGATGAGCGGCAATCCGGAAAGCCTCGCCTGGCAAGCCGCCCGCGCACTGGTCTTCGAGGGCGTCGCCCAGCCCAACGGCTATACCGAGCCGCTGCTCCACAAATACCGCGCCCTGGTCAAGGCGCAGTAATCCTGCAATCGTCTGGTGGGGGAATGTGCGACGTCCGCTCATTCCCCCATCAGTTTTCGACTGCCTGCCTCCCAAGCCTCGCGCTGGGAGCATGTCTCGTGCTGAGGGGCGGGACGTGCGGCGCTGCCGCCCATCCCAATCCCCGCCCCATCAAGCGATATTCCCATAAACGACGAAAAGCCCCGCTTGTGCGTTGGAGCGCTTCCCACTAAATCGCCCGAATGACTTCGACCAACGACATTCGCCGCTCCTTCCTCGACTATTTCGGGGCCAACGGCCACACCATCGTTCCGTCCGCGCCTCTGGTGCCGCACAACGACCCGACGCTGATGTTCGTCAATGCGGGCATGGTGCCGTTCAAGAATGTCTTCACAGGCCTGGAATCGCGGCCTTATTCGACCGCAACATCCAGTCAGAAGTCGGTCCGCGCCGGCGGCAAGCATAATGACCTCGACAATGTCGGCTACACCGCGCGCCACCACACCTTCTTCGAAATGCTGGGGAATTTCAGCTTCGGCGATTATTTCAAGGAACAGGCGATCACCCATGCCTGGACCCTGCTGACGAAGGAATGGGGCCTGTCGCCGGAAAGGCTGACGGCGACCGTCTATCATACCGACGACGAGGCCTTTGACCTCTGGAAGAAGATCGCCGGCCTGCCGGAGGAGCGGATCATCCGCATCCCCACCAAGGATAATTTCTGGGCAATGGGCGACAGCGGCCCCTGCGGTCCCTGCTCGGAGATCTTCTACGACCATGGCGATCATATCTGGGGCGGCCCGCCCGGATCGCCCGAAGAAGATGGCGACCGCTTCGTCGAGATCTGGAACCTCGTCTTCATGCAGTATGAGCAGGAAGCGAACGAGATCGTCAGCGAACTGCCCAAGCCCAGCATCGACACCGGCATGGGTCTGGAACGTATCGCGGCGGTGCTGCAGGGCGTCCATGACAATTATGACACCGACACGTTCCGGGCACTGATCGAGGAATCGGGCGCGCTGACGAAGACCGCCACCGATGGTGCGTTCAAGGCCAGCCATCGCGTCATCGCCGATCACCTTCGTTCGACCAGCTTCCTGATCGCGGACGGCGTGCTGCCCGCCAATGAGGGCCGCGGCTACGTCCTGCGCCGCATCATGCGTCGCGCCATGCGCCACGCCCACATCATCGGCGCGAAGGAGCCGTTGATGCACCGGCTCGTCGGCAGCCTGGTCTCCGAAATGGGCGGCGCCTACCAGGAACTGGTCCGCGCGCAGCCACTGATCGAGGAAACGCTGCTGCGTGAGGAGACCCGATTCCGCCAGACCCTGGAAAAGGGCCTGAAACTGCTCGACGAAGCAACCGGCGATCTGGCCGAAGGCGACACCTTGCCCGGTGAAACCGCGTTCAAGCTCTATGACACCTATGGCTTCCCCTATGACCTCACGGAGGACGCGCTGCGCTCGCGCGGCCTGACCGTCGACCGCGCCGGCTTCGACGCCGCCATGGCCGAGCAGAAGGCCGCTGCGCGCGCGGCGTGGAAGGGCTCGGGCGAAAAGGCGTCGGACGAAATCTGGTTCGACATCGCCGAAAAGGCGGGCAATACCGAGTTCATCGGCTACAGTTCGACCGAGGGCGAGGGCGAGGTGCTTGCCATCGTCAAGGACGGTGTGAACTTCGACAGCGCGACCGCGGGTGAGACGGTGACGATCATCACCAACCAGACGCCATTTTACGGCGAAAGCGGCGGCCAGATGGGCGATGCGGGCACGATCAGTTCGCAATCCGGACTCGTCGCGGATGTCGAGGACACCGCCAAGCCGCTTGGCCGGCTCCATGCCCACCGTGCGAAGATCGGCGCGGGCAGCGTCAAGCTGGGCGATACGGTGCATCTCAGCGTCGACGTCAGCCGTCGCGACCGGATTCGCGCCAATCACAGCGCCACCCACCTGCTGCATGCGGCATTGCGCAACCAGCTTGGCGCGCATGTCACGCAAAAGGGTAGCCTGGTTGCGCCGGATCGCCTCCGCTTCGACTTCTCGCACCCCGAGGCTTTGACCCATGGCCAGATCGCGACGATCGAATCCCAGGTGAATGAGCAAATCCGCCACAATGAAGCGGTGACCACACGTCTGATGACCCCGGACGATGCCATTGCGGCCGGCGCGATGGCGCTGTTCGGGGAAAAATATGGGGACGAAGTCCGCGTGCTTTCCATGGGCAGGGGGGACGCGAACAGCTATTCGGTCGAACTTTGCGGCGGCACGCACGTCCGCGCGACGGGCGACATCGCGATCTTCAAGATCATCTCGGAATCGGCCGTGTCCAGCGGTGTTCGCCGTATCGAGGCTCTGACGGGGGAGGCTGCGCGCCTCTGGCTGTCCGACCGCGAGGATCGCTTGCGCCAGTCCGCCGCCACGCTCAGAACCACGCCCGAGGAAGTCCCCGCCCGCATCACTGCGCTGGTCGAACAGAGCCGCAGGCTCGAACGCGAACTGGCCGAAGCGAAGAAGGCGCTGGCGCTCGGCGGGGCAGGAGCTGGCGGGGCGGGTGCCCAGGCGGCTGGTCCTGAAAAGGTCGGCGCGATCAATTTCATCGGTCAGGTGATCGAAGGGCTGGACCCCAAGGAATTGCGCGGATTGGTGGATCAGAACAAGGCGGCGCTGGGCAGCGGAGTTTCCGCGGTGCTGGCAGTGGTCGATGGGCGCGCCAGCATCGCCGTGGGCGTCACGGACGATCTCACGGCCACGATAAGCGCCGTGGACCTGGTTCGCGCCGGTGTTGAAGCGCTTGGCGGAAAGGGCGGCGGCGGTCGTCCCGACATGGCCCAGGGCGGCGGGCCGGACGGGGACAAGGCGCAGACGGCGATAGAATCCGTCAAGGCGGCGCTGGCCAGCGTGCCGGCGTAACCAACCGACAGGTCCGGTCCTCACAAGCGAAAGGCGGACAATTCCTGGCGAACCGTGCTCCTTCGCAGAAAGCAGTGCGGTTTTGTCCTTTATGGAAGATGGCGACGCGCATTGTCTTTTCATGCGCCACGGCAGCATGCCGAAAAATGGCATGCTCTTGCTCGTCATTGTGTAATCTGTTCCGCCGAGCCCCGTAGCAAATGGACGCCGCTTTCCTCATGGACCTACCCGCGATCCTGGCCGACATCGTTGCCCATATGGCGGAGCAGGAAGACCACGGCGTCGTTGCCAGCTATATCCCGGAGCTTGCCAAAATCGATCCCGGCCAGTTCGGCATAGCGGTTGCGACGGCGGACGGCCGACTGATCGAAGGTGGCGATTCCGAAACCGCCTTTTCGATCCAGTCCATCTCAAAAGTGTTCGCCTTGACCCTGGCGCTTGGCAAAATAGGCGATCAGCTCTGGCAGCGGGTCGGACGGGAACCGTCCGGCAATGCCTTCAATTCGATCGTTCAACTGGAGCAGGAACAAGGCATTCCCCGAAACCCCTTCATCAACGCTGGCGCTGTGGTCGTCGCGGACGTCAATCTGGGCGGCCATCAACCTCGCGTGGCCATTGGCGAAATGCTGCGCTTCGTTCGCTTTCTGGCAAATGACGACAGCATCGCGATCAATGAGACCGTTGCCGCGTCGGAGACAGCGACGGGTTTTCGCAACATGGCGCTGGCGAATTACATGCGCGCCTTCGGCAATATCCGTCATCCGGTCGATCTGGTACTCGGCACCTATTTTCATCAATGCGCGATCGAGATGAGCTGTCGCCAGCTTGCGCTCGCCGGTCGTTACCTGATGCTTGATGGTCGGCACCCCGAAGGCGGCCGGGTTGTCTCGTCGAACAGGGCAAAACGGATCAACGCCCTGATGTTGACCTGCGGCCATTATGACGCTTCGGGCGATTTCGCTTTCCGCGTCGGCATTCCGGGCAAGTCGGGCGTGGGCGGCGGCATATTGGCGATCGTGCCCGGTCGCGCCTCCATAGCAGTGTGGTCACCCGGCCTGAACGACAATGGGAACAGCAAGCTTGGCACGCTGGCGCTCGAAGAACTGGCCAGGCAAACAGGCTGGTCCGTCTTCAGTCCACCCCCGGCGCCGGATTAGGGCACTTCATCTGCCCTCAGCCTGCGCAGCTTGGGCGCGGTTTCGAGCTGGGCCGCATCCTTGATACCCATGCGCAGATCCTCCCTGGTCTGGTGGATCGATGCGATGACGGGCCCCATTGCGACGCCCAGGTCAACCAGTGCTGTTTCCGCTAGTTGAAGAGAGCTTTCGAGCGTTTCCGGAACGGCATCGCTCGCCCCGGCGCGATAAAGCTGCGCTGCATGATCGGTATCCCGCGCCCGCGCGATGATCGGCAGGTCGGGCACCCATCCCCTGACGCGCTTTGTAACGCGCACGGAAAGGACAGGGTCGTCCATCGTCAGGATCAGCGCCCGCGCATGGCCGAGACGAAGCTTGTCGAGCATTTCGGCGCGCGATACGTCGCCGAACAATATGGGATATCCGCCGCGACGCGCCTCCGCGACGACATCCGGGTCGGATTCCACGACAATGAAGCGCTGCTTATGCAGGTTGAGAAGATCGCAGACCATGCGTCCCACGCGTCCAAAGCCGATCACGACCGCCGCCGCCTGGATATGGTCTTCGGTGAATTCCGGCGTTTCTTCGCCCAGCGCCATCTCCAACCGTCGGGCAACATCGTGCCCGAGCCGCGCAAGCAGCGGCGTTATGGTCAGCCCGATCGCGGTCACGATCTGCCAGAAGGCGGCGGTAGACGGGAGGATCAACTGCGCCGCGGCGGCGGCGGACAGCACGATCAATGTGGTTTCCGACGGGCTGGACATCAGCACGCCGACTTCCAGCGCGACGCCTTTTCTTGCGCCGGAGAGGTAGAGCAGGGCAGCAGTTACGATCGTTTTGGCGAGGACGACGCCGATCACCGCCAGAATGAGCGTAGGCCAGTTNGCGAGGATGACGCGTACGTCCAGGCCCATGCCGACGGTAATCAGGAATACGCCGAGCGCCAGTCCNTTGAACGGCGCCGTCATGACCTCGACTTCGCCGTGATAATCGGTTTCCGCGATNAGCAGCCCGGCAAGCAGCGCGCCGACGATCGGGGAGAGGCCAGCGATGGACGTGGCCATGCTGGAGACGATGACGACCAGCAGGCTGGCGGCCAGGAATACTTCCGGGCTTTTCGTACGGGCGGCCTGGCTGAAGATGTGCGGAAGGCAGAGCCGTCCCAGAACCAGCATGACGGCGATGGTGATACCGCTTTTGAGCAGCGTGTCCGCCAGTTCGGTCCACGGGCCATCCGGACTGGCAGCTACGGAGGGAGCCAGGGCGCCCAACATGAAGATGATGGGGACGAGGGCCAGATCCTCGAAGAGGAGCATGGAAAAAGCCGCGCGTCCAACCGCGCTTTGGGTGCCGACCATCGGCAGAACGACGGCCGTGGATGACAGCGCGAGCGCAAGGCCAAGGCCAAAGGCGCCTGCTGGCGCCTGCCCAAGGAGATAAAGGCCAAGTGCGATCAGCGTGCCGCCGCCGATCAATTCTGCCGCGCCCACGCCGAACACTTGCGTGCGCATGGTCCAAAGGCGACGGAAACTGAGTTCCAGCCCAATGGAAAAAAGCAGCAGGATGACGCCCAGTTCGGCAAAGGGCTCAATCGCTGCCCTGTTCGAAATCGTGACATGGTAAAGCCAGGGATATTGGCCGACCAATGCACCCAGCCCAGACGGTCCGACCGCGAGCCCGACAAGGATGAAGCCTATGACGGGACTGATCCGAAGCCGAGCAAAGCCGGGGATCACGACCCCCGCAGCGCCCAGGATGACAAGGGAATCGCTGAAACTCTGAGGATTGATCGCGCCGGCCATGGCGGATCATCGCGACAAATGCCGNGGATATCCAGCGCTAAGCACCGCAAGCCGGAAAAATGCCGAATGATGACAGGCGNGACATGGTCTGCCTGANGCAGGAAGTATCGATGNATTTACTGACCGGGAAGGCTATCGATCCAGCGCTCGAGTGGAACTGNTGACCACGAAATATCATGACGGCCGGGACATGATGTCACCGTCGAAGCCAGCGGGATGGGCCTCGACGCGCCCATTGTGGCGGAGGCCGTGGATGCCTGGATTGCCGCTACTCTTGGCCAGAACGGTTCGTGAGCGCACGCAGTCTTGTCGGAATGCTGTCGGAACGTGACGCAAAAAGGTGAACGCCAGCCTTCGAAAAAGCCAGCAAAATCAGTGCTGGTGCGGACGGCGGGACTTGAACCCGCATTCCCAGGGGGAGGCGGATTTTAAGTCCGCTGCGTCTACCGATTTCGCCACGTCCGCTTGAGGCCGCCACCCCTGAAGGCTAACGGCGCGCAGGTCAAGGACATGGTTTGGTCAGAGAGCAGCTTTGCCGTTCAGGCGCTCCCGCATCTCTTTTCCAGGTTTGAAATAGGGAACGCGTTTGGCATCTACCGGCACCTGTTCGCCGGTCCGCGGATTGCGGCCGGTCCGTGCGTCACGCGCTCTGGTCGTGAAGGCGCCGAAACCACGAAGTTCCACTCGCCCGCCGCTGGACAGGCGATCGACTATTTCCTTGAAGAAAAGATCGACGATCCTTTCCACTTCCTGGAGGTTGAGGTTTGGATTTTCCTCAGCCAATTTCTGAATGAGTTCCGAGCGTATCATTGGTCCTCCAGACTCCCCCTTCTGGTTCCCGGTTTATTTATAATGAATCCGCGACCTTCTGACAATCGGCCAATATCGGTATGTCAATCTCATTTTGGGAAAATAAAAAGCCCGCCGGAGTTAAGTTCCGGCGGGCCATATTACTTAAGTTACATATCGAATGTGCGCTTAGCCTTCGCTCTTGGCCTTCAGCGCTTCGCCCAGAATGTCGCCCAGCGACGCGCCGCTGTCGGACGAGCCGTACTGCGCCACGGCCTGCTTCTCTTCTGCGATCTGAAGGGCCTTGACGGAGAAGGTCGGCTTCTTCGCACGGTCGAAACCAGTGACCATCGCATCGAACTTCTGGCCGATCTGGAAGCGTTCCGAACGTTGCTCATCGCGATCGCGACCCAGGTCGCTGCGCTTGATGAAGCCGGTCGCGCCGTCCTCGCCCGCCTGGACTTCCAGGCCGCCGTCGCGGACTTCCAGAACCGTGACAGTGATCGTCTGGTTCTTGTTGAGACCAGCGGCAGCGGCGGTCGTGCCACCAGCAGCCGGGCCGCCACGCTCAAGCTGCTTCATGCCAAGGCTGATGCGCTCCTTCTCGACGTCGATGTCGAGAACGACGGCCTGAACCGTCTCGCCCTTGCGGTGCAGAGCCAGGGCGTCTTCGCCCGAAATGCCCCAGGCGATGTCCGACATGTGGACCATGCCGTCCACGTCGCCGTCCAGCCCGATGAACAGACCGAATTCGGTCGCGTTCTTGACTTCGCCCTCGACGGTCGAACCGATCGGGTGACGTTCGGCAAAGCTGTCCCAGGGGTTGTTCTGGGCCTGCTTGAGGCCGAGCGAGATACGGCGCTTTTCGGGATCGACTTCGAGGACCAGAACTTCGACTTCCTGGCTGGTCGAAACGATCTTGCCGGGGTGGACGTTCTTCTTGGTCCAGGACATTTCCGAAACGTGGACCAGACCTTCGATGCCAGCTTCCAGTTCGACGAACGCACCATATTCGGTGATGTTCGTGACCCGGCCCGACAGCTTGGCGCCCACCGGATATTTGGCGGCAGCACCTTCCCAAGGATCGCTTTCCAGCTGCTTCATGCCAAGGCTGATGCGCTGGGTGTCGCGGTTGATGCGGATGATCTGCACGCGGACGGTATCGCCGATGTTGATCATCTCGTTCGGGTGGTTGATGCGCTTGTACGACAGGTCGGTGACGTGCAGCAGGCCGTCGATGCCGCCCAGGTCAACGAACGCACCATAATCGGTGATGTTCTTGACGACGCCCTCGATGATCTGACCTTCGGCCAGCGTCTGGATGAGGCCGCTGCGCTGTTCGGCGCGGGTTTCTTCCAGAATGGCGCGACGCGACACGACGATATTGCCGCGGCGGCGATCCATCTTCAGGATCTGGAAGGGCTGCGGAATATCCATCAGCGGGGTGACGTCGCGCACGGGGCGGATATCGACCTGCGAACCGGGAAGGAACGCCACGGCGCCGTCGAGGTCGACGGTGAAGCCGCCCTTGACGCGGCCAAAGATGACGCCTTCGACCCGAGCATTTTCGGTAAACTCGGCTTCGAGCTTGTCCCAGGCGGCTTCGCGGCGTGCGCGGTCGCGCGACAGCATGGCTTCGCCATGGGCATTTTCGACGCGGTCGACATAGACTTCGACCTCGTCGCCGACCTTCAGGTCAGCCTTCTGGCCTGGCGCGGCGAATTCGCGCAGCGGCACGCGGCCTTCCGACTTCAGGCCGACGTCGATCAGAGCCATGTCGTTTTCGATGCCGGTAACGGTGCCCTTGACGACGCGACCTTCGAAGCCGCCGTCCTCGCCACCGAGAGAATCATTGAGAAGCGCGGCGAAATCGTCGCGCGAGGGGAATGCCGTAGAGGCCATGGTAGTTTCCTTCATTCTTCATTGCTGGCCTACCGGTTGTATCCGGTGGTCTTTCAGGCCAAATCGTCCGCGGGGCCGAATACCCGCGCGAACATCCGTAAGACCTGACGAGTCGACGCCTGGTGGATAAGCGAAAAGGGCGCCTGGGAACTCCCGGCACCCGGCATCGCGTCAGGCCTGTCGCCGACGTTCCAACTGGGCGTCCACCAGTGCAATGGCCTGCCGGACGGCGGCGTCTATAGTCAAATTGCTGGTGTCGAGCAAGTCCGCTCCATCGGCCATACGGAGCGGCGCATGGTCGCGGCTCATGTCGCGGGTGTCGCGCGCCTGGATGTCCGCGATCAGGCTGTCCATGTCGGGATGGCCGCCATGGTCGAGCGCGTCCTGATAGCGCCGCTGGGCGCGAACATGGACGCTGGCGGTGACGAAGATCTTGGCTTCGGCATCGGGCGCGATGATGGTGGCGATATCCCGGCCATCCAGGATCGCGCCGCCGGGTTGGGTCGCGAATTCGCGCTGTCGATTGACGAGGGCCTGACGCACGCTCTGATGGATCGAGACGCGGGAGGCGAGCGAACCGACGGCCTCGCTGCGCAGAGCAGGATCGTTCAGCATGGCGTCGTCGAAATCGCAGGCGGCGAGAGCGTCCGCTTCGTGATCGGGATCACCGCTCCGCTTCAAGACGGCGAGCCCGACAGCGCGATAGAGCAGGCCGGTGTCAAGGACGGGCAGGCCATAATGACGGCCGAGCGCCTTGGCGATGGTGCCCTTGCCGGAAGCGGCTGGACCGTCGACGGCGATGATCATGATGCTTTGCCTTTCCGCCATGCCTTGGCAAGGCCGATGAGCGCGATGATGGACCACACGATCTCCAGCGCCAAGGACGCGATGTTGAAATGGATGGTCAGCGAATAGATCAGCAGCAGGGCGCCCACCAGGTTCAGCAGGTTGAACAGGATGAAGTTCAGCGTCTTCGCCATGTTGCTGTAGGCATAGGCAAAGACCATCATGCCACTGCCGATCAACCCGATGATGCTGGCGAGATCGAAGGTCATGTCAGCGCGCCGAGCGATTGCAGCAGGGTGGTGAAACCCGGGAAGCTGGTCGCGACGGGGCGCATGTCGTCTATGGTTACACCATTGCTGGAGACAAGGCCCGCAATCGCGAAGCTCATGGCGATGCGGTGGTCCAGCTTCGTGGCGATCGGACCGCCGCCGGGCAGGAGCGTGCCGTTGCTGCCCTCTATGACGATGCCGTCCTCCAGTTCCTCGACCTGCACGCCGATGGCACGCAGCCCCGCCGCCATGGTCGCGATACGGTCAGATTCCTTGACGCGCAGTTCCTCCAGTCCGCGGAATATGCTGCGTCCTTCGGCCAAGGCAGCGGCGATGAAGGCGACGGGATATTCATCGATCATCGACGGCGCGCGAGCCGGATCCGGCTCCACCCTCTTGAGTGCCGAGGCGGTGATCACGAGGTCGCCCACCGGCTCCCCGCCGACCTGGCGCGGATTTTCGACAATGATGTCGCCGCCCATTTCCCGCAGCAGATCGACAAGGCCTGCGCGGGTTGCGTTGAGGCCGACATTGGCGATCGTGACCTTCGATCCCGGAACAAGAAGCGCGGCGACCATCGGGAAGGCGGCCGAGGAAGGATCGCCGGGAACGGTGATCGATTGCGGAAGAAGTTCCGCTTCGCCCCTGAGCGTGATGATGCGCGTGCCGTCTGCTTCCACCTCGACCTCAAGGTCTGCGCCGAAGCCCTTGAGCATTTTCTCGCTATGATCGCGGGTAGGGACCGGCTCGATGATGCGGGTGATGCCGGGCGTGTTGAGCCCGGCAAGCAGGATGGCCGACTTCACCTGCGCCGACGCGACGGGGAGGCGGTAGTCGAGCGGTACGGCCGGGCAGGCGCCGCGCATCGTGAGCGGCAGGCGGTCGCCGGGGCTGCTTGTGAAACTCGCGCCCATGCGGGACAGCGGATCGATGACGCGTGCCATGGGGCGCTTGCTGAGCGAAGCGTCGCCCACGAAGGTCGCGGTGATGGCGTGGCTGGCGACAAGACCCATCAACAGGCGGGTGGAGGTGCCGCTATTGCCCATGTCGAGCGGACCGTCCGGTTGAAGCAGGCCGCCGACGCCGACGCCGTGGATATGCCAGATACCGTCCGCATCCTTGCTGATGTCCGCACCCATGGCCCGCATGGCGGCCGCGGTGGCCAGCACATCCTCTCCCTCCAGCAGTCCTTCGACCCGGCTTTCGCCCACGGCCAGCGCCGAAAGCATCAGCGATCGGTGCGAAATGCTCTTGTCNCCCGGCACGTTGATCGAACCGGAAAGGGCGGGNGCGGCGGTGAAGGTCATCGGGGTCGGCTGGTCGGAAAAAGCGGTCACGGGTCAATCCGTCTGCAAAACTTGAAAAAATGCGCCCGGCTTTTGACAGCGCGGCCTCGCTATGGCAAGGCGCCGTCTCTTCGCGGGCGACCCTGTCGTGCCGCGTAATTTCTGTTTTGAGCACTCGCAAGAGAAGGATAAGGCCGGACATGGTCAAGGCTGAATGGGGCACGAAGCGTACCTGCCCGAAATGCGCCACGCGCTTCTACGACCTGGGCAAGGATGACCCGGTCACCTGCATCAACTGCGGCACCGCCTGGGAACCGGAACCCGTGCTGAAGTCGAAGCAGCCGCTGCCCTATGAGGAAGCGCCCAAGAAGGTCATCGAAACCGCCGACGGTGAAATGGAGACGGCCGACGACGATCTGGACCTGGATCTGGACGTGGATGATGACGGCGATTCGCCGGACAATGACGTCGATCTGGGCGGCGACGACGACCTGGGCGTCGATGCCGGCGGGGACGATGGCGACGACGACAATTAATTGAATTTTCTGCTTGCCAAGGAGTTCGCTGCCACCTAATGGCAGCGGCCTCCGAGGCGCCGGACCCAAACGGCGCCGACACTGGAAACGGGGCCTTAGCTCAGCTGGGAGAGCGCCTGCATGGCATGCAGGAGGTCAGCGGTTCGATCCCGCTAGGCTCCACCAGTTTTTCGGGAAATGAAATGTCCCTGGGACATTTTTCCGAAAAACTCCCGAGCGCAAGCAAGGGGTGTGTCGAGGTTGCAAATGACCTCGATCAATGCTCCTGGTGATTTGGGCACGGGACGTCCAGACATAAGGCCGACGGCTTTGACGCCGGACATGGTCTGATCCATTGGGATGCGGTATGATGCCGCAAACGATGGGGCCTTAGCTCAGCTGGGAGAGCGCCTGCATGGCATGCAGGAGGTCAGCGGTTCGATCCCGCTAGGCTCCACCAAATTTTCCTATCATCCGAAATGCCTTGCCATCGGCAGGTCGCTCGATCCTGTCGGGCGGGAGGCTGCTGATTGCGGCCGATTTCCGTGATTTTCCGCCGAAGTTCACAGTGTATGCGCGCGCGTGCCTGGGCGCGCGTATCCGCGGGGGTCTGATATGCCGGACATTTCAAAGACGGCGTCTGGTAGGTCGGTCGGGACGGAATAGGACAGGCGAAAATATCCCCTGTTGGACAAATAGGACGCTTTTTGAGGATGCTGTTGCTGCTGGGTTACGGTTGAGCCTTATTTCGTCGTCTGCATCGCAGATGCTGCCGCCTGTCGCGATATGCAGTGCAAGGCTTAGCGGAGCCGGCTGACTCGCGATCATCGTCAGCTAGCCATTTGGATTAGCTGCTGAATTTTTCGAGCTAATGCTAAATGCGAAGAAGCGTAAATAAAACAAGGCAGTAGTGTCGCGGCAAGTTCAGTTCGTGAAGGGGGGAAGAACGTGCCGAAACTACTCGCTACGATTTTATGGTCGACTTCGATTGGAGTAATCCCGGCGCAGGCACAGCCCCCGATGACAAGCTCCGCGGGTGTCGCCAGCGTCCAATATGTGCCGGTCGGCACCAAGCTTGCGGTTCGCATTTTGGCCGACCTGACCACCAAGAAGAAGCAATCCTATTCCGGTCAAAGATTTCCGATTGAAACAGTCGCTCCTGTAATGATTGGTCCGCTGGTGGTCATTCCCGCTGGAACGCGCGGCGAAGGAGAGATCATTGAAGCTCGCAACAAAGGCATGTGGGGCAAGTCGGGCTTNGTCGAAGTTCGCGCCGTCCACCTTAATATGAGCGGACGCCGCGTCCGTTTGACGGGCGGAATCAACGACAAGGGAGTAACGGGTACGGCGGTAGTCGTAGGCGCTGTCATGACTTCCTGGCCATTGGGTTTCATCATGACCGGCACAAGCGCCCGCATCCCTCGCGGAACTGCGTTCACCGCCATTCTGGATGAGGATCTTCCGTTCATCATGGGCGCGCCGGCCGGCGACATGTTGGCGCAATCGGCATTGGCAACGACGCAACAACCCATGTCCGACGGGGGCGAGACGGAGTTCCGCAACGGGGTGCCACAATGAAGATGCGTTTCGCCTTGAGCGCATGGCTTAGCGCGAGTTGCATGGTCTCGGCAGTAGATGCACAGATCCTCGCTTCGCCCTTGCCAGGCGTGTCGCAGAACAGAGCCGATGCTCCCCGCTGGATCGATGGCACCATTGTGCAACTTTCGGTGGTGGATGCCGTAGGCAGCAGAGGGGCGAAGCCGGGGGACAGGTTCAGGCTTCGAGTGGAAGCACCTGTCTGCGTTGACGGGAGGTTGGCAATCCCCGTCGGGGCAACGGCCTGGGGAGAGGTGCTATCCTCCTTTCGCAGTAGCGCCGGCGGAACACGAGGACGGTTAAGCTGGCATCTGCGCGAAGTTGAAACCGCCTGGGGGCCAGTTTCGTTGCGCGGAGATCAGGAAGCCGTCGGAGCCTCTGGCGCGGACTCGGTTGCTGTTGCCGTATATCTTATCGGAATATACGGATTTTTTTTGAAAGGCAAAAATGCAGGGTTACGGACCGGTGATCTTATGTCCGGCTATATTGTCGGGGGGGTGCGAGAGCCGGAGCATTTGATGCCCATTGTTTTGAACCATTCCGGAAACGCATGTTGAAAATCAAGCGGGCTGGACGAAGCTGTCCATCACCCGCTTGCGTCCGGCCGTCTCGAAGTCGATCTCCAGCTTGTTGCCTTCGATCTGCGCCACGGTGCCATAGCCGAATTTCTGGTGGAAGACGCGCAGGCCGATGCTCATGTCGTCGCGACCCTTGTTGCCGAGCGAGACGGCTGATGTGCGCGCTTCCACGATCCGGATGGGTTCGGTGGTGAATTGCCCGCCCTGCTGGGCGCGCTGCCAGCCCGGACCGCGGCCGGATCCCCGTTGGACATTGGCGAAGGGATCTGCACGTTCGGACCAGTTGGCGCGCCAGAGCGAGGCGCCGCCAGCCATGCTGCTCTCCTCCTCCACATGTTCGGGAGGCAGTTCCCCGACGAAGCGCGAAGGGATGGAACTGGTCCACTGGCCATAGATGCGGCGGTTGGCGGCGTGGAGGATGATGCAGGATTTCCGCGCCCGCGTGATAGCGACATAGGCGAGGCGACGCTCCTCCTCCAGACTGTTGAGGCCGCCTTCGTCCAGCGCGCGCTGGGAGGGGAAAATTCCCTCCTCCCACCCTGCCAGGAAGACCGTATCGAACTCCAGCCCCTTGGCGGCGTGGATGGTCATGATCGTGACCTTGCGCTCGTCCTGCTGCGCCTCATTGTCCATGACGAGGCTGACATGCTCAAGGAAGGCGCCCAGCGTCTCATATTCCTCCATGGCGCGGGTCAGTTCGCTCAGATTTTCCAGTCGTCCCGCGCTTTCGGCGGTGCGTTCGGCCTGGAGCATGGCGGTGTAGCCGCTTTCGTCCAGTATCTGCCGCGCCAGCTCGGCATGGGGCAGTTGCGCCGCGCGGTCGCGCCAGCGGGCGAGATCGCCGATGAAGGCGCCCAGGCTGCGCCGGGCCTGCGGCGTCATCTCGTCCGTGTCGAGTATCCGCGCAGCGGCGAGGGCGAGCGCTATGCCCTCTGCGCGGGCAAGCCGATGCAGCTTTTCCACCGCCTTGTCGCCCAGGCCGCGTTTGGGAACGTTGACGATCCGTTCGAACGCCAGATCATCGGCAGGCTGGTTGACCAGGCGAAGATAGGCAAGCGCGTCGCGAATCTCGGCACGTTCATAGAAGCGGAAGCCGCCGACGATGCGATAGGGCAGGCCGATTTGTATGAAGCGGTCTTCGAACTCGCGAGTCTGGTGCTGGGCGCGGACGAGGATGGCGACCTCGTCCAGCGACCCGCCTCCGCGCTCTATCGATTCGATTTCTTCGCCTACGCGCCGCGCTTCCTCCGGTCCGTCCCATACGCCGATGACCCGGACCTTTTCGCCCACGTCGATGTCCGTCCAGAGCGTCTTTCCCAGGCGATTGCCATTTTCCGCGATGACCCCTGAGGCAGCGCCCAATATATGGGGTGTCGATCGGTAATTCTGTTCCAGCCTGACNATCTTCGCGCCCGGAAAATCCCTTTCNAACCGAAGGATATTGGCGACTTCCGCNCCGCGCCATGAATAGATGGACTGGTCGTCATCGCCCACGCAGCAGATATTCTTGCGCGTCTGCGCCAGCAGGCGGAGCCAGAGATATTGGCTGGAGTTGGTGTCCTGATATTCGTCCACCATGATGTAGCGGAAACGCTGCTGATAGCTTTCCAGAACGTCGCGGTGGCGTTTCAGAATCGTGAGAACATGCAGCAGCAAGTCCCCGAAATCGCAGGCATTCACATCGCGCAGGCGCGCCTGGTAGGCGGCGTAGAGCTTCTGCCCCTTTCCGTTGGCATAGCCCTCGCTCTCGCCGGCGCCGATTTCCTCCGGGGTCAGGCCCTTGTTCTTCCACTGGTCGATAAGGCCGGCGAGCTGGCGGGCGGGCCAGCGCTTCTCATCGATACCCTCGGCCTGGATGAGTTGCTTCATCAGGCGAAGCTGATCGTCCGTGTCGAGGATGGTGAAATTGGATTGCAGGCCGACCAGTTCGGCATGGCGGCGCAGCATCTTTGCGGCGATCGCGTGGAACGTGCCGAGCCACGGCATGCCCTCTATTGCGGGGCCGATCATGCGACCGACCCGTTCCCGCATTTCCCGCGCTGCCTTGTTGGTGAAGGTGACAGCGAGGATTTCGGACGGATAGGCCCGCCTGGTAGCGATCAGATGGGCGAGGCGGGCGGTGAGCGCAGCCGTCTTGCCCGTGCCCGCGCCGGCGAGGACCAGCACCGGCCCCTCGGTCGTGAGCACGGCTTCCCGCTGGGGTTCGTTCAGCCCCTGAAGATAGGGGGGATCATCGGGCGAGGGAGCGGGCAGGGTCATGAGCTGTCAACTAGGATGCTGGGCGGGAAGCGGCAAGAGCGGGCCCCTTGCGCTACCGTTCCTTCTATGAGAACAAAAGGCGAATCATGCAAGGAGAAAGGCCATGGTCTCTGGGCGATGCCAATGTGGGGCTATCCAGTATGAAGCGCGGGGGGAACCAGTCCATAGCGCGCTGTGCCATTGTTCGGATTGCCGGAAAAGCGCCGGAGCGCCGATGGTCGGCTGGGCCCTGTTTCGCGAAGATATGGTGACTGTGACGGGCAAAGCCGTGAGCTACCAGTCCTCCGAAAATGTGACGCGGGAATTTTGCGGAACCTGCGGCACGGGGTTGTTCTATCGCAACTCTGCTTTCTTTCCGGGGATGGTCGACATCCAGACGGCAACGCTGGACGACCAGTCCGTTCTGCCGCCCACCATCCATGTGCAATTCGCCGAGGCTGCGCCGTGGATGGCGGGTGCGCATGAATTGCCCAAGTTCGAACGCTATCCGGAGCATTGAGGCCCGACCGGGGAGCGTCATTGGGGCATCGTCTGACGGCGCGATCGCAACGGTTCATCGCCATCGCCGGAACGCAGGCGTAATGCATCCGGTTCTTTGTCCAGCCCGAACGGCAGAACGGGGTGAGAACAAGGAAAGGATGATCCCGATGAAATCGATCCTGTTGGCTGGTGCGGCCATGCTGGCCTTTGGCACTGGCGTCACTGGTATGGCGATCGCGCAGGACATGCCTGCTTCGACGCAGCCGCCAGCGACCGGTGCGCCGCCTCCGCCCGAACAGGGCGCGACGCCTGCCACACCCGCCACGCCGGCCGACCCCGGAGCGGCTTCCGCCAGTCCGGCGACACCGGCTACACCGCCGCCCGCCGCTGATCCCAATGCTGGCCAGCCGATGGGTGCCGTGCCTCCTGAGACGGGCATGCAGCCGGCGCCCGCCGGCGTGCCGCATGATCCCTCCGCTCCGGTCGGCACGTCTGCCAACCCCGCTACGGTCGGCGGCAACATGACTCCTCCGCCAACTGAACAGAAGGATTATCCGCTGTGCAGCAAGACCGTGCAGGATAGCTGCATCAACAGAAGCGAAGCGCCCAAATCTATGCGCAAGCGGCGCTGACGGCTTTCGGGCCGGGCAGGGCGGCGATGATGGCCGCAAGCCCGGCCCGGTCCCGCGCCGCATCGGCGAGGCTATGCTGGTCGAGCACAGACAGGAAGGCTGTGGTGGCGGCCCGCAATATGCCCGACAGGCCACAGGCCTGACGTAGCGCGCAACCCTCACAGTCGGCCATTTTCATGTCAGGCTCGCTATGGCGGACGACTTCGCCCAGGCCGATAGTCTCTGCCGGACGCGCCAGGGTGAAGCCTCCGCCACGTCCCCTCTGGGTCTTCAGAAAGCTGCCTTGGGCGAGATGATGCACCACCTTCATCAGATGGTTGCGGGACAGGCCGTAGGCGTCAGCGATCTCCGGGATGGTGGCGCGGCCGCCTGGTGCGACCGCGAGATGGATGAGAACGCGCAGGGCATAGTCGGTGTGGCGGGTCAACTGCATGGCATCCACGCTTATAGGCCATAGGACGGGTCTTGAACATATATCCTGTTTACATCTTAAAACATGCATAGTAGATGCACCTTTGTAACTGCTCGACAAAGGTGCATCCATGACCCAATTGACCAACGACACCATTGCCATCGTGAAAGCGACTGCCCCTGCCTTGCGCAAGCATGGCGTGGAGATCACGACGGCCATGTACGCCCGTCTGTTCATGGATGCGTCGATCAGGGATATGTTCGATCAGGCGGCGCAGGAAAGCGGGGAGCAGCCCAAGCGGCTGGCTGCGGCGATCCTGGGCTATGCCGAGAATATCGACAGGTTGCAGGCTCTGGACGGCGCCGTCGCGCGGATGGTGCAGCGCCATGTCGAAACGGGGGTCAAGGCGGAACATTACCCCAAGGTGGCCGAAGCGCTGCTGCCCGCCATCCGCGATGTGCTGGGCGAGGAGGTGGCGACCGATGCCGTGCTGGACGCCTGGGGGCAGGCCTATTGGTTCCTGGCCAATATCCTGATCGGCAAGGAGGCACAGGCTTATGAGGATGCCGAAGCGGCGTGATCCGGCGTGAAGGGCTTCCGCGAGGACCGGGGCCGATCGGAGGGGCGGATTATTCCGCCTGGTCCGTTGCGCGTAGCAGCGTCAGCCGGGCTTTGCCGACGTCCCGGACCGCGTCGGTGGCGAAGCCCTTGACCTCGACATCTTCCCGGCGGTCGGTCTCGATGCTGATCCATGTGGCGGGGCCGGTCCAGCCCAGGCGGCTGAGCTTGTCCAGCGCCACCATGCCCGCCCCGCTTTGATAAGGCGGGTCCATGAAGATAAGGTCCAGCGGCTTGCTCGCCGGGCCAAGCGACAGGACGCTGCTCTGGCGAATGTCGGGACGGATGCCAAGCTTGTCGCCATTGGCGCGGATCGCATCGAGCGCGGCACGGTCCTGTTCCACAAAGACGCAGCTTGCCGCGCCGCGTGAAAGCGCTTCGAAACCCAGGGCGCCCGAGCCGGCAAAAAAATCGCCGACGCTCAACCCCTCGAAGGAGCCGATCCGGCTCAGCAGCATGGAAAAGAGGGTCTCGCGGGTGCGATCCGCCGTGGGTCGCGTCGCGTCGCCGCGGGGCGCGACGAGGGGGCGGCCGCGCCACTGGCCTGCGACGATCCTCATTTCGCGTCCTTCAGGCTCTTGCGGAACAGGACCAGGTCGTGCTGGCGCACCTCCTCGACCGCGCCGGATGCGAGTTCGCCCAGGTGGAAGGGGCCATAGCTGGTGCGGATCAGCCGGTTCACCTGAAGCCCCAGATGTTCGAGCACGCGGCGGACTTCGCGATTCTTGCCTTCGGTCAGCGTCATTTCGATCCACTGGTTGCGCCCGGTGCGGCGTTCCAGATTGGCCTCTATCTGGCCATAGCGGATGCCGTCGATCTCCAGCCCGTCGAACAGATCCTCAAGCTGGTTCTGGCTGACCTCTCCGAAAGCGCGGGCGCGATAGGTGCGCGGCACGCCGGTCGAGGGCAGCTCCATCTGCCGCTTGAACTCTCCATCGGTGGTGAGCAGCAGCAGGCCTTCGGTCGTCATGTCGAGCCGTCCGATCGGCATGACGCGGGGAAGGTCGGCCGGCAGCTTGTCGTAAATGGTGGGCCGCCCGCGAGGATCGCGCTCTGTCGTCAGGAAACCCGATGGTTTGTGAAAGAGGAACATGCGCGCGGGTGCCGGCGCGGCGACCGGGTTGCCGTCGACGGCGACGCCGTGAAGCGAGGTCAGGAGCGTGGCGGGCGTGGACACTGTCTCCCCGTTCAGCGTGATCCGTCCTTCCTCGATCATCCGCTCAATCTCCCGCCTGGACGCAATGCCTGCGCGGGCGAGCAATTTGGCGATGCGCTGCGGCTCGTTCTTGCCGCTGGCGACAGCTGCGGCGCGGGCGGGATGAGGATTGGCCGGTTTTGCGGGCGCCGTCCTGGCCTTCTTGAAGGGCGGGCGAGCCGGGCGGGACCCTGGCACCGGTTTGGCGTCATTCGGACGTCTGGGACCACCGGAGCCCGGCCGACGCGGCGGCCCAGATTTTTTCGGCGGTTCCACAGAAGAGTTCCTTTTCAAAACGGGATGGCCTCCCCATATTGGAGAAGCCAGGAAATTGACGAATGGTGCTGTCCTTGCGCCCATGCGCCAGGACGATGCGAAACCCCTGCGGGGCGCTGCACGTTGGTCGGTTGAATGGCGCAAATGGGGCGTATCGGCAAATGTTTTTCGGGCTGGTAAAAGGGGAAGCCGGAGCGCGGGAGCGCCGCAAGGCCATTCGCAGCGTGCTGGTGGTCGAGGATGAACCGCTGGTCGCCTTCGACAATGAACATGTGCTGGAAATGGCGGGCTATCGCGTCGCCGCGACCGTCGACGAATATGCCCATGCCGTCAGTGTCATGGAGGAGGAAAGCGTCGATCTGGTGATCGCGGACGTGACCCTTCATGGCGAGAAGAGCGGCATCGACCTGGCGCGCTTTGCCGCAGGTCGGGGAGTTGCGGTGCTGTTCGTGACGGGCGCCTGCCCTGTCGACGCGCGAGGCTTGGCACTGGGATGCCTGGCAAAGCCATATGCGCCGCGCGATCTGTTGGCGGCGATCAATGTCGTGGATGCTCTGCTGCGGGGCAAGATTCTGCCTCGCTTGCCCGATGGCCTGCACCTGTTCGGGGATGCTGTCTGATCCGATCGCCGATATAAGATGGGCGGACGGCTTGCCACACTGACATTTGCCCATATGGTGGCCCGGACTATCATCGTCCGGGGGCGCATCAATTTATGACCGACATGGCGAAGGGCTCGACAAGCTGGCTGGATGCGGTGAAGCCCTATATGCAGAAGGCGCCCTTGGGTGCCTTTTTTCTCGGCATATCGTCGGGCTTTCCCTATGCGATGATCGGCGCCACGCTGACCACCCGGCTGGCGCAGGACGGCATCGACAAGAAGGCGGTGACGGCGTTCACCCTCGCTTTCCTCGTCTATAATCTCAAATGGCTGTGGGCCTGGGTCGTCGACGGGGTTCGGCTGCCGGTCATAGGTCGCCTGGGGCAACGCGTGAGCTGGCTGCTGCTCGCGGGATTGCTCGTGATGGCGGCGGTCATCAACCTGGCATTGGTCGACCCCGCCAGCGGCCTGCTGCAGACGGCCTATGCCGCGATCCTGGTCGGCGTTGCGGGTGCCACCTTCGACATCGTCATCGATGCCTATCGGATCGAGACATTGCGGCCGGAGCAATTGGGGGTGGGGTCAGGCATGTCGCAATATGGCTGGCGCATCGGATCGGTTGCAGCGGGCGCGCTTGCGCTGGTGCTGGCGGCGCGGATCGGCTGGCATGGCGCCTATATGGCCTGCGCCATATTCGCGTTACCCGCCATGCTGACCGGGCTCGCACTCGGCGAACCGGAGCGGCACCGCGAACCGACGGCGCGGCGGGGGCTGGACGAAATATGGCAGTCGATCGCCGGGCCGCTCGTGGAATTCTTCCGGCGGCGCGGCGCCTGGCTGGTGCTGCTGTTCATCCTGCTGCACAAGATCGGGGACACGCTCGCCAATCTGACCTTTCGCCTGCTGTTCGACGATATGGGCTACACCAATGACGAGATCGCCATTTACGATGTTGGCATCGGCTTCTGGGCCTATCTGATCGGGATCTTCGTCGGCGGCGTGCTCTATGCGCGCATGGGGATGAAGCGGTCTGTGCTGGTCAGCCTGCTGCTGATGGGCGTGTCCAATTTCAGCTTCGCGCTGCTGGCGGCGCTGGGCAAGAGCAATTGGGGTATGGCCGGTGCCATTGGCTTCGAGAATTTTGCGAGCGGGATCGGCGGGGTGACGGTGGTCGCCTATTTCTCAGCGCTCTGTGACCTGCGCTTCACGGCCGCGCAATATGCGCTGATTTCGGCGGCGGCGAGCATTGTGGGACGGTTCCTGACCGGGACGACCGCGGGTGGAATGATCGAACGGTTCGGCTATGTCGACTTCTACCTGCTGACCACCGCCCTGGCGGTGCCGGGCATCGTCCTGTTCTGGCTGATGATGCGCGCGGGACTGATCGATGCCAGCGTCGGCACGGCGGCCACGCAGGATGGCTGAACCGATGCGCTCGGCATCTGTTTGAAAACGCGCGAAGCAGCGTATTTCCAGACAGTCTCTAAACCGCCCCATAAAGTCCGAGAGGACGCCCCAGGTCGCGATGCGCCTGCGCCACGGCCTGAAGGCAGGTGAGGGCGCCCAGTGCATGGTCGTTGCCCAGCAGCGCCGCCACATCGTCATAGGCCGATCGGGGATCGCGCAGGGCGCTGCCGATCGCCTGCATCATCAGCGCCTCGTCGCTTGTCATCCGCGAACAGCAGCAGGGCGCGATCAATATCTTGCGGCTGGAGGTCCGGGCCANTTCGAGCATCATCGCGCGCATCAGNACCAGCGGCCGACGATAGCTGCGGCCGAAGGCNCCGAGCATGGCATTGGCGGCATGGGCATCGTTGACGCCGGCCGTCGCGATGCGGCGCATCACGTANAGGAAAAGCCGGTTGCCATAGCCGCCGGGAAGCGGCCGGANATTATCGAGAGAGGGGGAGTCTCCATGGACCATGCGTCACTACCTTCTGCCTTGTCGTCAGATGGCAAAGTTACGCTATTGCGAGTCAATCGCAAGTAAAATCAGTCGGGAAATTGCCCGTTCAGTCGCAAAATTTCACCGGCGAGGTAGAGCGAGCCGGAAATCAGCAATTTTGAGGCGTGGTCCGGTCCAGCGGCAATGGCGGCAATGGCGTCTTCCGGCATGGCATGAGCGGTGCAGCCAATGCCCCAGCGATCGGCAATGGCGGCGAATCGTTCCGGTGGATGATGGTCATGGCCAGGTACCGGCAGGGCATGGATATGCGCGATCCGACCGGCAAAAGGACGGAGGTAGGCCTCCAGATCCTTGTTCGACAACATGCCGATCATCAGCTGGAGCTTCTGTTCCTCAAGCCTTTCGCTGGTGAAGAAGGCGCTGATCGCCTCGCCCGCACTGGCATTGTGGCCGCCATCCAGCCAGGCTTCGGTGCTTTCGGGCAGGGGGGCGAGCAGCGGACCATGGTCCAGCCTTTGCAGGCGGGCTGGCCAATGCGCCCAGAGCGGCGCTGCCTTCAAGGCGGCCTCGCCTACGGGTATGACATTCTGGTGCCGCAGCATGGCGAAGGCGAGCGCGGCATTGTGGATCTGGTGCGCGCCGGGCAGGCGCGGCAGGGGGGTGTCGAGCCGTCCCTGATCATCGCGATAATGGAGGCGATCCCGATAGGCCGCCGCGTCCCAGCTCTCGCCCATGGCAAACCATTGGGTCCGGTTGCGGGCCGCGGCTTCCAGCATCACGGGGAAGAGCGCGTCGGCATAGCGCTGAGTCACCAGCGGCGCGCCGGGCTTGGCGATGCCGGCCTTTTCGACGGCAATCTCCCTGATCGTGGCGCCAAGGAAGCTCTGATGGTCGAGGCCGAGCTGCGCGATGCCGCAGATCACGGGTCGTTCGATGATATTGGTGGCGTCAAGGCGGCCGCCAAGGCCCACTTCCACGATGCAGGCGTCGGCGGGATGTTCGGAAAAGGCGAGGAAGGCTGCGGCGGTGGTGACCTCAAAGAAGCTGGCGCCGATCCCTTCCGCCACGTCGAGCACGCGGGAGAGATAATGGGCCAGCGCTTCGTCGGAGATCAGCTTGCCNCCAATGCGGATGCGTTCGTTGAAGCGGACCAGATGGGGNGAGGTGAAGACATGGACCTTCCTGCCGTCCGCCTCCAGCGCGGCGCGNAGNAAGGCGCAGGTCGAACCCTTGCCNTTGGTGCCGGCAACATGGAAGACCGGCGGCAGGGCGCGATGCGGGTTGCCGATGCGGTCCAGCAGGCGGGCGATGCGTTCCAGCCCCAATATGTCGGCGCCCGGCGACAGGGTGGCCAGGCGGTCAAGCTGTGCCTGGACAGCCGGATCGTCGGAGACGGCGTGGTCGGCCATCGGCTCTGGTCTCAGGCAGCGTCAGGCAGCGGCGCGAGGGGCGAGGTAGCCGATCACCCGGGCAAGCGTGTCGCGCAGGTCGCTGCGGTGGACGACCATGTCCAGCATGCCATGTTCCAGCAGATATTCAGCGCGCTGGAATCCGTCGGGCAGCTTTTCGCGGATCGTGCTTTCGATGACGCGCTGGCCCGCGAAGCCGATGAGCGCATTGGGTTCCGCTATCTGGATGTCGCCCAGCATGGCATAGCTGGCGGTGACGCCGCCGGTCGTCGGATCCGTCAGCACCACGATATAGGGCAGGCCCGCGGCGTGGAGTTTCCGGATGGCCACGGTCGAGCGCGGCATCTGCATGAGCGAAAGGATGCCCTCCTGCATGCGCGCCCCGCCTGCGGCGGTGAAGATCACATAGGGGCATTTGCGGGCGATGGCCTCGTTGATGCCCTGGATGAAGGCGGCGCCCACGCCCATGCCCATCGATCCGCCCATATAGGCGAAATTCTGAACCCCCATGACGAGCGGCACATCGTCAATGGCCCCACGGGCGTTGATCAGCGCGTCCTGGTCGCCGGTCGCGGCGCGGGCGGCCTTTATGCGGTCGGGATAGCGTTTGGAATCGCGGAACTTGAGCGGGTCTTCCTGTACCTGCGGCGTTGGCAGCAGGATGAAGCCGGCATCGAGTATCTGTTCGAACCGTTCCGCAGGTCCGATGCGGCCATGATGGTCGCAGCGCGGGCAGACGGAGAGATTATCCTCCCATTCCTTGATGAAGATCATCTCGGCGCAGGAGGGGCATTTGTGCCACAGCGTTTCGGCGGTGGTTTCCTTCTTCGCCATGAAGGGCAGTGCGTTGCGGACGCGGTTGATCCAGCTCATGCGGCGGTCTCCCGGAAATGAGGGCTGTTGGCGTTCAGCGCGGCGCGAAGGGCGGCGATGAAATCCTTGACGAAGGGCGCGGCGGCATCACCATGCGACCCGATGATGTCGACGATGGCGGAACCCACCACCACGCCATCGGCAACCCGCCCGATCGCGGCGGCCTGTTCAGCGGAGCGGACGCCGAAGCCCACGGCGATGGGCAGGTCGGTGGCGGCCTTCAGCCTGGCTACCGCCTGTTCGACAGCGGTCTGGGCGGCCTGCTGCTTGCCGGTGATGCCGGCGACGGCGACATGGTAGAGGAAACCGCTGGCGCCGTTCAGCACGGTGGGCAGCCTTGCGGCGTCAGTCGTTGGCGTTGCAAGGCGGATCAGGTGAATGCCCTGGGCGCGCAGGGCGGGGCCGATTTCGGCATCTTCCTCCGGCGGGACATCGACGCAGATGACGCCGTCGACGCCCGCGGCCTTGCACTGGTCCGCAAACCAGGCCGCGCCGCGCACCAGCATCGGATTTGCATAGCCCATCAGGACCAGCGGCGTGTCGGGATGTCGATCGCGGAAGGCGGTGGCGAGGGCGAAGATGTCCTTCGTCTTCGTGCCGGAGCCCAGGCTGCGCAGATTGGCGAGCTCGATCGCCGGCCCGTCAGCCATCGGATCCGTGAACGGCATGCCGAGTTCGATGATGTCCGCGCCCCCTTCCACCAGGGCGTCGAGGATGGCGGGCGTGTCAGCCACGGTCGGATCGCCTGCGGTCACGAAGGTGACGAGCGCGGCGCGACCCTGCGACTTGCATGCAGCGAAGCGGGCGGAGAGACGATCGGCGCTCATATCTCGACCCCCAGGGCGCTCGCCACCGTGAAGATGTCCTTGTCGCCTCGCCCCGAAAGATTGACGATGATGATCTGCTCCGCGTCGAGAGTGGGCGCGACCTTTTCCACGCTGGCGATGGCGTGCGCGGATTCCAGCGCCGGAATGATGCCCTCCAGCGCGGAGAGTTTCTGGAAGCTGGCCAGTGCCTCGTCGTCGGTGATCGGCATATATTGCACGCGGCCGATTTCGTGCAGCCAGCTATGTTCAGGTCCGATGCCGGGATAGTCGAGACCGGCGGACACGCTGTGCGCTTCGGTGATCTGCCCGTCCTCGTCCTGGAGCAGATAGGTGCGGTTGCCGTGCAATATGCCGGACTTGCCGCCCGCCAGACTTGCCGCATGCTTCCCATGCAGGCCTTCGCCCGCCGCTTCGACGCCGATCATCTTGACCTCCGCATCGTCGAGGAAGGGGTGAAAAAGGCCGATGGCGTTGGAGCCGCCGCCGACCGGCGCGATCAGCAGATCAGGCAGGCGGCCTTCCAGTTCCAATATCTGTTCGCGTGCTTCCCGGCCGATGATCGACTGGAAATCGCGCACCAGTTCAGGGTAGGGATGCGGCCCGGCCGCCGTGCCGATGATATAGAAGGTGTCGTGGACGTTCGACACCCAGTGACGCAGGGCATCGTTCATCGAATCCTTCAGCGTCTGCGATCCGGAAATGACGGGGATCACTTCCGCGCCCAGCAGTTTCATGCGGAAGACGTTGGGCTTCTGCCGCTCCACATCCTTTGCGCCCATGAAGATCTTGCATTCCATCCCGAACAGCGCGGCGACGGTGGCGGTGGCGACGCCGTGCTGGCCCGCGCCGGTTTCGGCAATGACCTTCTTCTTGCCCATGCGACGGGCGAGAAGCGCCTGCCCGATGCAATTGTTGATCTTGTGCGCGCCGGTGTGGTTGAGTTCCTCGCGCTTCAGGTAGATTTTTGCGCCCTTGCCGGGGCCGGCATCGGCGCGCAGCGCTTCGGTCAGGCGTCCCGCATAGTAAAGCGGGTTCGGGCGGCCGACATAGCTGCGCAGCAATTCGGTGAATTCGGCATCGAAGGCCGGATCCTGCTTCGCTTCCTTGTAAACCTTCTCCAGCTCCAGAATGAGCGGCATGAGGGTTTCGGCCACATAACGGCCGCCAAAGGTGCCGAAATGGCCGGAGGCATCGGGCTGTGAACGCAGGCTGTTGGGCAGGGTAATATTATCGGTCATCATTTCCATCTCTTCGGGCATGGGTTGGATCACTTGGGCCAAGTGATCAACGCCATCGAAGGCTGATGCGTTCTGAATTTATGCTCTGCGTCAACATGCCGATGCCGCATTGCAGAAGGCCATGATCTTGTCCACACTCTTGATGCCCGGCGCGCTTTCGACCCCGGAGGAAATGTCGACCAGCGGGGCGCCGGTGATGCGGATGGCCTCGGCCACATTGTCGATGCCAAGTCCGCCCGAAAGCCCCCAGGGCAGGGAGGGGGAGGCGCCACGCAGCAATGTCCAGTCAAAGCGCAGGCCCATGCCGCCGGGCAGCGCAGCACCATCGGGCGTCTTGGCGTCGAACAGGAGGAAATCGACAGCGTCGGCGTAAATCCCCGCGGCGGCGATATCCGCGCCGGTCTTGACCGAAATGGCTTTCCAGACGGGAATGCCGAAGCGTGTGCGAATGGCGGCGGCGCGTTCAGGCGTTTCCCTGCCATGGAGCTGGAAGGCGGTGAGGGCGCCGGTGGCGCTCAGATCAGAGAGTGTTTCGTCGGTTGGATCGACCAGCACCGCGACGCGCCCGATATGGGACGGGACGGGCGCGGCCAGCGATCGCAACTGGTCCGCTTCGACATGCCGGGGGCTTTTCGGAAAATGGACGAAGCCAAGATGGGTGGCGCCCGCTCGCATCGCCGCGCCGATCGTGTCGGGCGTCGAAAGGCCGCAAATCTTGATGGCGAGTCGGGACATGAGGGCGCTTTAGCCGGTGCGGCAGGGTGTGAGAACCGCTTTCATCCCGCCACCCTTTCTCCTGGCATCGCGGGCGTGGTGGAGCGGGATCAGGCGCGGGCGGCGCGACGGATCAGATGAGACGGCTATGACTATTGGACGAGGGATAGGCGCGTCGTTCGAATGGAACGGGCAAAATAACTGGAATCGGGTCCCAATCAGCCGGCAAGCACCAGATTTCGACCCTGATCCTTTGCGCGATAGAGTGCCGCGTCGGCCCGGGCAAGCACGGCCACATTATCCGCTTCATCCTTGCCAATCATGGCGACACCCGCAGAGAAGGTTATGGCGCCCATCGGCTCGTCGGTCTCGCGCAAATTGAAAGGACGTTGCCCCAGATCTCGACGCGCCTTGTCAACGAGCGCTACGCCGTCCTCCAGGTCCAGATCGGGCAGGATGACCAGGAACTCCTCTCCGCCCCATCGACCGACCATATGTGGTGCGCAGCCCTCCGAAAGTGAGGCGGCGACGGTCTTGATGACGCGATCTCCAACAGCATGGCCATAACGATCGTTCACCGACTTGAACCGGTCGATGTCGCAGATCGCGACGAGATAGGGCCCTTCGGATGCGATCAAACGCTCCAATTCCATGTCGAGCGCTCTTCGGTTGTGAAGACCGGTCAACGCGTCTTTCGTCGCGTCGTGGCGAGCGACATCCAGCTCGCGCCGGAGCGCCTCGACTTCGCGAGCGGCTGCCGCGAGCTCGTTCTCGGCCC
>JGI24741J21665_1000044_pt1 | contig 30118 bp, 26 predicted proteins | sample KBSCornC7_FD_21665 | JGI IMG/M metagenome (IMG submission 21665) | reverse complement strand
CGGCGCCGCGATTTCATGCCGCGACAGAAACAGCATCCCATAAACCGCTAGCCCGCGTCCCACCCCTCCGCAACACCACCCCCATCATCGCGGCAGAAACCGGGCCTCCGGGTCCGCGGCGATTTCCCGCCTGAATTCCGCGGAAATCCAGTCGCGAAAGGCCTTCACCTTGGCCGTGTTGCGGGCGTGGGCAGGATAGACCACCCAATAGCTCGCCCGTTCCCGGACATAGGATGGCACCGCCTCCACCAGCAATCCCGCCTCCAATTCCGTCCTCCACATGAAGGGATTGACGATGGCAACGCCATGCCCGGCCATCGCGGCGCGGCCCTCCATTACCTGGGAATCGAGCGCGATGGCGGGCGGCAGCCCCCTGCCGTCCTCGTCCACCCCCATGGCGACGAACCATTCCTGCCACCAGCTATCGCCGGGCGACAGCCGCGGCATGGCGTGCAGCACCCGCGCATCGGCAATCGGCCCATTGGCCGCCAGCCATGACGGGCTGCAAAGTGGCGCCAGCCGGTTATGGGTCAGCAGCTTCGCCTCCAGCCCCGGCCATTCGCCCCGCCCGCCCCGCACCGCCACGTCGACGCCGTCGCGGGCGAAGTCCACCACCCGGTCGGTCGCGTCGATCCGCACGGCCAGCCCCGGCTGGCGCATCTGGAACGTCCCGATCCGCTGCGCCAGCCAGAGATGGGCGAAACTGTTGGTGCAACTGATCGTCAGGATGGTCGAATGATCCTGCGTCAGCGCGGCGAACCCCTCCCGCATCTGGTCGAAGGCGCGGGACACGACCATGGCGATCTCGCGCCCCTTCTCGGTCAGCGTCACCTTCCGCCCCGTCCTCTGGAACAGGCTGATGCCCAGCCGCTCCTCCAGCAATTTCACCTGATAACTGACAGCCGCCTGCGTCATCCCCAACTCCTGCGCGGCGGCCGTGAAATTCTCCAGCCTTGCCGCGGCTTCGAACACGCGAACGGCCGACAGGGGAGGCAATGGGTTCATCCGGTTCAGATAAGCCAGACTTATGATTCGCGTCCATCCTTTTGTTGGCTGCCGCTACGGAAATCAGCGATAGGAATTGCCACGAAACGCAATCCATTCACCGGATCATTCATGGAAAGGCACGTCATGCACTTGTCGAACGACGCCCGGTTGCCCACCCGCAGCCATGAAACCACCAGCGGCCTTTCAGGCCTCCTCGCCTCCGTCATGCAGGCCTTCTGCGCGCTTCATCGCATCAGCTGGTCGGCCCCCTGGACGGANCAGGGGCAATGAGATCCNCCAAAAATCGCCAGGATCGTTCAACAGGGCTTGCACTATCCGCGCCACGCGCCAACTTGCGCCCGTGCCCGATTCCCGTCTTTCCCCTGTTCCCGATCTTCCCCCTCCGCCGCCCGGGCTGCTGACCGGCGCCGCCTTGTTCCTCGATTTCGATGGAACCCTGGCTCCCATAGCGGATACGCCCGACGGGGTGGTGGTCGATGACGATCTGCTCACCCTTCTGGAGCATTTGCGCGACCGGCTGGATGGCCGGCTTGCCATTGTCAGCGGCCGTTCCGTCGCGACGCTGCGCGATTTCGGCTTCGGCCAATTCCTGCTGGCCGGCACGCACGGACTTGAGCTGGCGGAACCCGGCCGCCCGGTCGAGGCGCCTGCCCGCCTCCCCGCCATCAACGAGGCCGAAGCCGCCTTCCAGACCTTTGCCGCCGGAAAAGCCGGCGTCCTTGTCGAACGCAAGACAATCAGCGTCGGCCTTCATTTCCGCGGCGCACCACAATGGGGTCAGGAGGCCGGCGACCTCGCCACCGGCCTGGCGGATCGGCTCGACCTTGCCCTGCAACCGGGCAAGATGCTCTACGAATTGCGCCCCGGCGGCGCCGACAAGGGCAGCGCCATCCGCGCGCTGATGCGCCGCGCGCCCATGGCAGGCGGCACACCACTGTTCATCGGGGACGACGTGACCGACGAAGAGGGTTTCGCCGTGGCGCGCGACCTGGGCGGCGCCGGCATTCTCGTCGGCGTGCCCAGGGCAACGCTCGCCGCATTCTCTTTGGAACAGGTTGCCGCCGTCAGGCATTATCTTGCCCAGGGGGTTGCTGGCGCCGTCTGATCCGATCGTCCGGCACCCCTGTCGTGCACGAACAAGGGGGACGGACCAATAGCAACGCAGAAAAACGAACTTCCGGGCGGGAATGAACGCTCGCTCGACCTGTGGCCCATCGGCAATTGCCAGGCATCGGCGCTGATCGACCGCGCCGGGCGCATGATATGGGCCTGCGTGCCCCGCGTCGACGGCGACCCCGTATTCTCGGCCCTGCTGGACGACGGGGCCTGGGACGAGCCGGATTCGCGAGGCTTCTGGGCCATAGAGCTCGAGAATTGCGTCCGGATCGAGCAGCATTATATCCGCAATACTCCCGTGCTGGTGACGCGCCAGACCGATGGGCAGGGCAATGCGATCGAGCTCTATGATTTCTGCCCGCGCCACAAGCATCAGGGCCGGATGTACCGCCCGGTGGCGTTCGCCCGCGTCGTCCGGCCGGTGTCAGGCAGCCCGCGCGTACGCGTCAGATTGCGTCCCACCACCTCATGGCATTCGGAACGGGTGCCGATCAGCTATGGCTCCAATCACATCCGGCTGGTACTGTCCTATATGGCAATGCGCGTTTCCACCAATGCGCCCATCGGCCTCATTTCCCAGGAAAGCTGGTTCCGGCTGGAACATGACATGCATTTCTTCCTGGGTCCGGATGAGAGCTTTTCCGACGCCCTTCGCCCCGCCGTGGAGCGGATGCTGGACGACACGATCCACGAATGGCAAATCTGGGTCCGCGGCCTGGCCATTCCGGCCGAATGGCAGGAGGCGGTGATCCGCTCCGCCATCACGCTCAAGCTTTGCCAGCATGAGGAAACCGGCGCCATCGTCGCCGCGCTGACCACCAGCATCCCCGAACATGCCGACAGCGGCCGCAACTGGGATTATCGCTATTGCTGGATCAGGGACGCCTATTACACGGTGGAGGCGCTGAACCGGCTGGGCGCGCTGGACGTTCTGGAAAGCTATCTCGTCTATCTCCGCAACATCGTCGATGGCGCGCGGGGCGGCCATATCCAGCCCCTCTACGACGTGCGCGGCAAAGCCACGCTGGAGGAGCGGGAGGCGCAGAACCTGCCCGGCTATCGCGGCATGGGACCGGTTCGCGTCGGCAATGCCGCCTATTCCCAGGTGCAGCATGACGCCTATGGCCAGATCGTCCTGTCCTCCGTTCAGGGTTTCATCGACCAGCGCCTGCTGCGCATGGCGGGACTGTCGGACTTCGAGGCGCTGGAGGCGGTCGGCGAACGGGCGTGGCAGGTCTATGACCAGCCTGACGCCGGCCTGTGGGAATTGCGCACCCGGGCCCATGTCCACAGCTATAGCGCGGTGATGTGCTGGGCGGCATGCGACCGCCTCGCNCATGCAGCAGCCGCTCTCGACCTGCCGGAACGCGAGGTTCATTGGCGCNAGCGGGCGGAGGTCATGAAGGCACGCATCCTCCAGTCAGCGTGGCGGACCGACAGCAATGCCATCTCCGCCAATTTCGAGGACGATGCCAGGGACGCCTCCCTGCTCCAGTTGATCGACCTGCGTTTCCTGACGGCCGACAATCCCATGTTCCTGGGAACGCTGAAGGCGCTGGAAAAGGATCTGCGCCGCGGCAATGACATGTTGCGCTATAGCGCGCCGGACGATTTCGGGGAGCCGGTCACGGCCTTCAACGTCTGCACCTTCTGGCTGATCGAGGCGCTGCACCGTACGGGACGCGGCGAGGAAGCCCGCGCCCTGTTCGAGGAGATGCTGTCCCGCCGCACCGCCGCCGGGCTGCTTTCCGAAGACATCGATCCCGTTACCGGAGAATTGTGGGGGAACTATCCCCAAACCTACTCATTGGTCGGCATCATCAATTGCGCCGTGCTCTTGAGCAAACCGTGGAGCGTGATGCGATGAGGCGATTGCTGTGGAGGCGCTCGGCATGAGCCGCCTGATAGTCATTTCCAACCGGGTCAGTCGCCCGACCAAGACCGGCAACCAGGGCGGCCTCGCTGTCGCGCTTTCCCAGGCCCTTAGGGAAAGCAGGGGCATATGGGTCGGCTGGTCCGGAGAGGTCACCGAGAATTTCACCGGCCAGATCGGCTTTTCCGAGGATGAAGGGGTCAAGACCGCGACGATCGACCTGGAAGAGCAGGATGTCGACGAATATTATAATGGCTATGCCAACAAGACGCTGTGGCCGCTGTTCCACTTCCGCATCGACCTGGCCGAATATGCCCGCGATTTCGAGGGCGGCTACAACCGTGTCAATCAGCGCTTCGCCGACACGACCAGCCCGCTGATCGAACCGGACGACATCATCTGGGTCCAGGATTATCACATGATCCCGCTCGGCCGGATGCTGCGCGACCGGGGCCATGACAATCGCATGGGATTCTTCCTGCACATTCCCTGGCCGCCTACGCGGCTGCTGGTGTCGCTGCCCCATCACAGCAAGCTGGTTCAGACGCTGTTCGCCTATGATGTCGTCGGCTTCCACACGGAGGAATGGCTGGAGTCCTTCCGCCACTATGTGGAGCGGGAGATGGGCGGATCGGTGGACGGCGATTTCGTGACGCTGGGAAACCGCACGATCCAGGCGATCGCCTGCCCTATCGGCATCAACGCGCAGGAATATGCCAGCGCCGCCGTCAGCGACGCGGCGAAGGATATGTATGAAAAGGTCCGCCGTTCGCTTCAGGACCGTCCCATGATCGTGGGCGTCGACCGCCTCGACTACAGCAAGGGGCTGGAAGAGCGGTTCAACGGCTATGCCCGCTTCCTGAAGGATCATCCTGAACAGCATCGCAACATCGTGCTGACGCAGATCGCGCCGCCTTCCCGCGGGGAGGTGGAAAGCTATCAGCAGATCCGCGCCACGCTCGACGCGCTGGCGGGCCGCATCAATGGCGAATATAGCGACGTCGACTGGACGCCGATCCGCTACGTGAACCAGGGCTATCCGCGCGACAAGCTGGCAGGGATATATCGCGCGGCGAAGATCGGCCTGGTCACACCGCTGCGCGACGGCATGAACCTGGTCGCCAAGGAATATGTGGCGGCACAGGATCCCGACGATCCGGGCGTCCTCATCCTGTCGCGCTTCGCCGGCGCCGCGCAGCAGCTCAAGGACGCGCTGCTGATCAACCCCTACAGCCCGGAGGAGATGTCGGACGCGATCACCCGCGCCCTTGCCATGCCGCTCGACGAACGCAAGCGCCGCTGGCGCGCCATGATGGACAGCGTCGAGAAACAGGACATCAGTTGGTGGCGGCAGCGCTTCACAGAACGGCTGATGGCGGTGCAGCGCAATGGCGAGATGAATCCGGAGGCGCAGCCCGCTTAACTTTCCCGCACATGCCGCTACTGTAGGTGCAATGGAAGACGAAGAAGAAGCGAGCGGCGCCCTTGCCGCCATTCGCGCCAGATCGGGCGTGATATTGGGCATTCTCGGCCTCGCGGCGTGGCTGGCGCTGATCTGGTTCATGTTCGGTGACGTGTTGTAACGAACTTCCGGGCCTGAACGGGGCCATTTGCACCCCCGCCCCTTTTGGTCTAAGGGCCAGCCCAAGCAGCCCCGGCACCCGCTGATCCTTCCCGATTCGCGTTTGCCGGGGCACATTCTTTCCGGAGCAGGCCATGATCTGATTCATCGGTTCTGGGCCTGCTCCAGTTTTTGATTCACCGCGTTTTTGAAGCAGGTGATTCCACCTGCTTCAAAAACGCTCCAGGGAAGACAGGAACCGCATATGGCCCGTCGCCGCCAGATCTATGAAGGCAAGGCAAAGATCCTTTACGAAGGCCCCGAGCCGGGTACGATCATCCAGTATTTCAAGGATGACGCGACTGCCTTCAACGCCCAGAAGAAGGGCACGATTTCAGGCAAGGGCGTCCTTAACAACCGCATTTCCGAGCATATTTTCACGCTGCTCGGCCAGATCGGCGTTCCCACCCATTTCATCCGCCGGCTCAACATGCGCGAGCAGCTCGTCCGCCAGGTCGAGATCGTGCCGATCGAGGTCGTGGTGCGCAACGTTGCTGCCGGCTCGCTCAGCAAGAAGCTCGGCATCGAGGAAGGGACGCAGCTTCCCCGCACCCTGATCGAATATTGCTACAAGGACGACGCGCTGGGCGACCCGCTGGTGTCCGAAGAGCATATCGCCTGCTTCGGCTGGGCCAGCCAGGACGAGATGCACGACATTGCCGACATGGCGATCCGCATCAACGACTTCATGTGCGGCCTGTTCGCGGGCATCGGTATCCGCCTGATCGATTTCAAGCTGGAGTTCGGCCGGTTGTGGGATGGCGAATATAGCCGCATCATCCTGGCTGACGAGATCAGCCCCGACGGTTGCCGCCTTTGGGACATGGCCACCGGCGAGAAGCTGGACAAGGATCGTTTCCGCCGCGATCTGGGCGGAGAAGTCGAAGCCTATCAGGAAGTCGCCCGGCGCCTGGGCCTTATGCCCGAGGGCGTTGATACGACGGTCCTGGACCTCGACACCCACCGCAAGAAGCGGAGCAAGGACTGACGCGAATGGCGGACGCGCCGTTCAGGCGAGCAGCGCGTCCGCCATCAGCTTGATCCCCAGCAACACCATCAGCACATAGATGAGCGTGTAAAATCGCGCGGCATCGACGCGACGCACCAGTACGACGCCCGCCAGAGTCGATGCGATCGCCACGGGGATCAGGGCCGCCGTCGCCAGCAGATTGGCCCTGGTGAACTGCCCCAGCGCCGCATAGGCGGGCACCTTGATCCAGTTCACCGCGGCAAATGCGATGGCGGTAGTCCCGATGAGCGTGTCGCGCGGCAAACGCTTGGGCAATACCCACATCTGGAACGGCGGAGATCCGGCATGGGCAATATGGCTGGTGAAGCCGCTCGCCACGCCGAACAGCATGCCGATCCAGCCCGGCGAATTGGACGGCAGCACCATCGCACCGCCGCGCTCGGCCCATAGTCGTTGAAGCCCGAAAAGAGCCGAAATCAGGCCCAGTACACCGAGCACCGCGACTTCGGACACCTGGGCCGCAAAAAGATAGCCGATCGCAACCCCTGCGGCCATTCCCGGCAACATAACCATCAGAACATGCCTGTCCCAATGATGGCGGAACGACCAGACGCTGACGACGTCCTGCAGGATCAGGATAGGCAGCATGATCGCCGCCCCCCTCACGGGATCCACGCCCAGTGCCATGATGGGCATGGCGAGCGCCCCGATCCCGGCAAATCCGCCCTTGGCGAGACCAGTGAGGATCACGGCGGTGATGGCGCAGGCATAATAGAAATAGTCCGGATTCATGGAGCCCGCCTAAAGCAAAGCATCCCATCCGGGGAGCAAATTTTGTTGTCGAACAATCAGCTCTGGGCGCGATAGCCGATCAGGACGCCGAAGGTGAAGGTCGCAAGGAGCGTCAGTTGAACCCGGCCATGAGGATCATCATAGCCCATGATCTGCTGACCAAAGGCGAAAAGCCCCACGAACATCGCCAAAGCAAGACCGGCCATGCGAAAATCCTTCCCTCCGCTGGCCACCATAGGGGCACGGCGCTAACAAAAGCATAATGCCAGGGTTAAGGCCGCGCAGCACCTGGGCGTTACCAAGAGGCTGATGCCTCAGCATCACTGCATCATGGTATAATGCCTTGCCTGCGGAGCGCTCCGCGACTAGAGGGCTGGACGATTCAAACGATCGCCAGCCCTCCGGTTTTCGCGGCTTGCGCATTCTGCAAGCAGGATGCCCTGGGGGCGCGAAAGACTGTCTTATGGAGTCCCACGCTCATGAAAGCCCGCATCTTCGTCACCCTCAAGGGCGGTGTCCTCGACCCGCAGGGCAAGGCGATCCATCACGCGCTCGAAGGCCTGGGCTTCGCTGGCGTCAATGATGCGCGCGCGGGAAAGCTCATTGAACTGGATCTGGCCGACGGCACCAGCGACGAGGATATTGACGCCATGTGCCGCAAGCTGCTGGCGAACACGGTGATCGAAAATTACCGCATCGAAAAGGTGGCCTGAGCCATGAAGAGCGCCGTCATCGTCTTTCCCGGCAGCAATTGCGACCGCGACCTCGCCGTGGCGTTCGAGAAAGCGACCGGCGCGAAGCCTGCCATGATCTGGCATCGCGATACGGAACTGCCAGACGATATCGACCTGATCGGCGTGCCGGGCGGTTTTTCCTACGGCGACTATCTGCGTTCGGGGGCGATGGCGGCCCGCTCGCCGGTGATGCAGGCGGTGGCGAAGGCGGCNGATCGGGGCGCCTATGTGCTCGGCATCTGCAACGGCTTNCAGGTATTGACGGAAAGCGGGCTGCTGCCCGGTGCGCTGCTGCGCAATGCGGGCGGGCATTTCGTCTGCCGCGANGTGGCGCTTACGGTTGATAATGCGCAAAGCGCTTTCACCNGCCGTTATGGGGCGGGGGAAGCGATCAACTTCCCGGTGGCGCATCATGACGGCAATTATTTCGCCGACGCGGAAACGCTGGACCGGCTGGAAGGCGAAGGCCGCGTGGCGCTGCGCTACGCGGAGAACGTCAACGGATCGGCGCGGAACATTGCGGGCATCCTGAACGAAGGTGGCAATGTGCTGGGCATGATGCCGCACCCGGAGCGCGTGATCGAGACCGCCCATGGTTCGACCGACGGCCGCCGGCTGTTCGAAGGATTGGTGGAAGGGCTGCTTACCCAAGCCTGAGTCCGACGGATATCGCGTTCGACAACTCGACCGGGTCTGGCAAGCAGGGACGGCCTTGTCCCCGTCATTCGCACGATCATTGTTAGCGCACTAAGCAAATTTGCCGTCTTAGTCGCGCCGCGCTACTTGGCTCACCCGCCACGATGATAGTCATATTCAAAGGCACGGCCTTCCTGTTTGGTGAGGATCGCGCCAATGATCGCCCCGCCCGCCCGGCGCAACCGATCGACGGCGACGCGCAGGCCGCCATGATGATTGCGTCCCCATTCGACGACCAGCAGCGTCACCTGCGCCTTGCTCGCCAGCAGGCAGGCGTCGGACAGGCCCAGAACGGGCGGCGCATCGATCAGCACGGTGTCGTACCGCCCCCGGACGGTTGCCAGCAGGGAGTCCATCGCGGGCGTCACCAGTAATTCGGCGGGATTGGGCGGGATCGCGCCGCAGGGCAGCAGGGCTACCCCCGGCAAGCCGCTGTCCACGACAACCTCCTCCATCTTCGCCTGGCCCGTCATCAGTTCGCTGATCCCCCGCGCCGGCGAGATGCCGAACAGGCTGTGCTGCTTGGGTCGACGCATGTCGGCATCAATCACCAGCACGCGCTTGTCCAGCTTCGCCAACGCCTTGGCCAAGGCATATAGGGTAGAGGACTTCCCCTCCCCCTCCTGCGCGCTGGTGACCAGGATGGAACGCGGCAGCCCCGCTGCAGACCCCAGAAGCAGGGAGGAAGCCATCGGCGCGAAAATCTCCGCCGCCGGCTTCTCGCCCGCCGGGACCGCGCCGAGCAAAGGCAGGTTCACCCGCTCCGCCAGCGTGTCGGCAGACGTAACGGCGTCATCAAAAATATGCCGCCCGACCACTGCCATCAGCCCGAGGATCAGCCCGCCCAGCGAAGCGAACAGCATCGTGATGCCGATATTGGGCGAGGATGGCCGGGAGGGCACGGCCGCCCGGTCCAGCGGCTGGATACGCCCCGCCTGGAACCCGGCCTGCGATGCCATGTCGCGATAGCGCTGGAGCAGGCTATCGTGCAGCAGGCGATAGGTATCGACCTGCCGTTCCAATATGCTCATCTGCACGCCGCGCCCGCGTTCCGCCGTGGCCTGCCGCTCGACCTTGGCGATCTCGGACTGGATCTGCTTTTCGCCATGGACGGCGACGTCATATTGTTCCTTGAGCGACGCGCGGATCGTGCCCGCCATTGCTTCGGCCTGATCATCCAGCGCCGCGAGCCGGGCGCGCGCCTCGCGCATCTCAGGATGGGCGTCCTTGCGGAACTGGCGTTCCTGCACGACCTGAGCCCGCGCCTGCGCCCGTTCCGTCATGATCTGCTGCATCGCGCCATTGTTCAGCACTTCGGGCAGGGTCTCGACACTCGACATGCGGGCGCTTTCCCAGCGCTTCTGCGCGGCGATCCGATCCGCTGTCGCCTGCGCGCGGAAGGCGTTGAGCTGGGCAAGCCGCGTTGCCGTAGTGCCATCGGGCGCGGGATCGGCGCCGCCATTGCGATCGGATTCGGGTGGCATCATGGCTCCGGCATTGGCCGCATAGACCGCCAGGTCGCGCTCCGCCCGTTCCAGATCCTTGCGCGCGCCGTCCAACTCTCCCAACAGGAATCGTCGGGCCTGAACCCCGGATTCGAATCCACGCTTCAAGTCCGTCCGGATCAGGCTGTCCGCATAGCTGTTGGCAACCCGCGCCGACAGCACCGGATCAGCGCTTGTGAAGCTGATGCGGATGACCCGCGACTTGCCGGGCAACTCAACGTGTAGATTGTCGCGTAGCAGGCTGACGACGGTTTCGGTTTCGACCTGCCGCTGGCTGAGCGAGCCAGTCCCCTGTTCCGGCCGCCGGACATTCATGCCCTCGAAGAAGGTGCGACTGCCGATCAAGGCCAGTTCGCGCGCCACATCTTCAGCCAGAGCACGGCTGCGCAGCACTTCCAATTCGGTCTGCATCAGCGCTTCATTGTCGGACGGCGCCGTCTGCCGCTGCGCTGCGGCAGCTCCCGCGGCACCCGCCGGGACATCCTCTACCTCCACGGAAGCGGTGGCGCTATAATCAGGCGTGGACAGCAGGATGAAGACCACGCCAGCCAGCACGCAAAGCGCCATGGTGACGAACAGGATGATGCGATGCCGCCGTACCGCCGTCCACGCCGCGCCGGCCGTTGTCGCGAAACGCGCGGCGCGCCCCTCCATGGAGGAAGACGCGCCGCTGTCGTCGATCAGCAGTCCCGATCGCGCCATCAGAGCCCTCCATCCAGCGCGACGAACCCTGCACCAACGGCAGGAAGCGCCAACAGCGCGCCACCCAGGATCGCCTTCGCGCGCGACAGGCCGACGATGATGGTGTCGCCCGGCAGGATTTCGGGATCGGGCGCCTCTCCCTTGCGAATCGCGCCAAGGTCGAACATCGCGGCCTTGCGCTCTCCCTCCGCTTGCCGGACCACGACGATCTGCCCCATGCTGGCAAGGCGGGTCGGGCCCCTGGCCATCGCGATCGCCTGCAGGAGTCCGACGCGACCGTCCACGGGAAACAGGCCCGGCTCGCGAACCTCTCCATCCACGGTGATGCGGCGGCCCACCGCCTTCTTGATGAACACCGTCACCTGTGGCGAGACGAGATAGCGCTCACCGAGACGCCCGGCGATGACATCGGATGCTTCACTGGCGGAGAGGCCAGCCACGGAAACGTCGCCGACCAGTGGCATGCGCACCATGCCTGCGGCCGTCACCTGGGCGTCCTCAAGGGACAGGCCCGGTTCGTGATAAACCTGTATGCGCAGGACATCGTCGGGCGAGATGCGATAATCCATCCCCACGGCAGGAGCGGGCGGGATGACGGCATAAGCCGCCTCGCCCTTCGGCGCATCCTCCACGGTCGAGCAGGCGCTGAGCAAGAGGCAGGCCGTGACCATGATCCTCGCTCGGCTCTTGCTGTCGGTCGGCCACCTCATGCCGCTAAAGTCCCCCGCAATTCAGTGGGCACGCGCAAAGCCTGCCATTGCGGGCGGGGTTAACGACGCGACGGGGACATGGCAACCATTCGCCGGGCGAACGCGGCGCCGATGCGCCGGATCAGATGGCGATCCGGGCCTGTTCCGGGACGGCCTGACCCGAAGTCGGCCGTCGGGGCTGATCCGGCCAGACGCCGCGGGTGTCGTAGACCGCCTTGTCGGCGCGTTCGTCCACCGGAACCGATTTGAACATGTCATGATCGACAAGAATGACGAAAACGCCGCATTGTTCCAGAGCCGTATCGAGATCGGTCAGTTCAGCGCCGGTTCCGGCAAATTCCATCGGCAGGTCATGGACATAGGGTTCGACCAGCCTGATGCGGCGGCCATAACGCTTGGCGAGGCGCGCCGCGACCTTCACGGCCGGGCTCTCGCGGAAATCGTCGATATTGGGCTTGAAGGCAAGACCAAGGCAGGCGACCGCTTCGCCCGGAAATTCATCGATCAGGTCGGACGCCTTTGCCACGACATAGTCGGTCTTGCCGTCATTGACTTCGCGAGCCGTGCGGATGAGACGGCTGTTTTCCGGATCGCCATGGACAATGAACCAGGGGTCGACAGCGATGCAATGCCCCCCGACGCCAGGCCCGGGCTGAAGGATGTTGACGCGCGGGTGACGGTTGGCGAGGCGGATGACCTCCCACACGTCGATGTCCATCCGCTCCGCGATGACGGACAGTTCGTTGGCAAAGGCGATATTGACGTCACGGAAGCTGTTCTCGACCAGCTTCACCATTTCCGCCGCGCGGGCGGACGTGGTGATGCAGGCACCGCGAACGAACTGGCGGTAGAAACCCAGCGCCTTGCGGGCACAGCGCGGCGTGATGCCGCCGATGCAGCGGTCATTGTCGATCAGTTCGACCAGGATGCGTCCGGGAAGGACGCGCTCCGGACAATAGGCGACGGCGATGTCGCCCGCGACGCCAGGCTCCGGCATTTTGAGATCGGGGCGAAGTTGCGCGAAAAGGTCGCGCATGGCTTCGGTAGTGCCGACGGGGGAGGTGGATTCGAGGATGACGGTGTCCCCAGCCTTCAGAACCTGCGCGACCGTACGGGCGGCCTTGAGGACATGGCTGATGTCAGGGGCGCGGTCTTCAGCCACGGGAGTGGGCACGGCGATGATGAAGACGTCGCTGGCTTCTACTTCCAGGCTGGCGCGGAGATTGCCGCGGGACACGACACCCTGGACCAGGCCATCCAGGTCGACTTCCTCTATATGGACGCGGCCGGAATTCACCGTCTCCACGACATGGGCGCTGACATCCACGCCGACGACCTGCGCGCCGCCGCGGGCGATCAGGGCGGCGGTCGGCAGGCCGATATAGCCGAGGCCGATGACGGATACCTTCTGCTGGAGTTTATCGAGGGGCATTGGGAGGGGTCCTGGGGAAGCCGATGATCTGCACCGGTTTGTGACGGGAAATGCTGAAGATTTGGGTAACGGAACGCCGAGTCCCATCGCCAGTTCGTCGCGGGCCTGCGCTCAGGCGGCCCGTTCCAAATTCCCTTGCGATCTTGCGCTTGCGGCTATGATGCCCGCAATGCGTTCCGACGCATGGCCGTCGCCGAAGGGATTATGCGCGCGCGACATGGCGGCATAAGCAGCTTCATCATCCAGCAAGGTGACAACGGAGCGGACGATCCTGGCGCGATCCGTGCCAACCAGCTTCGCCGTGCCGGCCTCCACCCCTTCCGGACGTTCGGTGGTTTCGCGCATCACCAGCACCGGCTTGCCGAGTGAGGGAGCCTCCTCCTGCACGCCGCCGCTGTCAGTCAGAACCAGGTCGCTCATGTCGAGCAGGCGCACGAAATGCGGATAGTCCAGCGGCTCGATCATCGCGACGTTGGCAAGGCCGCCCAGCACGGCGTCCATCACCGGGCGGACATTGGGATTGGGATGGACGGGGAAGATCACGGCGACGTCGGGGCGCGCCGCGATGTCGGCCACCGCACGCGCAATCGCCTCCATCCCGCCGCCGAAATTCTCGCGGCGGTGGCTGGTGACCGCAATGATGCGCTTCCCGGCGAACCGCCGGGCAAGGCTGTCCAACCCCAACGCGAGATGGGGTTCGGACAGCACCCGTTCGCGAGTGGCGAGGAGCGCGTCGATCACCGTATTGCCGGTCACGAATATGCTGGCCGGATCGCGATTTTCCGCCAGCAGCGCATCCGCGGCCGCCTGGGTCGGCGCGAAATTCATGTCCGCAATGCAGGCGACCACGCGGCGGTTCACCTCTTCCGGCCAGGGGTGATGAATATCGCCGCTGCGCAGGCCCGCCTCGACATGAGCCACGGGAATCTTCCGATAATAGGCCGCCAGGCTGGCGACCATAGTGGTCAGCGTATCGCCATGCACCACCACACGGTCGGGCTTTTCCGCGTCGAACGCCTTCCCCAGTTCCACGATCAGCTTCGCCGTCAGGCCATCCAGAGTCTGGTTCGGCGTCATCACGTCGAGGTCTATGTCAGGCACGATCCCGGCGATTGCCAGGACCTGATCCAGCAGGCCTCGATGCTGCGCGGTCACGATGACGCGCGGTTCTACATCGTCCCGGGCCTGAAGCGCGTGTATCACGGGAAACAGCTTGATCGCCTCAGGGCGCGTCCCGAACACCAGAGCAACCTTCATATCTTACCCTTTGCAAGCCGTCTTTCGGGTAAGTGCCTGGCAGAAAATGGTAACCATCCCCTGAACATGAGTACTCCCGACGCCCGCTTTCGCTTAGGCAAGTAGCTGTGCTAGAGGCCAGCCGGACCTTTTCCCATTCGAGGGCTCAGTTACTATATGAAGATCACGATGATCGGCACGGGCTATGTTGGGCTGGTGTCAGGCGCCTGCTTTGCCGATTTCGGCCATGACGTGGTGTGCGTGGACAAGGATGCCGGCAAGATCGCCGCCATCGAATCGGGCCGCATGCCGATATATGAGCCGGGCCTCGACCATCTCGTCGCGAGCAATGCTTCGGCAGGGCGGTTGAACTTCACCACCGATCTGCCGGCAGGCGTGAAGGGCGCGGATGCGATTTTCATCGCCGTTGGCACGCCTTCACGACGCGGCGATGGGCATGCGGATCTGAGCTATGTCTACGCAGCGGCGAAGGAAATCGCGGATTCNCTCGANGGGCCTACCGTCATCGTGACGAAATCCACCGTGCCGGTCGGCACTGGCGATGAGGTCGAACGGATCGTCCGGGAAGCCCGACCCGATCTGGACATACAGGTCGTGTCCAACCCGGAATTCCTGCGCGAAGGCGCAGCCATCGGGGATTTCAAGCGGCCAGACCGCGTCGTGGTCGGCACCACCGGGAGCCAGCGCGCGATCGACGTCATGGGGCAGATCTACCGTCCGCTGAACCTCAACCAGGCGCCTGTCATGTTCACGGGGCGGCGAACCGCTGAACTGATCAAATATGCCGCAAACGCCTTCCTTGCGACGAAAATCACCTTCATCAACGAAATGGCGGACCTGTGCGAAGCCGTGGGCGCGGAGGTACAGGACGTGTCGCGGGGGATTGGGCTCGACAACCGCATTGGCGCGAAATTCCTGCACGCGGGTCCGGGCTATGGCGGCTCCTGCTTCCCCAAGGATACGCTGGCACTGGTGAAGACCGGCCAGGATTATGACACGCCGATCCGTATCGTCGAAACCGTGGTGCAGGTGAACGATCTGCGCAAGCGAGCCATGGGACGAAAGATCGTGAAGGCCCTGGGCGGCGACGCGCGTGGCAAGAAAGTTGCGCTGTTGGGCCTGACTTTCAAGCCCAATACCGACGACATGCGTGATGCACCGAGCCTTGCCATCGTGCTGGCGCTGGAAGATGCGGGCGCGCAGATCGTCGCCTATGACCCGGAGGGCATGGACGTCGCCGCGCCGCTGATGCCAGGCGTGACCATGACGAAGGATGCCTATGAAGCCGCGACCGGTGCCGACGCGCTGGTACTGGTGACGGAATGGGATGCATTCCGGGCACTGGATCTGAAACGTCTGGCCGCCTTGATGAACGAACCCGTGCTGGTCGACCTGCGCAACATCTATCCGCGCAGGGAGGCGGAAACGGCCGGCTTTGCACTCACGCGGGTCGGCGGCAAGGGCGTCCTGGCCTGATGCTGCTCAAGCGGAGGGAAGGACGCGATGAGCCCGCCCTTCCCCGGTTGCATCATTGGCTGGTGGCGGCCATTGCCTTGTTCGCGGTCATGCTGATCGTACCCGTCATTGCCGGGCTCACCTGATCCAGTCCGGCCGGTTTCAAGTTCAGGCTTACGCCTTCAGCTTCCAGCCGCGCTTGAGCAGCACATAACACAGCACGCCCAGTGCGACATTGAGTCCCAGCAGAACCACGCTGCCCACCACGACATCGCCGTCCGCCGCAGCGACGAAACCATAGCGGAAGCCCGAAATAGCGTAGAAGAAGGGATTGGCATGACTGATCGCGCGGAAAATAGGGGCAAGGCGATCGATCGAATAGAAGGTGCCCGACAATAGCGTCATCGGGCCGATCACGAAATTGGTGATGGCGGCGGCATGATCGAACTTTTCCGCCCAGATCGACGTCAGCACGCCGATAAAGGCCGTCAGCCCTGTGCCCATCAGACCGAACCAGAGGATGGCCCAGGGATGCGCCGGGGTTACGTGCACGCCCGGCCACAGCGCCATCGCGCCCCATAGGGCAAGGCCGACGCAAAAGGCCCGGGTCACCGCCGCGCCGACCAACGCCAGCAGTAGCTCGCCGACCGACAGCGGCGGCATCAGATAGTCGATGAGCGTCCCCTGCATCTTTCCCGCAAGCAGGGAGAAGCTGCTGTTCGCGAAGGCATTGTTCATCATTCCCATGATCATCAGGCCCGGCGCGATGAAGTCGGCAAAAGGAACGCCCAGCACATGGCGATTGGCTCCGCCCAGCGCCAGGGTGAAGATGACGAGGAACATCAGCGTCGTGACGGCTGGCGCCCAGATGGTCTGGAGCTGCACCTTCATGAAGCGTCGCACTTCCTTGCGATAGAGCGCGCGGGTGCCGGCCCAGTTCACATTGCGGATGACCAACTCCCCAGGTTCGTGGAAAGGCGCCTGATGCGATGGGGAGGCAGCAATTTTGGACTGGTCGTTCATGGTCGGATCGACTATCGGCTGAGGGGTTGTGCCGCAAGGGCGTTGTGCACGGGAAATTGAACCCGCGCTGGCGCGCCCCATATAGGGCGCGAATTTGAAATTTTGAGGAGTCATTCATTGTCCTGGACCGACGAGCGCATCGACCAGCTCAAGGCAATGTGGGAAAGAGGCCTGACCGCCAGCCAGATCGCCGACGAACTGGGCGGCGTCAGCCGCAACGCCGTGATCGGCAAGGCTCACCGGCTGGGCCTGCAATCGCGTCCTTCGCCGGTGAAAGCCAACGAAGTACCCAAAAAGGCGGCCCCGCCTCTGCGCAAGCCAGCGCCTGAAGCCGAAGCGCCAAAGCCTGCCGCGCCTGCGCAGCAGGCCGCACCCGCGCCCGTTCGTCCGACCGCGCCTGCGCCAACCCCTGCCGTTGCAGCTCCCGCAGCAGAAGCGCCGGCCACGCCGCAGCCGCGCATCATCTCGGTCGGCCCTGGCGGCTTTCTACGCCAGGGTCCGGGCGACCAGCAGGCACCGATCCCGCCCGCCCCGCCACGCCGTCTGGTGCCGGCAAAGCCCAGCCCTGACATTGCCGGCAAGACCACGTTGCTCGATCTCACGGAACGCATCTGCAAATGGCCGATGGGGCATCCGGGCGAGCCGGATTTTCATTTCTGCGGCGAAGCGGTGAACCCTGGCTTTCCTTATTGCGTCGAACATTGCGGGCGCGCCTATCAGGCACAGTTGCCGCGCGGCACCCGCCGTCCGCCGCCGCCCCTGCCCTTTGGTGGCCCGCGGGTTCGCTGATCGCTGGCTCCCCAACATGAAAAGGGTCGCCCCTCCGGGAGCGGCCCTTTTTGCTGGGCAATGCAGTGATCAGCCCCAGGCTGCTGCTTTGTGGACCAACGCGCTTGCGCCCGCCGTCCGCCGGCTTATAGCTTGTGCCCATGTCTGAAGACCTGTTCGCAGCCAACACCTCCTCCACGCCGCAATATGACGCCTCCGCCATCGAAGTGCTGGAAGGGCTGGAGCCAGTCCGCCGCCGCCCCGGCATGTATATCGGCGGCACGGACGAACGGGCGCTGCATCACCTGGCGAGCGAAGTGCTGGACAACAGCATGGACGAGGCGGTGGCAGGACATGCGACGCGGATCGAGGTGTTGCTGGAGCCGGGCAACAGGCTGACCGTCATCGACAATGGCCGCGGAATCCCGGTCGATCCGCATCCGAAATTTCCGGGCAAGTCGGCGCTGGAGGTGATTCTGACCACGCTCCATTCCGGGGGCAAGTTCACCGACAAGGCCTATGCCACCTCTGGCGGTCTGCACGGCGTGGGCATCAGCGTGGTCAACGCGCTATCGGTCGTCACCGTCATCGAGGTGGCGCGGAACAAGGAATTGTTCCGCCAGAGCTTTGCCCAGGGCTTGCCCACCAGTGGGCTGGAAAAGGTCGGTGCCGCCCCCAACCGGCGCGGCACGTCGGTCAGCTTCATCCCCGACCACGAGATTTTCGGGGAGCAGAAGTTCAAGCCCTCTCGCCTCTATCGCCTCGCGCGGTCCAAGGCCTATCTGTTCGCGGGCGTGGAAATCCGCTGGAAATGCGCGCCGGAACTCATCACGGACGACACGCCGGTCGAGGCGGTGTTCCAGTTTCCCGGCGGCCTTGCCGATCACCTCAAGGAACAGGTGGGTGACCGGGAATGCGCCACCAGCGCCTTTTTTTCCGGATCCCAGGATTTTCCAGACGCCGCAGGCCGGGTGGAATGGGCCGTGGCGTGGCCGCTCTGGTCGGACGGTTCCTATTCCTGGTATTGCAACACCATTCCGACGCCCGACGGCGGCACGCATGAAACGGGGCTGCGCGCTGCATTGGTTAAGGGCATCCGTGCCTTTGGCGAACTGGTCGGAAACAAGAAGGCGAAGGACATCACCGCCGACGACATCGTGACTTCCTCGGAAATCATGTTGTCGGTCTTTATCCGCGATCCCCAATTCCAGAGTCAGACCAAGGACCGGCTCACCAGTCCGGAGGCAGCGCGGCTGGTGGAAAATGCGGTGCGTGACCATTTCGACCATTACCTCTCCGACCATATGGAGCGTGGCAAGGCGCTGCTCGCCTATGTGCTCGACCGGATGGACGAGCGGCTGAAACGCAAGCAGGAGAAGGAGGTCAAGCGCAAGACCGCCACCAGCGCGCGCAAGTTGCGGCTGCCGGGCAAGCTGACCGACTGTTCGAACGACGATCCGGAGGGAGCGGAAATCTTCCTGGTCGAAGGTGATTCAGCCGGCGGCTCGGCCAAGCAGGCCCGTGACCGCAAGACGCAGGCAATCCTGCCCCTGCGCGGCAAGATATTGAACGTCGCCTCCGCCAATACCGCCAAGATCCTGGCCAANCAGGAGATTGCCGACATGATCCTGGCGCTGGGCTGCGGCACGCGCAAGGACTGCAATCCCGACAATCTGCGGTACGAACGCATCGTCATCATGACCGATGCCGACGTCGACGGCGCGCATATCGCGACGCTGCTGATGACCTTTTTCTTCCAGGAAATGCCGGAACTGGTGCGGCGCGGCCATCTCTATCTGGCGCAGCCGCCGCTTTACCGCCTGACCGCCGGCGGCAAGAGCCTCTACGCCAGGGACGACGCCCATCGGGAAGAAATACTGGCCAAGGAGTTCAAGGGCAAGAAGGTCGACATCAGCCGCTTCAAGGGCCTGGGGGAGATGAACCCGGCGCAGCTTCGCGAAACGACAATGGATCTCAAGACCCGCAGCCTGATCCGCGTCACCCTGCCCGACGACATTGAGGACCGGCAGCAGGTCCGCGAACTGGTCGACCGGCTGATGGGCACCAACCCGGCGCATCGCTTTGCCTTCATTCAGGAGAATGCGGCAACAGTCGATGAGGGGGCAATCGACGCCTGACGAGTGATTTTCCGGGAAATCCCGGAAAACCGGATTGTCGTGATTTGCCTCAAAAATGGCCGGGCAAAAATTTGCCGGCAATTTTTTGCCTACTGCCGCGTTAACCAGCGCGGGGCACCGGATGTTCAATTTTCGGCGCGATACGGGCAAGCATGTCAGGCTTCGTCCCGCTCACTCGCTCATCGGTCCTGCGCCGCCTCGCGCTTGGTACCACCTCCTCTCTGCTATTGGTTGCAGCGAGCGGGCATGCGCTGGCGCAGGCGCCCCTGGGGGCGTTTCCGGACGTCTCCGCGCAAAATCGAACGGCCTACGCGCCCGCCGACCGCGTCACCGCAAATCTCCTCGCGGGCGGTATGAGCCGTCTGGCGGCCATCAGTGCGCAGCAAGGGGGCGCGGTCAGTTCGGTGCCCTGGGGCACGCAGCCGGTCGCTCCGGATACGATCGTCAACGATCGGCGCATCAACGACTTCAGCGGCAAGTTGCCCGGCTGGCGGCTGGAGGGCGTCCAGCTTTCCGTGCTGAGCTTTCGTCAACCAATGCTGGTGCCGGGCTTCATGCAGGGATTTTTGACGACGCAGACGGCTACCGNAATGCCGCAGGGCAGTGCCTTCGTCATGCCGGCACGATCGATCCACGCGCCTTCGGACCAGATGATCGCACCGCGCAATGGGCAGCCTGACGTTTTCGGATCGGTNGCCATGCCGATTTCCCGAACATTGCTCGACAGCAAATGGGCTTCCGTTTCGACAGCGCTGCCCGGCAAGGGGGTGTGGAGCGCNATTCTGAACACGGCGCGCGGTTCGGCGGCGCAGCAACAGGTGGAAATGATCAACAGCTGGGTCAACCGCCGGCTGCATTTCGTCGACGACAGGCAGGGTGGCGACAACTGGGCATCGGCAGCGCATACATTGCAAAGCGGCACCGGCGATTGCGAGGATTATGCCATCGCCAAGATGAAGCTGCTGGAAGCGGCCGGCTTCGACCGTCACGCCATGTTCCTGGTGATCGCCCGTGATCTGGTGCGACAGGCTGACCATGCCGTTCTGGCGGTGCGGATCAGCGATGAATTGATGATCCTCGACAATATGACCGACCGGGTGCTGCCATCCTCCAGCGTCAGCGACTATCGCCCGATCATGAGCTTCAACGCCTTTGGCCGCTGGACCCACGGCTATCGCGTGACGTCGCCTGCAAAGGTGCAGTTCGCGTCGCGGTGAAACTCAAGCGCACCCATTCTTTCAAAGGAAAGTGCCGCTCTCCGGCGGGCTCAGGGCGAAGGGTGAATTTCGTCACCTTTCCCTGAGCGCTTCCGATCGAGCCTTCATGATCGGCTTCAGCAGATAGGCCAGCACTGATTTGCGGCCGGTCAGTATCTCCACGTCGCATACCATGCCCGGCGTGATCGGCAGCTTGTGCGCGCCCGATCCGAGCCAGGCGCGATCCGTCTCCACGACCACGGTGAAATAGGCCTCCCGCGTCGCTTCGTCATAGACGCTGTCGGCCGACACCTGCTGCACCGTGCCGGTCAGCCCCCCATAGATCGAGAAGTCGTAGGCGGTCACCTTCACGACCGCCCGGTCGCCGGTCTTGATGAAGGCGATGTCGTTCGGCTTGACCCGCGTCTCTACCAGCAGCTTTTCGCCAATGGGCACGATCTGCATGATCTTCTGACCCGGACTGACATAGCCGCCGATGGTCGTCACCTGCACGTCATTGACTACGCCGTCGACGGGCGAGCGGATCTCCGCCCGCTGCGCCCGTCCCCTCGCGCCCCGAAGAGACTCGCTGTTGACGGCGATCTTCGCCTCCAACTGGCTACGCTCGTTGAGCGCGTCCTGACGGAACTGGAAATTCGCTTCCGAAAGCTGTGCCTGCGCCTCGCGGATCGCAGCCCCGGCGCGGGAGGCCTGCTGCTGCGCAGCGTTCAGGCGACCCTGCGCGTCGACCAGCTCACGCCGGGCATCGAGCAATTCGGTCTGCGGGATGATCGACTTGGCGGCGAGCGGTTCCAGCATCGCCACGCGCTGACGGGCCAACTGAACGCTGCCGGTCAGGCTGTCGATGGTCGCCTGCGCCTCGCCCTGTTCGCGGCGGCGCTGGTCGACCTGGGCCGCCATCGCATCCTGCTTGCTGCGAAGCGCCGACTGGCGAACGGCGGCGAGGGCCTGCTCCTGCTGGCATTCCGGCCCGCCGGTCGTGCAGGCGGCGCCCTCACCTGTACCCTCCCTCTCCAAACGTCCGGCGCGGGCGGTCAGCGAACGCGTCTCCGCCTGAAGCTGGCCCAGTTCGGAGGCGAGCATCGCATCGTCAAGCCGAACCAGCAGCTGCCCCTTGCTCACCTTCTGACCGGAGCGGACCAGGATTTCCTCGATCGTGGTCGGCTCTGCGGACTGTATGACCTGCGCCTTGCTGGACGGGATCACCCTGCCCTGCCCGTGTGTCACCTCATCCACTGGGGCGAGGCTGGCCCACATGAGGAAGACCAGCAGGCCGCCGCCGCTGTAAAGGATCACCTGCTTGTTGCCCGGTTGCCCCCGCAGCCAGCTTATCCAGCGCGAAATCATGGTTGCACCCCTTGGATATGATGGTCGTCAGCGGCCAGCGTCACTGGCGCGGCCTTCTGCTGGGCGGCGAGCAAATTGCTCAGGGCGCCCTTTGTTTCTGCAGGATCGGGAATGGACAGCTTCCACCCCTTGGTCGGATCCATGCGCCCGCCGACATCATTGACCGCCCGACGTTCGGGCAGCGCAGCGACCGGCGGATAGTCGATGACCGGCTGGGACACGGCAGCAAAGCGCGACGGATCGAAGGCCGGAATGATCTCGCCGCCGGCATAGCGGCCCGTGAAGGCCGTCGGCTGACCCCAGCCTCCTGGCCAGCGATAGAAGATATGCGCGCCGATCTGCGCCAGCTTCGCCAGATGCGGCGCCCAGCGCGGGAAGACATAATCGGCGTGATAATGGGTCGCGGTGCCCACCTGCTTCTCGACCCGCCCACTCAGCGCGTCGGCAGCGATCCGCTTCGCCCGATTCCAAAGGTCTGGCAGGGGATGCCGCGCCAGCGATCCGTCACAGACGAAGCTGAACTGGCAAACGGACGCGTCGAAACGCTGATAGACCACGCCGCATACGGTCTTCGCAAAGGCGGGATGGCGAACGCGGTTCAGCACCACTTGCGCGACAGCACGCTGACCGCTTTCCGGCTCGCGGGCGGCTTCATAATATACCGCCTGGGTCAGACATTGGAGCGCGCGATCATGATCCTCTCCAGCCGCAATCAGCGCGCGAAACGGCTTGGCGACGCCGATCACACCGCCGGAGAAGCCGAGACGCTGATTTTCCTCGCGAGCCCTGTCACCTTCTGCGGCCGGGGTGCCCTGCTCCGTCATCTGAACAAGAGCGAGATATTGGCGGGGAATGGCGGGGGCGGTTTCCACGATCTTCGTCTGAATGGCAGGGTGCTGGGACTCTTGAGGCCAGAGAGCGACCGTCGCCATCGTCGCGATTCCAAGCCCAAGGAACCACGCGCTCCAGGCTCCTGCGAAGGCAGGAACCCAGTTCGGACGGTGGGGCTGGGTCGAGCCAAGCGACTTGTCTCGCCTCGATGCCTTCGCAGGAGCACTTCGGATGGAATGGACGGGATGAGTGCTCATTGCCCGGCCACCCGCTGGAGTTGGCCAATGATCTCGTCACGTGGCCCATCCGCCAGCACGACACCCTGATCGATCACGATCAGTCGATCCACGATCCGCAACAACGCATGACGGTGTGTCGACACCATCAGTGTCTGGCCGGGATCGAGCGCCTTCTCCAGATGATCGATGAAGAGATTTTCGGTCTGGTTGTCCATCGCGCCGGTCGGCTCGTCGAGGAAGAGCAGCTTTGCAGGCTCCACCAGAGAGCGCGCCAGCACCAGAAAGCTGCGCTGACCGCCGGACAGGCGGTTGCCGCGCTCTCCTATATGCAGGTCGAACCCCGCCGCATCGCGTCCGAAGAAACGCGCCGCGCCCGATCGCTCCAGTGCTTCCAGCAGCTTTTCGTCGCTGGCCTCGCGGGCGCCCAGCAGCAGGTTTTCGCGCACCGACCCGCTGAACAGTTCGGAATCCTGCCCGACATAGCGGAAGGCGGAGCGCAGTTCATGGGGATGATATTGACGGCTGTCGATCTCATCCAGGTTGAGGGCGCCGCCGGTCGGCGGATAGAGGCCACAGATCACGCGACCCAGCGTCGACTTGCCCGACGCCACGCGGCCGATGATGCCGATGCGCTCGCCCGGCTCGATGCGCAGGTTGATGCCCTTGAGGCTGGGCTGGCTGGAGCCCGGATAAGCAAATTCAAGGCCCTCTGCGACGATGGCGCCCTTGCGGATCCTGGGGATGATGCCGCGCGCGCCGTCCAGCCTTTCGTCGGGCTGGTCGATCAGCGTCTGCAGGCTGTCGAGCGTCGTCATCGCCTGCCGCGCCCGCACGATCACGAAGGCAAGCTGCCCTACCGGCGCCAGCGAACGGCCGGCCAGCATGACGATGGCGATGATCGCACCCATTGAAATGTCGCCTGCCGCGAACATGTAGAAGCCGCCGATGACCAATGCGATGCTTGTCACCTGCTGGCACAGCGACGCCAACGTCACGCTCTTGGACGACAGGCGCCGCAGCTTTTCCTGCGTGGCCGCGCTCATCCGGGCATAGCGGCGCCAGCGCTCCAGCATTCGTCCTTCGGCACGGCAGGCCTTCAGCGTCTCAATGCCGCCGATGGCCTCCACCAGCGCGGCGCTTTGCAGGCTGGAATCCGCCTGCGCATCGCGGGACAGGCGGGCCATGGACCGCTGCAGGAACCACCCCGCAGTCGCCATGATCCCCATCATCACGACCGGTACGATCGCGAGCCAGCCCCCCAGGAGCGCGATGATGGCGACGAAGAAAAAGAGGAAGGCGATGTCCACCACCAGGACCACGGTGGTCGAGGTGAAGAATTCGCGCACGGATTCGAATTCCGACACGCGCCGCGCCAGCGCCCCGGTGCTGCCGGAACGGCTTGCGAGCGGCGTGTTCAGCACCTTTTCAAACAGGCGTTGCGAAAGGCGTTCGTCAATCTCCCGCCCCGCCTCGTCCACCAGTCTTGCCCGGGCGATGCGCAGTGCGAAATCCAGGCTGAAGGCCAGCATCACGCCGATGCCAAGCACCCAGAGGCTGGAGGCCGCCTTGTTCGGAATGATCCGGTCATAGACGTTCATCGTGAACAGCGGCAGCGCGAAGGCGAGCAGGTTGATGATGCCCGCCGCCAGCATGACATAGCCGAAGCCGCCGCGTGCACGCCAGACTTCGCGCCAGAACCAGTGCTGCCGCACCCGTTCGTCCCAGGGACGCTCCTCTGCCCGTTCACGACCGTGATCGGCCATGACGACAAGCGCTTCCCCGGTGAAAACGCCTTCCAGATCGCTCAACGGCGCCCAGACCGCTTCATCCGCATGAGGAAGCTGGACCAGCGCGTCGCCGGCCTTGATGTCCATCAGCAGCAGGAACCGCCCGCCCCGTAGAGGCAGGATGGCCGGCAGATTGCCAGGACGCCATTTGTCCAATCGACCGCGGACGTGGTCGCTCAGCAGGCCGATCTGGTCGAGCGCCGATTCCGCCTGATGAAAGGGCAGGCGCCCGGATTCATCTACGGCGAGGCCGGCGCGCAGTCCCACTATGCCGGGCGAACGGTCGAAATGCCGCGCCGCATGGGCGATGCTCTCGACCAGTTCGTCACCGGGCGTGCCTTGATGGTCCAGCCATTCGGCCAGACTGAGTGTGCTTCGTTCCAACATTGTTTACCCCGCGCCATCCCGGCTTGCGCCAGGATGGCCCCCAATAATGAAACTCAGCCCGGATAGCGCCGCCGCTGCAATTCAGCGGGCGGCAGATCAGGGACATTATAGGTCTTCCGCGCATCGGCCTTGGCGTCCGAAGGCGTGGCCAGGCCCAGCGTATCCAGCAGCGTGTTGGTGGCCGCCAGGATCTGATATTGCGCGAACATTTCCGAGAAGCGGGCCGTTTCCGTCCGCACCTGCGTGTTGAAGCGGGTGTTCTGGCTGTCCAGAACGTCCAGCAACGAGCGCCGGCCGACATTGAACTGCTCGCGATAGGAAACCAGCAGTCCGTCGGAGACCGTGCCCTGACGCGACAGGTCGGTGACGCGCTTCTTTTCCGTGTCCCAACGGTTCCAGGCGGTGCGGACATCCTCCTCCGCCTCGCGCAACCGCTGGCTCAGGCGGAAGCGCGCTTCGCTTGCCCGGCGGGTCATTTCCTGGACCTTGGCCCGGTTGATGCCGCCATTGTAAAGCTGCCAGCGCAGGACCACCCGGCCCTGGATGTCGTTGGTGCTGCCCCGGAAGCCGTCGACATCCTGGCCGACGCGGCCGGTGCCCTCCACGGAGACCGTCGGCCCAAGCTCCGACTTGGCCTCATCCACCACGGCATGCGCGGCCTGGATATCGGCCTCAGCCTCGCGAACCAGCGGATTGTGCGTCCGCGCGGCGGCTATGGCTTCGTCCAGCGTCGGAGGCAGAGCGCTCGTCACAGCATCAGGCATGGTCACCTGATCGATCGACAGGCCGGTCAGGGTGCGGAACTGAATGGCCGCATTGGTCATGTCCTGCTCCGCCTCGCTCTTGCGGACGAGGGCGGCCTGCAGCCTTTCCTCCGCCTGCTGCTGGTCGGCAATGCTGATGGACCCCTTGGTCACGCCCTCGCCCAGATCACCGAGCAGCTTGCGATGGAAGGCGATATTGTCCTCCGCCGCCGCCACGACCCGCTGCTGGAGCATATAGTCCAGATATTGGCGGGTGACGTTGAGCGCCACGAACTGCGATCGTTCGCCGACCCGCAACGCAGCGCCATCGGTGCGGGCGGCCTGCCGGCGCTTCTCAGCGCTGCGATAGCCCGAATCCCAAAGCGTTTCCTCGGCGCGAACGTTGGCTTCAAGCGGCCAGAGAGTCTCATTGTCGAGATTGAGCGCGCGGCGGGTGGCGTTTTCCAGGCGGCGGACGCCAGCCGACCCCTCGACGCTGACGCGGGGCAGGTAAAGGCCCTGCGCCTGTTCGCGTTCGAATTCGATGGCCTGCTTGTTCTCTATCGCCTGGTTGATCTCCGGATGGCTGTCGAGTGCAGCAGCGATCGCGCTCTTGAGATCCGTCGTCTGGGCCCAGCCCGTACTCACCATGGCCGCCGCACAAAGGGCGATCAGGCTGCCACATGTTTTGCGCATGATAGTCATGCCGTCCTCCCCTTAATTCGCGCTGGCGGTGATTTCGACCCGACGGTTCATCGGTTCGCGCACACCATCGGCGGTTTCGATCTTGAGCTGGGTTTCGCCCAGGCCGTTGACGGTCATGGCATCCGTGGGGATGCCACCCTGGCTGAGCAGATTGGCGACATTCTGCGCGCGGCGCAGCGAAAGGCCGTCATTATAGCGGTTGCTGCCCGAAGTATCGGTATAGCCGGTCACGCCAAAGCGCTTCCACCCGCATTGCGCCGCCGTCTGGGTCAAGGTCGTGACAGTGTTCACCCCTTCCGGCAGCGGCATGTCCATGTTCCAGTCGAAGAAGATGGACACCGCCGGCGCCGTGCAGTCCAGCGCGGGTGGGGCTGAAGCTGCCGACACCGGCGGCGGTGGCGGCGCCGTGAGGCGTGCCACAAAGTCGTCGCACTTGTTGATGCTTTCCGCATCCTTCGTGCCGGATTTGATGAAGCCGATGGCGATGCCGCACTGGTTCTTCGCCTCCACGGCGTAGGTCCAGCGGCTGTCCTGGGCCGCGCGGATGCTGGCGTCGCCCACGGCCTTGACCGCCGTGTCGTAACGGCTGTCCAGCGCATCCCTCAATTCGGACTTGCCCAGTTGCAGCAAGGGCGAAGCAGGCGCCGCCCAGGCCGCTGTCGATAGCATGGCTGTCACCATCCCGGCAGCAGCCACCCTCCCCAACGCATTTCGCATATCCATTCTCCCCAAAATTCCCCGCGAGACAGTTTCAAGATCACGCATGCGCGACCGCCATTGCTTCATGCGCCGCCATCGCGGCCTCGAAGATGGCGGTGACCGCTGCCATGTGCCCGGCGTCCGCCATTTCGACATGCGCCGGGTTCAGCAGCGCAGGCGCCGCCGGATGCGCGCCGCCCGGCAGAGCCGCCAGCAGCGCATCGATGTTCGGCACGTCATGGGCGCCCAGCGCTTCCTTCACGACCTCCGCCGCATTGGCGGCCGGTCCAGCCTGCTGCGCCGCCGCCAGAACCGCCGCCGCCGCATTGCCGTTGAAGGACGGCAGATTGATCGACTGCGCCAGCAGCGCCTGATGATCGCCAAGGCTTGGCTGCTCGGTCTGCGCCGTGTCGGCCGATGCCGGAGCAGGCGCGGCACCATGGTCGGACAGACTGACGTGATCCGGTGCCTGCTCCTCGCCATGGCTGGCCTGCTGGACCGGCTGTTCGGCCTGATGCGTCGACTGGTCGTCGGCCGATGCAACGCTGGTCTTGCTGTCGTCGGTGCTGGTTGGCTCGGACGGCGCCGTGCTGGCCGGAGCGCTCTCCGTCACCACGGGCGTGCTTTCCGTGGTCGCCGGGGCGGTTTGCGTTTGCTCCTGCGTTTCCACGGCGCCAGCGACGGCGACCAGGCTGGCGGCGACGAGCGTCTGATTGAAGCTGCTCGTCGTCGTGCTGTCCGTCACCTTGCTGTCGGCATCCTTGGGCGCGGTGGTGAACACCGCGTCGCCGATCGTACCCTTGCTGCCATCCGTCCGCACGAAGCTCGCTTCGCCCAGCACGGTCACGTCGCCATTTGCAGCCGTATAGCTCTTGCCGTCGGCGGTCAGTTCGATCGCGGCAATGCCGGCTGCCGTCAGCGACTTGATTTCGCCCGCGTCAACATGGCCGTTGGCGTTGGCATCCTGCCACACGCCAAACTGGGCAAAGGCAGCATCCTTCGCATCAAACACGCCGTCGCCATTGCTGTCATAGGCAAGGCGCAGACCCTCAAGGTCGCTGCTGGCGCCAGGCGCATCGTCGGAGAAGACAATGTCATAAGCGCCGCCCGTCATATGGACCAGCAGGCCGTCTTCAGCCGACACCCAGGCGGTGTTGACTGCGCCAGCGCCATAGTCATGGCTGATGCCGGCATCCAGACCGACAAAGTGCAGGCCATCGCCGTTCAGGTCGATCGCAATCGGTGCAGCCGGCTGGGCAGGCGTCAACCCGTCCTTGACATGAATGCTGAAGCTCTGGGTCGCTGTCGTGTCACCGTCATTGTCGGTGAGTTGCAGCGTCACCGGGATCGTCCGGTCGACCGTAGTGGACGCCACGCCGACCTCGACCAGGTTCAGTTTGATGGATCCCGTTGATTCATAGACGTCGATCCATGCCAACTGAGTCCCGCCCGGAGCCGTGATCGTCAGCGATGTCGCCGAGGTCGCGGGAGTGAAACTGGCGGTCGTCCCATTTGCGTAATGGGCGACGAACTCCACCTTGTCGCCAGCACCGAAATTGGCGAATGTGAACGTGGCATAGGTCGCATTGGCCAGGCTGACGCCAGACGGCGACGTGTAGGGACCAGCGCCATCATAGTCGTTCAGCGCACCGAAATCGAAGCGCATGAACTCGCCGGCGTCCAGATTATTGTTGCCAAGCCCCCAACCTGCCGTGGAGCCGTTGACTCCGCCGGTCTGGGTCAGGGAAGGATCGCTTCCGCTCAACCAGGTGGCTTCGTTGAAGCCTGCTGTCGGAGTCCATCCCGTCGCCATGACGACATTGGACACGACAATATATTGCGTCGGCCCGCTGCCGGAAGAACTTCCGCTGCCGACCGCGACCGGCGTCGTCACTCCATCCAATGGAGCCAACAGGTCGAATATATACTGCCCGGACGTGCCTGCAGCGGGGTTTACCGTGATGGTGAAGACCGCCGTGTCGCCGGCATTGTGCGTCCCGCTACCATCAACGTCGGCATAAGCTGTCAGAACATTGCCGACCTGCTCCGTCACCAGATTGTGACCACCAGAGGTAATGCCGGTGGTGTTGGCGTTGATGACCATCGATCCGGTGCCGTCGGCGCCCGACACATAATGGAGCGTCCCCACGGCTGGTGTCGTCGCCACATTATTGTCGGTCTGCTGGCTCTGCACCGTGCCGAGCGTCGGCGTGTCGTCGACGATGTGCACCACCAGATTGTCGCTCGCCGTGGTGCCGCCAATGCCGTTCACCGTCAGCAGGACCGTATCGTCGAACCCGGTCGGGGTCGCGCCGGCATAGCTGTCATTGTCGATCGTCGCGTTCAGCGTGTAGCTGTAGCTG
>JGI24741J21665_1000043_pt1 | contig 30255 bp, 29 predicted proteins | sample KBSCornC7_FD_21665 | JGI IMG/M metagenome (IMG submission 21665) | reverse complement strand
AGCATGAAGAAAATCGCGTCGCCTTAACGCGGATCAAACTGGATGGCGGACAGGGTGGGATTCGAACCCACGGTGAGCGTAAACCCACGGCGGTTTTCAAGACCGCTGCCTTAAACCACTCGGCCACCTGTCCGTCGCCACGCTTCCTAGCGAACCCGACGGCCTTGCCAAGCGTAAAATGGCGTGAAGGCGGTTTGATCCTGCCAATGTCGTCAAGTGCCAATAAGGGGATTCACGCCGCGTCATCCCTGTGCAACAAAAGAGCTTAAGGAGATTCTTCAATGCGTTCGTCGATCCTGTCGCTGTTGCTGGGACTTGCTGCCGTCGTGGCGGGCGGTCTGACGGCGGACAGCGTCAGCGCGCAGGAGGATGTCGGCTTTCGCGCCTATCTTGAATCCCTGCGCCCCAAGACCCGAGCGATGGGCATCCGGGATTCGACTCTGGACAGTGTCTTTCCGGGGCTGACGCCCAATCCGCGCGTAGTCCAGCTCGACCAAAATCAACCCGGCGGCGGCACCTATGCCCCGATCCCGAATTTCGAGCCCTATCGCCGCCAGCATGTCGATGCGGCACGCATCAGCCGGGGCCGGACCGCATATCTTGCCAATCGCGCCCGCCTTGCCCGGATAGAAGCGGAAACCGGTGTGCCGGAAGAGATCATGGTCGCCATCTACGGCCACGAAACCAATTACGGCGCCTATACCGGCGATTTCGACCTGATCCGCTCGCTTGCGACCTTGTCCTATGAGGGGCGTCGCCGGACATTGTTTGAACCGGAACTGCTGGCGACGCTGAAGATGCTCGATGATGGCGTGCCGCGCAGCCGCCTGGTGGGCAGTTGGGCTGGCGCGACCGGCTATCCCCAATTCCTGCCGAGCGTCTATCTGCGGCTGGGCAAGGATGGCGATGGCGATGGCCGGGTCGATATCTGGAACAGCGAAGCCGACGCCCTGGCATCCATCGCCAATTATTTCGTTCAGGCCGGATGGCGACGCGGCGAGCCTTGGGGCATTGCCGTGTCCGTTCCGGTCGGATTGGACCGTTCCGGCCTCGCCGCGCGCACCACGGCGGTCCGTTGCCCCCGCGTCTTCAGCCGCCATAGCCGCTGGCTCAGCATGGCCGAATGGCGGCGCATGGGAATCGTGCCCAGCGGCGCCGGCTGGCCCGCCGACCGGGTGATGGCGACATTGCTGGAGCCCGATGGTCCGGGCAAGACCGCCTATCTTCTGACCAGCAACTACCGCGCGATCCTCGACTATAACTGTTCGAATTTCTATGCCTTGTCCGTTGGCCTGCTGGCCGATGCGGTGAAGCAATAGAGCGCCTTGATATTGGTTCTGCCATGGCTATTGAATGCGCTAGGCATTCGAAGAATCCACCAGTCCAAAGGCATCCCGCATGAAGAAGTCCATCGCCGCCCTCCTGTTCGTCGGGTTGCTGTCCACGCCGCTGACCGCCGCCGCGCCACCCTATAGCAGCGAGGCGCCGATCGCCTATATGAAGGATCTCTCGTCGGGCGCCGTGCTTTACGACAAGGGGGGCGAGACGCGGATGCCGCCCGCCTCCATGGCGAAGATGATGACGGCCCATGTCGCTTTTCGCCTGATCCAGAAGGGCGATCTGAAACTCGACCAGAAATTCACCGTCCGCCCGGAAACCTGGCAGCGATGGCATGGCCCGCAGGCGGGATCGACCATGTTCCTGTCGCCGGGCGAGCAGGTGTCGGTGGAAAATCTTCTCCACGGCATCGTCACGCTTTCGGGCAATGATGCCTGCGTCGTGCTGGCGGAGGGCATTGCCGGGACAGAGCAGGCCTTCGTCGCCCTGATGAACCAGGAAGCCAAGCGCCTCGGCCTCAAGAACAGCAATTTCGGCACGAGCAATGGCTGGCCGGACGAAGGTGTGACTTATGTGACCGCGGCCGACCTTGCGGCGCTGGCCGAAGCGACGATCGAGGAAACGCCCAACCTCTACAAGAAATTCTACGCCACGCGCAGCTTCACCTGGGGCAAGACGATGGGCGGCGCGGATATCGAGCAGGGCAATCGCAATCCCATATTGGGCAAGGTTGCCGGAGCCGATGGTCTCAAGACCGGACACACCGAAGAAGCCGGCTTCGGCTTCACCGGATCGGCGGAACAGGAGGGACGCCGCCTTGTCATGGTCGTGGCAGGGCTGGGCACCTACAACCAGCGGATCGAGGAGTCGGTGCGCTTCATGGACTGGGGCTTCCGCGCATGGAAGGCGCAGCCGCTGTTCAAGAAGGGGCAGACCGTCGAAACCGCCGAGGTGCAGCTCGGCAGCGCAACCAGCGTTCCATTGGTCGCGGCGCAGGATATGGCGGTGACATTGCCGCGCGCCGCTTCGTCCAACATCTCGGTCAAGGTCGCCTATACCGGCCCGATCAAGGCGCCCATCACCAAGGGGCAGAGGATTGCGCAGCTGATCGTCTCCACGCCTGACACGCCGCCCCAGATCCTGCCACTGGTCGCGGGTGAGGATGTCGCTGAAGCCGGCATTTTCGGTCGACTGTGGAACGGGCTGAAGTCCTTCTTCGGGTGACGGCCGCAGGGACGACGCGGGGCCGCTTCATCTCGCTGGAAGGCGGGGAAGGTGCAGGCAAGTCGACCCAGTTGCGGGCGCTTGCCGCCGCCCTGCGCGCGCGCGGCGTGGAAGTCGTGGAAACGCGCGAGCCGGGCGGCAGCGAAGGGGCGGAGGCCATTCGCGCCCTGTTGCTGACCGGGGGAGCCGACCGCTGGAGCCCCCGCGCCGAAGCGCTGTTGTTCGCTGCTGCCCGTGCCGATCATGTGGAAAAGACGATCCGTCCGGCGCTGGAGCGGGGCGCATGGGTGCTTTCCGACCGCTTTCTGGACAGCAGCCGCGCCTATCAGGGCGCAAGCGAGCTGACGGATGCGGATATATTGGCGCTTCACCGGATTGGCAGCAACGGTTTCCTGCCCGACCGGACCCTCTTCCTCACCTTGCCGGAGGAGGAAGCGAGCGCGCGTGCCCGTTCTCGCGATGGAGATGCGGCCGACAGGATCGGGGGACGCGACCGGGATTTTCATCTCGCCGTGGCAACAGCCTTTCATCGGTTCGCCCAACAGGAACCGGCGCGCTTCCTTGCCGTCGACGCTTCGGGAGACGCCGGGGCAGTGACGGCACGGCTGCTTCAGGCGTTGCAGGACCTGCTGCCATGACGTCACTCATCGGCCATGACGCGCAGGCCCGCACGCTGCTCGATGCCGCGCGGAGCGGTCGTCTGCACCACGGCTGGATCCTTGCTGGCCCGTGGGGCATTGGCAAGGCAAGCTTCGCCCGCGCCATGGCGCTGCGCCTGCTGGCGGAGGCGGCAGGGCCGCCCATCACGGCTGATGGGCTGGACGTGCCGCAGGATCATCCGACCCGCCGCCTGTTCGAGGCGGATGCCCATCCCGACTATGCCGAGCTCTTCTGCCTGGAAAAGGAAAGCGGCACCGCCCGCAACATCACGGTCGATCAGATCCGGAGCCTCCAGCGCCTGATCCAGTCGGCGCCCTCCATGTCGTCACGGCGGATCGTGGTCATCGACAGTGCCGACGATCTGGAGCGCGGCGCGGCNAATGCGCTGCTCAAGAATCTGGANGAGCCGCCGGCCGATATGCTGTTCCTGCTGGTCAGTCATNCGCCCGGCCGGCTGCTTCCGACTATCCGCTCCCGCTGCCGTACCCTGCGCTTCGACATGTTGAACGAAGAGGCCATGCGCAGCATTTTGCGCGCGACGGACGACAGTCTTTCTCCGGGTGAACTGACCGCGCTGATCCAGGCAGGTGAGGGGTCTCCCGGCAAGGCGCTACGCTATGCGGGCCTCAACATAGCGGACATCGAAAATTCGTTGGCCGCCATTGCCGCTGACGGCGACCCTGGCAACCGCCAGCGACTAATGCTGGCCAGGATGCTGGCGTCAAGGAGCGCCCGGCCTCGTTATGAAGCGTTTCTTGAGCGGGCGCCGGCCTTCATCGCGGCGGCGGCGCGCCAACGCAAGGGGAGCGATCTCGGCAAGGCGCTGGACCATTGGGAAGCAGCACGCCAGCTTGCCGGGGGAGCCGTCATCCTGTCGCTCGAACCGGGGGCCGTGGTTTTCGAACTTGCCGGTCATGTCGCCGCCCTTGCCCGCTGAAAAGCGGCTTTGCGCCGGGACTAACACCCGCTAGGGAGGGCGCATGTCCAAGCCCTATACCATCACGACAGCCATCAGCTACCCCAATGGCCGCCCGCATATCGGCCATGCCTATGAAGTGATCGCAACGGATGCGATCGCCCGTTTCCAGCGTATGATGGGCCGCGACGTCTTCTTTCAGACCGGAACGGACGAACATGGCCTGAAAATGGCCCAGACCGCGCGCAACAGGGACATGGAGCCGCGCGCGCTTGCTGACGAAATGTCAGGACATTTCAAGGCTATGAATGATGGTCTCAACATCAGCTATGATCGCTTCATTCGCACCAGCGAGCCGGATCATCACCGCGCAAGCCAGGCGATCTGGCAGGCGATGGAGGCCAATGGCGATCTCTATCTCGGCCGCTATGAAGGCTGGTATTCCGTCCGCGATGAAGCCTTTTACGACGAAAAGGAACTGGTCGAAGGAGAGGGCGGGCAGAAGCTCTCGCCCCAGGGCACGCCTGTCGAATGGACGGTCGAGGAAAGCTGGTTCTTCCGCCTGTCCGCCTATCAGCAGAAATTGCTGGACCTTTACACCAGCCAGCCGGATTTCATCCAGCCTGACAGCCGCCGCAATGAGATAATGCGCTTCGTGGAGGGCGGCCTGTCCGACCTCAGCGTGTCGCGCACCAGCTTCGACTGGGGCGTCAAGGTGCCCGGCAGCGACGGCCATGTCATGTATGTGTGGGTGGACGCGCTCACCAACTATCTTACGGGCTGCGGCTATCCCGATGATGCGGACCGCATGGCCCGCTACTGGTCGGAAGGTGGCGATATCACGCATGTCATCGGCAAGGATATCGTGCGTTTTCATACCGTTTACTGGCCAGCCTTCCTGATGAGTGCGCGGCTGCCCTTGCCCAGGCAGGTCTTCGGTCACGGCTTCCTCCTCAACCGGGGAGAGAAGATGTCGAAGTCGCTCGGCAATGTGGCCGATCCGATGGAATTGGCCGAACGCTTCGGCGTGGATCAGCTCCGCTATTTCCTGCTGTCGGAAGTCACCTTCGGCAATGACGGCAGCTACAGCGCGGAGGCGATCGTCGCCCGTTCGAACAGCGACCTCGCCAACAGCTTCGGCAATCTCGCCCAGCGAACGCTGAGCTTCATTGCCAAGAATCTGGAAGGCCGCCTGCCCGAACCCGCAGCGCAGGAGGTCGATCGCGATCTTCTTGCAACGGTCGGGGAAGCGGCCCGGACCTTCCAGGCCGCGATGGCGGAGCTTGCGCCCTCGACAGCCATCGAAGCGTGGATGCGCGCGGTGTTTGCCTGCAACGCCTATATCGATGCCCAGGCGCCCTGGACGCTCCGCAAGACCGATCCTGCCAGGATGGAGGCGGTGCTCGCCACCCTTTACGAAGCGATCGCCGACCTGGCCATCATCGTCCAGCCGATCATTCCCGCAAGCGCCTCCGCCCTGCTCAAGCAGATGGGGATAGCCGAGAATGGCAGGAACTATTCTGCCATCGGCAGCGACTGGTATACGCAGCTTCGTGCGTCCGGCTTTACCCTGAGCACGCCCAAGCCGCTCTTCCCGCGCCTCGAACTGCCCGCTGAAGAGGCGTGACGTCATGTTCATAGACAGCCATTGTCACTTGAATTACAAGGGGTTGATTGAAGATCAGCAGAATGTGCTCGAACGGGCGAGGGGCGCTGGAGTCGACCTGATGCTCAACATTGCCACGCGCGAAAGCGAATGGGACGATGTGCTGGCAACGGCCTTGCGCGAAACGGATGTGTGGGCGACCGTCGGCATTCACCCCCATGAAGCGGACGAGCATCCACATGTCGACACCGCGAAGCTGGTCGAACGGGCAGCCCATCCACGCATCGTCGGCATAGGCGAGACCGGCCTGGATTATTATTACGACCATAGCGATCGCGAGCGGCAGCAACGTAGCTTCCGGTCCCATATCGCCGCCTCTCGCGAAACGGGCCTGCCGCTGATCGTCCACACCCGCGATGCGGAGGAGGACACGCTGGCCATCATGCGTGATGAAATGGGGAAGGGGGCCTATGGCGGGGTCATCCATTGTTTTACCGCCAGCGGCGCCTTTGCCGATGCAGCGATGGAACTGGGTTTCTACATCAGCATTTCGGGTATCGTGACCTTCAAGAACGCCAGGGATCTTCAGGAAACGGCTGCCCGTCTGCCGCTCGAAAGGCTGCTGATCGAAACCGACGCTCCTTTCCTCGCGCCCGTGCCCCATCGCGGCAAGCCGTGCGAACCCGCCTTCGTGGCCGACACTGCCCGTTTTCTGGCGAATTTACGGGGCGAAAGCGTCGAGCAACTGGCTGAGGCAACAGCAGCCAATTTCCGTACGCTTTTCAGCAAGGCGGCATGAGCCTCAAGCTCACCATCCTGGGAAGCGGCACCTCCTCGGGCGTGCCGCGCATCGGCAATGATTGGGGCGCCTGTGACCCGCAGGAGCCCAGGAACCGCCGCACCCGGGCATCGATCCTGATCGAGAGTCCCACGACCCGGTTGTTGATCGACACATCACCGGACATGCGTGCGCAGTTGCTCGCGGCCGACGTGATCCATATCGACGCGATCCTGTGGACGCATGACCATGCCGACCACAGCCACGGCCTGGACGATGTCCGTCAGCTTTACCACCATCGCGGCACGCCTGTCCCCGGCTATGCGCGTCCGCAGACGCTTCGCTTGCTCCGGGAGCGCTTCGGTTATGCCTTCGAAGGGCGTCATGGCTATCATCCGACGATCGAACCGCATCCGCTGCCGGATGGCCTGCGCATCGGGGACATCAGCATCGCCTGCACCGACCAGCCCCATGGCGAGATATTCTCCACCGGATTCCGTTTCACGCATGATGGCCATTCCATTGGCTATGCTACTGATTTTCATGATATAACGACTGATATGATGGCACTGTACGATGCGCTGGACATCTGGGTGGTCGACGCCTTGCGGGAACGGCCGCATCCAACCCACGCGCATCTGGCGCTTACCCTGGATGCCGTACAGGCCGTGCGACCGCGCCGCGCCATATTGATCCATATGGACCAGAGCATGGATTATGCGTCGCTTTGCCGAACACTCCCGGCGGGCGTCGAACCGGGTTATGACGGGCTGGTGGCCGAACTGGGCGCATCATAAGGGGCAGGGCAGGGAAATGGGTGGCGATCAGGCAATGTCCAGTCTCTGGTACGTGCTGGCGTTGGTCCTGGTCGGATCGGCCTTGCTCGCGCGGCGGGCGCCGATGGGCGGCCTCTTGCGCATGGCCATGCTATGGATCGTCATCTTCGCGGCGCTGCTTGGACTGTTCAAGGCTGGCGAGAAATACGGCCTGTTTGCCAGCCGTATCAAGGGGGAAGGGGGCGGATCTCCCGCACTGGCGACCAATGATATGCCGACAGCCTTGCCCACCGCGCGCGTGGAGGGGCAGGCGCTGCGAATACCCGTTGCGCCCGACGGCCATTATTGGGTCGAGGGAATGGTCAACGGGAACCCGACACGCTTTCTGATCGACAGCGGGGCCAGCGTGACCGCATTGTCAGTGGAGGCGGCGCGCGCCGCCGGCCTCAATTTCGACCTGAATGCGTCCGGCGTCAGCATGATGACCGCCAACGGCAAGATCGACGCCAAGCGCTCGACAATCGCCACGCTGGTCGTCGGTCCAATCCGCGCCAGCGATCTCGACATTGTCGTTTCCCCGGCTTTTGGCGATGTCAATGTGATCGGGATGAACATGCTGTCACGGCTGAAAAGCTGGTCCGTACAGAATGGAGAGATGGTGCTGACCCCATGACGTCATACATAGCCGCGCCCGATCAGCGACAGCGCCTGAAAGCCGTGATCGGCGGTTCCACGGGCAATCTGGTGGAATGGTATGACTGGTATGCCTATTCGGCCTTCACCCTCTATTTCGCCCCGCATTTCTTCCCCAGCGAAGACCGCACCGCTCAGTTGCTGAGCGCCGCCGGCATTTTCGCGGTCGGCTTCCTGATGCGCCCCATCGGCGCCTGGCTGATGGGCGTCTATGCCGATCGCCATGGTCGCAAGAGCGGCCTGACCTTGTCCGTGGCGCTGATGTGCGCCGGTTCGCTGCTGATCGCGGTCACGCCATCCTATGACAGTATCGGGGTTGGCGCGCCGCTATTGCTTGTGCTGGCGCGTCTGATGCAGGGATTGTCGATCGGCGGCGAATATGGCGCCAGCGCGACCTATTTGTCCGAAATGGCGGGGCGCAATCACCGCGGCTTTTTCTCCAGCTTTCAATATGTCACGCTGATAGCCGGCCAGCTTGTCGCCATCTGCGTCCTGTTGGCGCTCCAGGCCATGCTGACCGAGGCTGAACTGGATGCGTGGGGCTGGCGCATTCCTTTCCTGATTGGCGGGGCGCTGGCGATCATCGTCTTCTGGCTGCGGCGCGGCCTGGCCGAAACGCAGAGCTTCGCCAAAGCCCAGGCAGAGGGTGCGCCCAGATCGGGTTTCGTGGAACTGGTAACCCGGCATCCGAAAGAGACGCTGACAGTCATGTTGCTGACCGCGGGCGGCACGATCGCCTTCTACGCCTATTCCATCTACATGCAGAAATTCCTCGTCAACACCAGCGGCATCAGCCGTGAAGCAGCATCCCAGATCAATGGGATAACGCTCTTTGTTTTCATGCTGATCCAGCCTCTCGGCGGCGCTCTTTCCGACCGTATCGGGCGCAAGCCGCTCATGATCGGCTTTGGTCTGCTGGGCGTCACCTGCACTTATCCCATCTTCGCGACGCTGGCCGTGACCAAGGACCCATGGATGGCCGGGCTGCTGGTGATGGCCGGGCTGGTGATCGTGACCGGCTACACCTCGATCAACGCCGTCGTGAAGGCGGAACTGTTTCCAGCGCATATCCGGGCACTGGGCGTGGCGCTGCCTTATGCGCTGGCCAATACCATGTTCGGCGGCACGGCGGAATTAGTCGCGCTCTGGTTCAAGAAGCTCGGTGTGGAGCAGGCCTTCTACATCTATGTGACGGTGATGATCGGTATTTCGCTGATCGTTTACATACGCATGCGCGACACGCAGCGGCACAGCCTGATATTGGAAGACTGAGTGTCCAGCCCATTAAATTTAACATAATCCTTATTATCGGACTTTGATAGCTGCTCGACAAGCTGGCCTTCTGCGTCCCGACAATCTATCCCTGCCATAGATCTCCTCAATCCAGAGTACCGCATGTCATCCAACAGCAAGGCGAATCCCGCCGACATCATGCCGCTCGCCAATGTCATGGCGCGTTTGCGCGATCCGGAAACGGGTTGCCCCTGGGATATCGAACAGGATTTTGCCAGCATCGCGCCCTATACGATCGAGGAAGCTTACGAAGTCGCCGACGCCATAGAACGTGACGACATGGCGGCCCTGCGCGATGAACTTGGCGATCTGCTGCTGCAGGTGGCGTTCCACAGCCGCATGGCGGAACAGGCAGGTCATTTCACATTGCAGGAGGTCATCGACGGTATCACGGAAAAGATGATCCGCCGCCATCCCCATGTCTTCGGCGAAGGAACAGACAGGAAGGACGGCCACGCCCAATGGGAAGCCATCAAGGCGGCCGAGCGTGCCGAAAAGGAATCTGATCCGAGCGCGCTNGCNGGCGTCGCNACAGCCCTTCCAGCCCTGCTCCGCGCTGAAAAGCTCCAGAACCGCGCCGCTCGAACAGGGTTCGACTGGCCCGATCTTGGCGGTGTCATGGCCAAGATCGAGGAAGAACTGGACGAAGTGCGGGAGGCGACTTCCCAATCCGAACGAGAGGAGGAAGTGGGCGATCTTCTCTTTGCCGTGGTCAACCTCGCCCGCCATCTGAAAGTCGATCCGGAGGTTGCCCTGCGCGCGGCGAGCGGCAAGTTCGACAAGCGCTTCCGCATCATGGAAGCCTTGGCCGGCGACGATTTCGTCGCCCTTTCCCTCGATAAGAAGGAAGGCTTGTGGCTGCAGGCAAAGGAGCGGTTACGACAGGCGAAATAGAGTGGTTTCCCGGCGACAGGCCGGTAACCCGAAAGGCTATTTCCCAAGACGCTTGAGGAACCGCGCCAATGCGGAATCGGACAGGCGGACATCCACCAGCATGTCCGCGCCATCGGCCTTGCTTCCAATCACTTCGCCATGTTCGTGCAACCACGCCATGGCCGCGCCGTCAGAAAGGGGCACATGCAACTGGTGCACTCGCGCACCGGCGGTCAGCCGGCTGCTGATGGCCCGCTGAAGGTCGTCGACCCCCTCCCCGGTCAAAGCGGACAGGATCACCACATCGTCCCGCCGCGCAGCGGTCTCGCGCGCCAGTAGCGCAGCCTCTTCGTCCAGCAGGTCCAGCTTGTTCCACGCTTCGATAATGGGCGGCGGATCACCACCCTCGCTCGCGTCAAGCGCCCCTTCCCCCGCGACGCCAAGCTCGGCCAGTACGTCCATCACGTCGTCGCGCTGCGCTTCGCTGTCGGGATGTGCAATATCGCGGACATGGATGATCAGATCGGCCGACAGCACCTCTTCCAGCGTGGCGCGAAATGCGGCGATCAACTGCGTCGGCAGGTCAGAAACAAACCCCACAGTGTCGGAAAGAATGGCCTTGTCCAGTCCCGGCAGGGCAATCTGACGCATGGTGGGGTCAAGCGTCGCGAACAGCAGATCCTCCGCCATGACGTCAGCCCCGGTCAGGCGGTTGAACAGCGTTGACTTGCCCGCATTGGTATAACCCACCAGCGCGATCACGGGCCAGGGCGCACGTTGCCGCCGNGCCCGATGCAGGCCGCGCGTCTTCGTCACCTGATCCAGTTCGCGCCTGATCTTCGCCATGCGATCGCGGATCATCCGACGGTCCGCTTCGATCTGNGTTTCACCGGGACCGCCAAGAAAGCCGAAACCGCCCCGCTGCCGCTCCAGGTGNGTCCAACTGCGCACCAGCCGTCCNGCCTGATAGTCCAGATGCGCCAGTTCGACCTGCAGNCGCCCCTCATTGGTCGCCGCACGCTCACCGAAAATTTCCAGGATCAGGCCGGTCCGGTCGATGACCTTCGTTTCGGTCGCCTTTTCCAGATTGCTCTGCTGCACGGGGCTGAGCGCATTGTCGACAATGACCAGTTCGGCATCTTCCGCCCGCGCCAGCGTCGCGATCTGATCCACCTGTCCGCTACCAAACAGGGTCGCCGGCTTTCGATCGCGCACACGGAAGGCCTGCGCTGCGCGCACGTCGATGCCGATAGCCAGGGCAAGCCCCCTCGCTTCGTCCAGCCGCGCATCGCTGTCACGCCGTTCCGGACCATGGACATCGGCGCGCACAACAATGGCGCGTGCACCACGCGATACTTCGTCAGCGGAATCTCGGTTGAAAACGGCCATGACGGCTTAACGCTTCCCGCCTCTGCCGGCTTCACGGGAAACCCGGCAGAGACAAGAAAAAGCGTTCAATCCTCGCCCTCACCCTCGCCGGTGAGGTCGAGCGCGTGCAGCGGCTGCACGGTGGAAATGGCATGCTTGTAAACGAGCTGGACCATGCCGTCCCGTTCCAGCAGCATGCAGAAAAGATCGAAGGCGGCGATTTCGCCCTGCAACATGACGCCGTTCACCAGGAACATGGTCACCGGGCTGCCCGACTTGCGCACCGCGCTCAGGAAGATTTCCTGGAGCAGCTTCGACTTGCCGTTGCCGTCACTCGCCTTGCGCAGATCGGTAAGGTCCATGGATTGAGCAGGCATGACGGTCGATATCGCATGCTTGTATACCAGTTGCGACTGCCCGTCGCGCCGCAGCAGGACGGAAAAATTGTCGAACCAGGTAATGATACCCTGCAATTTAACGCCCTTGACCAGGAACATGGTCACCGGCGTCTTGCTCTTGCGCAGGCTGTTCAGGAAGATGTCTTGAAGGTTGTTCACTTTGTCGGCCATGGTCTTCACCAGTCCTTTATTGGCGGGACGTTACCCGCGCTCGCACCCTTAAGCAGGATGTCTTGCTCGCCTCCGCCTGTCGGAAGCAAGGCAAGTCTACCGCAATTGCGAAGAGCCGTCCATGCCCAGTTTGGTTCAAGTTGCTTCCCTTTGCCTCAACCGTCCTTCCCATCCGTAATACCCAGCAGCTTCAACTTCCGGTGAAGCGCCGAACGTTCCATGCCGATGAAGGTTGCGGTGCGGGAAATATTGCCCGAAAAGCGCCGGATCTGGATGCGCAGATATTCGCGCTCGAAACTTTCCCGCGCCTCCCGAAGGGGCGCGCCCATGATCGCGGACTGACCCATGCCTTCCGAACCACCATTGCTGGTGAGTTCGGGCGGCAGCATGTCCAGTTCGATCCTTCCGATCCGCTCGCCCGGAGCCAGGATCATGGTGCGTTCGATGACATTGCGAAGCTGGCGGACATTGCCCGGCCATTCATTGGCCTGGAGCGCGGCCATGGCGTCGCTGGCGATCTCCGGCGACGGAACCCGGCGTTCCGCCGCAAAACGCGCGAGATAATGTTCGACCAGCGGAGGAATATCGTCCCGCCGCTCGGCCAGAGGCGGAATGACCAGCGGCACGACGTTGAGCCGATAGAAGAGGTCCTCGCGGAAACGCCGCTCCTCGATCTCGCTCGCCAGGTTGAGCGCGGTCGAGGAAATGACGCGCACGTCCACCTTGACCTGCCGCTGTCCGCTGACGCGGGTGAAGCTCTGGTCGGTCAGCACGCGCAGGATCTTCGCCTGCGTCGTGAGCGGCATGTCCGCGATCTCATCCAGGTAGAGCGTACCGCCATGCGCCTGCTCCAGATAGCCCGGACGCACCAGTCCGCTCGGATCTTCGACGCCGAACAGTTCTTCCTCGACGCGATCCGGGTCCATCCGCGCCGCGGCGACGATGATGAAGGGGGCATCGGCCCGTCCGCTCCAGCTGTGCAGCATGCGCGCGGCGACTTCCTTGCCCACCCCGGCGGGTCCGGAAATCAGCACCCTGCTGCCCGTACCCGCGACTTTCTTGATGGTGGCACGAACGGCATTGATCGCCGCCGATGTGCCGGTAAGCTCATCATCCTGCCCGAAGCGCGCCCGCAGCACCTGGTTCTCGCGCCGCAGCCGTTCGGTTTCGGTTGCCCGCGATACGAGATGCAGAAGCCGGTCCGCCTCGAAAGGCTTTTCGATGAAATCCGCTGCCCCCTTGCGAATGGCGGCGACGGCGGTGTCGATATTGCCGTGGCCGGAGATCATCAGCACCGGAATGGTCGCATCCCGCCGCTTTATCTCGTCCAGCAGTTCCAGGCCATCGAGCCTGGAACCCTGCAACCAGACGTCCAGCAGCACCAGCGAAGGGCGCCGCGCATCCAGCGCCTCGATCGCGCTGTCGCTGTTTGCGGCCGTGCGCGTGGCGAAACCCTCATCCTCCAGGACACCCGCCACCAGATCGCGAATGTCCTCTTCATCGTCGACTATCAGAATATCAAGCGCCATTGGCCGTCACTTTTCCAGTCGTTTTGCCATGGGACAAGGCAATGACCTGCCCCTCTTCCAATTTTTCGAGCGCCGCCACCGGAAAGCGCAGGGCCACACGAGCGCCCCCACCGTCGGCATCGTCGAAGCGGATTTCACCCATATGTTCCTCGACAATCTTCTTCACGATCGCCAGGCCCAGGCCCGTGCCCTTGGTCCGGGTCGTCATATATGGCTCTAAAATGCGTTCGCGTTCCGGGGGCAGGCCAATGCCATTATCCTGCACCGCAATCAGCAGATTGCCGCCATCATGCTCCACACTCATGGAGACCTGGCCACGCCAGTCATCGCCGTCCGAGACGGTCTTGGGCTCGATCGCCTCAACGGCATTTTTGACGATATTGGTGAGCGCCTGCCCCAGTTGCCGGCGATCGCATACCAGTTCCGCATCGCTGTCCGTCGAATGATATTGGAAGCGAATGTCGGGATGGGCGACTTCATGCAGGAACAGCGCGTGGCGAGCGATATCGTCGATCCGCTCGCGCCGGAACACCGGCTTTGGCATGCGCGCGAAGGAGGAGAATTCATCCACGATACGGCGCAGGTCACCGACCTGGCGCACGATCGTGCCGGTCAGGCGGGTGAAGGTGGCCCTGTCGCTCGTCACTTCCTCGGCATAGCGGCGCTGCAACCGTTCAGCGGCGAGCTGGATCGGGGTGAGCGGATTCTTGATCTCATGCGCGATGCGCCGCGCCACGTCGGACCAGGCGGCGCGGCGCTGATCGGAAAGCTGCTGGGTGATATCGTCGAATGTCAGAATGTGGCGCGATGCGTCCTCCGACACCTTGACCGCCAGCGTCCGTACATCGCCATGGGCGCGGATCTGAACGATGCCGGCACCATCCTCGGACGCGATGAGCGAGGCCAGTTCGGGTGAAATTTCGGTCAGCGGCCGCCCTACCGGATCGTCCCCCTCCCTCACCAGCAGGGCCGCCGCCGAGCTGTTGAGCAGCAGGATGATACCTTCGCGATCCACCGACAACACGCCGGCCGACACGCCCGACAGGATCGCCTCGATAAAGGCGCGCCGCTCGTCAAGCTGGCTGTTCGCCGCCACCAGCGCCCCGGTCTGCGCCTCCAGGCGCTGGGTCATGCGGTTGAAGGCCGCGGCCAGCGTGCCGATCTCGTCCCGGCTCTGGGGACTGGTCACGCGGGCCGACAGGTCGCCCGCCGTGATTCGCCGTGCCGCCATCACCAGTTCGTTCACCGGCCGCACCATCCAGTCTGCGACCTTGAGCGCGATATACACAGCCACGCCGACCAGCAGCAGCGACCCCACGAACAGCAATATGTTGAACCGCAACTGCAGCGCGCGGGACTGTGCGGCAAATATGTCGTAATCCGACAACACCTTCTGCGCCCGTTCCACATTGCTGAAGGCNGTCGATCCGGAATCGCGGGTGGCGTAGAGATAGATTTTCGCATTGGGGTAGAGCAGCGTCACCGCTTCGATCTGGTTGGGTTTCGCCGCAACCACCACATCCTCGCCGGAGGCCAGCCGCTTCACCACATCGGGGGTCAGCATTTCCGAAACCGGCCGGCTTTCCGGATCGACCGTAGCCGCCGTGCGCGCCACGCCATCCTTCCCGATCTCGATGATCGCCGAGCGGTTCAGCTTCCGCGTGACTACCTGGTAGATATAGCCNTCNGCAAAGCGTGGACTGGAAACCTTCGACTGAGCCAGATAATCGCGCAGGTCGCTCGCCATGGTGACGGTTTCGTCGCGCACGTCGCGCAGGTTCTGCTCATAATAGCCCCGCGCCAGATCGCTGGCGTTCTGCAACATGCCCCGTGCACTGTCGGAAAACCAGAATTGCACGCCATATTGAAAGAGCAGGGAGGCGAAGATCACGACCAGCAGCATCGGCACGCTGGCGACGATGGAGAAGATCGCCACCAGCCGAACGTGCAACTGACCGTCGCTGCCGATCGCTGACTGAGCCGCGCGCCGCTTCGCCACCCGCCGCCCCAGCAGCACGAGCAGCGCAATGGCTGGCACCAGGTTCGCCACCAGCAGCAGCGCCACTATGGGCGGCGTCAGCAATGTGTATGACTGCCCCTGCCCGCTCAGCAGGAAATAGGTGATCCCCGCCATGCCCAGAAACAGGACGAGCGTCACAGCCTCCACCACCGCGGCAAGCCGACGGCGCAGGAAAAGCGGAAAACGCCTTTTCCATGCCCGGCCCCGCGCCGGAAGAGTTACTGCGCCTTCCATAGTGGCTTGGTTACAACATTAATGTGCCCGATCAAACACAGTAATTGATGAACAAATGGCTTCCGGTCGAAAAGCGCTTTCGCTTCGTCGCCGGCGACCGGACCGTCGGCCGATGCCTTAATCGGCGATCCGAAGCTGCAAGGGATCGAGGCCGTAATCGGTCAGCTTCTTGCGCAGCGTGTTCCGGTTGATGCCGAGCAGCCCGGCGGCGCGGATCTGNTTTCCATCGACGCTGGCCAGCGTTTCCTGGAACAGGATTGGCTCCACCACGGCCAGCAGGTCATCATGCAGGCTTCGGTTCGGCTGGGTAAGGCCGATGCCCAGTTGCCGCTTTGCCCATTCCCGCACCGCCTGGCCCAGCAGATCGCCGGGCGCGGCATAATCGGCCGGAACGGCATCCAGCGGCAGGCTGTTGCGCAGCAGATCGGCCGTGATCACATTCTCGCGGCTCAACACCGCCAGCCGCTGCATGATATTCTGCAGCTCCCGCACATTTCCGGGCCAATGATAGGCCATCAGCAATTGCGCGGCATCGTCGGACAGCGCCTTGCGCGGCAGCCCCTCCTGCGCCGCGCGATCAAGGAAGTGGCGAGCAAGCAGGATCACATCTTCCCGCCGCTCGCGCAGTGCCGGCAACGCGATGGGAACCACGTTCAGCCGATAATAGAGATCCTGCCGGAAGCGATTCTCCTCGATCAGCCTGGGCAGGTCCTTGTTGGTGGCTGCGATGATGCGAACATTCACCTTCACCGGTTTGGAGCCGCCCACGGTCGTGACTTCGCCCGACTGCAAAACGCGCAGCAGCCGCGTCTGCGCCTCCATCGGCATGTCGCCGATCTCGTCCAGGAACAGCGTGCCGCCCTGCGCCTGCTCGAATTTGCCGGCGGTGCGGGCATGGGCTCCGGTGAAGGCGCCCTTTTCATAACCAAACAGTTCCGCCTCGATCAATTCGCGCGGAATGGCGGCCATGTTGATCGCCACAAAGGGTCGTGTCCGCCGCTGACCCAGGCTGTGGATCGCCTCGGCCACCAGTTCCTTGCCCGTGCCGGATTCCCCCAGCACCAATATGCTGAGGTCGTTCGACAGGACTCGGGCGATGGTCCGATAGACCTCCTGCATCGCCGGGGAGCGCCCCACCAGCGGCAGTCCGTCATGCGGCAACCCGCTATCGGTCGCTTCCTCGGCAGCTCCCTTGCCCGATCCGATCGCATCGGACACCGCGCGCGTGAGCTCGTTCAGATCGAAGGGCTTGGGCAGATATTCGAACGCGCCCTTTTCCGTGGCGCGGATCGCCGTGTTCAGCGTGTTCTGCGCCGACAGGATGATGATGCTGAGCGCGGGGCGCCGCTCCAATATGTCCGCAATGCCGTCCAGCCCGTCACCGTCCGGCAACATGACGTCCGTGATCAGGACATCAGGCGAAAAGCTTTCCAGCAGGACGCTGCGCTCCCGGATCGATGCCGCCGTCTTCACCCTGTATCCCTGCCGCCGCAGGGCCTCACCGACGACGAGGCAGATCGCCGGATCGTCATCCACCATCAAGATCGAGCCTGTCACCGCCATCACCCTGCCGTCTTCATCCAGTCCCCATCGGCAGCAGGATTCGGAAGGTCGATTCCCCTGCCTGATGATCGCGCGAATATTGCACGAACCCGCTCATGTCGCGCACCAGCTTGTCCACCAGCGCCAGCCCCAGTCCCGTCCCGTCCCGCCTGCCGGTGATGAAGGGATTGAACAGGTGGTCCAATATATGCTCCGGCACCCCGGGACCATTGTCGACGACCAGGATTTCGATGGGCAGCACCGCGCTGCCCTTCCCCTTGCCGACAACCACCGACACACCGTGGCGAAACGCCGTTTCCACGCGAATGCGCGGCTTCTTGCAATGCTCCAGCGCTTCCGCAGCATTTTTGAGCAGGTTGATCATCACCTGCACCAGCGCGTCCTCGTTGATATTGGCAAATGGCAGGGATGGATCATAACTCTTTATGATCTTTATATTTCTTGCAAATCCGGCGGCGGCGATATTCGCCGCCCGGTCGATCAGCGGGTAGATGTTACCGCTGCGGCATTCCAGGGTACGGTCGGTGGTGAAGTCCTGCATCCGGTCGATCAACGCGGCGATCCGATCCACCTCATTGCAGATGAGTTGCGTCAAAGCGGCGTCGCGCCCGCCATTGCCCGATTCCAGCAATTGAGCCGCGCCCCTTATGCCCGACAGGGGATTCTTGATCTCATGCGCCAGGATCGCCGCTGCGCCGATGGCCGAGCGCGCGCCTCCCGCCGTGCCGCGATGGCCGATCTTGCGCGCCTGGCTCTGGGTGTGGACCGATACCACGCGCCAGCCTTCATGATCGACGATAGGCGCGATCATCAGGTCGACTTCCATCTCCGCCGTGCGTCCGGCATGCACGCGAATGTCATAGGCCGCGATCGGCTTGTTGCTATGCCAGATGTCGAAGCGCGCCCCCATCTCCGCCATGCGGATGGTCCGCGCTATATCGCTTCCGACTATGGCTGAACGCGCCATGTTGAGCAGCGTTTCGGCGCGGACATTGGCGTCGGCGATGCTGTTGTCCGGCCGCACCACCAAAGTTGCGACCGGCAGCGCAGTCATGAGTTCGGAAAGCGATGGCCCATCCCGCTGCGGTCGAAGCGATGGGATGGTGGTCATGTCCGCCGTCATGCCGCCTTGCGTGTCTCTACCAGACCCTCGTCGGCAATCAGCGGTTCGTAGAAGCGCGCAAGCATGTCCAGCACGACATCACCGTCCGGCTCCTGGTTCACTGCGTTGCGGAACTCGGCAGAGCCCGGCAGCCCCTTGGTGTACCAGCCGATATGCTTGCGGGCCATGTTCACGCCAGTGTGACTGTCATAATGCTCCAACATCGCGCGATAATGTTCCGTAATCACGCGATATTGCTCGTCCAGCAAGGGATCGGCCAGGCGCTCGCCCGTGCGGAACCAGTGCATCACCTGACCGATCAGCCAGGGCCGGCCATAGGCGCCCCGCCCGATCATCACGCCATCGGCGCCGCTCTGCTCCAGCGCTGTCTCGGCATCGTCGATGGAGCAGATGTCCCCATTGACGATGACGGGCAGCGACACCGCTTCCTTCACGCTGCGGACAAAGGCCCAGTCCGCCGAGCCCTTGTACATCTGGCAGCGCGTACGGCCGTGGACCGTGATCAGCTTCGCACCCAGATCCTCTGCGATCCGGGCCAGTTCGGGCGCGTTGAGGCTGGCATGGTCCCAACCCATGCGCATCTTGACCGTGACGGGCACGTCGACAGCCTTGACGGTGGCGTCGATCAGCGACGCGGCGAGCGGCAGATCCCGCATCAGGGCGCTGCCGGCATCGCCGTTCACCACCTTTTTCACCGGGCAGCCCATGTTGATATCGATGATCGCGGCGCCACGATCGGCGTTGAGCTTCGCCGCTTCCGCCATTTCCGTGGGCGAGCAGCCGGCAAGCTGCATGGAAACGGGTTCCTCCAGCGGATGCCATGCCGCCTTCTGCAGCGACTGGCGGGTCTCGCGGATCATGGCCGCCGTGGCGATCATCTCCGTCACGTTCAGGCCGGAGCCATAGCGGCGCACCAGCGTGCGGAACGGCATGTCCGTCACGCCCGTCATGGGCGCCAGCACGACCGGCATGTCAATCGTCACCGGACCTATGGAAATCGGGGAAAGCCTCTGCATCGTTCCGTCACTGCCTAAAAAACAGGCAGCCCTTAGCGGAAATCCGCATCCTCGGCAAGCGAAGCAGGGCTGGCGGTCGCTCGGGCACTGCGGTACAGGCGCGGCCATGACAGACCGAACCGTCGCCCTGCTAGTCGCAGCAGGACAGGGCAGCCGCGCGGGCGGCGACATCCCCAAGCAATTCCGGCCGATCGGCGGCAAGCCGGTTCTCATCCATGCCGTCGACGCGCTGGCACGCCATCCGGCCATCGATTCCATCGTGCTGGTCGTGGGTGCGGGGCAGGAAGACGATGTGCGGGCCATGCTGGGAAATCGCCCCGTCGCCGCAATCGTTCAGGGCGCCGACAGCCGTCGTGGGTCGGTGCGTGCCGGCCTGGAGCATATCGCCTCCGCCGGCGGCGCGGCGCGCATATTCGTTCATGACGCGGCCCGCCCCTTTCTTCCTGCGCCGGTGATCGATCGGCTGCTTGCCGCTTTGGAAGGGGCAATCGGTGCGATCCCTGTTTTGCCGGTCGCAGACACATTGGTCAGGAGCGAGCAGGACAATGCCGCTGAGGTCGTCGACCGCAATGGCCTGTTCCGTGTCCAGACGCCCCAGGCCTTTCGCTTCGACGCCTTGCTGGCTGCGCACCGGCTATGGGACAGTACACAGGAAGCAACCGATGATGCCCAGATGGTGCGGCAATCGGGTCATGACGTCATGCTGGTCGCGGGCGATGAAAGGCTGGAAAAATTGACCTATGCTGAAGATTTTGCGCGCGCCGAAGCCCGACTGGGCGCTGCTCGAAGCGTGCGGACGGGCATGGGCTATGATGTCCACCGACTTGCGCCCGAAGAGGAGCTCTGGCTGTGCGGCATACGCATTCCGCACGATCGGGGCCTGGCCGGGCACAGCGACGCGGATGTGGCGATCCACGCCCTAGTCGATGCCCTGCTCGGCGCCCTGGCGGAGGGCGACATAGGCAGCCATTTTCCGCCTTCCGACCCTCAATGGCGCGGCGCGGCCTCCTCCCGCTTCCTGGAATATGCGGCGGGACGCGTCGCAAAACGGGACGGCTTTATCGAGCATGTCGACCTGACGCTGATCTGCGAGGCGCCGAAAATCGGCCCCCACCGTGACGCCATGCGCAACCGGATCGCCGAAATCCTGGGCATTACCCTGGATCGGGTCAGCGTGAAGGCGACCACCACGGAACGGCTGGGCTTTGCCGGACGCCGGGAAGGTATCGCCGCACAGGCTGTTGCCACCCTCTCCCTCCCCGCGCTAATCTGACTCCATGCCCGATAACATCCTTCCCGCGCAGCTGGTCGACCTGGCCGAGCGCGTCATCAGCGCCAACCGGCGCGCCGGTCGTACCATTGCCGTGGCGGAAAGCTGCACGGGCGGACTGGTGTCCGCCGCGCTGACCGAAATAGCCGGCTCATCAGAAGTGTTCGAAGCTGGATTTATTACTTATTCCAATGACATGAAAAGCGAACTTCTAAAGGTTTCTCAGGATGTCATTGAAACTTTCGGCGCCGTTTCCATCGCCACTGCCTGGGCGATGGCTCAGGGCGCGCTCAACAAGAGCCACGCCAATGTCGCCGTCGCGATCACGGGCATAGCGGGTCCCGGCGGCGGATCGGAACAGAAACCCGTCGGCACCGTCGTTTTCGCCCGCGCCGAACGCGGCGCCAGCCCCGACAAGATCGTCGCCGACATGCATTATTTCGGGGATACGGGCCGGGGCGGCGTCCGCCTTCAGGCGGCGCTCTGCGCGCTCGAACTATTGCTGCCCGACTCGCCGGCGCCGTAAAGCTCCGCCGCGCGGGTCTCGAAGGCGCCGATCATCTTGCGCAGCGCCTTGTCGAACATCTGCCCGGCCAGCATCTCGAACAGCCTGTTCTTGAATTCGAACTCGACCTCGAAATCCACCAGCACCCCGCCCTTGCCGTCATCGCGGAAGTTCCATTCATTGTGGAGATGCTTGAGCGGCCCGTCGAGATAATCGACCCGCACATGATCCGGCCGGTGCTTGTGCACGCGGGAGGTGAAGCTCTCCTTGATCCCCTTGAAGCCGACGATCATGTCCGCGACCATTTCCGAATCGCTGTCGGACCGGACCCGGATCGCGCTGACCCAGGGCAGGAATTCGGGATAGGCCTCGACATTCGCCACCAGGTCGAACATCTGTTCAGGCGTATAGGGAAGCGGCCTCGTTTCGTTATGCTTGGGCATCGGCTTATCGGGCTGCCTTCGCCAGTTGGGCCTCTCTGGCCGCGCGCATCTCGGCAAAATCCTTGCCCGCATGATAGCTGGATCGCGTAAGCGGGCTGGATGCCACCTGCAGGAAGCCCTTGGCCCGCGCAATCGCCGCATAGGCGTTGAACGCCGCCGGGGTGACGAACTCCATCACCTTGGCATGTTTGGGCGTGGGCTGGAGATACTGGCCCATGGTGAGGAAATCGATATCGGCCGATCGCATGTCGTCCATCACCTGGTGGACTTCCAGCCGTTCCTCCCCCAGCCCCAGCATGATGCCGGATTTGGTGAAGATTGACGGATCGAGCTTCTTCACCGTCTCCAGCAACCGCAAGGACGCATAATAGCGCGCGCCGGGCCGGATGGTGGGGTACAAACGCGGCACCGTCTCCAGATTATGGTTATAGACGTCGGGCCGCGCAGCCACGATCATCTCGACCGCGCGTTCATGCTTGTTGCGGAAATCAGGGGTAAGGATTTCAATGGTCGTGTCCGGCGTCGTGCGGCGCAACGCCTCGATCACCTTCACGAACTGCGACGCGCCGCCATCGGGCAGGTCGTCGCGATCGACGGAGGTGATGACGATATGCTCCAGCCCCATTTCCGCGCAGGCGTCGGCCAGGTTCTGCGGCTCGTTGGGATCCACCTTGCGCGGCATGCCAGTCTTGACGTTGCAGAAGGCGCAGGCCCGCGTGCACACATCGCCCAGGATCATCACGGTCGCATGCTTCTTGGTCCAGCATTCCCCGATGTTCGGGCAGGCTGCTTCCTCGCACACCGTCGCAAGTCCCTTTTCCCGCATCAGCTTGCGCGTCTCGTTATAGCCGGGGCTGGTCGGCGCCTTGACGCGAATCCAGTCGGGCTTGCGGGTGCGTTCGGGCCGCGCGGCGGGCGCGGGGATCGGGACGATATCGGTCATGCGCCCCAGATAGCGATGCGAGAGCGCTCTTGCCAGCCCCATCATTGTTCGGCACAGACCGGCGCATGACCGATTTTGCTGACATGCTCGCCGGCTATCGCCGTTTCCGGAATACGGGCTGGACGATGCAGCGGGGACGATGGGACGAACTCAACGAAGGGCAAAGTCCAGGCGTCATGGTGATCGCCTGTTCCGACAGCCGAGTCGATCCCGCGCAGATATTCGACACCAGCCCTGGCGAGATTTTCGTGGTCCGCAACGTGGCTGCGCTGGTCCCGCCCTTCGAAACCAACCCCGGCCGCCACGGCGTGTCCGCGGCGCTGGAATTCGCCGTTCAGGTGCTGAAGGTCGGAGAGATCGTCGTCATGGGCCATGGCAAATGCGGCGGTTGCAAGGCGGCTCTCAGCCATTCGCTGAAAGATGCGCCCCCCGGCGAGGGCGGTTTCATCCACAATTGGATCGAACTGCTCGACGAAGCGCGGGAGAAGGTGGTGGAACGCTTCGGCGATGACCGCAGCCGCGACGCGGAACGGGCCATGGAACAGGAAGGCGTCAAGGTCAGCCTGGCCAACCTGCGCAGCTTTCCCTGCGTCCGCGCCAAGGAACGGACCGGCGAGATCAGGCTGGTCGGTGCCTTCTTCGCCATTGCCGACGGCCAGCTTCACCTGCTGGACGAAGCGAGCGGGCAGTTCAGCCCGGCGGCGCTGGAAGGCTGATGGTCGCATCGATCCCCAGCGGCAATATCGCCCTGCTGATCGATGCAGACAATGTCTCTGCCGATCATTTCGATCCGGTGCTGACCGTTCTGGCGGAACTGGGCACGGTCAACATAAGGCGCGCCTACGGCAACTGGAGCAAGCCCGCGCTGAAGGGTTGGGCGCGGCAGGCCGTGACGCAGGCGATCGAAACGCAGCAGCAGTTCGACCTGACCAGGGGCAAGAATGCGACGGACATGAAGATGACGATCGACGCCATGGATCTCATGGCGTCGGGTCGCGTCACGGGCTTCGGCCTGATGTCGAGCGACAGCGATTTCACGCCGCTGGTCACGCGCATCCGGCAGGAAGGCCTGCCGGTCTACGGCTTCGGTACTGACAAGACGCCGCAGGCGTTCCGCAGCGCCTGCACCCGCTTCATCGATGTCGGCGCGCTTACCAGCACAAGGGAGACGCCCGTTGAGCTGGAGGAATCGATGGAGGAACCCGCCTCCCCCGACGCCACCGAGGTCGCGCCCGATCTCGTCAAGCTGCTGATCGATGCCTATAACGCCGTCAAACGCGACGATCAGGGTTTTGCCCGCCTCAGCGAAGTCGGCCAGCTTGCGGGCAACCGCTCCAGCTTCGACACCCGCAACTATGGGTTCAAGCGGCTGTCCGACCTCGTCCGCTCGATCAAGAATTTCAAGGTCGAAAGCCGCGACGGCCAGACCTGGATCAAGCGGGTGCATTGATGGGAACTGTCGCCCGGCACCTGACGATCCATGGAAAGGTGCAGGGCGTATTCTACCGCGGTTGGGCGGTAGAGGCCGCCCGTCGGCTCGGCCTTGCGGGATGGGTCCGCAATCGTATCGACGGCAGCGTCGAGGCGTTGGTCGAAGGGCAGGATGATGCGGTCGAGCGGTTCATTGCCCTGGCCGGCCAAGGTCCGCCGGCAGCCCGTGTCGCGCGGATAGATGCGGCCGAAGTGGCGGCGGAAGGACATCTGAAATTCGAGCAACATCCAACCGCTTGAGCGATCTGCATCAGGCGGAATGCCGCTGATCTACAAACCGAAGGACAACAGCGGTACGACAGAAAGGCATTTTTCGTCCCCTTCGTCGCTGTACTGAGGCCGAGACCGCTCGCAAAAATGGGGAGGTCAACGCCTCCCCTTCCCGTCCCCGCAAAGCGCTTTCGAACTGGCCGAAAACGGCCAAGTTGAAAAATGCTCTGGATCAGTAGCGGTAATGATCCGGCTTGAACGGACCTTCCTGCGTCACGCCGATATAGGCGGCCTGCTTGGGCGTCAGCTTCGACAGCTTCACGCCCAGCTTCTCCAGGTGAAGCGCCGCGACCTTTTCGTCCAGATGCTTGGGCAGCACATAGACTTCGTTCTTATATTCGCCCGACTTGGTCCAAAGCTCGATCTGCGCCANCACCTGGTTGGTGAAGGANGAGGACATGACNAAGCTCGGATGGCCGGTGGCGCAGCCNAGGTTCACCAGCCGACCCTTGGCCAGGACGATGATCTTCTTCCCGTCGGCAAACTCCACCTCGTCGACCTGCGGCTTGATCTCGGTCCACTTCATGTTGTTGAGGCCCGCGATCTGGATCTCGCTGTCGAAATGGCCGATGTTGCAGACGATCGCCATGTTCTTCATCGCGCGCATGTGATCGACGGTGATGACGTCCTCATTGCCGGTCGCGGTGACGAAAATGTCCGCGCGGCTGGCCGCCTCTTCCATCGTGACGACTTCATAGCCCTCCATCGCCGCCTGCAATGCGCAGATCGGATCGATTTCGGTGACCAGCACGCGCGCGCCGCCGTTGCGGAGCGAAGCGGCGGAACCCTTGCCCACGTCGCCGAAACCGGCGACCACGGCAACCTTGCCGGCCAGCATGACGTCGGTGGCGCGGCGGATCGCGTCGACCAGCGATTCCTTGCAGCCATAGAGATTGTCGAATTTCGACTTGGTGACGCTGTCATTGACGTTGATCGCCGGGAAAGGCAGCTTGCCCTTCTTCGCCAGCTCATAAAGGCGGTGGACGCCCGTGGTGGTCTCTTCCGACACGCCCTTGATGGCCTTGACCGTCTCCGTCAGATAACCCGGACGCTCCGCCAGGAAGCGCTTCAGCGTGGCGACGAAAATTTCCTCTTCTTCGTTGCCGGGCGTGAACAGCTCTTCCCCGGCCTCGACGCGGGCGCCCCACAGCGCGAACATGGTGGCGTCCCCGCCATCGTCCAGGATCATGTTGCAGACCGTGTCACCCCAATCGAAGATGCGGATGACATAGTCCCAATATTCCTCCAGCGTCTCGCCCTTCACGGCGAACACCGGGATGCCCCGCGCCGCGATGGCGGCGGCGGCATGATCCTGGGTGGAGAAGATGTTGCACGATGCCCAGCGGATTTCAGCGCCCAGTTCCGCCAGCGTCTCGATCAGCACGGCGGTCTGGATCGTCATGTGCAGCGACCCCGTGATGCGCGCGCCCTTCAGCGGCTTGGCGGCGCCGAATTCGGCGCGCAGGGCCATCAGGCCCGGCATTTCGGTTTCCGCGATTTCGATTTCCTTGCGGCCGAAAGCGGCAAGGCTGATGTCGCGGATCACATAATCCTGCGCCTGGGTGGCGGGTGCGGTGGCCACGAGCCTGTCTCCATATCGTTAAGATTGAGGCCGCCGCCCGAATGAACGAACGGCGGCGATGGGCTGGGCTTTACCAATCGCCGCCGTCCATGGCAACTCAATATAAAGTTTTCTTTATGTCTATTCCGCCGGGCCGCGCAACGCGACCTTCACCGGCTCCTTCGACAAAGAATCATCTGCCGCCAATGCGGGGGTGATGTCCCAAGGCATGTCCGACCGATGCGGGCCGATCGTAGCGGCAGAGGACAAGGCTGCACCCGTCCTTGACGGACCATCAACGACGAAGCTTAGCTGAATTTCACCACAAAGGGTTCAGCTACGATGGAGAAACAAGCCATCGCAGCCCTCATGCTGACGGCTGCGATCCGACCTGCGGGTCAGGCCGATCCCGCACCGCTGACCAGATGGGAGGCGTCGACTCCGGCAGAGGCATAGGCGGCGGACCATTTCCGCGCCGCAGGGACGTCGAACAGAAGCTCGGCGGTGCAGTTGGTCGGGAACCAGCTTTCGCCGTTCATTTCCTCGTCCAGTTGTCCCGCGCCCCAGCCGGCATAGCCCAGNGCGACCAGATAGCGACTCGGCCCCTTNCCTTCCGCAATCGCCTTCAGGATTTCGAGCGAACCGGACAGGCCCCATCCCTCGCCCACGGCCACCATGTCATGCCCGCCCCAGTCGAGCGAATGCAGGACAAAGCCGCGCCGGGGTTCCACCGGCCCACCGCGCAGCACGGGCACATCCGGGACATTGCGCGGCTCGATGTCAAAGCTCTCCAACAGGTCATGCAGGCTGACGCCGTCAATCTCGTCGCTGACGGCAATGCCCAGCGATCCGCCCTCGTCATGCACGCACATGGCGATGACGGAATGATCGAACCGCATGTCCTCCATCCCCGGCAGGGCGAGCAGGAATTGACCGGCATAGGAGCGTGTTGGGGTCATTCGTCAAATATACGCGCCTTGCCGCCTTTGCCAATGGCGGGCCATCGCTTGGAAGGGGCAGTGCGCCATATTCCGCGCAACCCCTTGACAGACCGGCCTCCAAGCCCAACGTGCCGCCGACCCAAACAAGGCCAGGAGGCAGACGATGACCATTTCGAAGGGCGAACGCGTCCCCAGCACCACTTTCGTCAAGATGACCGAAAACGGCCCCGAGCAGGTCGCTTCGGACGATTTCTTCGCCGGCCGCACCGTCGCGCTTTTTTCCGTGCCGGGAGCCTTCACGCCCACCTGTTCCGCGCGGCATCTGCCCGGCTTCGTAGAGAAGGCGGAAGAACTGAAGGGCAAGGGCGTCGATGAGATCGCCTGCACCGCCGTCAACGACGCTTTCGTCATGGGCGCCTGGGGCAAGTCCGCCAACGCCGATGGCAAGGTGACGATGCTGGCGGACGGCAATGCGGATTTCGCACAGGCAGTCGGCCTTACCATGGACGGCAGCAAGTTCGGCATGGGCACGCGCGGTCAGCGTTTCTCCATGATCGTCAAGGACGGCGTCGTCGCGGAACTGAATGTCGAGGCGCCGGGCGACTACAAGGTCTCGTCGGCTGAATATATGCTCGATCAGATCTGAATCTTGCAGGATGCGCGCCTCTGATCGGGCGCGCATCTTTCTTCGGTCACATTAGTGCGTTACCAAGGTTCGATGACAAAAAGCATCGGCAGTGCGATCGTCGCTGAGCTCGACGAAATCTATCGGAATTCCATCGAAAATCTCCGCCAGGCCATGCGTGCCTACGCCAGCGACGGCAGCGTTCCGGTTCCCGAAGCCCGGACGGATGGACGTTTCTGCTATCCGGAATTGCGGATCACCCATCATGGCGAGTCGGACGCGCCGCCCCCCGGCCGTTCCTTCGCGCGGCTGTCCAGGCCTGGCCGCTATGTGACGACCGTCACCCGTCCCGCCATGTTCGGCGATTATCTGGCCGAACAGATCGACCTTCTCGTCCGCGATTATGGCGTGACGGTCGAAACCGGGATCAGCGAGCAGCAGATTCCCTTTCCCTATGTCCTGGACGGCCTGGACATGAGCGCGCTGGACGGCACGCCGCCGACCGAACTCGCGCGCCACTTCCCGGCCACCGAACTGGCGGAAATCGGGGATGAGATCGCCGACGGCCTGTTCATGCAGGACAGCGCGGGCGAAAGGCCGCTTGCCCTGTTCGATGGACTGCGCACGGATTTCTCGCTGGCGCGGCTCAAACATTATACCGGCACGCCGGCGGAGCATGTGCAGCGCTACATCCTGTTCACCAACTATCATCGCTATGTGGACGAATTCGTGGCCTGGGCCTGTGCCGAATTGCAGCGGGAGGGAAACCGCTACACCGCGCTGTCCGGGGCAGGCGGAGTCTATGTGACGCCGGAAACCGCCGATCCCGCCCGGATGATCGCGGACAGCGCATGGCGCCGGCACCAGATGCCCGCCTATCACCTGATCGCGCCCGATCGCAGCGGGATCACGCTGGTCAATATCGGCGTCGGCCCTTCCAATGCAAAGACCATCTGCGATCATCTGGCCGTGGTGCGTCCGGAAGCCTGGCTGATGATCGGCCATTGCGGCGGCCTGCGCCCCAGCCAGCGGATCGGCGACTATGTGCTGGCGCACGCCTATCTGCGCGATGATCATGTGCTGGATGAGATGCTGCCGCCGGAAATCCCTGTTCCCGCCATTGCGGAGGTCCAGGTGGCGCTGGCGAAGGCGGCCGAAGCCGTGCTGGGCGGTGACGACCGGGAGGATTTCAAGCGCCGCCTGCGCACGGGCACGGTCGTCACGACCGACGACCGCAACTGGGAACTGCGCTACTCCAGTTCGGCGCTGCGCTTCAGCCTGTCGCGTGCGGTCGGCATAGACATGGAGTCGGCGACGATCGCCGCGCAGGGCTATCGGTTTCGGGTGCCCTATGGAACGCTGCTCTGCGTTTCGGACAAGCCGATCCATGGCGAACTGAAATTGCCGGGGCAGGCCAACCGCTTCTATGAGGAAGCCATTGCGGGCCATTTGCGGGTGGGCCTGATGACCTGCGAACTGCTGCGGCAGGAGGGGCCGAAGCTGCACAGCCGCAAGCTGCGCGCCTTCAACGAGCCGCCCTTTCGGTAAGCACCGGCTCCTGCGCTTCAGGCCGTCAGGAAATCCACCATCGCCTGCCCCAGTTCCTTCCGGGTCACCGCATTCATGTGGTTCCCCGGAACCTCGACATAGCGTCCGTTGGGCAGCAGTTTCGCCAGTTCCTGCGCGACGCCATTGTCCCGGTCGTCGGCCCCGCAAATCACCTCGACGGGCTGCTGGAACCCGGCGATGACCTCCCTCGGCGTATCGACGAAGGTGTTGAGGATGTTCAGCATCGCGACCGGATCGCCCTTGGTGGTCTTGAGGAAGGCCTCCGTCATCCATTCCGACGTGCCGCGCTCAAAGCTACCCAAATTGGTCAGGACGTTGCGATAATAGCCGCCATTGTCCAGCGTCTGNACCAGGCCNCGCAGCCCCATGCCNGCCAGGATCACCTTGCGCGGCGTCGCNCCNCGCGCCAGCATCCGCACCGTCGTCCGGGCGCCCAGCGAATAGCCGCCCAGATCATAGTCGGTCAGCCCGAGCTGCTCGATCAGCGCCAGCCCNTCCTCCGTCAATGCGTCCGGCGGATAGGCGGCGGGATCATGCGGCTTGCCGCTTTCGCCATGACCGCGCAGGTCGGGCATGATGAGGCGAAAGCCCGCTTCCACCAGCTTCGCGGCGTGGCCGTAGCGTATCCAGTTGGTGTAGGCATTGGAGAAATAGCCGTGGATCAGCACCAGGTCGCGGCCCGCCCCCACCATGTGGACGGCAAGGGGAAGCCCACCCAGGCCTTTGATTTCCAACTTTTCGACGGGCAGGTCGGACACAGGGCTACTCCTTGGATGAATGCGGGTCCGGGGATGAATGCGGGTCCGGCGATATGGCCTCGCCCCACCCTTGTCGAGTGGCGCAAAGCCAGAGAAGCGCCAACGCGCTGCCGATCTGCGCGGCTCCCATGTCCTTCTGCGGGTCCCATATGTCGCCTTGCTGGCCATTATACCAGTCCGCGGTCTGCCCGGCAGCGAACACGCTCAGCAACCATTCGAAAATCTCGTATACGGCGCTTACCAATCCGACGAAGGCAAAGGCGAAGGCCAGGCTCCAACCCGGCCGCATCGCGCCATGAC
>JGI24741J21665_1000042_pt1 | contig 30550 bp, 30 predicted proteins | sample KBSCornC7_FD_21665 | JGI IMG/M metagenome (IMG submission 21665) | reverse complement strand
GGCAGGCCACGCAATCGAACCGTTTGCGCGCCGCCATAAGTCAAGTTGCCAGACTCATCCACCACCGTGGACACCTGTGGAAGATTGTTCAAGAAATCGGCAACGGTCTGTTGACCGCTGCGGACGATGTCCGCGTTGGAATAGATCTGGACTTCTTGCGGCCCCTCTGTCGTTGCGGCTGGCAATCGCGAACCGGTGACCGTGATCTTCTCCAGTTGTTTGGGCGACTGTTCTTGCTGGTCCGATCGCGGCCGGGCCTGCGGCTGAGTATCTCGTGGCGTCGGCCCGTCGCCCGCATAAATCGTTACCGTGTCTGCATTGAGAAAACGAAATTGAAGGCCGGTGCCGCGCAGCAGGCTTTGCAGCGTGGCTTCGCGGGAAAGCCCGGGTGGTGCGCCATGCGTGCGAACGCCCTCGGCAATCTGCGAGACATACACGAGTTGAAGATGTTCCCGCTGCGCGAATTCCGTCAGCGCCTGCTTGAGCGGCATCGATGGAATCGCGGTGCTTGCAGCGGGCGCTTGGGGTGACGCCTCAACAATTCCGGATACGCCGGAGCACAGTGCAATTGCGATACAGCACGCCAGCACACTGGATCTTTGATGCATGGTGACCCCTCTCGAAGTGGTCGACGCGGTTCACGGCCACGGGAAGTTGCGATGCCCTCTTTACTTAAGAGTCGCCACGCAGCGAGTCGGGTACCCATTCCTCCAAAGACTTTTACGAGAGATGAAGCGTCACTCGCGAATGTGCCGCTTCTTTTCACGATCAACGCCCACAAAGATGTGATCACCGTGCTTTTCCACGCGCACGTGCGGCAAAGTGCCAAGGAATGCAACGAAGGTGCTGACGTCATGCACGTTGAACGTACCACTGATGGGAAGCTCACCGACCGAACCGTCTTCCATGCTGATCCGCACGTTGTTGTAGCGATTGAATTCGGCAGCCACCTGGGCCACGGCTTCGTTGTCGAACGCGATCCGGCCACGTGTCCACGCAAGCGCCTGTTGCATGTCCACAGCGCCCCGCGAGATGATTTTTCCGGTGCTGGCAATCCGCACCTGTTCACCAGCGCGGAGATCGGCGACCGGCGCATCGGATGGGCCACCAGTTGGTCGCAACCACGACCACCAGTGTGTGGACATTTGGGAGGACGGCCCGCTCCACACCTGAACCCGGCCCTCGGCCACTGTGATCGTGGTGTCTGCCTTGCGCCGATAGACGTCGAAGGCCGTTCCGATGTCACGAATCAGCGAATCACCAACTTGCACACTGAACGGGCGCTCGGGATCCCTGAATACCTTGAAGAATGCCTGGCCTCGATCGAGGTCCACTTGCCGCCGATTTCCGTCGAAGCGGACCGTGATAGCCGAGTCCGAATCAAGCTGGACGAGCGTGTTGTCCGGAAGCTGCAGGCTGCGCTCTTCTCCGCGTCCGGTGGCAAATGTTTGCACGTCGCCGTTCGATCCCAGCCAATGAACACCCACCCACACCGCAAGCGATGCGACCAGCAGGCTGGCGACCGCGGCCAGCCGTCTCGCGTGGGGCCATTGCGAAGCACGACGCGGACGGCGCGAGGAGAGCGCCCGATGCATCTGTGGCGACGAGATTCCATTCATCGGTGTCGCACGCTCCGGTCGAAGCGGTTGAACGGGCTCTTCCTCCTGGCTTGCCAATTCCAGCGCCGACGCAGTGCTTCGACGCGCGGCATCGGACACATCCCTCGCCAGTGCGGCAATCGTCAGGTACTCGGCCACATGCGCCGGAGAGACACGCAACCAATGCATGAACGCGCGCGCCTGTTGTGGGCTCAGCGCACCCTCCGAATGCGCGACGTGCCATTCGGCGGCCTGTTCGGCGATCAATTCGCGGAGTCTTTCATCCTGTGTGCGCATGATCATTCCTTGTTCGCCAAGTCGTTGCGGCAGAGCATCAACGCCCTGACCACGTACTTCTTAACCATGTGACTCGACACTCCAAAGTGCCTGGCAATCTCTTCGTAGCTCATTCCATCCCGATGCTGCATCAGCAGCACGGCTTTGCATCGAGGCGGCAGTCGGTCAAGTGCCTCGGACAACCGCCGACGCCGAAGCTCGCATTCAGTGGCGTCTTCCGCGGAGCCTTGGGGTGCTTCCAGACCAGGCAGCAGGTGCGCAATATCCACATCCGACGCGCGACGCTTTTGCAGCATCGCGTGCTCTTTCACAAGATTGGAGGCCACCGTGAACAGGTAAGCGCGCGGATCGGCGATAGACTCCGCTCGCTTTTCGTCGATCCCGAGCATCCGCATGTAGGTCTCCTGGGCCAGATCCTGCACATCCCAAGCATGCGCCACCCGCCGCCGGAGAAACCCATGGAGCGCCAAGTGGTTGCTGGCGAACAAGCGTTCCCAGAACGTCCGCTTCTCGGCCTTCACATCTCCTCCGGATCGGGTGGCCGTGAGGCCCCTACATTACATAGAGTGAATTCGGGGGAGATCGGGTACCGCTTCTTACGGGCTCCAAGGATCTGTCGAAAAAATGCCCAGCGAGCAGGCTGTTAGCCCGACCCTTGCTGATCAGCCGCCGCACGCCGAAATAATTGACCCACACGAACGCCTGTCCTTTGTTGGGCGATCACGCCACTCGGTCGTGCTCTCATGCAGCGTAAGCTCGTGGCCATAAGCAGCAGAGACCTCTAACACTCCAGCCCGTCCGCGTACTCGCGCAAACATTCTCGTAGGCGCTTGACAGCTTGCTTGTGCAACTGAGAAATGCGTCCCTTGGTAACGTTCAGTAGAGCTGCTATCTCGATGAAAGGGATGTGTTGAAAATAATGCAAGGTAAGAACCATGGATTCCCTGTCTGGCAGCGCGTGAACCAGTTCTCTCAGCAACACAGATCTCTGATCGTGTTCCAAGGCGGCATACGGCCCTCTCGAAGATTCGTCAGCCTCGGGCAGCGAAGCGACATCGAGCAGGTACCCGATCCCCACTCCGACTGTCCACGACACAAAGGAGTCGAGTGCGTCTTCATCATTTTCGTTGAATGATTCCGAACGCTCCAGGCGCGCATCACGGGCAGCAGTGTTACCCTGCCCCCAAAGTTGACGCAACCCATTGAACACCGCACCACGCACTCGGTGCCTCGCAAACGTTCTGAACTCGGCTCCACGTCCGGGATCGTAGCGATCCACGGCTTCGATCAGACCCAAGGTCGCGTTCTGCGTAAACTCGCCCCATTCCGTGTTGCGTGATCGAACGCGGAGAAAAACGTCACGTGCAACCAGCCTGGCCCAAGGAGCGTGCAGGAGAATCAATGCATCGCGCGAGGCCTCGTCACGCTCTCCCGCCCAGCGCTCCCAGAGCTGCGATTCGTTCGCATCCAAATCGCGAGCTCCGGGTCAGGGGACGTGATAGCCGGCCAGCAACGCTTGAGCAATCAAAGTCCACCCATTGATTAATAAGAACAGCAGGATTTTCAGTGGGAGACTGATCGTCGATGGGGGAACCATGATCATGCCGAGCGCCATCAGGATAGCGGCTACGACCAAATCAATCAGCAGGAAGGGCAAAAAGATTACGAAGCCGATCTGGAAAGCGGTGCGCAACTCGCTCAGCATGAATGCGGGCACGAGTTCGAGTGCCGTGACATCGGCAACGCTCTTCGGAACTTTGTCTCCCGCCATCCTCACGACCGCTAGCAGGTCTCCTTGCCGTGTCTGCCGGATCATGAACATCTTCAACGGTTGAAATCCCCTGTTTACCGCAACGTCGGCCGTAATTTGCTTGCTCAGATAAGGATCGACGGACGAGCTTTTGATGTTCTGGAAAACAGGCGCCATCGTAAAAAGCGTCAGAAACACCGCAAGAGTCACCAAGACGCTGTTGGGAGGTGTTTGCTGCAGCCCCAGCGCACTGCGCAAGAGCGACAGAACGACGATGATACGGGTGAAGGACGTCAGGCTTATAAGGAGTAGCGGTATCACAGAAAGCAGCGACAGCAGCAGAAATGTCCGGAGGATCGGCGAATAGTCTTCCGCAGCTGCTCTGGCAAGGGCATCCTGAAGCGGATCCGCCTGAACCACGGCCGGCAAGAGCATCAGCGCTACGACAAGTCCAATAAGGCATGCGTAGCGGATGCATCGATTATCCCTCACGAGCATGCTTCTCCCCCGTTGCTCGCGGTTGTTGCTGTACCGCCAGATGTTGAGAGGATTCAATCACGAGATAGCTGGATTCCTTGTTCTCGAGGACGTATGCACGTGCCGTTGCACTCAGGCGCACACGTGCGGTGACCTGCCAGATTGCCGTGCCCTGCGTGACAATCCGCGATCCACCCGTCCAAAGGCGCAGCCATCCGTAGCGGCGCGCCAACAGCAACCCACCTACCATCGCCCCAAGCACAACCAGCGTGATGAGGACCGCCCAGACGAGTGCCCCCCGGGGTACGGCAGAATCTGTCCGGTAAGGAATGGCTGCAGCCGCATGCCCTACCGTGGCGGCAAACGAGGCAACAATCGTGTTCATCAAGCGATTTCGATGATCTTGATGCCAAAGTGATCATCGAGTGCCACAAGGTGACCCTTGGCGATTGTTTTTCCATTCAACTGCAGGGCAACCGGCGCATCGAGTTCGGTGTCGAGCTTTAGCGAACTACCGGCTTTCAACGCAAACAATTCTTCGACCGTAGTTGTGGTCTTGCCGAGCACGATTTCCATGTGGACGGCGACATGACCCAGCATGGCAAGATCGCGCTTGACGAGCGTTTCGCCCGCCTCGTCATCCAGGTTGGTGACATTTGAATATTCAATGGGCTCCATCAAAGTAGCGTTCATGGTTCTTCCCCTGTGCGTGGTGCAGTGGCAACGACCGCAAATTGGCCGTCGATCCGAGCAAGTTTCGCGCAAAAAATTTGTTGGGAACCGGCGCGAAGTGTGATGGGCTGTCCAATGGTGTGTTCGCTGAGCAGCACTTCGCCTGCCCGCAAACCAGCAAGGTCACTGGCACTGACCGATCCGAAGTCGAGTACGGCAGATAGTGCCACCGGCAATGGACCCAGTGATTCCGCACGATTCGAGAGTGCGCCGCGGGGCCGGGCTGGCTCTGGGCAAATTACATCAACGATCGCCCGATCGACCCCGATCAGCAGGTCGAGCCCCTCAAAGGAAATCTGTAGCCCGAGCCCACCCCACTCCGGATGGAGGATCGAATCGGGCCACGAGCCATCCCTCGTGACTGGCGATGTACGGGCGTGACCAGTCCGAGCGGCAAGGCGTACGAGCAGATCCTGCACAGCAGCAGAGGCCAACTCGAAGGTCACGCCGCCGCTTTGCTCGGCTTCTGCCAATGCAAGGCGTCCCCCCAATGCGTCGAGCCGATTCTGGCCAAGAGCCAGCAGCAGGCAACCGCCTGCTACTTCAGTCATCCAGACCACATGATCTTCGCGCGGGCACGAAGCGAGCAGGACTTCTTCGACCGAGGCTTTGCACTCCTCAGGTTGCAAACACCATTCAAACAGCCAAGCATCAAAGCACGCCAATACGATATCGCGCATCGCCGCTTTGCGCGTCGTTCCCAGCCATGCGTATCGCTTCGTCATCAACCGCTCCGGGTGCTGTCGTAGAGATCCTGCAGCATGCTGTTGCTGACCGTCATGACCCGCGAACTTGCTTGATAGCCGCGCTGAATGACGATCATGTCGGCAAGCTCCTGCGTGAGATCAACGTTCGACATCTCCAAGCTTCCGCCCGTGATCTGCCCGAATATCCCTTCGCCCGCACCACCGGTGTGACTCACCTGATCAGTCGGCGCCTCATACAGACGACCGTTCAGCATCTGCAATGAGGTCTCGTCAGGGAAGGCCGCCAACGCGACGCGTGGCCCCTGCTTCTTTTCCTGATCGCTGTAAGTCAGCTTCAACGCGCCATATTGGTCAAATGCATAGGACGCGATACCGATCACGCCATGCCCGTCCTTCGGAGACGCAGTGAGGCCGGACGTCACCCCGGAATAATCAGTTGCGCCACTGGTCGTGCCTGGTGCACCGAAATCGCACGTGACGTTCTGAGTGGCGCTGCCCATTGGCAGGGCCAAGTTGATAACGTTGTGATCGGTCTGGATGGAGCCGTCGGAATTGAAACGGATTTCGCCATTGCCAACCGCCTTGCCTGTCGAATCCGAGAATGAAGCCAACCAGCTTCCTGGTGTTGTCGCAGTATTGTTGGTCAGCGTAGCGCTGTAGGTGCGCGCAATTCCGTCGGCATCGTAGACCGTGATGTTGGATATCGGGACCGTCGAATCCTGCGGTGATACGTTGCCGGTTATATTAACGGTGGTGGTTGGGCTTGCCGGTAACGTCCGCAGCGGACTGATATTGATGTCCGCCAGGTTGCCATCGCCATCAGTGCCCTGAACACGATAGGCATCCACGCTATCGACCAGGTAGCCGTTTGGGTCGAAAATGAATTGGCCGGCCCGCGAATAGTAAAAATGCCCGGTAGCGGGATCTTTCAGGATGAACAGCCCTTCGCCGTCGATCGCAAGATCGGTTGCGATGCCGGTCTGTTCGATCTGCCCTTCCGCCGTGTCGATTCCACTTCCAGCAATACGGGTTCCGAACTGGTTCATGACATTTTCGAAATACGAATCCCCGCCTCGAAATCCGGGAGTATTCATGTTGGCGATGTTGTTGCTGATCGTGTCCAGGTGCTTTGAAAACGCGAATAGTCCGGACAAGCTGTTGAAAAGTGCCTGCAACATATTTCCTCCTAGGGAGTAATTTGCTGGACCTGTGATAGACGCACGCCTGTGACGACGTTGTTGCCGGATGTCGAAACCGACAGCGAGGCGCCGTTCGCGTCAAACTCGATGGCGGTCACGGTGCCGCTCGAACTGGATGATCCATCCGGACTCGCAAACCGGATCGTGTGATTGAGCAGACCCAGTGCAGCATCGGTACTATCAAGGGTGAGCAAGTTGTTCACGCCTTGAACGGTTTGCTGCTGCTGCTCGATCCCGACGAACTGAGCGAGTTCGGTCAGAAATTGTCCGTTGTCCACCGGTTGCATCGGATCCTGAAACTGCAATTCGCTTACGAACAGCTTGATGAAATCCTGTTCGTTGATGTTGGAATTGGCAGGCAACGAAGAGTCCTGCGTTTGCAACACACTTCCAATGGCATCGACTGACATTCAATATCCCCCTTCGGAATCCGGGGCGCGCCAGATTTCGCGCCCATTGATCACGATGCGGCCAACTGGCCCACTCTCCCGTTCATGGCGCTGCTTTAACTCCTTGGCAGCACGAACCAGGTCCCCTTCATCCAAGCGGTAATCGCGCAGCCAGAGGGTGTTCCTGCCCTTGCTGTCAGGCGTCAGTCGCACCAGACGCTCGGCCCAGAAATGGTCCGCCGGCACGGTTGCATCCAATTCCCGCGACGACATGGCCTCTGGGCCGGGACCGGGCGCCTTGCTTGCAATGGCACTGGCAATCGACCGAGCGGATGAATCGAACCCGGACACCGGCAATGTTTCTGCTGGGTGCAAATCAACGTCCGGTGGCGAAGCCGGAATATTCACGCCTGAGCCGTGGACGTCCACACCCGGCCCTGGAGCATCCCACCCAGATCGCCACACATTTCTTTCGGACCCCGCCGTGTCGATTTCGGACAAGTACCCACTTGCGATGAGGTGCTCCGGATAGACTCTCGACCATGTCAGCATCCCGGAAAGCAGTCCGGTCGCTCGCATGGATGTGTCCTCGCAGACAGTCGCTGCATCGGCTGCTAGATCGAGGTCTCCATCAAAACCCGCGCCGTCCCTTTTCAGGTTGGCGGGAATCGAAGCGCCAGGCACCCCCAACTGTTCCAGCTCATCTACCTCAGATCTCCCGATGACAGACGATTCGAAAACTTTGGCCGCAACCGTCGACGAATAAACCGAGGCAGTGGAATCTCTCGTCGTTGCGAACTGATCAGATCTCGGCCGAACTTGTTCTTTTTGCGACTGAAGCTTCTCGGCGAAGTCCTCTTGCCGCTTCGGCTGCACATGTACTGACGAGAGCGTCCACTGATAGGGCCGGACTCTATTCAAGGGAAACCCTCCGGAATTGGCGCAATACCCACGATTCGATCAACTCACCCGCCTCCTTGCCTTCCTCCATCAAGCGATATGCCACGGCAGCATCACGTGCGCGATGCGACGCTTTATCGCGGTAGTGAGTCTTGCGGGCCAACTCGTCGGCGCGATCAACACGTGCCTCTGCCCGCTCCTTCAAGACCTTCTTGTCATTCTCCAACGCGATCTGCTGGGCACTCGCCAGATCCTGATAGAGGCCGGCGCGCAAGAGATCGAGCCTTTCATTCGCCAGGAGCGCCACCAACCCCCGCTCAGTGCTTCGCAGGCGGTCAGTGCTTGCCTCGACAACCAAGCGTTGTTCACGCTCGTGGGCCAAGGCATGGGACAATTGCTGCTTCGCGCGCGCCTCGCGCACGCGTGCAATGCGTTCCACCAGCGCTGTCGCATGGCGACGATCCCGGCTCATGCTGGCGCAGCCTCGGCACAAATGATCCGGCCCAACCAGGCCATGGCATCCGACCTCGATGCATATTCCTCCGGTGCCTGCTGCAAGAACTTCTGCAACTCGGGAAGAACCTTCACCGCCCTGTCGAGCACAATGTCGTGGCCGGGTTGATAAGCGCCCATGCTGATAAGGTCGCGCGCACGCTCGTGGGAGGCGAACAATGCACGCGCACTCCGTACCAAGTCGCCTTCTGCCTTTGTGGCAAGTCGTGGCATGAGCCGGCTGATGCTGCGTAGTACGTCCACCGCTGGAAACCGGCCCTGGTCAGCCAATTCGCGCGACAACACGATATGTCCATCGAGGATGGCGCGCATATGGTCTGCTACTGGCTCATTCATGTCGTCTCCCTCTACAAGGACGCTGTAGACGGCGGAAATCGATCCGCCACCACGCACGTTGCCACAGCGTTCGAGAAATTGAGGCAGCTGGGTGAATACCGAAGGCGGATAACCTCTCGCAGTCGGGGGTTCGCCGGCGGCAATGCCGATTTCGCGCTGAGCCATCGCAAAGCGGGTCATCGAGTCCAGAATCAGCAAGACATGCTTCCCGCAGTCGCGGAAATACTCTGCTATCGCATGCGCGGCATAAACCGCATGAACCCGTGCCAGAGGGGACTGATCCGCCGTCGCAGCGATTACGATCGAACGAGCGAGCCCCTCCGCTTTCAACGAGTGCGCGATGAAATCTCCGACCTCTCGGCCGCGCTCGCCAATCAATGCGACCACGATCACATCCGCTCGCGCATGGGTCGTCAGCATTCCTAGCAAGGTACTTTTGCCAATACCGCTCCCAGCAAAAATTCCTACCCGCTGGCCGCGCCCGATCGTCAGAAATGAGTCGATTGAACGCACGCCCGTTTCCATAACCGTATCGATTTCGCCGCGCCGCATAGGATTGATGGGCTGGCGATGAAGTGGCACGATATCCGGACAGTAAACAGCATCTTTGCCATCAATAGGATTGCCAAATCCATCGACGACGCGGCCGAGCAACTCTTCGCCTACCGCAACGTCCATACGTTGCCCGAGCGCACGGATGCGCGCACCCATCGAAACCTGGCGCATTGCCGCAAGCGGCATAAGCATCACACGTCCATCGCGAAAACCCACGATCTGTGCCCGGACCGGTTCGTCCGCAGGCGTGTCACAAATCTCACATAGCTCGCCCAATGAAGCGTCAGGACCGTGTGCTTCGAGAACGGTCCCGTTGCACGCGAGCAATTGTCCGCAGCGCACGCGCATGGATGCCTTATCAATCGCTTCAAGATAGGTAGCAGCAACATCCATCAGTGACGATCCTGACGCCCTAGGGTTTCAAGGAGCGTCTGCAGCAAAGCGCGCAGTTGAACTTCGACACCGGCTTCGACGCCTCCCAAGGACGTTTCGATGACACAGTCGCCAGGTTCGAGTTCAACGTCAGCGACCATTGGCAAGGCAAGATCATTCTTCTCAAGCGAAGCTTGGTCAGCCGGGGCGATCCGCAACCGGGTGGGTTGGAGATGCATACTTTCCAGCGCCTCCCGACACAACGCTGCAACCAGATCATTGTCGGCATGCATCCGCCCGACCAGACGGCAAGTCGCTGCAAAGGCGATCGTGACCGCCAAGGCCTCCATCTGGGTCTCGTGTTCCTTCTCCGCCTGTGCGAACTGCGTGACAAGCGACGCCAATGCGGCGCACCATCGTTCCTTGTCAGCCCGTGCAGATTCCACCGTGGTGCGCGCGATTTCCTGTATCTCCCGTAAGGCACGACGCGCTTCCTTGTCGCCGTCCGCGAAACCCGCCTCGAATCCCTCCAGGTAAGCCTTCCGGTAGATCTCCGGCTGCGAAGGTGCTTCCTCCACGGCACCTACCAAACTCGCTTCCTCCGCAGGCGACCATGCTTGCGCCCCCGTCGTCATTTCAAACACCTGGGCCGAAAGGCGGCGCATCAATGCGTCTCCCTCGATGGTGACGCCATGTGTTCCCCACGCTCGCGCACAATGCGAGTTAGCGTTTCGGCCAACCGAGGAGGGAGCTTTGGCAGCGACAAAAGCTCTGCTCGAACGGCATTCGCTCTCGCCGGAATATTGTTTGCCGCAAAGACTTCCATGTGATCTGGCGCGCAAGCCGCAAGCACGCGCGCACACCAGGAAGGCGAGAGTCCACGCATTCCCGCCAAGAGTCGATCGGGAGCTGGCGGATGCAAGGAACTATCAGTCTCGCAGGCACGCACCGCTTCTTGCGCAATTTCTACATCGGAGACCCCCAGCGACTCGACTTGCCCGATCAAACGTCGGAGGTCGTAACGACAACTTGGCCGGAGTCTCTCAAGCAGCCAAGTCCTGTCGTCCGGATGCAGGCACGACAGTGCGACGGCCGCTTTTCGTAAACCAAAGGCACTCACGGCGTGTGCTCCGGTTGCTTGATCCATTGCATCAATTGCTCAAGTTTCGCTTCGCGCTCGGCAACCGACAGCCGACGTAAGGGCCGCCCGCGCACGCGCGAACCCACAAGCATCCCGAGGAAAAGAACCAAAATGCCCATCGCGGCATATCCCCAATGCGGAACGTTCCAGATTCCTGCCGACACGGGCGCCTGAAGTCTGACCTGCGACGAGGGCACAGGCTTCGCTGCACTCGTATTCATATCGGCCGTTACAACATGGGGTTCGGGTTCTGGCGATGCCCACGGACCAATCGCGGCGATGTCGATGCGATCACCGCGTGAGGGATCGAGTCCAATACCTGCTGCGACGACATCGCTGAGCTGCTTGATGTCCGCGGATGTCAACGCGTCCGGAACTACCACGCCAACGCTGATTCGCTGAATATGGCCGGGTGCTTGTTCGACCTCTTCCTGTACCTTGCCATGCGCGTACTCCACGTCCCGACTGGTTACGGCCGCGGTGGTTTCACCCTGGCCAGTCTCCACGCCTTGACTACCGGAGGGATGACTGGAATTGATCTTCTCGTGCATCAAAACGCCGCGGCCATCCTTGCCTTGCGAAAGCAGACGTTCCTGCACTCGCTTCACTCGGTCGTAGTTCAGCTGCACAGCCACTGATACGGTGAAATCATTGCGGTGCAACGCGTGCGCCAGCATGTCGCTGACTTGCGCCCGTAGTGTTTTCTGGAGTTTTGCCGCTTCATCCATCTGATCGCCGACCTGGGTCGCGTTGTCGCCCGAAATGCCGGCGCCGGAAAGCACCGTCCCATCTTGGTCCAGCACTGTCACCGCATCCGGTTGCAGCCCATCCACTGCAGAAGCCATCAAGCGTTGGATACCGACCACCTGCCTGGCCCCGATATGCGTCCCGGGGCGAACGTGCAAGGTGACCGAACCCTTGGACGGATTCTGGTCCTTTTCGAACAGGCCGGCGTGCTGAATGGTCAGGTGCACGCGTGCCGACTGCACTTCCTGCATGGACTCGATAGTGCGTTCGAGTTCGCCCTGCAATGCGCGCTGGTAATTGACTTGTTGTGCAAACTCCGTGACTCCGTAGTCGGAGTCCTTGAACGCCTCGAAACCGATACTGCCACCCTTCGGTATGCCCTCTTCGGCCAGCTTCATACGCAACGAATACACCTCGTTGACCGGAACTAGGACCGTCTTGTCGCCGTTATCGAAACGATACGGAATACCCCATCCGGACAGCGCCGTCCCGATTTCGCTGGCATCCGCGGGTCGGAGGTTCTGGGCCAGCGCCACGTAATTCGGCCGCAACACCCACCATCCTCCAGCACCCATGATTGCCAGAATCGTGACGAACCCTGCCAAGAAAAGGACTTTGGCTCTTGTCGACAAACCCGCCAAGAAGGAACGCATTTCACTCATGACATCAAATCTGCATCTGGAACAGCTGCTGGTAGGCCTCAACCAGCCGGTTGCGGACTTGGACCGCAAACTGCAAGCTGAGCTGAGCCTGCGTCATGACGATCATGACGTCGTGTAGGGGGATGGCTTCTCCAGCCGCCACCCCGCGCAATACCTCATCGCTGGCATTCAGATCGGTATTGAGCATCTTCACTCCCGCCCCGATCGACTTGCTGAAATCGATGGTAGGGGACTGCGTCACCGGCGTCAGTTCGAGGCTTTCCGGCATAGCGGCGATACCCGCAATCGGTGGAATCATGACTGCGGTTCTCCAATACTGAGGGCATCGAGCTGCATGCCGCGCAACATATTGAAAGCTCGCACGTTCGCTTCGTAAGCGCGGGTAGCGGAAATCAAAGTGCTCATTTCCCCCACGAGGTTGATCGCGGGGTAATGCACCATTCCATTCGCATCCGCCATCGGGTTCGTCGGATCGTGAACCGCTCGTTCGGCTGGGTGCGCTTTCGTAGCAAAGCTCGTTCCAGGCTGAAGTACGCTGCCAGAACGAATGGGCGTATTGGCCATCTCGATTGCACGTGCCGCTGCTTCCAGCCGGACGCGCTCGATATCGAGCCCTTGGCGTGAGACGGCGAGGATCGAATCCTGATTCATGGGCTTATTTCCCGGCGATGGCAAGTTGCATCAACGCAAAGCGCCTTGTCAGACCCGTAGCGAGGGCCCGATATGCCACGCTGTCGGCGTTGAGCTCGGCAATTTCGTCATCCAGCGCAACTGGATTTGCAGCAACCGCACCGGACGATTGAACGTCAGTGCGTAGAGTTTGTGGCGTGATCGACGCCAATCGAGCCGGATTGGCGCCTGGATCCCACGCAGCCTCATGCAATGCCGCGAGCGCTTCTGAAAAACTTGCGCGCTCTAGTCGAGTTCCAGGAACATCGGCTTTGGCAATATTGCTGCTTGCAATCTGCATCCTGAGTTGATTGAGGTCGAGTCCGACACGTACCGCTTCGAGCGTAAGGTCCATTGATGCCCCCTATTGGATGATCAGTTCGCCTCGCAAGGCACCAGCCGCCTTGATCGATTGCAGGATCGAAATAATGTCGCGCGTCGTGAGGTGAATGGAACGCAACGCAGCGATCAGCTCCGTCACTGTCGTGCCATCACGTAGCGTTACTTGCTTGACCGCGGGATCGTCCACCTTGATGTGGGACTGCGGCACCACTGCCGTAGCAATGGCGGGTGACGGCGCGAAATAGCCGCCTTCCGGCTGAGAGACGAGATAATCAGTCTGTATCTGGATATTCAAGTCACCCTGCGAGACGGTCACGGCCCCAATTTGTACGTCGCCGCCCGCAACAACCGTTCCAGTACGTTCGTTGACCACCACTCGCGCAGATTGATCAGGCGAGACTGGAACACTTTCAATCGCAGCGACAGCACGCACAAGACTTGCGGGCGTGCTGTCGAAACGGACGGTGATTTTTCCAGGATTATCCGCGATCGCATGGGCACCCGGCACATTGCGATCGAGCGAGTCGACGACGCGCTGTGCCGTAATGAAGTCGGGCTGGTAAAGCACGACGTCGATGCGCCGATTCCCTCCGGTCAAACCCAACGGAGCTTCCCGTTCAACCGTCGCGCCATTCGGAATGCGGCCCACCGTCGGGTGGTTGCGTTGATCACGACTACCAAACGAATCGACCCTGTATCCTCCGACCGATACCGCGCCTTGCGCCAACGCGTAGAGTTGCCCGTCCGGACCATCCAGCGGCGTCAGCAACAGCGTTCCACCATCGAGGCTGCGCGCATCCCCGATCGAAGACACCTCGACGTCCAGCTCTCTTCCTGGTTCTGCGAAAGCTGGCAGCTTTGCAGTCACCATGACCGCGGCCACGTTGCGAGCCGAGAGATCGTCCGGGCTGATGTTGACGCCAAAATGACTCAAGGCGTTGGCCACCGACTGGACGGTCAGGCGGTTCTTGGTGCTGTCACCTGAACCTGAAAGTCCAATCACGATTCCATATCCAGTCAGCGCGTTATCGCGCACCCCTTCGACGCGCGCGATGTCCTTTAACCGTACATCACGCGCGTGCGCCACTGCGCATGTTGCGATCAGCGCAAGGCTGATGATGGAGATCACACGACGTTTCACAGCAACCTCAACCATTTCAGGAAGCGATAAATGATGCTTTGCCGTTGCGACTCGGATACATCCCCGTGCCCCGTAAACTCGATCTGCGCATCGCTGATTCGGTTGGATGGAATCACATTGGAAGCGAGGATGTCTTCTTCGCGCACCAGTCCCTTCAGTGCAATACGTTGCTTTTCGCCATTGACGACAACCGTCTGCTCACCACGCACGCGCAACAATCCATCACTGTCGATTCCCACGACACGAACCGTGAGCTGCGCATTGAGTGCGCCTGTCCGCGATGTTTCCCCCTGACCCTGATCTGAACCCGTCAGGCCAATCGAATAGGGATAGTTGCGGTGCGGTGTTCGCCCCTGTGCGCCAATTTGCACGGCATTTGCATTGCCAGTATTAGCGGTAGCACTGGCACTCGCTGCTTCGACGACGATCACCGTGAGCGTGTCGCCGATCCGATGCGCACGCCGATCCGCCACCAGACCACGATAGGTATTTGGCTGGATCAAGGAATCGGTACTTGGCGCAGGCATCGTTTCCTGCGCCATCGCAACCACGCCTACGGCCATTGCCAGCAACGCGATGATCCATTTGGCCCGATCAGCGTGCAATGTCGACCACTCCCTTCGCTGTCACTTTCGCCGACACGGGCGAGGCTGCTCCCTCCACCAGCACCGGTACTACGTCACCGATCTCCCCCGTGTCCAATGCCCGCCCGAGGGTTTCCATATGAATCGACCCGTAACGAACATGCACGACCACCTGGCTCTGCCTGTCGACATCAGGAATCGGCTCGAAATCACCTTCGAGCAGCGGCCATCCGCTATGCACGCCGCGCCTCAGGCGGTCATCCATCAGGGTGGTCAGTGCATCGATGGGCCTGCCATCCGCCTTGGCAACGTCCACGGTTGCCTTGTGGACCTTGAGCTTGCTCATCGCCGTGCCGGCTGGCGCATCCTCGGCATACACCCAAGCCTGACGCAGTGCGCGCACTGCGAACCAAATCGTTTCGTAGCGCACCGGTTTGCCATTCACGAGCACCACGACAGGGACGGCCACGCGTGCCCGCGGCCACCGCCCGACAATCGGACGCGCCTGCAAATGCACCACACCCGCAGGAACAGTTGCGTCCGGCGGCGTCCCAAGGACACGCGTCGTGATCGTCAAGCCAGAATCCGCTGCCGGTAATGCCGTGCGGGCCTCCTCTATCAAACGGGCAATCGTGACCGTTTGCGTACGCGGCGGCGCGGCGTGAGTGATCGCCGCACACCCCATCGCAACCAAGGCGACGATGCAAGAAGTCAATCTCATTGGCGCAGGTTGTTGATGGTGTCGAGAATCTGATCGGCTGCCTGCAACACACGCGCATTCAACTGGTAGGCGCGTTGGGCCAGCACCAGATTCGTCATCTCCTGCACCATGTCGACGTTGGATTGCTCGAGCATTCCCTGTCGCAGGGTGCCAAATCCGTCGTCTCCAGGCTTGCCGATGCTGGGATCACCCGATTGCTCGGTTGGTACATAGGCGTTGCCGCCGACGACCTGCAATGCTTCGGGCGAAGCGAACGTGGAGATCTGGATCTGCCCCAAAACGGTCGGGTTCGCGTCGGTCCCGAGCGTTGCGGATACCTGCCCCGTCGTATCGATCGTGACATTTTTTGCATCAGGCGGAATCTGTATTTCATCCGCCAGACGATCACCGTTCACGGTCGCGAGATAGCCCCCCTGGTCCACGTGCAATTGCCCCGCTCGTGTAAAGACATGATCGCCCGCGACGGTCTCGATCTCGAGAAAGCCCGGTCCCTCGATCGCCAGATCAAGAGGATTGCCCGTCTGCTTGAGCGTCCCTTCGGTGAACTCGGGCCGCGTCGCCACGGTCTCGAGCCCAGCACCCGCCCGATCGTTTTGTATACCTTGCTGGACCTGTGCCGGTGTAACGGTCGCCACATCGGCGAAGCTCACGCGCGAACTTTTGAAACCCGGTGTCTGCATGTTCGCCAGATTGTTCGAAATCGTGTCGATTTGTGCCTGCTCTCCCTGCAGACCGGAGGCCGCGATGTAAAGTGCATCGACCATGGATGTTCCCCCTTCAGTTGTTGTCGCCCAAGTGATTGATCCCGGTTTGCAGCGCCTCGTCGTAGGCATGCATCGCGTGTTGCAGGGATTGCACGTGCCGTGTGACTTCGATCAGGCGCACCATCTCGCCACCGGGATCGACATTCGCCTGTTCCAGAGCACCTGTTTGAATGGCGCCATTCCACGAAGTCGTCGGCCCCGAGTAGCCGTACAGGCCGCCACCCACAGCCACCAGCTCTCGCGGATCACTGACAGCGACAAGGCGCAAACGATCGACAATGCGACCCCTGTCTTCGATCTGTCCATCGGGAAGGATCCGTAACGCAGTGCTCGATACCTTGATCGGTCCGTTGTCACCCAACACCGGATAACCCGCAGCTGTTACCACTTGGCCCTGATCGTCGATGTGGAATTCGCCATTGCGCGTCAATAGGGCCCGCTCACCGACTTCGATTGCGAAGAACGCGTTCCCCTGCACCGCCAAATCCAACGGCCGTCCTGTGTGCTTCAGCGCCCCAGGGGCAACATCCAGCACGGCGTCCTGATGCAGGCCCGCGGCGAAATTGCGCGAAAGGTGTTGAGTGAGATACCCCGGTGTTTGCATGTTCGCCACGTTCTGGCTGATGAGATCCAGCGCATTGACGTCTTGACCGAGCGCCCGACCGATACCTGCAATGGTGTTGTCCATAGGTTTCCTCTCAAGCGGCTGCGGCGGTGGCAGTAGTGGCGGCGACGGCGCCGATCGCGCGCACGACGGCGGTGGTGGGAACTTCGTTGATCCCCAGAACGGTGATGTGCGGCAACGAGCGCTGCACGAGCTGCCTGACATGACGCCGGATCTGGGAAGGGCACAACAACACCGGCAAGAGATTGCGGCCCATCATGGCTTCGGCCTGGCTCGCCAGATTCGACAGGAGCGCATCGAGCTGTCCCACGTCATTGACGAGCAGTGCATTCCCATCGCGTGAACGCACCGCGCTCAGGATCGCCCGCTCGAGTTCCGGAGCCAGTGTCAAGACATGCAGTTCGCCCTGCGCGTTGCTCAGCTTCTGGCAGATGACCGATCCGAGTCGCTCTCGTACCCGTTCGACCAGATCGTCGGTCTGCTTCAGCGTCTTGCCAGCGTCCACTAGCACTTCCAGGATCGCTTCCAGGTTGCGGATGCTGACCTGCTCGCGCAGCAGTTGCTGAAGTACCTTCTGAATATCGGTGTACGACATGACACCTGGAACGAGTTCGTCCGCCAGTGTTGCTTGCTGCTCCCTCACACGCTGCACGAGCCGCTCCGTTTCCGCTCGCGTCAGGAGATCCGGCGCATGCCGTTTGACGATTTCACCGAGATGGGTGATCAGTACCGTTTCCGGATCCACCAAGGTGTAACCAGCACCGCGCGCGAACTGCCGTTGGTCAGCGCTGATCCAGAGGGCAGGCAGACCGTAAGCGGGATCGCGCGTCTCCTGCCCCTCAAGCCTTGCCCGCTTGCCGGAAGGATTGATTGCGAGAATCGCATCGAGCCGCAATTCGCCTTGTCCAGCGCGTGAGCCCTGCAGGAAGATTTCATAAGCGTGCTCGCCGATGGGCCGATTGTGGAGAATCTGCACGCGCGGCAGCACGAAGCCTTGTTCCAGCGCAAATTGTTTGCGAAAGGCGCCGATGCGTTCGCTCAGGTCTACTGAGCGCTCGCGAAACCCCGCCACCAGTGCCGCACCCAAGCGCAATTCGACCGGATCCACTTGCAACAGCCGATACAGATCCTCTTCCGGTCTCGCCGGCGCAGTCTCCGCCGGTATCTCTTCCTTCTTCTCACTATTCTTCGCACGGTCACGCGCAACCAATACGGCCGCTCCAATCACTGCGGCCAGCACCAGTGCAACGGGAAGCGCCGGCAATCCCGGCAGTACCAGCAAGCCACCCAAGGCCAGCGCGACGATCAGCAAGGTGCGGGCATTCGACAGCACCTGGCGTCCGATCTCGGTGCCCAGTTGGGCATCCGTCGCGGCACGCGTAATGATGATGCCCGTCGCCACGGCCACCACCAGCGAAGGGATCTGTGTCACGATCCCATCGCCAACCGTCAGCAGCGTGTAGCGATGCGCCGCGTCGCTCCAACCCATCCCCTGCTGGACCATGCCGACCGCGAGACCACCGACGATGTCGATCAGGATGATCACGATGCCGGCGATCGCATCGCCCTTTACGAACTTGGTCGCACCATCCATCGCGCCGTAGAAGTTCGCCTCCTTCTCGATCTGCGCGCGACGACGGCGAGCCTCGTGTTCATCGATCAGGCCCATATTCATGTCGGCATCGATGCTCATCTGCTTGCCGGGCATGCTATCCAACGTGAAGCGTGCCGCGACTTCGGCCACACGCTGCGCACCGCTGGTCACCACCACGTATTGCACGACCACGAGGATCAGGAACACCACGAGACCGACGACGTAATTGCCGCCGACCATGTAAGTCCCGACGCCATGGATCACCTGCCCGGCATCGCCGTGCCCCAGGATCAACCGCGTCGCCGAGATGTTCAGCGCGAGCCGGAACAGAGTCGTGATCAGGAGCAGCGATGGAAAGGTGGAGAAACTCAGCGGCGTGTCGGTAAAGAACGTGATCAGCAATACGAGCAGCGCGACGCTCAAGTTGAGGATCAGCAGGAAATCCAGCAACGCGGGTGGAATCGGCGTGAAGAGGATCACAAGGATCCCGATCATGCCGAGCACCAGCGCGACATCGCGCCTTCCCGTCCAGAGCTGGCCGAACAGTTCTCTCATGTGCGAATCCGATTACCGGGGCGTGCCATCAGCCAGCGGTATACAGGCGCCAAGGATTCGAACAGATGCACCGGCACCGGTTGATCAATGCCGCATTCACGAAACAATGCTCGAGCCAGTTCCGGCGAGCGCAACATCGGCACGCCACTGCGTTGGGCCAACACCCGGATTCGCGCCGCAACCCGATCGCTGCCCTTGGCCAGAACGATCGGTGCGAGCATGGTCCTTGGCCGATAACGCAGAGCCACCGCCAGATGCGTCGGATTGGTCATCACGACGTCCGCGTCAGGCACACGGCGAATCGATCGTGAGCGCTTGAGCATCTCGATCACGAGACGCCGGCGCTTGGAGCGTATGGCGGGATCGCCTTCGCGCCGCTTGACCTCGTCCTTGATGTCGCGGCGGCTCATGCGCATCTGGCGCAGATACTCGCGACGCGAGAACAACACGTCGATCAACGCCAGCAGCAACAGGACTGCGAGCACCCACGTCGCGACCTTGACGAACACATCGAGCATCAATCCCGGCGTGCCGGAGGGACTCGTCTGCGCGAATGCAGCCACGGTGTCTTCCAATCGCCCATAGGCAATCCAGATGAACGCCACCAAGGCCCCCAACTTGAGTGTCAGTTTCGCCAGTTCCCAAAGCGTGCGAACCCCGAACAGCCGCTTCATCACATGCGCGGGATTCAACCGCGTGAAGTCAGGTTTCAGCGGATGTCCGCTGAAAACACCGCCGGTCTGAAGAACGTTCCCTGCAACGGCAATCACGATGACCGCCAATGCCGCAGGAACCAGAGCCTGCCAAGCAGGTGCAAAAGCATTCCCCACCCAGTGCATCAGCGCCCGCCCCGGTACCGGAGCGCTGCCCGCCAGCAGCAAGCAGTTGCGCATGGCCGTCAGCCAGGCCGACCCGAGGTTTTTCGCTCCCACCACCAATGCGATGGAGAACGCGATCATCACCAGAACGCCTCCCAGTTCCGCGCTGCGAGCCACCTGTCCACGCTCGCGCGCTTCCTGCAAGCGGAAGGGCGTGGGCTGCTCGGTCTTGGATTGTTCTTGATCGGCCATGCCCTCAATGCACCATGCTGGTTGAAATCGAGCCAAAAGCCTGTGCAAACACACGCCCAATCAATCGCGGCGCGAAGCTGAGATCGGCCGCGAGCAGCAGGAAAGCCGCGGCGACTTTCAACGGCAGAGCCACAAAGTAGACATTCGCCTGCGGCATCGAGCGACTCGCGAAAGCGATGCCGAGATCAATGGCGAACAATCCAAGAATGACCGGGGCGACGACGGCGAAACCCAGCATGAATTGAGTGCCCAGCAACGTCGCAAACTGCCCGGGAGACACGCCAAGTCCTGCGCTACCCAAGGGAGCAAACTGCGTGGATGCGATCAGCCCCTTCAGCAGCAACAGATGGAATCCAAGTGCGAAGAAAATCAGGGTGCCGGCCCACTGCAGCACCGTCCCTGCCATCGACTCGGTCGTGCGGATCGACGGATTGAACAAAGCCATAGCCGCGACGCCGGATTGAATATCCACGACGCGTGCCGAAAAACCAATCGCGGCCATCGGCAGCATGACCGCCAACGCCAGTGCCAGCCCGTAAACGCCCTCGCCCAGCAGCGCAAGGCCGAATGCAAGCGGGTGATCAATCCCTACCGCTGACACAGCGGGCGGTGCCACCGCCATTGCCAGCGCGGCGACTGCAACCAGCATCGTGATCCGAATCAGTCCGGGAACCCATGCGAAAGGGGTCAGCGCCGGTACGATCAGCACAGGCGCAAATCGGGCGCAGGCCAGCAGGAAGCGAACCAAGGCGAGCTCAAGGTTGGGCACGGCGCTATCCCGCCACCATCCCGATCAAATGGCGAGCGAACGCCACCACCACTGCCATCATCCAAGCACCACAAACCAGGAACACCACCACAACGGTTACCAGTTTCGGGATGAACGTCAGCGTCATCTCCTGGATTTGCGTGACCACTTGCAGGATCGAAATAACAAGGCCAACGGCCAAAGTGGCGAGCAGAATCGGCGCCGAAACCTTTGCCGCAGTCAGCAGCGTCTCAGCCAGCAAATGCATGGCGAAGTCGGCGTCCATGCGTTACTTCCCCTGCATCTGTCCGCGCAAACGCTTCAGGATTTCCAGTGGATCCTCCCGGCTCCCGGTCGCCGCCAACAATGGCGCAACCAGCCGCCTCGCCTCCTCCTCGCGACCTTTCGCCAAGTACAGCAAGGCGCGCGCGTAGACGGCGCTTCGCCCATTCGGATCCAGCTTGCGGGCACGTTTGATTTCCGCTTCGGCGTCTGAGGTTTCGCCCCGTAGCGCGTGGAGAATCGCAAGTCCTCCATGTGTCTCGCCGAAACTGCGATCCAGCGCGAGCGCCTTGTCGTAGCTGGATTGCGCCGCAGCAAGATCGCCGGCAAGCAACTGGCACCAGGCCAAGGCATGCCAACTACCGATGTGATCCGGCATGTGGGCGACCGCTTGTTCGAGCGTATTGCGCGCTGCCGTGAAGTTGCCGCGCAACATCTGGACCTGACCGAGCCCCAGTAGCGCTCGCCCGGATTGCGGCTGGTTCGCAAGCACTTTGGTGAAGCATGCATCCGCTTCATCCGGATGCAGCTCCCACAGTGCCAATGTGCCGAGAACAATTGCTGCTTCCGGCTGAACGTTGCCCTGCGAAACTGCAGCTCTCGCGGCGGCACGCGCGGCTTCCAGATCGCCCCGATCGAGCAACAACAGCGCCTGCACCCCACGTGCATCGACATCATCGGGGGATCGGGCCAGAGCCTTGTCAATCGCCTGCAGGCCGCCAGCGTAATCGCCACGCCAGTGCAGCAGACGTGCATGCAACACGTATACGGCTGCCGGCGCACCGGGGTCGGCCAATGCCGAGGCCAGCGTTCTCGATGCGGCATCGATCTTGCCCATCATCAGTTGCACGAAAGCCAGATCGTGGCGCAACACAGGGCTGTCGAACGATGTCTGCTCCAGCGTCTCGAGTATTTCGGCGGCTTCGGGCAAGCGGCCACCGAGCAAAGCGCAGCGTGCCTCGCGAAAGCGCAGACGGGAATCGGCGCGAGCGGTTGGCGAACATGACGCGAGCGTCTTCTCCGCCTGTTCAACGCGACCTGCCGCCAGCAACGCGTCGATCAGCTCGCCCGCCAGCGCCGGGTTGTCCGGATCGCTCCGGTGGAACGCCTCTAGCCGGTCAATTCGCGTCATACCGTTCCTTCACCTGCACATCGTCACGCAGGAGCGATCAATCGCCCCTCTGAAGTCACGCAGGTAGCCCCTGTAGTTGCAAGGCAGCCGAGCTTTGCGCTCGATGCCCCCCCCTGTTTGGTGTTCCTTAAACCCTTCTAGATCATCGTGCCCAAAGTTTGGCCAGACTCGATCCAGCGTGTCAACAAAAAAGGGGACAGAGTCGTCAGAACAATGGGGACGACCTTGGGGCTGGGTTGCAGCTTTCGTGGTCTGCCGCGGGGCTTTGCCGTGCCACGGTCCCCGAACAGTCGGGCAACCTTCTGCAAAAATCTGGCATCACCCCATGCGCGACCTTGCTGGAGGTGCATCAGGATCGTTTCGCCGTTCAAACCGCCGGCCAGGAGTTCGCGGTAGCGTGCGCGCTTTTCGCAATCCTGTTCGGCAAGCGCGAGATAACCTGGCGGTGGACTGATCACCGGATTAGGTATTCCCAACGCGTTGCATGCGTAGCTGGACCATCGGTAAGCCGCTGCGTTGGAAACCAGGCCAGCCTTGATTGGGCTTAGTTCCACGTAGCCAGAGGCCAACAGTGCGTGCGTATGGCCAACCGGACAGGAATGGTAGCGTCCCCGCCAGCAAGTCCCCTTGGAACCTTCGCGTGCATTGACAAAGTACGCGTAGCGCCGTCCAAGCGATTGCATCATGCGTGACACGGCCCCCGGAACACTTCCTGTGATCAGCAAGCGGACTTCAGCTGGCAAGAGGGCATAGGCATGGACCACACAGCCGTAGGATGCACTGCTGACCCGCAACTCCTCGAGATAGCGGCAAAAGTCCGCCGTGCACCGGAACGCCGGTTTGCGTTCCAAGCCGCGCAGCAGCACCAATTGTGGAAATCCGGCGAGATCAAGACGTGATTGGCGAGGCAAAATGATCTCCGGTGCAGGGGGTCGCTCCCGCTCTCCTGATCCACGAATTGGTATAGGAGTTTAGTTTCCGAAAATAGTTTCTTGTCCGCGCAAAGATTCGGCACCTGTGCTATTCCCCACATCCACCGACCAATCGGGCCAGAGGGGCATCACTCCCTTGGAATCGCCTCCCACGAGCAGGAGACACCTGAACGGAACTGGGTCATCGACGGCAAGGTACCCTGATCTATGGCCCGCCACACTGCCAATCGCAGGCGGTTCTTGACGCAAGTCGGCGACCCATCTGACCCGGATGGCTTGTTCGCCTGCATGCAACATTACCTGGAGTACCTCGGCGTCAAAGGCCATACGCCAATGGGTATTTACAACGTCGAACGCTATATCCGTGCCTTCATTCGTTGGTGCGAACCACGCGCCTTGGCGCGTCCCCAACAGATCTCCAAGACGGACATCGAGTCATACGAGCGTTATTTGTTTCACCGTCGCAAGGAAGATGGCGAGCCCCTGTCAATATTCAGTCGGCGCAGCGCGTTGGTGCCGCTGCGCGGCTTCTTTCGCTGGTTGGCCCGGGAGAATCTCGTATTACGCGATCCGGCTGCCAGCATAGAACTGCCGCGCGCAACGCATGTCTTGCCCAACCAGGTGCTGACGGCAACCGAAGCGGAGCGCGTCCTGCGGCAACCTGATACGCACCGCCCCGGGGGCATGCGCGACAGAGCAATGATGGAAGTGCTCTATTCAACCGGCATGCGCAGGATGGAAATTGCCAACCTGCATGTTCCCGACATCGACGAGGAACGCGGCTTGATCTTCGTCAGTCAAGGCAAGTGGCGCAAGGATCGCTGGATACCTGTCAGCGACCGCGCGTTGAAATGGGTACAACGATATCTGGAAGAAGTGCGGCCCATGACGGTGATGCCACCCGACGATGGCACCCTGTTTCTTACACGCAATGATGTGCCGTTCAATGAATCATGGTTGTCCACAACCATTTCCAATTACATCAGAAAAGCCCGACTCGGCAAGCACGGCGGTTGTCATCTGTTCCGCCACACCATGGCCACACTGATGCTGGAGAACGGCGCTGACATTCGCTTCATCCAGGCGATGCTCGGCCACGCGGATCTCAAATCCACGCAGATCTATGCACACGTGTCGGTCGGGCAACTCAAAGCCATCCATTCGGCGACACATCCGGGCTGCAGGCTTTCCGACAGTCAACGACGACCGGCGCTTCTCTCCGCATACCGCTACCACGGTCAGGCACTGAAGCAGTATTTGCGGGCATTGGCCGACGAGTTACCGGAAACTGCGACCATGCAGGACGTCTTGTACCGCTTGTTGCCGCACTACTAGATGCGCAAGCGGTCGATTCAGGGTCCCTGCCGTTGGATCGTAAAAATGATCCCCTAGATACCTAAACATTCCGCATCTTCTCTGGATAGGTGTAGGAACGGCCCGTGTTGCACCGGGCATCCACAACGCCTGATATCAGGGGAATGCGCCATGGTGGCAGTGATTGCGGGGAACGGTCTGGGGTTGCTGGGGACGTCGTTGCAGCAACTGGGTTTGGGCCTGAATGGACAACCGGGTCTGGGCCAGAGCGGGGCTTCGCAGTACGTCAACGTCGCGACGGGCAATCTGATCCTGCAGGGTCAGGACGAGCGGCTGGTTGAGCAGGGTTTTCTTGCGGGGGTGCTGCGTACCTACAACAGCTTGGGTTCTACGGGAGATTTGGGTAGTGCGGGTGGCTGGCTATTGGGGCTGGATAGAAAGCTTGGCCCCGTCACTGGCACGTTGAACACGGCCGGCAGCACGATCACTCGAACCGGAAGTGATGGCGAAGAGGAGCTCTTCACCTACGACGTGACCCGCGGGTTGTATGTCGGGACCAACAAGAGTGGCGCGGAGGACACCCTGCGGAAGGCCTGGACGGGGTCGTGGGTCTTCACCGCAGGTGGCAGCCGAATGGAGGAGCATTACGACGGGAACGGACATCTTAGCGAGCTGAGGGACAACAAGACTGGCGCGACATACGAGCTGATCTACGATTCCGCGGGTCGGCTGACGTCAGTGACGGCGAACCCGGGTACGGGCGAGTCGTTGGCGTTGGGCTACGACGCACAGGGGCGGGTCAGCACCCTTTCGACGCTGCAGATTCCACCGGGCGGTGGGACCGCGGTCCTCCAGAGCCGCGTCAGTTACGCCTACGACAGCCTGGGCCGCCTGGCCAGCGTGACGACGGACCTGACGCCGGACAACGCTGGTGACTCGAGTGTCTTCACCACTACTTATACCTACGACGGGACCAGCAATCGGATCACCTCGCTGACCCAGAGCGACGGGCTGGTGGTGAGCTACACCTATGCACAGGACAGCGCGGGGGTATACCGGGTTGCGACGGTGACGACCGGTACGCAGAAGGACGGTGACGCGCAGACGCTCAGCTTCAGCTATGACTTGGCCGACCGCACCACCACGGTGAGCGATGCCAGCGGGCGGGCGTGGGTGTATGCGTACGACGTGAACGGCAACCTGACCTCGGTGACGTCGCCCGCGGTGAACGGACAGTACCAGGTCACTACTTACACCTACACCACCGATGGCCACGTGGCCTCGGTCACCGACGCCCAAGGCAACACCACCGTTTACGCGTACGACGACCACGGCAACCGCGTGCTGGCACGCGATGCGGACGGCAACACCACGACCTGGACCTACAACGCCGACGATCAGGTCCTGAGCCGCACGGTGTACCGGACACCGGATCCGGACGGCAGCGGAGCCGGGCAACCGTCCGATCCCTCGACCACGTGGTACGTCTATGACTTAGGTGGCGCTGGCGATGGCCTCGGGAACACCGATCAGTTGCGCTATGTGATCGATGCCGATGGCAGCGTCAGCGAGACGCAGTACAACGCCAGCGGGCAAGTGAGCATGACCCGCGTCTTCGCGGGCGCGGCGTACGACACCAGCGCCCTCGACCCCACTACATCGCCGACGCTGTCGGCGATGAACACTTGGGCGTCTTCGCAGGATCTGACCCGCACCACGCGGGTGGACTATGTTTACGACACGGCCGAGCGGCTGAGCCAAAAGACGGCTTGGGACCAGGTCGACAGCAGCGGTGCCGGCATCGCCGACGCCGGTGAGTCGATCACCCAATACGTGTACGACGCGCAAGGCCTGCTGCGCCAGCAGGTCACCGAGCGCGGCGCGGACCGCACGGTCCTCGACTCGACTTCCTACAGCTACGACGGCCTGGGCCGGCTGATCGGCAGCACCGATGCGCTCGGGCACGTGACCACGTATGCCTATCAGGCAGGCGGCACCCTGACGGTGACCTATGCCAACGGGCTGGTGCACACCGAGGTGCGCAACAGTGCGGGCGAACTCATCACCGTCACCGAGTCCGCGACCGGGCAACTGACGCGCACCACCCACTACGTCTACGACGAAGACGGACAGCTGCGCGCCACCGAGGCACCGGACGGCGCGATCACGTACACCTTCTACGACGCGGCCGGCCGGATCAGCGGCACGGTGGATGCGCTGGGTGCGGTGACGCAGTATGTGCGCGATGCCGACGGCAACGTGGTCGAGACCCGGCAGTACGCGACGACCGTCGACACCACCAGTTGGCTGACCGACGGTGCCGTCACCGCTTCGACGCCGACCGACATCACGGTCATCGCACCGACCGCGAGTCCGAACGACCGCGTCACCTTGTCATTGTACGACGATGCGGGCCTGCACGTGGCGGACGTGGACGCCGAGGGCAACGTCACCACCTATGGCTACGACGGCACCGGCAACCGGACCGTCGTCACGCAGTATGCGACTGCGTTGAGCGGGTCCCAACTCACCACGCTGCAGGCGACCCCCAACTGGAGCACGCTGCAAGGCGATCTGGCTTCGCTCGCGAGTGCGGCCGACCGCACCACGCGGACCTTCTACGACGTGGCCAATCGTGCGGTCGCGACCCTGGATGCGGCGGGCTACGTCACCACCACCAGTTACGATGCGGCCGGTCGCATCGTCAAGACGACCGCCTACGCGGACGGGCTGACCGCGGCGCAACTGGCCGCGCTCGGCAGCGATCCTTCGCTGTCGGCCGTGCTGGCCGATGTGAGTGCGAGCGCCGATGATCAGACCACTCGCGACTACTACGACGACCGCGGGCAGCTGATTGCGCAGATCGACGCCGACGGTTACCTCACCACCACCACGTATGACGAGACCACGCACACTGCGACGACCACGCGTTATGCGCAGGCGCTGTCGCCGACCCAACTGCAAGGCCTGACTGGCCACGAGACACTGGCGGCCCTGGCGGGGGACGTGGCGGGTTCGACCTCACAGACCACCGTGCAGCAATACGACGCTGACGGCCAGCTGATCAGCGCGACTGCGGTCGATGGGACCGTCACCACCTACACCTACGATGCGGCCGGGCACCTGCTCGGCAGCACCACGACCCCGCCCGCGGGCGGCCAGGTGCGCACGTCCGGTGCCACGTACGACGCCTTCGGCGACGCACTGACCACGACCGATGGCGTGGGCGCCATTACCACGAACGTCTACGACGCACGCGGCCGGAAGGTGCAAACCACCGACGGACTCGGCAACAGCACGTGGTTCTTCTATGACGCCGATGGCCGGCTGGCGTATACGGTCAAGGGCATCGCGAACGGTACCATCAAGAACGCGTCGGGCGAGGTCACGGCCTATGCCTACGATGCGTTCGGTGAGATCACCAGCACGACCCGCTATGCCGGTCGCCTCGACCTGACTGCGCTGGGGCTGACGACCTCGACCTCGCTTGCTGCGCTGGGCACGGCCGTGGCCGCGATCGCCAATCCGGCAGTGGATGGCACCCGGACCTACACTTACAACTTGGACGGGTTGACCGCTTCGATCAAGGACGGTCTCGGCTACACCAACGCCTACGGCCACGATGCGTTCGGCGACCTGACCTCGGTGCAGCGGCAGTTGAGTCAGGTCGGCCAGGCGCCGAGCGCCGGCAACAGCACCATCACGACGTATGCCTATGATGCACGCGGCGAGCGTATCGGCGAGGTCGATGATGCCGGTGGGTTGAACCGCACCAGCGCGGTGACCTACGACGCCTTCGGGCGTGTGATCAGCCGCACCGACGGCAACGGCAACATTACGACCTACAGCTACGACGCGCTGGGCCGGCAGATCAGCGTCAGTGGGGTGGTCGATGGGACGGCGCGTACCACGCAGACCGTCTATGACGCCTATGGTCGAACCGTGTCGCAGACCGATGCGATGGGGCAGACCACGGTCTACCAGTACTCGGCCGACACGCATACGGTCACCGTCACCACGCCCGATGGCGTGAAGCTGACGACGACCAGGGATGCCTATGGCGACACGCTGTCGGTCACCGACACGCTGGGCAACACCACGCAGTACACCTACGATGGCGATGGCCGGCTGCTGACCACCACGGATGCCTTGGGCAATGTGACGCACGATGCCTGGGACGCCGACGGCAATCTCACCAGCACCACTGACGCCAACGGCATCGTCACCACGTACACCTACGATGCGGCCGGCCGTGTGCTCACGCGGGTGGTGGACCCGGGCGACAGCAGTCACCTCAACCTGACCACCACCTACGCCTACGACGGGCGTGGGCAGGAGATCCGCGTCACCGATCCCAACGGTGTAGTCACGACGTATGCCTACGATGCCGATGGCAACACCCTGCAGGTGGTCCAGGATGCAGGTGCGCTCAACCTGACCACGACCTACACGTGGGATGGTGCGGGCCACCAGCTCTCGATCACGCAAGGTGCGGGCACATCCGCGGCGCGCACCACCCAGTACACCTATGACAAGTTGGGCCGCCTGACCCAGACGGTGGTCGATCCGGGCACGGGTCACCTCAACCTGACCACCGGCTATGCCTACGACGGCAACGACAACTTGGTTGCGAAGACCGACCCGGACGGCAACGTCACGCGTTACGTCTACGACGAGGCCAATGAGCAGGTCTACGGGATCGACGCCGGCGGCGGCGTCACCCAGACCTGGCACGATGCGGATGGTCGGGTCACTGAAATGCGGCGGTACGCCACCGCCCTCACCGCGACCCAGCTGAGTGGGTTGGGGCTGAATCCGTCGATCACGCAGGTGGCTGGTCTGGTGACAGCAGACGCCGACGGCGACCAGGTCACCTACACCGTCTACAACAACGACGGCCAGCAGGCCTACACGGTCGGTCCGCTGGGCAACGTCACCGAGACCCGCTACGACGCCGCGGGCCGCGTCTCGGAGACGCTGGCGTATGCCAATGCGCTGTCGGCCTCGACGCTGGCTTCCTTGCAGGCATCGCTGCAGCAAGGGACGGCGTGGGCGTCGATGGCGTCGGACCTCAGTGCAGCCGGCAATACCGACCAGAACGCGCACGCCACGCTCAACCTCTACGATGCCGACGGCCACATCCGGTTCGTGGTGCAGCAGGATACCGTCAGCGGGCAGTTGCTCGGCATCGTCAGCGAGCAGCGTTATGACGCGGACGGCCGCGTCATCGCCAAGGTGACCTATGGCACGACGCTGGTCTTGAACACCAGCGCATCGCTGGCCGACCAGCTCTCGACCACGAGCGTGCAGCAGGCGCTGGCCAGCGCCACGAACCTGCACCAGACCCGCTACGTCTACGATGCCGCCGGTCGCCTGCGCTTCACGATCGATGCAACGAACCACGTCATCGAGCAGCAGTACGACGTCGAGGGCAACCTCACCAAGACCCTGACCTACCTCAACGCGATCACGGTGCCGGTGAGTCCGACGGTTGCCAATGTGGCGGCGGCCGTCAACGCCAGCAACACCACGGCTTCGACCCGCTACACGAGCACCACCTACGACCATGCAGGACGGGTGTGGCAGATCGGCGATGCACTGGGCAGCGCGCCGAGCGCGACTTACACCTATGACGCGTTGGGCCAGAAGACGTCCTACAAGAACCGTGACGGCGCGATCTGGACCTATGCCTACGACAAGGC